>Ga0194111_10008601_pt1 | contig 11211 bp, 12 predicted proteins | sample TA2KigC300mmetaG_FD_146194 | JGI IMG/M metagenome (GOLD analysis project Ga0194111, IMG submission 146194) | Freshwater microbial communities from Lake Tanganyika, Tanzania - TA2015033 Kigoma Deep Cast 300m | ecosystem: Environmental > Aquatic > Freshwater > Lake | place: Tanzania: Lake... | reverse complement strand
AGCCGCCTGATGACCCTCATCATGTGGGTGGTGTTTGTCAGCTGTTTCATTTTCCTGGCCCTGAAAAAGCCCCACGGCACCCTCATGTGGGCCATCGTCACCGGCTTGGTGCTGGTGGCGGGGCTGCTCATCGCCCAGAAGCGCGCCCCGGAGCGCCGGGAAAAGGAAAAGGGCGACAATGAAATGGAGCTCATCCTGTACCTGGCCCAATCCAGCGAGCCCGACGTCCACCTTTATTTCAAACGGTCCGGCGAACCGGGGCACGAGATCAAAGACAACACCGTGTTCATCACCTTTTATTCCCCCCGGGCCGGCATCCCGCCCAAGATGGCCGCCAACCACTTCCGCCTGCCCCTGCTGCAGTTGAGCCTGTATCACCGGTTGGTAGCCCTGTTGCGGGTTATCGAATATGAGTTCGCCGACCGCCAGGTGATCGTGCATCTGGGCTGGCCCCTGTCTTCCTGGATGGACCGCCTGGCCATCGGGGTCATGGTCTTCAACCTCATGCGCCTGCCCCGTTTATTCCCCAAATTCCGGTTCATCATGAGTTACATCGAGCCGCTCCCGTCGGCGGAGCCGCCCCATCCTCCTACCGGGGATGCCACTTGATTTCTCACGCAAAGACGCAAAGAACACAAAGAGTGCTGGGGCACGGCGTTAACGCCGTCCCCCAGCATTTCTTCTTTCTTTGCTCCTTGGCCTTTGCGTGAGATTACTTTTTGACCTGGCTTTCAATCAGGTTGAGCCAATTCACCAGGGCCAGCCCGGAGGCGAATTCATCGTCGCCGGGGTGGGGCGAGCTGGTTTCGTCGATGATCGCGTCTTCGGTGACCAGGCACACCGGCCAGCCCGGGGCTCCGGGAGAAAGATGGCATCGGTCCAGGCAGCGGTAAACCGTGAAGGAACGGGAGTCGCAGCGGGCCAGGTATTTCCGGCCCCGGTGGGTCAGGGTCAGGGTCTGGTCGAACAGACCCAGTTCCCGGAAGAGGTCTTGAATCCGGCCCAGCAGTTCGGCAGGGGTCAACTGTTCCCATTCCATAGACGCCGCTCATTTATAGGGGTTGCCCAAAGTAATTTCCCCGTAGGGGCACGGCGAGCCGTGCCCAAGGTACAGGGGCACAGCACGCGGTGCCCCTACGTCAAAAAACCATCGGAAAAAACTTTTGGCAATCGCTATATTTCTCACGCAAAAACGCCTGAGGGGCGAACCTCGGGTTCGCCCGCCGGGGTGAGTACCAGATTCGCCCTTAGGGATCTTGGCGCCTGGGCGTGAGGTTATAGGGGAAATTCTCCGAAGTGCTCCTCGTAGCGCTCCCGGAATTGCGCCATCTCCACCCGGTGTTCCTGGGTGCCCTGCTGCTCCACGCAGAAGCTGGCCAGCACTGCGCCCAGACGGGCGGCCTTCCGCCAGGAAAGCCCCTGAACCAGACCCTTCATCAGCCCGGCCCGGTAAGCGTCTCCGGCGCCCGTGGGGTCCAGCACCTGCTGGGGCGGAACCGCGGGAATCTCATCCCGCGCTTTGCTGGTGATAATCACCGAGCCCGCCTCTCCCAGGGTGGTGATGAGCACCCGGGTCAACCTTAGGATGTCGCTCTCGGCCACTCCCGTCTTGTTATGGAACATCTCCAGTTCGTAGTCGTTGGTGATAAGGGCCAGCGCGCCTTCTGCCATCTCTTTTAATTCCGGCCCGCCCCAGGCCGGAATGCTTTGACCGGGATCGAAAATGTAGGGCGTCCCTTGGGTCTTATAGAACTGGGAATAGGCGAGCATGTCCTCCAGGTTCCCCGGGGCAATGATAGCCAGGGCGGCGGACGGGTTCAGATCTTCAAAGGGGTACTCCGAGGGGTGTTTCATGGCTCCGGGGTTGAAGCCGGTGATCTGGTTGTCCGCCAGGTCCGTAGTAATGTAAGCGCCCGCGGTGAATTCCTGGTCAATTTCCTTGATCCCCTCCAGGGACAGGCCCAGGCCGGCCAGCCACTCCCGGTAGGGGCCGAAATCCTTGCCGCAGGTGGCCAGTATGACCGGTTTTTCCCCCAGAAGGGCCAGGTTGTAAGCGATATTGCCCGCGGTGCCCCCGAAGCGCTCGGTAAGGCCGTTCACCATGAAGCAGACGTTTAAGATGTGGACCTTTTCCGGCAGGATGTGGTCGGCAAACCGGCCGGGAAAGTCCATGATGCGGTCGTAGGCCAGGGAACCGGAAACAAAAAGGCGCACGGCAGTTCTCCTCAAAAGGCAATACAGGAGGTCATCGCAATGGCTGATCTAAGGGCCCTGCAATTCCAGCATCTTCTGATAGGCCCGGTCAAAGGGATCCGGAAGCACGTTGATGGTCCCGGAAAAAGGATTATCAATGTCGGCAATAAAGTAAATGAACGACAGCACAAAGAAAATGACGACAACTTCAAAAATTACCTGCGCCGGATTCTGCTGGATATTAGTGACATACAAACAGTAAATCATGGATAAAAAGCCAAAGACGATCAATACCCATACCGGCGGGTAGAGGTTGCCTTTAAGACATAATTCCCGGGCTGTCCGGTAACCGGATGCTTCGTGCAAGTAGGAACCCAAGCTGACGTACAGGTCATTATCACTCCCGTTCTTGGGTCGGGTCCGCAGATACCGGTCCCACACGATATCGAAGCGCTTGCCGGTGGGCCCGTGCATCTGGGAATTTCGGTCCATCTCGGGCCATTCCTCATCCCGGACACCTTTGACATAATCCATCAGGGCCTGGCGAACGCCCTGGGAGTTGGGAAGGATGCTAGAAATCTGAAAGGCCCTCATCAAGGTGTTGGCTTCCTTAATCACGTCGGCTTTGGCATGGAGAAACGCGGACCACAGGGTCACAATGGCAAAACCCAGGAAAAAGGCATAGAGCGTGGCAAAAAAGGAAAAAATACTGGAATGGATTTGCTGCCGGGAGACGAGTTCCGGGCGAAAGAACCGCTTTCGGAGAAACACCATCACTCCGGTGAGCAACAGGCTGGTTAACAGGATAATGGAAAAAATGATAACGAACGGATTCATGGCATGTTCCCCTGATGACATAAAAACCGCGTCGAAAAAATCTTCCTGATAATTGCAACCCGGGCTAAGCCTGCATAGCCGGAGGCAACCCCTCAAAATACTCTTTCGCTTCCCCCACGGTATAAAGCGACCCCGTGACCACGATGCGGTCCTGGGGACCCGCCAGGGACTGGGCGGCGCGGATGGCCTCAGCCACCCGGGGGATCATAAAAACTTCCACCTGGTACGGCCTGGCCCTGGCGGCCAAGTCCTTGGGGGTGGCGGCCCGGAAGTACCGGGGTTGGGTGAAGACCGCCGTTTGGGCCAGGGGCAGCAGCCGGCTCAGGACGCCGTCCGTGTCTTTGTCGGCCATGACGCCCATGACCAGGATGAGCCGCCCGTTGCGGTGCACGGTTTTCAACGCCTGGGCCAGGGTCAGGGCCGCGGCGGGGTTATGAGCGCCGTCCAGGATCACCCGGGGGTCCTGGGCCACCTGCTCCAGCCGCCCCGGCCACCAAGTCTGCTTAAGGCCCTCCCGGATGGCCGTCTCGGAAATGCTGAAACCCCGGCGGTTCAGCAGTTCCATGACCGCCAGGGCCACTCCGGCGTTGCCGTATTGATGCCGTCCCGGCAAACCGATCTCCAGGTCCTCCATTCTCAGGTCCAACCCTTGATAGGAAAATCGCCCCCGGCCCTTGCCCCGGGTCCGGAAGTCCTGCCCGCCCACGTACATGGGCGCGTTCAGTTCCTCAGAGCGGCGGCGGAAAAGCTCCAGCACCACCTTCTGGCGGGCGAAGGTCACCAGGGGGGCGCCGGGCTTGATAATCCCCGCCTTCTCCCCGGCGATGGCCAGCAAGGTCTCCCCTAAAAATTCCTGATGATCCAGGGAAATATTGGTGATGACGCTCACCAGGGGCTGCACGATGTTGGTGGCGTCCAGCCGTCCTCCCATGCCGGTTTCCAGGATGATGGGGTCCGCGCCTTCCTGAAAAAAGTAAAGGAAGCCCATGGCCGCGGCAAATTCGAAAAAGGTGGGCGGCTCGGTGTTATCCGATACGGCCTTTACCGCGTTGATCAATTGCAGCAGGCGGTCTCCGGGGATGTCCCGGTCACCCAGGCGGTAGCGCTCCTGGAAGCGCACCAGGTGGGGGGAGGTGAACAGCCCCGCTTGATGGCCCGCCCGGGTAAGGATGGCCGAGAGCATGGCCGCCACCGAGCCTTTGCCGTTGGTCCCGGCGATGTGCAGATAGCGGCCCTCCTGGAAGGGAATCCCCAAATGCGCCAACAGCCTCAGGGTGGAGGACAGGCCGAACTTGATGCCGTATTTTTGCAGATCAAAGGCCCAGGCCGTGGCCGCGGTCAGGTCGGAGAACTCTTTCATCCGTCCTTCCTTAGTATTCCTTGTACTCGTAACTCATCATGGTTTCCCCGTCGGGCTTGAAGCGGATGGACAAGGTGCTGCGCAGCTCTTTGCCCTCCTTTTTCCGCGGCAATGTTTTTATTTGCTTTTTCTCGTCCAGGTAAAAAGGATTGGAAGACTCTTGATGAGTCATCACTGGCTGCCGATCTTCGGGTTTAGTGGGGAGGGCGGGCGCGTCTTTAAAGCTGGCATACTTAAAAATCGGGCCTTCCGGCGTGCGGATCACCTCCTGGGGCTCCCCGAAGTAGAGGAGGATCTCATGCTTGGTGGTGACCCCGTTTTTAAGGCGCTGCACGTGACGGGGGTTGATGGTTTGGCCCGTGGCGCCCTTCCAGTCGGCCCCCAGGAGAAGGGGCAGCAGCATGACCGCCAGGGAGAGGGCCAGGGCCCGCGGCGGCCTGCCTCGCCAGTATCGGTTGATCGCCTGAAACATGGATGGTTACCTCCCGAAGGCCGTAAATAATACCGTTTTCGGTTTTCGGTTTTCAGTTTTCGGTTAAAAGAAATTGTATTATCAATGAGTTAGCCATAGAATTAGTTACATTTGAAGCTGAACTTGGTAAATCATTCTTGCCCTCTAGATATCAAAAACAGCCGGGGGCTTTCAAGATCCTTGCGGCTCCTCCGCCATATATCCCAAGTCTTTTGACCGGTTTCCAGGCGCTGGTTAATTTTCGTATTTTAACCTCTGTTCCCTGTTCCCTGTCCCCTGTCCCCTGTCCCCTATTCCCTGTCCCCTATTCCCTGATCCCTGATCCCTGATCCCTGATCCCTAACTCAACAGCACCGCCAGGATGCCGCTTAAGAAAATGGCGTCAAAGGTGCCGGCCCCGCCGATGGAGGCCACCGGCGCTCCCAACTGGGCGATTTTCCCCAGGTTCAGCAGGTCCGCGCCGATCAAGATCCCCAGGGTGCTGGCGATATAGGCGCTGGGGGCCCGCAGCTCCGGGGGCGCCAGCAAATAGGCTCCCAGAACCGCCACCAGGGGCGGCGCCAAACCCGGCACCCCGATGCCCAGTCCCTGAATGGGCCGGGCCAGGCGGTTGACCACCACGGTGACCACGGCCACCAGGATGGGAAGATAAACGCCGAAAGCCATTTTTGTCAACAAATATGCGCAAATGGCCACGGGGATAAGGCATCCGCCCACGTTCACCGCCAGCACCGTTTCATGGGTCCGGTACGCCCGGGGCAGCCGCACCCGCATGCCGTAATAGGAAACCACCTGTTCCCCCGCCACCACCTGCCCCTTGATGGAAGTGAGGGGAATGTTGACCATGCTGCCCACCAGGGTGAAAATGAGCAGCCAGAAAATCATGCCGGGGGAGATGCCCAGCCTGGCGAAGGCTTCCCCGATCAGCCCCACCATCAGTAAAGGGAGCAGGATCAGGGCCAGAAAAAAGAAGACCAGCATCAAGAAGAAAATGAGAGGTGGAAAGAACATAGTTTATCCTTAATCTGTGCAAGTCGGCGTAATCTGTGGATTAATCTCCCAATCCATAAGCCCGCAGCTTCCAGTTCAACTCGTCCAGGGAAATCCCCAAAATCTGGGCGGCTTGCCGCCGCCGGCCCGCCACCTTGTCCAGGGTGCGGCGGATGAGCTGGCGCTCCAGTTCCGCCAGCCCCAGCTCCGGGTCTTCATCCCCCCGCAGGGCCAGGCCATAACGCTGGATGGCCAGGGGCAAATCCTGCAAGGTCAAGGTCTCGCCGGGGCAGATGATGACTCCTCGCTCTATGACGTTCTCCAGTTCCCGGATATTTCCCGGCCAGGGATAATGCCGGAATGACTGCTCCACCTCCGGAGACAGGCTATCCACCGGACGATGGTTTTTCTGGGCATAGATCCTTAAGAATTCCCGGGCCAGGAGCGGCAAATCCTCCAGGCGCTCCCGGAGCGGCGGCAGCACCACCGGGAAGACGTTGAGGCGGAAGAAAAGGTCCTCCCGGAACTTGCCTTCCCGGACCATGGCTTCCAGGTCCCGGTTGGTGGCCGCGATAAGGCGCACGTCGGCTTTCAGGGGGCGGGAGCTGCCCAGGGGCTCGAACTCCCGGGTCTGGAGCACCCTTAAAATTTTGGCCTGGATGGTGGGGCTGAATTCCGTCACTTCGTCCAGGAACAGGGTCCCGCGGTGGGCCAGGGCAAACCGGCCTTCCTTGCGCGCCACCGCCCCGGAAAAAGCCCCCCGTTCGTGGCCGAATAGCTCGCTCTCCAGCAGGGTCTCGGGAAGAGTGGCGCAGTTGACCGCCACAAAAGGGCCATCATGCCGGGGACTGTTCCGGTGAATAGCCTGGGCCGCCAGTTCCTTGCCGGTGCCCGTTTCCCCCAGGAGCAGAGCCGTGGCCTCGGTGGGGGCCACCAACTCCAGAAGGCGCAGCACCTCGGCCATCCGGGCCGAAGGGCCCACCACCCCGGGAAAGACGAAGCTCACTGCTTCACCTCACGCTCCAAACCGTGGACCACCCCATGGCAGCGGCAGGCGGTGGCGATCAAGAACTTCCCTGTGCATGATCCAACCTCCAGGGCCAGGCGCAGAAGCTCCCCGGGGGGATAGCCTCCCACCCCGGGAGCCAGCTGCCGGCTGACCATGACCAGTATCCGGCAACCCGGGATCCGGATGGCGGCCAGGGCCTCATATAACGGCGTCCCCCGGCCCTCCCCGCTCACCGGGCAGATGTCCGGCTCCGGACAATCATCGGGGCAGAGATGGTCGGAGTAGCTGAGGTAAAGCTCTCCCTCTTCTCCCCTAATAACTGCCGGCGCGAGATTCCCCACGGCCTCGGGAACCGGCGCGGACTGCCAGCCGGCGCCTCCCAGGGGACCCTGCCGCAGCCAGGCGTAAGCCGCGTGCACCGGCGCCATGGGGATGATCCAGTCCCAGGGGCAGCCCTGGTGCAGATTCTCCGCCAGAAACCGGGCGGCCTCGGCCTCCCGGATCCCGACTGGGGGATTTAAAACCCTGATGGCCGCCAGGGCTTGGGGGTCCCGGTCAACTATCAGGAACTTCGCTTCTTTATCCAGTTTCCCCAGCCGCTCCAGGGCCAGCCGACCGAACCGTCCTGCACCTAATACGAGATAAAAAGACATTTTTAACCACAAAGTCGCCAAGACACCAAGTTCACCAAGGAAAATTCTGGTAGTTGGGCGTCCCCCGACGCCCAACCACCAGGAAAGGCTTGATGAACCTTGGTGTCTTGGTGGTGAATTATTTATCACCGCGGAAAAACCCCCACCACCGTGGGCAACTCAAAGGCCTTCCGGTCAATGAGGCTGCCCAACTGCGTCTCCCAGGCCGGGGGGGAGAAGAACTCGAAGTCTTTGGTTTTAATATAGATCTGGGCTTCGGTGCCGCCGTCCAGGTTTAGGGCGATATCCACTTCAAATTCGCTGTCCTTAAGAAGCCGGGCCAGGTCGTACAAGGTGAAACTGCCGGCATGGGTGTTGAACACCAGGATGTTGCCGCTGTGGTCGGTGGCGATGGCCGTGCGGTGGGCGCTCTTGTCGGTCTTGAGCACCCGGATGCGTTCTTTGGAGTCCAGCAGCAGCGGAAACGACTGCACTCCTTGGGTCCAGGGCAACTTGTGGGGCTGGACGGGGTGGGCGGTCAGGTCCATGATGGTGGCCCGGGGCAGGTCCGGCGACACCCCCTTGGGCTCGGCCACAAACATTCCCCGCATCTGAGGGTTCTTGAGCGGCCCCAGCGTCTTGCCGTCCGCGATGATCAGGCCCACGGGTTTGCCGTCGCTTCCGTAGTAACTGGCGTTGAATACCACCTGGGCTTGCGTCTCTTGCTGCCAGGCGGTGATTTTCTGGGGCTGGTGGTGAAAGACCCGGAAGGCGTTGGCTCCGGGGTCGATTTTGACCACGGCCATGGCCCCGGTGATTTCGTCATCCCGGAGAATGTCCACCAGGGCGAAACTCAGGCCTTTTCCCAGGTTCTGCCACCGGGGGGAGGAGTGGCTCAAAGCCGCGGCTGCGGCCGGGGCGGCCCCCCAGCAGATCAAGCTCCAGCACAATATTGCCAATATCCCGGCGGCCACCGCCTCTCCTTGCAGACCGGCGAAATTTGGGATATTTTATCATGATAAGGAATATTCGTCCATGTCTATCCTGCTGGCTGACTCCCACGCGCACCTGGATATGCCGGAATTCGCCCGGGACCAGGCCGCGGTGGTGGCCCGGGCCGAAGAAGCCGGGGTGGGCTTGATCATCAATGTGGGCATCGGCCTGGACCATTCCCGCCAGGTTCTGACTACGGCCCGGAAATTTCCTGGGGTTTTTGCCACCCTGGGCGTCCATCCCCATGGGGTCAAATCCCTCCATGACCGCGATTTGGAAGCCCTGTCGGTCCTGGCCCGGGACTCCAAGGTGGTGGCGGTGGGAGAAATCGGCCTGGATTTCTACCGGATGCGCTCCCCGGAAGCGGTGCAACGGCAGTGGTTTGGGCGTCAACTGGAATGGGCTTACGGCCTGGGCAAACCCGTGGTGATCCACACCCGGGACGCCACGGCCGCCACCCTGGGAATCCTGCGGGACCAAAAAAGGTGGCTCCGGGGCGGGGTGATGCACTGCTTCGGGGGAAGCTATGAAGAGGCCCGGGCCTTCCTGGACCTGGGGCTGTATCTCTCTTTTTCCGGCACCCTGACTTACCCCGCGGCGGGGCCTCTCCGGGAAGTGGCTAAAAAACTTCCCCTGGATCGGGTGCTGGTGGAAACCGACGCCCCCTACCTGCCGCCCCAACCCTGGCGGGGGAAAAGGAACGAGCCGGCCTACGTCACGGCCACGGCCCGGCTACTGGCGGCACTGTACGGTATTAGCCCGGAGGAAGTGGCCCGACGGACCTGGGAGAATACTCGGACGGCCTTCGGCCTGGACTGGCCACCGAAGACCGAAGACCGGAAACCGAAGACCGAAACCTGAAGTGAGCCAAATCGCCGCAAACCTTAAAGCCGTTCAAGAGCGCATCACCGCCGCGGCCCGGCGGGCCGGCCGGGATCCCGCGGGGGTGCGCCTCATTGCCGTGACCAAGACCGTGGACCTGGAGCGCCTGCGCCAGGCCGCGGCCGCCGGCCACCGGTGTTTTGGGGAAAATTATGTCCAGGAGGCCCAAGCAAAGATCACGGCCCTGGGTCCGGGGCTCCAGTGGCACTTCATCGGTCATCTTCAGAGTAAAAAGTCCGGGGCTGCGGTTAACCTCTTCGATCTGATCCACTCGGTGGACCGCCTCAAGCTGGCCCAGGCCCTGGACCAGGCGGCGGCCCGGCTCCACCAGGTCCAGGACATCCTCATCCAGGTCAACCTGGCGGGGGAAGGGACCAAGTCCGGAGCCGCGCCGGAAGAAGTCCCGGACCTGCTCCGGGAGATCGCCCGGATGGCCCATTTAAGGGTGATGGGCCTGATGACCATGCCTCCCTGGCTGGACCCCGAGGAGGTCCGCCCTTATTTCCGGGCCCTGCGGGAACTCCGGCACCGCCTCCAGGATATGGAAATTGTCCCGAACCCCTTAACCGAGCTGTCCATGGGCATGTCCGGGGACTATGAAGCGGCGGTGGAAGAGGGCGCCACCCTGGTGCGGGTGGGAACCGCCATCTTCGGTTCCCGACCGCCCCGCGGTTAATGCAGGTTCGCACGGCGCATGATTAATACTGAAATACTGAGGTGGAAACCGGCTGGAAGGAGGTGGCCGCCATGGTGGATTGGCAGCAGATTTTAGTTTACGGAACCAAATTGGCCCTGGCTTCGGTCTTGGGAGGCGCCATCGGATTTGAACGGGAGAAGCACGGTCAGGCCGCCGGCCTGCGCACCTACATCCTGGTGTGCGTAGGTTCCTGCCTCATGATGATGCTCTCCCTGCACATGGAAGAGCTTTACCGCCATCTGGGGGTGACCCAGTCCGTGGTAAGACTGGACCCGGGACGCATCGCCTCCTATGCCATTGCGGGCATGGGTTTTCTGGGAGCCGGGGCCATCATTACCGGCCGGGGCACGGTCCGGGGGCTGACCACCGCCGCCGGCCTCTGGCTGGTTACCGGCATCGGTCTGGCCATCGGCGCCAGCTATCTGGCCCCGGCGCTCATGGGCGCCGCCATCAGCCTGCTAATTCTCTATGTCTTCCGGTGGGTAAAAGCTATCTTCCACCGGGATGAATTTACCCTTCTCAGCCTCAAGTACGACCGCGCCGAAAAACCTCTCAAAAAGATCCGGGAAATTCTGGGGGAACATAACTTCACCATCCAGTTCATCAACTACAAGGCGGAGATCCCGTCCAACACGGTGACCTACAACCTGCGCCTCCGAAGCCATGAGGAGGTTCCCTGGGGACACATTGTCACCGCCCTCTCCCGGACCCAAGGGATAAAAGAGATTCACTGGCAAGAGGGTGAAATTCCTTGATGAGTCAGGGAGCAGTGAGCAGTAAGCAGTAAGCAGTAAGCAGTAATTCATGAGCCTTCGGCTCTCTCAAAACCATGAAAAGTATTGGTGGCACATCGCGGCCTAAAGGCCGCAACCAAACTAAAAAATGACCTAATTACTTTAATCAAATCAAGGTGTTACAGGCAAAATCTTCGCGAAAAAACAAGAAACTCGGATTCAGTAGCACAGGCTTTCCAGCCTGTGCATCTTGAACTTTTCGGAACAGTGAGTGATTATCAGAAGACCGAAAACCGAAAACCGAAAACTATCCCTATGACCTCTATGCCCGGTAACCAGCCCTTCCCCCCCGGCGTCCTGGTCGGGTTGACCACCACCATTCCGGTGGAAGCGGTCCTGGCCGCGGGGCTGG
>Ga0194111_10008595_pt1 | contig 11217 bp, 10 predicted proteins | sample TA2KigC300mmetaG_FD_146194 | JGI IMG/M metagenome (GOLD analysis project Ga0194111, IMG submission 146194) | Freshwater microbial communities from Lake Tanganyika, Tanzania - TA2015033 Kigoma Deep Cast 300m | ecosystem: Environmental > Aquatic > Freshwater > Lake | place: Tanzania: Lake... | reverse complement strand
TTCTCCATCTGTCTATTTTGCGTCACTCTGCGTGCGCAGCTTGCGCAGAGTGTCCATCACCCATTTCCCCCAGTCCTTAATGCCGTCACCGGTGATTCCGGAGACGAGGAAAAGGGCGGCGTCTTGATTCAGGCCTTTGAAAGCGCGGGTGAAGGCTTCCAGGTCAAAGCTGACATGAGGCAGCAGGTCGGTTTTGTTCACCACCAGAGCCCTGGCCTGGGTGAAGAGCAGCGGGTATTTATATGGCTTATCATCGCCCTCGGGCGTGCTGAGGATGACCACTCTGAGGTACTCACCGAGGTCAAAGCCGCCGGGGCAGATGAGATTGCCCACGTTTTCAATGAAAAGAATATCTATGTCATCAAGGCGAAGGTTAAGTAACGCCGAATTCACCATGCTGGCGTCCAGATGGCAGCCGCCGCCGGTGTTTATCTGGATGGCGGCGATTCCGGCCTGGCCCAGCTTCTCGGCGTCAATGCTGGAGCTGACGTCCCCCTCAATAACGGCAATGCGGGCCTTGTCTTTGAGTTGCTCAACCGTCCGTAAAATGAGGGTCGTTTTGCCGGAGCCGGGTGAGGACATGAGGTTAATGGCCATGATACGTTTGCTGGCCAGCAGCTGCCGGTTCTGTTGCGCAATCTGGTTGTTGGCGTCTAGGATGTCTTTCAGTACTTTGATTTCCATTATTCCACCTCAATACTTTCGACGTACAGTTCGCTGCCGCTGGTTATCTCTATCTCTGCTGACTGGCATTTCGGGCATTTCCAATCCAGGTCGGAGGGCTGGAAGGTGTGAGCACAGTGGCGACAGCGTGCCTGCCACGGTACGTTGCGGAAGGAAAGCGCTGCCCCCTCGGCGGGCGTGTTACGGCTGAGCAGCTCAAAGTTCGCCTGCACATAATGGTCGATGATGCCGGTCATCTGGCCGAGCACGATGTTTACCCCGATGATTTTTTTGGCACCGGCTTTGGCGGCCTCCTTCAGGACGAGGTCCATAAGGCTCATGGTCACCGACATCTCGTGCATGGCTAACATATCCGGGGCAGCGGCTCGCCGACCAGCATATCAATGATGCGCGTGGTGCCGAGCCCGGTCTCCATGACCACCCGTCCCGGGTTCTCCTCCTTGACCTCACCGATGATGACAGAGTCCCGACCATACTGATGCTTCTTCATCTGTTGTAAAACCTTTTCCGCATCGTCAGGGCTGACCGCGGCCACCAGCTTTCCCTCGTTGGCCACGTAGAGCGAGTCAAGGCCGAGCATCTCGCAGGCGGCAGCGACCTCCTCCCGCACCGGTATTTTCTCTTCGTATACCCGGATGCCGACGCCCGATTGCCCGGCGATTTCATTGAGCGTGGTGGCCAGGCCGCCGCGGGTGGGGTCGCGCAGGCAGCGAATATCATGGCTCGCCGCCAGCATCGCCGCCACCAGGCCGTTCAGCGGCGCGCAGTCGCTTTTCAACTCCGTAGCAAAGCCAATGCCCTCTCGTTTACTGAGCACGGCGATGCCGTGGTCGCCAATGGTGCCGCTCAGTATCAGCACATCTCCCGGCCGGGCATTGTGCCCGGAGATGTTCACGTCCGCTGGTACCGTGCCGATGCCGGCGGTGTTGATGAATAATTTATCGGCAGTGCCGCGGTTGACCACCTTGGTATCGCCGGTGACCACGGTTACGTTGGCTGATGTGGCCGTCTCTTTGATAGAACCCACCACCTTTTCCAGGTCGCTGACCAGCAGGCCTTCTTCAATAATAAAGGCCAGGCTCAGATAAAGCGGCGTTGCCCCCACCATGGCCAGGTCATTGACCGTGCCGCAGACAGCGAGCCTGCCGATATCGCCGCCGGGGAAAAAGATGGGCTGGACGACGTAGCTGTCGGTGGTGAAGGCCAGCCTGCCGGCGGGTTCGACCACCGCCGAGTCGTCAAGCGTGTTGAGAACCGGGTTTGATAGCGCGGAGACGAAGCTGTTTTGAATAATATCATGGGCCAGCCTCCCGCCGCTGCCGTGCGCCAGCAATATTCTATCGGACATCTTCCTCACCGTAATGGTAATAGGCGGCACAGGTGCCTTCTGCCGAGACCATGCACGGCCCCACTGGCCTGGCTGGTGTGCAGGCGCGGCGAAACAGCGTGCAGTCAGGTGGCGATTTAACTCCTCTCAATACCTCGCCACAGAGACAGCCTCTGGGGATAACCGTGGGGCCGGCGTCGAAATGGAAATTCAGTTCTGCGTCGAAGCGGGCGAATTGCGGACGCAGCTTCAGGCCACTCCCGGCTACCTCGCCGAAGCCGCGCCAGCGCGCTGGCGCGGGCTCAAATACCTTTTCCATAATACCGATGGCGGTCTGGTTTCCTTCCCGGCTGACGCCGCGCCGATAGGCGATTTCAACTTTGGCTTCACCTTCGGCCACCTGCTGCGCCAGCATATCAATACACTGCAGTATGTCCGGCGGCTCAAAGCCGGAGACAACGCAGGGTATGTTGTAGTCGCGGGCGATGAACTCCCACGGCCTTGAGCCGATGACGGCGCTGACATGGCCGGGGCAGATGAGCCCCTGCAAGTTGACCTCACCCGAGTCCAGCAGCGCCCTGATTATCGGTGGACAGAGCTTGTGCAGGGAAAGCACGTAGTAATTTTTCAGGCCCTCATGCGCCGCCTGCAATATTGAGGCGGCAACAGTGGGGGCGGTGGTCTCAAAGCCGATGCCGAGAAATACCACCGATTTCTCCGGGTTCGCTCTAGCCAATGTGAGGGCATCAAGAGTGGAGTAGACGACGCGCACGTCCGCTCCGGCGGCTTTGGCCTCCTGAAGGCTGGAACGACTTCCCGGCACCCTCACCATGTCGCCAAATGAAGCCACGATGACCTCGGGCACTCGGGCGAGGGCGATGGCCTTATCAAGGTCGGCATTGTCGGTAACGCATACCGGGCAGCCCGGCCCCGAAGTGAGGGTAAGCGTGGGCGGCAGTAGCTGGCGGAGGCCGAACTTCATGATGGACACGGTATGTCCGCCGCAGAACTCCATGAAACGCGCTTTCCGTCTGGCGTGTTGCCGGATGCTTCGTACCAGGCCGTCGGCCAGGTCCGACTGGCGGAATTCACTGACTAGCTTCATTTGTTCTCCAGAACCTGGCTCATTTCGGCAAATAGGGCCAGCGTCTCCTCTGCCTGAATCCGGTCAAGGATGCTGATGGCATAGCCAGCGTGAAGGAGCACATAGTCGCCCACCTTGGCTTCCGGGGTGAGCATCAGGCTCGTTTTGCGGGTGATACCGCCGATTTCTACCTCGGCCTCGATGCCGTTTATCGATTTAATCCGTACCGGTATAGCCAGACACACGTGATTTACTCCTTGTTTTCATTTAACCGATGATTGGCGATAAGCGCCTGCCCCAGGGAGATGCCGCCGTCGTTGCAGGGCACCAGCCGATGGGTGAGCACGCGGAAGCCTTCTTTTTCCAGCACAGCAACCGCCAGGCTGAAAAGCAAGCGGTTCTGAAAGACACCGCCGCTAAGAGCCACCGCTTTCAGGCCGGTCTGATATGAAATCAATCGGCAGGCCTCCAGAATGATGCTGGCCATAGTCTTGTGGAATCTGGCGGAGATAGCCTCTGGCTTGATGCCGTTTCGCGCATCGTTCAGCACGGCGGAAACCAGCTCTTTCAGTTCAATCACCGCTGGTTTTGCCATGTCAGATATGGTGAATGGATACGGTTCAAAATTGGTCACATCATCGGGGGCGAGCATTTCTAGCTCAATGGCGGCCTGGGCTTCATGGTCAATCCGCCCCCGGACGCCGGCCAGCGCCGAGACCGCGTCGAAAAGTCGCCCCGCCCCTGAGGTCAGCGGCGAGTTCAGCCTCTGTTTTAGCTGCATTTTGATAATTTCAATCTCATCGGATGGTATTTTGCTCATTATGGGGAGCCCGTCCAGCAGCGTCTCTTCGCCCAGCAGGGTGTAAAGGTAACTGAGTGCCATGCGGTATGGCTTGCGGATGGCGGCGGCCCCGCCCGGCATTGGCACATATTCAAGGTGGGCCAATCGTTCAAAACTGCCCCCGTCGCAGGTCAGGAACTCACCGCCCCAGAGGTTGCCGTCAGTGCCGTAGCCCACACCGTCAAAGGCGATGCCGATGACCGGCCCTCGGAAATCATTTTCCACCAGGCAGCTGACGATATGAGCGTGATGATGCTGCACGCCGACTGTCCTCAGCCTCTTCTCCGTAGCACATTTCAGGGCATACTTGGTGGATAAGTACTCCGGGTGCAGGTCATAGGCGATGACTTCAGGTTTTATGCGGAAAAGTCGCTGGTAGAGGTCAATGGTATTTTCATAATGTTCTGCGGTCTCTTCATTATCCATATCGCCGATGTGCTGGCTGAGAAAGGCATACTCATCTCTGGTCAGGCAGAAGGTGTTTTTCTCCTCGGCACCGCAGGCCAGCACCTGTCCGGCTTTGAAGGGCAGGCGGATGGGGGATGGTGCGTAACCGCGGGCGCGCCTGATGGCGCGCGCCGTGCCTCTCTCTACCAGATAAACGCTGTCGTCGTAGCGGGCGTGGATGTCGCGATTGTGCAGCAGAAAGTAATCGGCGATGTTTTGAAGTCGGCGCAGGGCCTCGTCGTTATCCTGGCAGATTGGCTCCTCGCTCAGGTTGCCGCTGGTCATGACCAGCGGCCGCGCCGCATGGCGCATCAGGATATGGTGCAGCGGCGTATAGGGCAGCATGACACCGAGGTATTTGTTGTCTTCCGCGACCAGCGTGGTTACATTTGAGATGTCTTTGCGCCAACGGAGCAGGACAATGGGCGCATTTGGCGAGAGCAGCAACTCGGCTTCTTCAGGTGATACCAGGCAGTGTTTTTTGATTTCTGCAATTGATGCCATCATGAGGGCGAACGGTTTGCCGGGTCGTTTTTTCCTCTCTCTGAGGCGTGCCACCGCTTCCCGGTTGGTGGCATCGCCGGCAAGCTGAAATCCGCCCAGCCCCTTGACGGCGACGATATAGCCCTTGCGGAGTAAATCAGCGGCTTCTTGTAACGGGTCCGGGCAGGGTAACTGGAGGCCATCGCGGTCGGTCAGTTTCTGGCTGGGGCCGCACTCCGGGCAGGCGTTGGGCTGGGCATGGAAGCGGCGGTCAAGCGGGTCATCATATTCCGCCTGGCAATCGGGGCACATTCTAAAATGGCTCATGGTGGTCATCGGGCGGTCGTAGGGAATGTCCCTGATGATGGTAAAGCGGGGGCCGCAGCTGGTGCAGTTGGTGAAGGGATACTGGTAGCGGCGGTTTCCCGGGTTAAAAACCTCTTCCAGACATTCCGAGCAGGTGGCCAGGTCAGGCGAGACCGGCTGGTATTTCCCCGGCTCGGCCTGGCTTTTCCTGATGACAAAATCAGTATCGCCTTTAACCGGCAGCTTTCGGGTGGCGATGTCCTGGAGGTGCGCGGCGGGGGGAGCTTTCGCCGGCAAAAGGTTCAGGAACTGGCTGATGTCCCCTTCCGCTCCCTCCACCTCAATGGCCACGTTTCCCGAGGTGTTGTGCACCCAGCCATTGAGGTGACAGTCCCTGGCCAGTCTATAGACAAAAGGACGGAACCCGACGCCCTGGACTATACCCCTGACCTCAATGCGCAGTCTGGCCCTAATATCAGCTTTCAGAGGGGAATCTCTCATAACCTCGCCGTAGAGTTCTGTTCTGCCGCTTACATTTTATCACAGTAAGCGCGGGCACGACTAGGCAAGAGTCAGTTGATGCTATTTGCCCATGGTTATTCTTTATGCAAGCGGAGCCAATCGGTTGTGGCCCGGGGGTTCTCAGTGAGGCTTGTAGCCCATTTCCATAGCCTGGCGGTCCATGTCCAGAGTCAGAAAGCGCTCGATGGGTAAAAGAATCCGGCCTTCGGTCTGTCGCCGGTCGATTGTTTTAAGATACTGCTTACATCGTTTACAGATATAAAGTCGGTACAGGCCGGCATCGTCAGTGAAGTAGGACAGGTCATTCTGGTCCTGGGTATTGCAATAGGGGCACTGCAGGCGTTGGAAGAGCCACTCGGTGTCACAGCGAGAGCATAACAGCCACCGTGACCCGCGTTCCGTATCCAGCGAGGCAAAGTCCGGGCTCCCGCCGCAGATCGGGCAGTAGCCGCGGCGCCATCGTCCCTGGTCAATGAAATCGGTCAGTTTGCGGGCGTGGCTGGTTAAGAAGGGTTTCATGGTGGCGTGGATAATTGAGTTTATCAGTTTTTTAGCCACATTTTTTACTGGAATCCTGGCCGGCAATTTTTGTTTCTCGTACCACGTCTTGAGCGTCTGCCTGGCCAGTAGGGTATCAGCACTCAATGCCGCCAGCCTCTCCAGACTGGAATTAAATAACTCGGCATGGCCGGCAAAAACAGCCTTTACTTCATCAAAAGTGCTGGTTAATAACGGCCAGTCAAGGGCCAGCTCATCAAAAGAGATAAGAGGTACCCCACTATTAATACGTTTATTAATAGCTTCGCGACTCAAACCTGGTTCAAGTCGCGAAGTTAAATTTCTCTCAACCCGAGATTGGACATGCAGTAATTGCTGATAGAACTTTAAAAACTCAGGCAGGGCTCCCTCTTTGCTTTCCTTTTCCTCCAAGAATCTGATAATATCGTCGGTGGCAACAGGCAACTAGCTTTTCACCTCTTTCCTTCTAGTGACCTCCTCATACCACTTGGCGTGGTGCTTCTTGGCATAGCCCACGGAAACGGTCCCCTTATATATTGCCTTCCAGGCTTCTGTCATCGTGGGGTGAATGACACCAAGGTAAATGTGGAGAAGAAGCATTGAGCTGGCGCCGATGAAGGCTATATCGTGGAGGAAAACCATCCATTGCAGAACTGCTGGTGAGGCCGTGGTCTTGGCAAACCACATAATCAGGCCGGTGATGGTGAAGACCACGCTGGAAACAAGCACGATAAGCCACCACAGTTTCTGTCCGGTATTCATGGCGCCCTGCGGAGGCATATCGCTTTCATCACCGAGAAAATAGTAGCGAGGGGCGGCTTTCAGCCAGCCGATGTCTTCAATTCCCCAGGAGAAGGCTTCTTTGATGCCTTTCGCCGTGGCCTTTAAGTTCAGCGGGATATAGATAAGAGGCGCGATGATGAAGATGGCGGCAGCAATACGATGTATCACTCTGGTCCAGCTATCCTGGGCGATAATGCCAAGCCCGGGTATGAAGAGAACGAGGCCGGTTAGAAACAGGAGGCAGAAACTGACCATGTGCACCCAGTGCAGTATTCGTGTTGGCTTCCGGTACTTTTCAACTTCTTGCGGCATTTTCCTTCTCCTTATCACTATTGACGCTGGCCCGGGCGACAAGGTAATTCAAGCCCAGTCCCAGGATGGTCAAACCGCCCACCACCCAGCCAACCGGCTGTATCACATCCTGCCAGGCGATGGTGGCGGCGGAAATCTGCGGATCCACCGGCAGGCCATACACAGCGGGATGGTCATCCAGCACGTACATCACGTGCAGTCCGCCCAGTTCTTTTTCACCGTACAGGTTGGCGTTGGCCCAGCCTCTGGCAATGAGGGACTCGACGCGTTTTTTACCTTCAGCAATGAGCTGGTTGCGGTCGCCATATTGCAGTGCTTTGGGCGGACATGTCTTGACGCAGGCCGGCTCCCAGCCCTGAGCAATGCGGTCCAGCCCCGGCGTGGTGCAGAAGGTGCACTTGTCCATTTTGGCGATGCCGGTTATCAGGTTACGGTCAGAGCGAGGCACATTGAAGGGACAGGCATCTATGCAGTAGCCGCAGCCGGTGCAGATGTCCTTGTCGTAGGCGACAAAGCCGAGCTCATGATGGTATAAGGCACCACTGGGGCATACTTTAACACAAGCTGCTTCCGTACAGTGCATGCAGGCCCGCCGGCTAAACAGCCAGCGGACGGCGCCACCGGCGTCAGTTTCCCGGAACTCCATCTTGACCCATGTTCTGGGGGAGAGGTCAGGGGGATTCTCATAGCTGCCCCGGTTTGCCGCTTTCACTCCGTTTTCCTCGGTGGGAATGAACTCGTCGTTCTCATTCCATTGTTTACAGGCAGCCTGACAGCCGCGGCAGGCGGTGCACCGCGTTGCGTCATATAGAATTGCTTTTTCGGCCATTATTTCCTCCCAGTAAATATTCCTTCAATACCGCTTAAGCCTTGCGGACGTTTACCAGGAAGGCCTTATATTCCGGTATCATCGTATTGGCATCGCCGACGTGAGGGGTGAGTTCATTGGCGCTGGCCCCCGTGGAGAGTCCGGTATAGCCCCAGTGCCAGGGTATACCCACCTGGTGCACCTTCTTGCCATTCATCTGGAAAGGCTTGAGGCGTTTGGTCACCACGGCGGTTAAGTATACCTGGCCCCGGGTTGATTCCACGATGGCCTTCTCGCCATTGGCGATGCCTAACTGTTGCGCCAGTTCCTCGCTCATCTCAACGAATGGTTCCGGCTGCATCTCTATCAGCCACGGGTTATTCCGGGTCATCTGGCCGCCCTGCCAGTGTTCACATACCCGATAGGTACTGCATACTATGGGATACTTATCAGGGGTGGCCTGCTCGTCTGGCCGCCATATCTTGAACGCCGGGTTGTTCTGCTGTTTGGACATCGGGTTCTGTATCGGCGACTCCCACGGCTCATAGTGTTCGGGCAGTGGCCCTTCCGCCATAGTGCCCGGGCCGAAGAGGCGGGCATGCCCTTCTGTGACCATGATAAAAGGATAGCTCCCACCCTGGCTCATAGGCGCCGCACCGCCATCGGGAACATCGCCATCCCATCCTCCCTTCTCTCCCTTGGTTGGATTCCATTTGATAACCGGGTGCTCCTTGTCCCACGGTTCACCGTTGAGGTCAACCGAAGCGCGGTTATAGACAATACGCCGGTTCAGCGGCCAGCACCAAGCCCACTTGGGGTACATGCCAATGTTGAACTGGTCTGGTGATGAATCGCGGCGGCTGGCACGGTTGCCCGGTATCGGGGCATTAGGCTCTTTGTCCGGTTCAACGTAACAATTGCAGTAAACCCAGTTACCACTGGTGGTGGTGCCATCATCTTTCAGGTTAGCGAAGGTATCCAGCAGCTTGCCGGTGGTAAGGTCATACCCGTTCATTTCCTTGGCGACTTCATAAGACTCTGGATGACCTGTGCCATAACCCCAGGTGAGTCTGGTGATAGTCTGAGCATTGGGTCCGCCCTCTTTGGTATAGAGTTCTTTGAGCCTGCGGTAAAGCTGGTCTATCATCCAGAGGTCATCATGAGATACACCCGGGCCGTCAGCTGCCTTGTAGCGCCACTGTACCCAGCGGCCGCTGTTGGTGACGCTGCCCTCCTTCTCATAGGAGTTAAGGGCGGGAAGTAGGAAGACCTCGGTCTTGATGTCGGCTTTGTTAACGCCGGGGCGCTGCCAGAAGTTGGCGGTCTCGGTATGCCAGATATCGGCGACCACCATCCAGTCCAGTTTCTCCAGCGCCATCCGTTCCAGGTTGGCGTTTGGACCACCCACCGCCGGGTTCTGCCCCCAGCACATGAAGCCCTTGATAATGCCGGCATACATAGCTTCAAACAGAGCGATATGGGAATAGTTCTTCCCGGTCTCTATCTTGGGCAGATAATGGAAGCCGAATTCGTTAGCCTTGGTGGCGGCATCACCATACCAGGCCTTGAGCAGGCTGACCACATACTTGGGACGGTTCTGCCACCAGTTGGTGCTCTTGGGGTCAGGGCTCTTGGGGGTGACCCTGGCCAGGTGCTTTTCCAGTGAGGTATCAGTATCCTGGAACATTGGCAAGTAACCAGGGAGGATATGAAAGAGAAGCGCTTGGTCAGTGGAGCCCTGTACGTTGGACTCACCGCGCATGGCGTTAATGCCACCGCCGGCGATGCCGATATTGCCCAGGAGAAGCTGCAGGATAGCGTAAGCGCGGATATTCTGAGCGCCAACGGTATGCTGGGTGGTGCCCATGGCGTAGAGTATGGTGCCGGCCTTGTCCACCTGCCCGGAAGCGGCATAGGTCTGGCAGACCTGCAAGAAAGTGTCCACAGGGGTGCCGCAGATGGCATTCACCTTCTCCGGTGTATAGCGCGCGAAGTGCTTCTTCATAAGCTGGAAGACGCAGTTGGGGTCTTTAAGAGTCATGTCTCTCTTGGGAATGCCCTTGTCATCAAGCTGGAACTGCCAGCTGGACTTATCGTATTTTCGCTTGTTGCCGTCAGTTTCATTCTGGCCGCCGGCATAGCCCGAGAACAGCCCGTCAAGGTCCGCCGGCCCCTTGTAGTCGGGATTGATGAGGTAAGGGGCATTGGTGTATTCCGTGATATAGGTCATGTTGTAGTTGCCGGAATTGCGGTCGATATCATCAAGCACGTATTTAATCATGCCGTTGACGAAGGCGATGTCAGTGCCGGAACGCAGCGGGCAGTAGATATCAGCTCTGGCTGAGGTCCTGGTGAACCGGGGGTCAACGCTGATGAGCTTGGCACCCTTCTCCTTAGCCTCGGTGATATGGCCAAATGCTGCCGGATGGTTTTCCGCGGGATTGGAGCCGATGGCCATGATGACATCAGCATTGGCGATGTCATTCCAGTGGTTGGTCATGACCCCCCGTCCGAAACTTTCCGCCAAACTGGCGACGGTGGGGGAATGTCATATACGGGCGTGGTGTTCCAGATATACCAGGCCCAGCGCGCGGGCCAACTTGGACAGCAGGTAACATTCCTCGTTGTCCAGAGCGGAACCGCCCAGGTTGGCAATGGCTTCGGTGCGGTTTACCAGATTGCCCTTGCTGTCTTTCTCTATGAAATTATTATCCCTGGTATCCTTGATGCGCCGGGCAATCTCGTTCAGTGCCCAGTCCCAGTCTTTTTCCTCCCAGTCCGTACCACCCGGGCGCCGGTACAGGACCTTGCTCAGGCGCCAGGGGTTGTCAGCGGAAAGCTGGCGCATGGAAGCACCTTTGGCGCAGCCTCCACCGCGATTGATGGGGTGGTCCGGGTCACCTTCAATATTGACCACCTTGCCGTTATCCGTAGCCACGATAAAGCCACAGCCCGAGCCATCATATGGGCAGATGGTGGTCTTTTCCCCTATCTCCTTTTTCAGCGGCAGAATTTTGTGGCTCACCGCCTGAGCCACTTCAGGATTGAGGGCGCCAAAAATAAAAAAACCGCCTACTGCGGCGCCGGAAGTTTTGAGAAAA
>Ga0194111_10008590_pt1 | contig 11218 bp, 16 predicted proteins | sample TA2KigC300mmetaG_FD_146194 | JGI IMG/M metagenome (GOLD analysis project Ga0194111, IMG submission 146194) | Freshwater microbial communities from Lake Tanganyika, Tanzania - TA2015033 Kigoma Deep Cast 300m | ecosystem: Environmental > Aquatic > Freshwater > Lake | place: Tanzania: Lake... | reverse complement strand
ATGGATATCATGATGCCTAAAATGGATGGTTATACGGCCTGTTCAGAACTGAAGTTAGGGGCAGACAGGAGCGGAATTCCAATAGTCTTCGTCTCCGCGCATGGTTTCGAATTAAATAAAGAATTGGCTATGAGACTTGGTGCTGACAGATATCTCGTTAAACCCATCTCACTGAGAATGCTATTGGACACAATCACTAAGTGTTTGCTGCCATCTAACTTCAAGGAAGTACGAGAGGAATGTATTTGTGATAGCCAAGACATCATCTGACACTTGAGACCTCTCTGACAGGGTTGTCTGTCGGCTGTAATCTATCCAGCATCTTATCGTCCGCTAGCTTCTTGCTATCCAGAAAAGTCTGCCATGGTGTCTTGCCGAAGCAGTATTTCCCCGAGTGTGTCCGCTGCGTATTATACTCCTCTATCCACCTGTCCGCATCTTCCTGTATCTCCTCCAGGTTCCGGTATATCTTCTTCCGGAAAGCCACCGAGTAGAATTCATCCAGTATCGTCTTGTGGAAGCGCTCACAGACGCCGTTTGTCTGCGGTGACCTGGCCTTTGTTTTGGAGTGGTCGATATCTTCGACGGCCAGGTAGAGCTGGTACTCGTGAGTTTCGCGGTTGCCGCAGTATTCCGTGCCCCGGTCGGTCAGGATACGCAGCAACCTGACGCCATGTTCATCATACCAGGGAACAACGCGATCATTGAGGAATTCGGCAGCCACCAGGGCGTTCTTACGGTCGTAGAGCTTGACGAAGGCCATCTTGGTGTAGGTGTCGATGAAGGTCTGCTGGTAAATCCGACCTACGCCTTTGAGCGTGCCCACGTAGTAGGTGTCCTGGGCGCCCAGGTACCCCGGATGCAGGCTCTCGATCTCTCCGTGGGATTCCTTCTCATCTTTGGCTTTTTCCAGGGCGCGGAGCTGCTCCTCGGTCAGTATCAGGTTTTCCTGGGCCATCTTGGCTTCCAAAGCCTTAAGTCGCTTTCGGAAGGTCTCCAGGTCGTGGCGGAGCCAGATGGACCTAACCCCGCCGGGGGAAACGAAGATTCCTTTCTTTTTCAGTTCGTTGGAGGTACGGAGCTGCCCGTAAGCCGGCCGCTCGATGGCGAAGTCGACAACCGCTTTCTCAACATGTTCCTCGACGCGGTTTTTGGGGCACGGCTTCTTCCGGCTGATTTCCTGTAAGGCAAGTTCCCCGCCCTTATCGTAGAGCTCTTTGAATCGGTAGAAGCTATCGCGGGAGTACCCCATCACCTTGCAGGCCTGTGACACGCTACCCAGCGTCTTGGCTAACTTGATTAACCCGAGCTTGTTCTTGATGATCTTTTCTTCTGTGGTCATCTGACATTTCCTTTCTCTATTCTTTATTAGATTATCCGAAATGTCAGATTAAGTCTAGACTATCTCAATTTGTATTCCATTTAAGAGCCTGTCCCACAAACGTCATATCTGGCGGCCGGAAGGGCCATATTTTGTTGCTGAACCGGTTAGGGGGCGGTGATTCATACTATGGTGTTCCCCTTTTACGGTTTAACGCGCCCTTCAATTCTCAATTCCAGCGAGCTTTGCTCCAATCCCAGGATGCCTGTCCACTCCTCCATAGCTTCAACAGGTTATGGGTTGTCCCTATCAAAGACCACTCGCTTTGGACAGCCGGTAATCCTCGTCTCATGAACCGCCGGCAGCCCTGTCCCTCTTTCACCTGTCCCAACACCGGTTCCACCGTAAGGCCCCTCAGCCGGTACATTCGCTGTCCTTTTTTAGTGAGCAGCTTGCGTTCCATGCGCTCTCTGAGGCTCAGGTCTTTGGGGATGCGCCCTCGGGGGCAGCCTTTTTCCCGCAGCGCCTTGCGTTGCTTCCAATCTTTGGTGGTAGCAATGAGCAACTCCGGTCCTTCCGGGCAGTTACAGGCTGTGATGTTGGCCTCGCTCCAATAACCGGCGTCGGCCAGCGCTGTCCCGGGACGTTCCTCTATCCCGGCTGCTTCCAGATTGCGCTCCAGAGTATCCAGCATCGGCTTGAGTTGCTGCACATCATTGGCTTCCTGAGTCACGCCCGTGGCCACGATGATCTGGTCGTGGCTTACTACCGTCTGGGCGTTGTATCCTTGCACGTAGCCCTGGCGGGCCTTCATAATCCGGCTGTCAGGGTCGGTGGTGTTGGCTTTGGCCTCTTCAATCGGTGCCGGCCCAGTCACTTTAGGCTTACGCCCGCGTTTCTTCTTGCCACTGGTCGTCTCTTCTGCCTGCCGCTGCGCCAGACGTTCCTCTATTGACTTGGCGGCTGCCCCGGCCTCCTTCTCCAGCCGGGACTTGGCTTTCTTCAGGCGCTTCAGCCTTTCCACTCGTCGTCCCAGCCCTTCAGGTAACTCATCACCACGCTGCTCAGGGCCAAAGAGGTCATCCTCCTCCGCATCTGCCTGCTTAGCCTCCGCCAGTATCCGCTGTACTTCATCCTCGATGGATTCATATCTCCGGTTGGCCTCCAGAGCTGCGCTGGCAGCCACCTTGGCACCGTCCAGAGCAATCGCCCCCAGCTTCACCAGACCAGCCGCCCTGCATAACCTGAGTACCTGCACAAAGAGCCGCTCCAGGGCTTTCTCGTGCCCCGAGCGAAAGCGACAGATGGTCCGGAAGTCCGGCTGCTGGTTGGCGGCTACAATTCGAAAACCTACATCTCGCTCCAGGGCACGGGCAATCCGCCGGGAACTGCGCACTCCCTGACAGTAGCCGTAAAGTAGCATCCCCACCATCGTCGCCGGGTCATAGGCGGCAGCACCCCAGCCATCGTTCCGATAAGCTGCATAGAACTCTTCCAGATCCATCTGCTCCACAGCATCCAGAATGAACCACGCCAGGTCGCCCTCACCTATCCACTCGCGCAACGATGGCGGCATAAGGTAACCCTGCTCTCGATCTAACTTCAGCAGATTGTACGCCATGGCATCAAACCCCCGAAAGTCTATGCTTGGCAACATTTTACCTCATGTCTCTACCCATTCCCAAGGGGGTTTATGGGACAGGCTCTTAACAAGGCTCATACATGTGAAGAAACAGCCTCTGAAGCTCCACTAATCGTGGGATTGAATGATAATGAAACCAGGTGTTTTAGAAAATATACAGATATTATAAAAAACAACGGGTTAGAAGCTCTTACAATAAAAGAGCGTTACCACATGGGTGACCTTCTCAGAAAAACGGCGGCTGTTCAAAAATTGTTCCTTGATCCCATACAATAGGGTAACAAGTTGAGTTTTCGTGATGTCCAAGTAACCTAAGCCAAGAATTATACCGCACCTGTACCTCTCAGCCTCCCATTTTGGGAGGCTTTTATTTTTACCATCATCCCCCAGCCCCCGGGGGGAGATAATGGCGCTACTTCTTGATAACACGCAAAAGCGCTTTTTGTGTGATGATGAAGCTGGAAACACAAAAAGCACCTTAAAAATTGAATAGCGACAAGCCTGACCTGAACGCTTGCCAGAAAGGGGGTAAGCGTGAGTTCAAGCGTAATAGCACCGCCAGCACCAGACGGCGGTAACGGCAATCATCAAGGGCATTGTAGCAAGTGCCATAAAGTCTGGACACTAAAGGAAAGGCAGGGCATCTGTCAGTGGTGTAATAAGCCGTCAAGCTGTCAAACGACCACGACACAGCCCCGCCATATCAAGTCTAGGTCAAACGGAAGGCGAAAGCAAGCCGACCACAACGGCAACGGCTATGACCATCTGGAAGGCGAATGGCTTACCTATTATAAGGTAGCTTCCCGATTTAACCGCAAGGCAAAGCCAGAGGACACAGAGGACTTGCTACATACGATAATCTTGACCCTAGCGGTAGCCGAGCAGAATAACGGACACAAGCCTTTCACGGAAGGCACAATGTATCGGATAGCCAGCCGAGCCGTAGCCGACTACTGGAGAGCCTACTACAAGGCTAACAACGGATTGGACTGCCACACCTGTAGCAAGGCACAACGGCACAAGTGTAAAGAGGGCGACCTCTATACCCAATGTCCAAAGGCTATCAAGCTAGAATACCTGAACAAGCCTATTTTGGATGGTCAAGGCAACATAACCGAACTCGGAGAGCTGATAGCCGACCCTGAAAGCCTAGACCTTGACGCTTGGTCAAACGACACTAGCCTATGGGAGATAGGCTATAAGCCTAGACTGGTGGAGATAGCCTATAAACTGGAAGCGGGGATACCGCTAGAAAAGAAAGACCACAAGTATCTTGAGCGGTATAGACGGCAAGCTCAAATAAGTTTCCTAGAGAATGTCGCATTTTAAGCCCATTTTGACGACTTATATAGTGGAAGCCCGATAATGCCAGCGAGTTGCGGGTTATCGGTAGCTTACTACTAGGTGAAGCTGGCAGATTTGCCCACTAGCCAGATAGCCAAAAGGGGGTTAGTCAAATAGAACAATTGAATATCGTGGGCAAGCGTTCAGGTTCAGGACTGGTAGCTCATAAGGCTACGCTGGTCAACGCCCTGTCCAGAGCACTATCCGAGAGGGTTATGCTGCTGGACTATACCATTGGGCGTAGGGGCTTACTCGGTTATCTGAAAGCACTGGCGGGGAGTAACATCGTTAAAATAGTCCCTGCCGTTGGAAGTGCCAGCGAGGTGCGGGCTTCTGATAAACGGCTGAAAGTAACCTGTGGCTCAAATACCAGCTATCTTGAGGACTTGGCTTGGGTGGGTGAGAAAACACCAATGACCCTGTGTGAGGTCAGGATAAGCCCTAACCGAACAGTCAAGCCGAACATCGGCGGACTGGAGCTATCGGAAGCCCTTAACAGGGTATTGCCCTTTACCGCTAAAGAGGATAACCGACCTGTCTTACAATGTGTCCTCTTCCGAGCTAAAGAGGGTAAGCTCACAATGGTGAGTGCCGATGGTTTCAGGCTGGCGGTGGTAACGCTGGACTATGACGGTGAGGGTGAAGCCCTGATACTTCGTGATGACCTGCGGGGAATAGCCAATGCCCTGCGGAAAGCCCATCGGGTCAACCTGAGCTTTGAAAAGAGCGGGGATAGTCTTGACGGCACAAGCCTTGTCATTGACACCGAGATAACTCGGTATAAGTGGCGGGGTGCTGACGGACAATTCCCTGATTATGAGAAGCTCATTCCCACCGATACTACTGTAACGGCTCACCTTGACACTGTTGAAGCGGTCAAGGCGATTGCCTCACTGAAAGTCCTAGCCGACAGCAAGACTTACCCGATAGTGCCCTGCCCCCAACAACGATACCACTTGTTAGCTCGTGATTACGGTTAATACAGCTTCAGGAGCTGGTGGTCGGTATCCCAGGGCGCTGTGGGGACGCACCTGATTATATTCCCTTCGCCACTGCTCTATCAAGACCCTGGCTTCTTCGAGAGTAGTAAATACTTCCCGGTCCAGGAGCTCATCCCGTAGCTTCCCATTGAATGATTCGATATACCCGTTCTCCCAGGGGCTTCCCGGCTCGATGAAGAGTGTCTTTACCCCCAGTCGCATCAGCCATTTCCTTATTGCTTTAGCCGTAAACTCGGGACCATTATCCGATCGGATATGCTCCGGAATTCCACGAAGGATGAAAAGTTGAAACAGGAGATCAATCACATCCTGATTCCTAATCTTACGGGCTACCAGTATCGCCAGGCATTCACGGGTGTATTCATCGATGATATTCAGTATTTTGAAGGTCCTGCCTTCAGCTGTGTGGTCTATCATGAAGTCATAGCTCCAGACGTGATCCCTATGCTCCGGCCTCAGCCGGATACACGAACCGTCATTCAGCCATAACCTGCCTCTCTTGGGTTGTTTCTTCGGCACCTTGAGCCCTTCCTTTCTCCAGATCCTTGCCACCCTCTTATGATTTACTCTCCAACCATGCTCATTATTCAACATGGCTGTGATCCTGCGATAACCATACCTGCCATACCTGGTCGCCAGGCTAATGATATCATCAGTGAGCTGCTTCTCATCCGATGAGGGCGATAGAATTCTGCGTTGAGTAGCCCTGGCTTGCTCCAACACCTTACATGCCCGCCTTTCCGAGACCTTTAATTTCTGAGATACCTGCAATACCATCTTGCGTCTGCGGGACGGGCTTAGAAGTTTCCCCGGGTTGCCTCCTTGAGTATGGCATTATCCAGAGACAGGTCAGCAACCAGTCTCTTGAGTCTGGAGTTTTCCTGCTCCAGTTCTTTGAGCCGGCGAGCCTGGTCTACCCTCATACCGCCATACTCTTTGCGCCAGCGGTAATACGTATAGTCGCTTACCCCAATTTTCTTGGTGACGACGGCGATGGTAGCTCCCTGGTTAAGCAGTATTTCTGCTTCGCGGAGCTTATTGATGATCTGCTCCGGTGTGAACCCTTTCTTGGCCATTTCTACCCCCTTTTACGAGATTATAACTGGTATCGTTCCAGGGGGGCACGTCAGGGTGTCTCGATATTCTTCTTGGAGACCATGCGAAAGATGATTGCTCCGAGGCTATTTAGCTTGGGTAAGTGGCAGCCTTCGAAAAACAACCGTGGAATGTCTAAGTGACAATCTAGGATAGTAATTGTCAAGCTTGCCCAAACTTAGTGCTAAGATCTAAACAAGGAACATATTTTTATGGTAGAGAGATCAACTAACCGGAGAGGCCTTTTTCGGGTTGAAAGGAAAACACTCGCTTCTACTTGGCGTGGCAGAGAGACTGACAGCCTGCAAACAGCCTTAGACAAGATGCTTAACTATGAAGAAGATATCATCCCAGTGCTTGATAGTGAAGGGAATATTCTGGGTGACTTAAGATTATCAATTAATCCGATTAATAGAATAAGTCACAATATCAATTCAAATATGTGGGAATTGCATGACTAATTCAGCAAACGATGGAAATTCATTACATAGGCGGCTAGGCCTTGCTGCAGCTACTCTGAGTGGTTTAGGAGTTATTATAGGAGCAGGTATATATGTACTTGTAGGCATTGCTGCTGGGCAGGCAGGAAACGCAGTTTGGCTATCTTTTCTGCTTGCGGCTTTCGTTGCTGGACTGACCGCGCTATCGTATGCAAGGTTAAGTCGCCTACGATCAAAGAATGCTCCTGAATTCCAGTATGTTGGAATGGCTTTTGGCAATAACCTGGCTTTCCTTGCAGGGCGGCTTGTTCTGTGGGCAGCGATTATATCTGCTTCAGCCGTGGCAATAGGTTTTGCGGGTTACCTGAGTCATTTATTGAATATCCCAGTAATAGCTGGCGCAATCAGCCTAATAATATTGTGTTCAATAGTTATTTTCTTAGGAATAAGTCAGTCCATTGCTCTGGTTACGTTACTCACTGTAACAACTATCATAGGCCTCATCGTTATTATTGTTATCGGTATACCCCACATCGCCGGCATTGCGTTTCTTGATATGCCTTACGGGTTCCTAGGAGTCATAAACTCAGCAGCCCTGGTTTTCTTTGCTTATGTAGGATTCGAGAACATTGCAAATTTATCTGAAGAAATGAAAAACCCTGAACGTGACTTGCCGAGAGCTATTATTCTCGCATTAGCAATTAGCTCCTTATTATATATTCTCGTATCGTTGTCAGCTGTGAGTGTGATAGGGTGGAAAAATCTCAGTCAGTCAGCAGCACCGCTCGCAGATGTGGCCCGGATGGCTTTTGGAGCGAATCTCGACCTTGCCTTGTCACTCGTTTCACTCGCGGCTACCGCAAGTACTGTATTGTTTCTCCTACTGGGTGCTTCTCGTGCTACGTGGGCAATGGCAAACGCTGGTGCATTTCCCAGGATTTTCTCTGTCGTCGAAAAGAAACGTCGTACTCCATGGCTGACAATAATATTGATAGGTATTTTCGCTATAGCTTTCGCCGCAACTGGAAATCTCAAGGAAATTGCTGAATTCACCAACTTTGCCGTTTTATTAGCTTTCGCTGCAGTGAACGCTAGTGCGATTCGATTATTCTATAAGAAACAGACAATCACAGACAATAATTGGTTAAAAAATGTAACACAAAATATCTTGCTACCAGGGTTAGGGATAGTGCTCTCGTTATTCTTAGCAGCGAATACTGGTTGGCATGCAATAGTGTTCGGGTTCTTACTCATTGGGGTAGGTTTGTTAGTTCGTATCATCATTACTCGTTTATCTCGTAAAACAACATAGTAAAAAGCAGAATTATTTCGTAAAGCTAAAATATGAGATTAAATTCGAGGTAAAAGGTTCTATCTTTTGTACAGTCCGCTCTACCAAACTGGATTCGAACCTAGAACCTAGCGGTTAAGTGAACTAATCTGTACTCGTTTGGGTCGTCAGCGCGAGATATGCTACTGGCGGGGTCTTTGAATCGTCTAGTTTAAGCACAAATGTTTCTGGATAATCCTTTATGAGCGATTGGAGCCGCTGATGACCAAATGTCCGGGGGTCGAATGCTGGATCTAATTGTCTAAGAGCATTGCCCATAGCTGCTAAATGGACCCATTCTTCTTCCTTCGCAGCCATCTCGAACCCTTGGAGGAGTAGCGGTAGTGGATCACGTACATCGGGCTTTTCTTTTCTAGTTTTCTTCCTTGGTTTTCTTTTTAGTTCCTTGGTTACGGCCAGATTTTCACAGTAGATGAACTGGTTACAAGCGTTGGTGAAGGCCTCCGGAGTTTTCTTTTCTCCCACTCCAATTACGAAAAGCCCTTCCTCCCTGATTCTTGTTGCAAGCCGTGTGTAGTCACTATCACTGGCGACAATACAGAAGCCGTCAACATCGTTACTGTGAAGCAAATCCATTGCATCAATTATCATCGCACTATCTGTTGCATTCTTGCCGGCTGTATACCTGAACTGCTGAATGGGTTGAATCGCATATTTGTGAAGTGAATCCTTCCAGCTATTCATGTTTGTGGTGGTCCAGTCTCCATATATCCGCTTGATTGTTATCAGGCCAACTTTGCTGACTTCCGCCAAGATTTGAGGAAGAAGGGACGCCTGTGCATTATCTCCATCGATCAAGACTGCAAACTTTTGTTGCTCGGATTGTTCACCCATTTTGCACCCCTTTGCTTACACATCGACACCCAACAAATAATTATACAGCAAAAGTACCTATGTGGCATTATTAAACTCCAGTCGAACGACTAGCAGCTTCTTAAGCTGGGGTGTCCACTCTCTCTTCTATTTCAAAATCAACACAACCAGTTGTGCTGCTGTCTAAAAGAATTGACAATGTACTAAACCATCTTTTTGTTATCTGTGAGGCTAAAATACTGGAGAGAAAGCATAAAATCGGGGGCGTTTTTGTACTGCTGCTAAGCAGTAGTCAGCTTCTTCAGCATCCAGAGTTCCTGCATCGACGAATATATACTTAGAAATTTACCATGTTTCGTTTCCGGTGGCCGGCCCAGCATCAACCTCATGGTGCAAATTCTCTTTGTTGATCCTTGCCAGAAGCTGTTTCAAAGTCAGCTTTAATTTAGAGGCCGACTTTATTACCAGCTTCCTATTTTCCAGCGATATTTCTATAGACCAGCTAGGTTTCATGGTTGCCTCAAACATTCATCATGGTTGTCAACGTTGCGCATAATGAGAGTATCTCCACGACGTTCAAAGGTCATGCGGTACTTACGATCAACGTAAGCCTCGATAATTCCAGAAGCGCTCTCTATTGGATGGCTTCGTAGCCCGGGGTGGCGGAAATCTGCGTCGAGAAGAGCGAGGGCTTTGTCCACCTTCCGTTGTATCACCTTGGGGAGCTGAGCATATTGCTTAACAAACCTCTCGGTGAGCTCGATAGGCATTATCCGCTTCTCTTACCGGTTTTGTTTTGCTTCTTACTTGCCTGGCTGTGAAGATGGGCTACTGCCGCCTTAGCATCAAGGAAGCGATGGGTCCGCCCAGCGCGGATATCCTCCTCTGCCTCCTTTTCACCCTGCTGCCAGCGTTTGGTCCAGAACCAGGCTTGCTCCTTGTCGACCAACTTCTTCACCTTAAGCACAATCTCTCTACCCCTCACCTGTACATCCATATAGTCGCCTTCCTCCACGCCAAGCTTCTGCCTGACCGATAGTGGCAACGTCAGCTGCGCTTTTTTACGTACCTGTATCAGATCCGACATAATAGACTCCTACTATCGTACTTTCTTACTATCTTACCAATCAACACACCAAATGTCAAATCGGTACGCTGTCGTGTACTGAATACCCAGTAACCCCTTGACCATATCCAATGCAGTTCTGCTCTTTGCTCTAATAATGTGCTATGAACATTCAACTCAAGTAGTCTGGGATAGCGGTAATATCTAAAAATCGATTATTCTTATAGGAGTATTAATACAGGAGGAGAAACATCATGGAGAAGATCAAAGGAGTAAGCTCGGTAAATACTGAAGAAGCTCAAGCTCTCGAAAATGGACTCAGAATATTGGCGAGAATGATAGTGAGGGCTATCATGAGCGAAACCTTAATTCAGAGGAAAATCATTAATAAGGTAGATGTTGAAGCAGCAACACTATCTCCCAAGATTAATCATGAACAGCAGAAAGAACCTCTACTGCTTAACGTTAGGGATAGTGCTTGCCTCCTAAGCGTGAGCAGAAGCAGGGTCTACGAGTTAGTGCATTCACGGCAAATACCGAGCGTACGTTTTGGTAAGAGAATTCTTATACCCAGAGCACCACTAGCCAGATTCATTGAGGAAGTAGCCAGCGACAGCATGAATGCCGAGCAGCAATTTTGAAGCTGGGTTGGTGACGTAACAGATGACGATTATCCCTAAACGATAATTGGTCTAAGTTTGACCTCTCAATAACAGCTATCCTAGAATATTTCTCCGTACACTATTTGTGTTCTATCGTACACGTTTAGTATTCAACTGCTAGACCACTACTCGTATTATCATCATCGCTCAAAAGAATGAGCATGTGCTCAATATTTTGAGCGATATAAGCGGACATACAACGCTATCCTGCGTCTATGCTACGATAGCTTCGATTGCCAGTAATAACCTACGGTCAGGTTTGTCCTGGCAATAGAGCGCATTGGTGAAGCTGGCGTGAAGTAGCTTCCTTGACAGCCCAGCACACTCTATCAAATACGCCGTCTTTTTACGAACGAGGCATTTTGCCTCTGGTATGACCACGCCCCCTTATTTGTTCAGCCAACCGGTCTGCGGGTGAAAGTTGCCGGTGGGCTCGAGCGACATCCTCATTTCCCAGAGTACGGAAGTAAGTTTCCGGGATTC
>Ga0194111_10008587_pt1 | contig 11219 bp, 8 predicted proteins | sample TA2KigC300mmetaG_FD_146194 | JGI IMG/M metagenome (GOLD analysis project Ga0194111, IMG submission 146194) | Freshwater microbial communities from Lake Tanganyika, Tanzania - TA2015033 Kigoma Deep Cast 300m | ecosystem: Environmental > Aquatic > Freshwater > Lake | place: Tanzania: Lake... | reverse complement strand
CGCCGCGCACGCCCCGTCGCCGCCCCCCACGAGCTTGTCTCGTGGGAGGCGAAGTCTATCCAGCTAAGCCGCGCGCCGCGCACGCCCCGTCGCCGCCCCCCACGAGCTTGTCTCGTGGGAGGCGAAGTCTATCCAGCTAAGCCGCGCGCCCTCTTCCGTCATGACAGATACGCATCTCGCACCAGAACCTGTCATTGCCACGCCTCGAATCTGGGGCCTCGCCGCCGGTTCCGGCTGCTTCGCCTCGCCTGTCGGCACGCGACTTCCAGCGTCAAGCGCCGAAGGCGGCCTCACAACCCAACTCAGGAAGGGGCCGACAGGTTCTCCTCGTATTCCAAGCACTTCTCGCGCACGCGGGCCAACACACGCGACGCGTTCACGTAGACGGAGTTGGGCGACACGCCCAGTTCCGCCGCCACGTCACTGCTGGATCGGCCTGTAAGCACGTGCTGTTCGAAGCATGCCCACGTACTGTCGCGCGTCTGTTGCCGCACGTCCTGCAGCACGAATTCCAGCACGCGACGGCGGTGCGCGACGAGCCATTCGCGTGGCGATTCCTCATCCAGAACAGCCTCGTTCCTCTCCGCCCCCGCTTTCCGCTCGGCGGCCGCACGGCGGCCACGCTTCCGTGCCCAGTCCGTCACCGCGTTCTGCGTGATCCGCCACAGCCACGTCCGGAACCGCCCGCGAGTGCGGTCCAACTGGAACCCCGGCAGTTTCCGAACGAGCGTCGCGAAAACCTCCTGGACCACGTCGCGGGCATCGTGCTCGCTCACGCCGCGCGATCGGACATAGCTCATCAGCAGCGGTTCATAGAGCTGGACGAATTCCCGCCAGGCCTGCGAATCGTTCGGATCGGACACTCGGAACAACAGCGTGGATCGGGTCGGAGTCATGCGCCACAGTATACCGAAAACCCAGGCCAGGCACCACATTCGAGCCGTCCAACCTGGCAACCGTTGCGGCACCGAGCCGAGCAACCGCTACGCGATCGGCGACCTGCGGCAGGGCGCCGACCGTTCCCGGTGTCACTTTCGGGACTTCTCTCAGCGGATTCGCCGCGGCCAGTACCCGTGCCACGCATGCCCGGTTCTTCCGGTCTGCGGCGGAATGTGCCCCAAGAAGTGGGCGGACGGCGAATCGCCCTGTCCGTCGGTGAGGTACAACCTCAAGGAACGACTGCTCGTCGCGTACGCCGCCGGAAGACTGGTGTAACCAATGGGCGACGGACGCTGGTGGCTCGATTACCCGGGCAGCTGACGCTACCGGCTCGCTAACCCGGGCAGCTGACGCTACCGGCTCGCCAACCCGGGCAGCTGACGCTGCCGGCTCGCCTTGTCGCAAGGCACATCAAGACAAGGTATCCTATGGGTTATGGCCACCGGCTCAAAGATCCCGCGTTGACTTGTCGCGCGCGTGCGCGACGACCGCGGCGATTGACGCCTCGTTTTGCCTGCTGGAGGACGCCATGAGAGAATTTGTGATTCAGCGGTCGAATAACCCGGGAGAGATTGCCGACGTCACCAACGCGCTGTCGCTGCAGGGCGTCAACATCAAGTCCATTTCCGCCATGGCCTTCGGCACGCAGGGGATCCTTCGGATCATCCCCGATGATGTCGACAATGGTCGCAACGCGCTGCGGGCGAAGGGGATCGAATTCAAGGAACATGACGTCGTGACCGTGTTGCTCGAAAACCAGTCCGGCGAATTGACCGGTGTGGCAGCCAAATTGGCTCAGGGCGGTCTCAACCTGGAGGCCGTCTATGTCGTCGGACTGGCCGACGACCTGATTGAACTGGCCATCGTCGTGGATGACGTCAAAAAGGCCCGCAAACTGCTGGGCGAACAGGTATCTTCGTGACTCACCGTGCGATTTGGGCTCGCGCAGCGTACCGCACCGGAGCGGCGAATTGCGGCCTTTGACAGGCTACGCGCCGGCAGCGTCAGCCGCCGGCTGGGGCGAGTACCCGCTGCCAGCCGCGCGTTCCGTCGCGGAGCGGTGGGCCACCTTCGAACACGACGAGGAGGATCGATATGACAGCTTCTACGATCATCAATCGAATGCCTGAAGTGGCGCGCTTTCTGAAATCGGACTGTCTGGGTGGGGTCATTGGCGGGCAACGGGTTGCCTCGTCCAACAAGGAATCGTTCGCAACGATCGATCCGGGCAGTGGCGAGTTGTTGGCCGACGTTCAGGCGATGCAGCCGGACGACGTGGATCGGGCCGTGCAGGCGGCGACCGAAGCGTTCGCCCGGTCGGGGTGGGCGAAGCTCACCGCCAACGAACGAGGCGCGATGCTTCACCGGTTGGCGGACGAAGTGGAGCGGCGTAAGAAGACCATCGCTCAAATCGAAGCGCTCGATTGCGGCAAGATCTACTCGCAGGCCGAAGGTGACGTGCAGAACTTCGTGGACACGATGCGGTACTTCGTGGAGATGTCCTTGCACATCCAACACCGAGATGTGTTGGCCGTCTCCGGCCACGAAGCGTGGGCCGTTCGCCATCCTTGGGGAGCGTGCGGTTTCATCTTCCCGTGGAACTTCCCGTTCCTGCTGGCCGGTTGGGGCATTTCGCCGGCACTGGCGGCGGGGAACACGGTGGTCATCAAGCCGGCGGAAGACACGCCGTTGTCAACGATCTACCTCGGCTTGCTCGCGCGTGAAGTGGGGATTCCCGACGGCGTCATCAACGTCGTACCGGGACTTGGCGAAGTGGCCGGCGCCGCGTTGGCGGCACACGCGGGACTGAAACGCGTGTCGTTCACCGGCTCGCCCGAAGTGGGCCGCCTGGTGGCCGAAGCGTGCGGCAGGAACCTCGTGCCCGTGAAACTGGAACTCGGTGGCAAGGGAGCCGCCGTCGTGTTCGAAGACGCCGACGTCGCCCAGACCGCCACCAAACTGGTTCAGGCGATCACGTTCCACACGGGCCAGGTCTGCTGCGACGCGACCCGCTGGCTCGTGCATCGCTCGATCTACCCGCAATTCGTGCAGGCCTGCACGGAGCGGATGCGGAACGTCGTGGTGGGCTACCAACTGGACGACTCGACCCAGATGGGCCCAGCGGTCAGCGAGAAGCAGCGTCAGCGGATCCTCGGGTATCTCAAGCAAGGGCGCGAGGAAGGCGCCGAGGTCGTGCTGGAAGGCGGACCGGCCGACGTGCCGGGCCGGAGCGGTCATTACGTCAAACCCGCTCTCCTGGCCGGTTCCCTGAACAACGTGGCCGCCCGCGAGGAGATCTTCGGACCCGTCGCCTACCTGGCATCCTTCAGCGACGAAGAAGAAGCGGTCCGGATGGCCAACGACACCGACTACGGTTTGGCCAACAGCGTGTGGACCAGCGACCCGGCCCGTGCCGGTCGCGTCGCCGAGGCGATGGTCGCGGGAAACAGCTGGATCAACGCCCACAACATTTTCCCGCACGGCGTCCCTTACGCGGGCGTGTGCAAGAGCGGCATGGGTGGCGGCGTCTTATCAGTCCACACGCTGTTCGACTATTGGCGCTGCCAGTCGGTGGTCCGGCCGCTCGGTTGACGCACGCGTTGTGCGGCGTCCGCCACAAAGGCCACCACGTTCACCGACTCATCCGTTGGACCGTCCGGGCCAATAACCGTCTCGAGTGGCAACGCGGCGTGGTGGATACGAAGGCCACCGGGCGGGCTCACGCCCGCCGCTCGCCTGTCCGTAAACACACTTGGGCAACCGAAGATCATGAAAATCGCCACCTGGAATGTCAACTCGATTCGCAGCCGGCTGGAGCGGCTGATCGACTGGCTGGCACGCGTGAAGCCGGACGTGGTCTGCCTCCAGGAACTGAAGGTCACTGATGACGCGTTTCCCTACGATACGATTCGTGAGGCCGGCTACCACGCGGTCGTCCACGGCCAGAAGACCTACAACGGCGTCGCCATCCTCAGCCGCGAGGAACCCCGGGACGTGGCGCGCGGACTGGAAGACGGCGTGGATGATCCCCAGGCCCGGCTGATCGCCGCACGGGTGAACGATGTTCACGTAATCAGCGTCTACTTTCCCAACGGCCAGTCGGTGGGGTCGGACAAGTGGACCTACAAGCTGGATTGGATGAGACGGCTGCGGCGATACCTCGATCGCCGCTTTCAACCTCCGGATCCGGTGCTGCTGTGCGGCGACATCAACGTTGCTCGCGACGACCTGGATGTGGCCCGGCCGGACCAGTGGGCGGCGTCAGTCTTGTGTCATCCAGATGCACGGGCTGCCTTGGAACATATTCGCTGTTGGGGTTTGAACGATGTCTTTCGCGACAAACACCCCGAGGGCGGTCTCTATTCCTGGTGGGACTACCGAATGCTGGCGTTTCCCAGGAACGACGGACTGCGGATCGACCACATCTTCGCCACCGAATCGGTGGCGGCACGGTGCGGACATACCGAGATTGACCGCGACGAAAGAAAGGGCGAGAAGCCCTCCGACCACGCGCCCGTGATTGCCTCATTCGCACCATGATAGTCGCACGCTGAAAAACGGAGTCTGAAAACGGAGTCTGCCTGCTTTTTGGGTGAATAGGCAATCGCAAAAGCTGCCCAGTTTTCCAAAATGGAGGTAGACTCCGTTTCTGATGCCGGATGCCTGATGCCTGAAGCCTCGCAGGTTGAAGGTGAACCTCCCGCCACGTGAACGCGGGGGCTTCCAGCGGCCAAAACCTAAAACCAAAATGCCTAAAGCCTGATGCCTAAAGCCTGATGCCTAAAGCCTGATGCCTAAAGCCTGATGCCTAAAGCCTGATGCCTAAAGCCTGATTGCGAGGGGTGGGGGCCAGCGGTCGGATTTCGTCCGGGAGCGGTCCGCAAAGTCCTCCCAAACATCCCAGACGGACTCTGCCAGCACAGCATGTCTGCGATGTACAATATCTAGTCGTATTTATGGGCGCGAAGCTGTACCGACTTAGCGGGGCGGCGCGGGCCCGTGGATGCGGACAAGATCGCTGGTGGACGTGTTCCGGCCGTTCAACGGCCCCGCGGCACGCCACTCATCAACTTGGTTATCCCAGCCCACCGATGGCAGACGCGAGTGGACGGAAGATGAATGATCGCGAGAACACGTTGAGCGTCGGTTACGTGGAAGAGCTCTACCGGGCGTTTCTGGAGGATCCGCAAACGGTTCCCGAGGAATGGCGGGATTATTTTCGCCACATGGATGGTGGTGGGTCTGTGGTGGTGGGGCGATGGGGGCCGTCGTTCCGTCGGGCGAGCATCTTCAATCCGCCATCGGCGGGCGATGGAGCCGCGGCGGGCGCGGCGATGCGCCAGGCCCGGTTGCAGGAGCGTGTCGACCTGCTCATCCGCAACTATCGTGTGCGGGGGCACATCATTTCCAAGGTCGACCCGTTGGGTCGCTTGAACCCACGTCCGCCCGAACTGACGCCCGAGTACTATGGTTTCACACCATCGGACCTCGACAGCCCCGTGTCGACGTGGACCATCCGGGGCTCCAACACGCAGACGCTACGGCAGGTGATCGAGCGGTTCGAGGGAACGTATTGCCGGACCATCAGTGCTCAGTTCATGCACATCGACGAGCTGGAGGTCCGCGACTGGCTGCAACGGCGCATGGAGGACTCGGAGAACCGGCTGAAGCTTGACCGTCAGCACCAGCTTCGCATTTTGACGAAGCTCACGGACGCGGTCATCTTCGAGGAGTTCATTCGCACGAAGTACGTCGGCGCGAAGACGTTTTCGTTGGAGGGCGCCGAAACCCTGATACCGCTTCTGGACATCGCGATTGAGAAGCTCGCCGTGCAGGGAGTCCGCGAAATCGCCATGAGCATGTCTCATCGCGGTCGCCTGAACGTGCTGGCCAACATTCTCGGCAAGAAGTACCACTACATATTCCGTGAGTTTGAGGACGTGGACGCCACCTTGTTCACGCACCGCGGGGACGTGAAGTATCACCTGGGCTATCACAACTACTTCACGACGCGATCGGGCCAGGAAGTTCACATCTCGTTGGGATTCAATCCGTCGCACCTGGAATTCGTTAATCCGGTGACGCTCGGCCGATGCCGGGCGAAGCAGGACCGTTTCGGCGATTCGTTGAGGAAGGTGGGGGTGGCCTTGTTGATTCACGGCGACGCCGCTTTCGCGGGTGAAGGAATCGTGCAGGAGTCGCTCAACTTGAGCCAGTTGCCTGGTTATCAGGTGGGCGGGGCGATCCACATCGTGGTGAACAACCAGATCGGATTCACGACGCCGCCGCACGAGGGCCGGTCGTGCCACTACGCCACGGACGTGGCCAAAATGCTGCAGATTCCGATCTTCCATGTGAACGGCGAGGATCCCGACGCCGTTGCGCAAGTCGTCGACTTGGCACTGGATTTCCGACACACGTTCCAGCGGGACGTCGTGATCGACATGTACTGTTTCCGCCGATGGGGCCACAACGAGGGTGACGAGCCGGGATTCACGCAGCCGCTGATGGTCAAGGCGATCGAACAGCGTGCCACGGTGCGCGCGGGCTACCTCGCCCATCTGCTGCGGCTGGGCGAGGTATCGCAAGAGGAGGCCGACGAGATCGCCCGCAGTCGGCAGGAGTTGCTGGAGCAAGAGCTGTCGATGGCCCGTCGCGAGGACTTCGTGCCCAACCCTGGCGTTCTGGAAGCGATGTGGGAGGGATACGTCGGCCGCGAGGAATGTTTCGTGGCGGACGTGGAGACCGGTGTGGACCAGCAGCGGCTGGTGAATTATCTGCATCGCCTCACGGACGTTCCGGACGGTTTCCAGCTGCACCGCAATCTGCAGCGACTGATGGGCAATCGCCAGGCGATGGCGCGGGGCGAGAAGTCGCTGGACTGGGCCACCGCCGAACTGCTCGCGCTGGCCAGCGTGGCGGCCGAAGGGTACCGGGTGAGGTTCTCGGGCCAGGATTCCCAGCGCGGCACGTTCAGCCAGCGTCATGCCGTTTGGCACGACATGATCACCGACGCGATCCACGAGCCGTTGAAACAGATCTCTCCCGACCAAGCCGAGGTCGAGATCGTCAACAGCCCGCTCTCCGAGGCAGGCGTGCTGGGTTTTGAATTCGGCTACAGCCTCGTCTTCCCGGATGGACTGGTGATCTGGGAAGCGCAATTCGGGGATTTCGCGAACGCGGCTCAGGTCATCATCGACCAATTCCTCGCCAGCGCGGAAGACAAGTGGCGGCACCTCAGCGGCCTGGTGCTGCTCCTGCCGCACGGGTTCGAGGGTCAGGGTCCGGAACACTCCAGTGCCCGCCAGGAACGGTTCCTGAACCTGGCCGCCGACGACAACCTGCAGATCGTCGTCCCCAGCACGCCCGCACAGCACTTCCATGTGCTGAGGCGCCAAGTCATGCGATCGTGGCGGAAGCCGCTGATCGCCTTCACGCCCAAGAGCCTGCTGCGGAACCCGCGGGCCGTATCACCGCTGGAGGACTGCGCGCACGGCCGCTTCCAGCGGCTCCTGCCCGACGCGCAACACCCGGAAGGTGCTGTCGACCGCGTATTGCTGTGCAGCGGCAAGGTGTTCTACGAGCTGGACGAGGAACGCCGAAAACGCGAACCGAACGCCGTTACCATCCTGCGCATCGAGCAGCTGTATCCGTTCCCCGAACCGCAGCTCGCCGCCGCGCTCAAGCAGTACCCCACCGGAACTCCGGTGGTTTGGGTGCAGGAGGAACCGGAGAACATGGGCGCGTGGCGTTTCCTGCGCGTTCGGTTTGGCAGTCGTCTGTTCGGGCAGTACCCGTTCCACGGCATCTCGCGGCCCGCGTCGGCCAGTCCCGCCACCGGGTCCGGCAGCTCCCACCGGCTGGAACAAGCGGAACTGATGAACAAGGCATTTGGAGTGCACTGACATGTCGAGCGCGCGCGGCCCTCGCGGCTCGATTCACCGGATTCGGCACGCCTCGCATCACAGCCAATCGTCAACGCGACGGCTCGGCGAGTAACGCTTGGGCGGCGCGCGAGCGTGCCCCTTTCGTAACACAAAAAAAAGAGTGACAAGAACATGGTTCACGAATTGAAGATCCCGAACGCCGGCGAGTCGATCCAGGAGGTGCAGATCGGCCAATGGCTCAAGGCGGAAGGACAGTGGGTCGAGCGCGACGAGAACGTCGTGGCGCTGGAGACGGACAAGGCCAGCATGGACCTGCCCGCGCCAGTCGCCGGCGTGCTGGTCAAAATCGTCAAGCGAGACGGCGAGCCGGCTGCGATTGGCGACACGATCGCGCTGATCGACGATTCGGCCGGGGCTTCCGAATCACAGCCTGCCGCAACGCAAGCCGGGCCCCTTCCCAAGCCGCTGATCATCATGCCCGCCGCTCAACGACTGCTGCGCGAGCACGGTCTGCAGGGACGCGAGGTCGAAGCGACCGGCCCCGACGGCCGCCTGCTCAAAGAAGACGTCCTGCGGCACATCGAACAGCAGCCGTCGAACGCGCCGATCGCGGCAACCCATCCGGCAGCGGCGGCGGACACGGCGGCGCCGCAACAACCCCGCTCGGCACCACCCATCCCGGCAGCCCAGCCCCCGGCGGCCCAGCCCCCGGCAGCCCAGCCCCCAACGGAACCCGCGGAAGCGGCCGCGACGGAACTGCCCGCGGCGTCCCGACAGGAAGAAATCGTCCCGATGTCGTTGATCCGCCGGCGCATCGCCGAACGCCTCGTGCGTGCGCGACAGGAGGCGGCGCTGCTGACTACCTTCACCGAAGTCGACATGTCGGCCGTCATCCAGCTCCGCGCGAAGCACCGGGACCGGTTCCAGGAGAAGTACAACATCAAACTGGGCTTCATGTCCTTCTTCACGAAGGCGGTCGTCGAGTCGTTGAAGGAGTCTCCCGGCCTCAACGCCGAGATCCGCGGCAAAGACATCGTCTATCGGAACTTCTACGACATCGGCATCGCCATCGGAGGCGGCAAAGGCCTGGTCGTCCCAACGCTGCGCAACGCCGAGCGGATGAGCTTTGCGGAGATCGAACAGAAGATCGCCGACCTCGCCGCGCGCGCCAAGACCAACAAGATCCGCCCGGAAGAGCTCGAGGGCGGCACCTTCACCATTACCAACGGCGGCATCTACGGGTCGCTGCTCTCCACGCCCATCATCAACCCGCCTCAAAGCGGCGTCCTGGGACTGCACACGATCCAGGATCGGCCCGTCGCCGTGGATGGGCAAGTGGTCATCCGCCCGATGATGTACCTGGCATTGACCTACGACCACCGGATTGTCGATGGCCGCGAGGCCGTCACGTTCGTCAGACGCGTCGCCGAACTCATCGAGGAACCGTCCCGGATGCTGCTGGAAGTGTAGACGTTGTATCCGGGCGGACAAGGCAACACAGGCTCCATGGAGTATTGCACCGTGACCGAACAGACCTGCGACCTGGCAATCATCGGCGGCGGCCCCGGCGGCTATGTCGGCGCGATTCGCGCGGCCCAGTTGGGAATGTCCGTGGTGTGCATCGATCGGAATTCATCGTTGGGCGGCACCTGCCTGCGCGAAGGATGCATCCCCAGCAAAGTCATGCTCGAGTCCAGCGAGAAGTACGCGGAGGCGAGAACGCAGCTGGCCGACCATGGCGTGCTCGTCCGCGACGTCCAGCTCGACCTTCCCGCCCTGCATCAGCGGCGAAAAAAGATCGTCCAGACGCTCGCCGTCGGCGTCGCCGCCCTGCTCAAACAGAATGGCGTCACCGTCCTGCAGGGACAAGGCCGCCTGGACGGACCGGGCTCGGTCCGCGTGGCCGGACCGAGCGGTGAACAGGCGATTCGGGCCGCACGCGTGCTGATCGCCACCGGCAGCCTGCCCGCTCCTCTAAAAGGTGTCGAACTGGACGGCGACCGGATCGGAACGAGCACGCAGGCACTCGCCTTTCCCGAAGTGCCACAGCACCTCGTCGTGATCGGGGCCGGCTATATCGGCCTGGAAATGGGCTGCGTCTGGCATCGCCTCGGCGCTCGCGTGACGATGCTCGAAGCGCTCGACCGCATCCTCCCCGGCATGGACCAGGAGCTGGCCAGGGCCGCTCAGGCGGTGTTCGAAAAACAGGGACTCGAATTCCGCCTGAACACACGCGTGCGGCGGGCCGCCGTCGATGGCGGTCGGTGCGTGGTGGAGTGCGAGGGCGCGGAACCGATCACGTGCGACCGTGTCCTGCTGGCCGTCGGCCGCGTACCCAACACCGGCGACATCGGACTGGATTCGGTCGGCATCCAGACGGACGGTCGGGGCGAGATCCCCGTGGCGGACGACTTCCAAACGCGGGCCGAAAACGTCTTCGCGATCGGCGACTGCGTCCGCGGACCTAAACTCGCCCACAAAGCCTCGCACGAAGCCATCGCCTGCGTCGAGCGGATCGTCACCGGACACGGCCACGTCAACTACGACACGATTCCCGGCGTCGTGTACACCCACCCCGAAATCGCCGGCGTCGGCAAGACGGAGGAGGAACTGCGGGCAAGCGGTCGCGAGTACCGGAAGGGCGAGTTTCCGTTCCAGGCCAGCGGCCGAGCCAGAACGTTGGGCGAAACCAATGGCCGTGTCAAGATCCTGGCAGATCTGCACACCGACCGAATCCTGGGCGTCCACATCTTCGGCCCGCGGGCCGGCGACCTGATCGCCGAAGCCGTCGCCGCCATGGAATTCGGGGCCAGCGCCGAAGACCTGGCTCGCATCTGCCACGCCCACCCCACGCTGGCCGAGTCACTGGGCGAGGCAGCGTTGGCAGTGGCCGGCCGGGCCATCCACATGGCACGCCAGGCGGCAGGCTCCAGGCGTTAGGCTCCAGGCGTTAGGCTCCAGGCTCTGGGCTGCAGGCAAACAGGATGCACCCGCGTTCACGCGGCGGGAGTTTCACCTTCATCCTACGCGCCGCACCGCCAAGTCCGCGTCCAGCATCGAGCGCAAATCGCACGAGAGACACTCACCGCGAGACTCGCCTTTCTGTGGATCGTCACGCTGGCAGCATCTCGGCCACCATCGGGCGAACCGCGACAATCGAGTTGCCAAACCAAGCAGAGGTCACTTGCATGTCACCGAGCTATCCACCCTGTCCGATATCCAGTAGAATCACCGCATCGCGTCACCCGATCGAAACCTGGATTGATCCCATGTCCAAGAACCGACGTCAGACCGCGCGGAAACCGGCCACCAAATTCGCGCACCTGCAGAAGAAGATGCAACGCCAGAAAACGCAGGTGAAAAGGCCGCGCGCGAAATGAGCTGCGCCGTGTG
>Ga0194111_10008574_pt1 | contig 11233 bp, 14 predicted proteins | sample TA2KigC300mmetaG_FD_146194 | JGI IMG/M metagenome (GOLD analysis project Ga0194111, IMG submission 146194) | Freshwater microbial communities from Lake Tanganyika, Tanzania - TA2015033 Kigoma Deep Cast 300m | ecosystem: Environmental > Aquatic > Freshwater > Lake | place: Tanzania: Lake... | reverse complement strand
TGATTTTTCCGTCCTGGGGGAGCCTCCGTTCGGTGATGTCGAGGTTGGACATGATCTTGATCCGGGACACGATGGCCATCCGGTATTCGTAGGGGAGCATCCTGTACGGTATGCACTCACCGTCTATCCGGAAACGGACGTTGACTACGGCATCTTTTGTGTCCGGCTCTATGTGTATGTCCGAAGCGCGTCTCACAAACGCTTCGTTAATCAGGTCGTTGACAAGATTGACGATGTTGCTGTCCGATTCAGAGACAGCGGCAGATTCTTCTTTTGTTCCTTCGGCGTCAGCGGACAAATCAAATGAACGGTTGACGTGAGCAGTATCTGCAGGTTCTTCAATGCCGTAAAAGTGATCGATAAATTTCAGGATGTCTGATCTTGAAGCAATACAATAGTCCACAGACTTCGTTTTGAGAAGATTTTCTATCATGTCCTGTTTAGGGATATTACTGGGATCATCAATGACGACGGTGATGCGTCCCTCCCGTTTCTCCAGGGGAACCCAGATCTCACGGCGGAGATATTGATATTTCAGGTTCTTCAGCAGGTGGCCAGGGATAGTGTAGCATTTGTCAAAGGTAATCGTCTGGTAATGGATGGGTTTCGCCGGTGATTGAGCAAGTCCCTTTTTCAATGTGCCGGTTTTTTGGTCATGTCCCGATGTCATCGGATCGATTCCTCTCTCGTACACTTGAGAATTCCCCCTCATTTTCTTTATATACTCACGCACGGTGAAGGGGAAATACAATGATTGCCTTAATCTGCCTGATTGATGGCGGACAGCTGCCATGGGTTATTTCCCACGGGCCGCGTGAATGTCCAGTATTCCTCGAATTTCACAGGGTCCGTCTTGCTCCCTGCAAGCATTTCTCCTGATTCACTCACCGTGTAATCTAAAAGGCTTGCCAGGAGTCTTACCGTGATAAAATCCATTCCCCCTTCCTGCCACACCTCGGTGATATCTGAGGATCTGACGGCGATGTTATCCAGTTTGTTGATTTTCTTTTCTGCCTTCAGTCTGTCAGCGTCCCCCTGCAGGATCCCGAACATCTCGTCGGTAAGGGAATGTTTCACGCTTTTCATGTCGCGGTTCGCCCATGCACCCTGAATCCGAAAAAAAATGTCCATGGCTGCTTCTTTGAACCGCACTTCGTCAAACGAGGGGTCCATCTGCCTGAGATGGCGGATACCCTGATCGACATCGCTTTCAGAGGACGCCGGTTGCTGAGGAGGAGGATACGCCCTGGACTGCTCCGTGGGCGACGGTGATTGCGTCCGGTAATAGGCCACGGTAGAGTCTTCCGCCTGCCTTTTCCTCCTGAAATATGCGTAGATGGCGTAGAGAAGAAATCCGAATACCAGAATTTCAATGAGTCCGATGCCGGTTCCGCCAAAGCCGCCAAGGCCCATACCATGGCTGAGACTGCTGAAAAGGAGGCTGCCCAAGAAACCACCTGCTACCCCCATGGCAAGGCTTCTCCAGATGTTAGGTTGCTGCGGCATGGGACTTGCCATGGGCTGTGACGGAGATGGACGATATGTCCCTGAAGGCTGGGACGGTGACGGTGTTGAGTACGAACGGCTCGGCGAGCTGTAAGACCGGGATCCGCGGCTGCCCGTGGATCGTCCCCCTCCTGCCCGTGCGAACGCATCAAGTTCCATTATCCACAGCGTGAAAAACAAAACTGTAAAAAAGGCACACCCGATTTTGAACCATTTTGCCGTGATCATAAGACCTCCTTATTTGTACTATCACCCTTTCAATCGTTTATTAAGCCATTTGAAGGGAATGTCAATATTGAAAAATATTTCAAAATGATCTCCCGTTTTGGGGTCCATAACTTCCATCCTGTCGTAGTGGCGTCCGTTTTTGTGAATTAAACTCTGCTTCTTTGAACGGAGACCGGTTATTCCCAGAACGGTGTATTCCTCCGCGGTGGTGATTACCACCAACGCGGATTCGGGGCTTTTACCGTCTCCGGAATTCAGTATGGATGACAGGAGTCCTTGCAGCACGTAGTCATGAAATTCATAGCGTTCGTTGTTGTTCATCCTTTTATAGGCGACCTTGCATACATAATGGCTGTCCAGGTCAACAAAATTTTTATTGAGGATTTTCTTTGCCTCTGTGATTGCATCCTCGTTCCGTTTTTCCTTCAATGCGGCGAACATGGCGGAGCGAATGGGATCATCCTGCCCGTAGGGGTTGTAATCCTCGGTTTCCGTGTATGCAAGTCTCAGTGTGGCAAAATCTATCGACCTGCTTCCCTCCTGAAGATTTTTGAGAAGAGTCTGATAGACGCTCTTTCCCTGTGAGTGAGCATCGATCGCATAGAAAGTCGTTATGATCGAAACTGCGAAAATAGACACGAGAGAGAGTGTGCTTCTTACTATCCCTCTGGCGGGCTTCAGCGTGTTGTCAATATGGAACATTTTTCTTATGTTTCTCATGATTCTGCCCTCCCGTGTTTCTCTGATACCACAGATCACACGCCTTTTCATTTTGTTTTTTTTACACAGATGGTGTATTAGAACCCCGGTACGAGTTCTGATACGGCGGAATGTGATGCGTTTTGAAGATTTATGTGAGCACTGATGCACAAGAGAAGCAGGGGATACTATGGGAAATGAACACGTGGAGAGGGATATTCGCAAAGTAGCGGAAATGATTGTGAGCGCGCGCAATGTGGTGGTATTTACAGGCGCAGGTATCAGTACAGAGTCCGGCATCCCTGATTTTCGCAGCCCCGGGGGTATCTGGAGCAGATTCGATCCGGGGGACTTTACCATTGAAAGGTTTCTTACCAGTCAGGAAACGCGGAGAAAGCAGTGGCGCATCCTTCTTGAGGGGGGACTGTTCGCCGACGCGGAGCCGAACAGGGCTCATCACGCCGTGGCTGAGCTTGAGAAAATGGGTAAACTGAGCTGCGTCATCACGCAGAACATCGACAATCTCCATCAGAAGGCAGGGAACTCTCCGGATAAAGTATATGAACTGCACGGCAATATGAGATGGTTGAGGTGCATGGACTGTGGGAGGCGCTATCCCCTGCAGGAGGTCGTGGATAAATATCGTTCCCAGTTCGAAGTACCTTCATGTGAGCACTGCCAGGGAATTCTGAAACCTGATGTGGTCTTCTTCGGAGAACTTCTGCCTGAGATGACCCTGAGAAGTGCAACTCTCCACGCCACGCAGTGTGATCTTCTCATTGTGATCGGTTCTTCTCTGGTTGTGTATCCTGCGGCCTCTATTCCCCTGTATGCAAAAGGATCGGGGGCACAACTGGTGATTATCAACAATACTCCCACGAATTGTGACAGCACAGCCGATGTAGTCATCAACCATTCGGCAGGAGAGGTGATGGAAAAAGTATTGGCAGAGGTCAGAAGCAGGATTCAGACAGAAAAAGGTTCGGGTTGAAAGATGCCAATCCTCGCGATATTGGAAACGGAGAGGCTGAAGTTAGTCCCTCTTGACTTTGAAAACATACAACCTGACGACCATGAGAAAATCGAAAGAAGGTTGGGTCTGCAGCTTGCCAGTATGATACTGGGTGAACAGATAGACAGGGAAATTAAGGCGGCGATGAGAACGTCTCTTGAAAACATCATCAGGAACAAGAGGGAGGATCAGTGGTTTGCCGACTGGGAGAGCGTCCTCATCATTTCGAAGGCAGAGAATGCGATTATTGGAGGTTTCTGTATGCAGCGCTGCCCCGATGGTTTCGGCGAGGTTCAGATTGGATACATGATACAACCGGAATACCGTAACAGCGGGTATATGACAGAGGCTTTGAAAGGAGGAATATCCTGGGTTTTTCAGCGCCCCGGTGTTTCGGCTTTGATTGCGGAAACGACAAAGTCCAATCTGCCGTCCCATAGGGTGTTGGAAAAGATCGGAATGAAGGTGTATAAGGAGACGGACAGAAGTCTCTGGTGGAAGATTGAAAAATGTGTCTGATCCTCTTGTCCTACAGGATGCATTCCCGGTATCCTCTTGTTTTTGCGGCAAACCGCGACGAATTCTATGAGCGGCCTTCCTCCCCGGTGTCTTTCTGGCCGGATGCCCCGGATGTCCTTGCGGGGCGGGATATGAAGGATGGCGGAACATGGATGGGCATCACGAAGAGGGGGCGTTTCGCCGCGATTACCAACTATCGTGATCCGGCGTCGTATATTGAAGGCGCTCCGTCCCGGGGATGGCTGGTGAGAGACTTTCTCTGCAACGAGGAAGAGCCGGAAACCTATCTGCATCACCTCTCGCTCCGGGCGAATCAGTTCAACGGCTTCAGTCTGATTTTGGGAGATTCTACCCGCCTCTACTACTTCTCGAACAGGGGGGATATGCGGGAGTTATCGCCCGGATTATATGGTCTCAGCAATCGGCTGCTGGATACACCCTGGCCCAAAGTAGCGCGGGGGAAAAAAGCTCTGAAGTCGGTTCTTTCAAGAACGGGAAGTCCTTCTCCTGATGATATCTTCGGGATTCTCCTGGATCAGTCGAAACCCGGTGATGATGAGTTGCCCGAAACAGGGGTTGGACTGAAATGGGAGAGGATTCTTTCTCCCATATTTATTGCGAGTCCGGTGTATGGCACACGCTCATCCACTGTGCTTATGATAGACCGGAAGAATCATGTAACGTTTGTTGAATGGGTTTTTAATGCGCATCCTGAACCATGGATGACGGCAAGGTTTGAATTCCGCATTCAGGCTGATACGAAATAGTCTTTTTATGGTGGAGAGTTGTAAATAATGTCCAGCAATGAATATCCGGACAGGCCAAGAGTGGGTGTGGGCGCTGTCGTGATTAAAGACGGGAAAGTGTTGTTAGTAAAAAGAGGTATTCCCCCGAACAAGGGATTGTGGGCGATCCCCGGCGGGTCTTTAAAACTGGGAGAGACCCTGCAGACGGGTGCCGAGAGAGAAATTCTGGAGGAAACGGGTATCACGATCCGGACCGGAGCGCCTTTTTATTCGTTTGATTTCATCCAGAGAGATGGGAGCGGTCGGGTGCATTTCCACTATGTAATTGTTGACATGATGGGTGATTATATCAAGGGAGAAATAAAGGCTGCCGACGATGCCCACGACGCACGCTGGGTACTTCCTGAAGAGCTGGGTGATCTTGAGGTGTCTCAAAACACTTTGAAGATACTGAAATACATAAAATTCATTGCCGATTGATGACGTGAGTTGTTCATCAGTGAAGATAATGTCGAAATTCATGAGAATACGGGATGCGTTTCCCAGGGAGGGTGTATTATGAAGGTTGTATATCACAAGGATTTCCATGATTCATACTGTTCTGACCCCGCTGCTGCTCCAGGGCGCATTGAGGCTGTCGTAAAGGTCATCCGCAACAGGGTAACGTTTATTGACGCGATACCGGCAGGCGCCGACGACATTGCGGCAGTGCATACGGAGACCCACATAAGGAGGGTCACCAGTGAGGGTATTTACTATGTTGCCTCACTCGCTGCAGGCGGTGCCATCCAGGCTGCGCAGATAGGAATGAGTGAACCCTGTTTCGCTCTTATCCGGCCACCGGGGCACCATGCCTCTGCCGGGAGTGCCTGGGGATTCTGCTATTTTAACAATATGGCAATAGCCCTCGAAAAAATGAAACGCGAAAAGAAGATCAAAAACGCCTTCGTTCTGGACATTGATCTTCACTTCGGAGATGGAACGTTGAACATCCTCCAGGGAAGCGGGTATGTATCGCTCTATAATCCCTCGGCATCGAACCGGGAGGATTATGTCACGGCAGTGAAAAATCGCCTCTTCTCGGAAAAGGTTGATCTCATAGGAGTGTGTGCGGGATTCGATAATCATCTGGAAGACTGGGGAGGGCTGCTTGCCACAGATGATTATACGGAGATAGGACGGCTCGTGCGGGAAGCAAGCGAGAGAAACGGGGGAGGATGTTTCGCGATCCTGGAAGGAGGGTACAATCACCGGGTGCTGGGCGAAAATGTGATGGCATTCATAGAGGGCATGAAGGTAGACTAAACACATAGGGGGCAGGTAATAACCTGCCCCCTATGTGCCGGATATTTGTTCCTTCGTTCACTCAATAGCCCATTTTCTTTATGATGCTCTGTCCCTCCATGGGCTTTCTTTCCACAAGCTGTCCGACCTTGACCCTCTTGACGGCTTCCGGTTTGCCTTCCACTGTTGTCCATGCGCTTTCTGCCTGAATCTGATCGGTTATCGTCAGCTCGACGGGTAATGTGACCATATTGCATGTGACCGACTTTTTCCCGGATACGGGATCTTCGTCTTCCATTTCTTCGAACGTGTAAACCTTCAGAGCGGAGCCGGGTTTGAGCCCCATCTTCTCGCCGATGTTGATACTGGCAACTCTTTGCTTCCCGTCAGGACTGGTTCTCAATTGCCGTATGTAGCCTTTCACGGTAAACCATTTGGACAGTTTCGGCCTCGCATCTTCCAGCCCCTTGGCTGCCGCCTTCTTAATACCGCCGATGAGGGCATCATAATTGGGGTAAGGAGTTTTGCCAATAATCTGCTTCCCTGCGACTTTGTCCGAGAAGAGAACTTCTCCTGTTTCAACGTCGAGAATTCTCATGGTGAGCTCCGTTCCGACATTCCACCCTTCCTGAGATTCCAGTCCGGCCGCGACGGCTGTTCCCAGAAGGTCAAGAGCCCAGCTTCCGCTTCCACCTCTGTCAAGCCCTTTTCTCGCGGATTCATACGTTTTGTATGCAAGATCCACATTGTTCACCGAACCGGTAATGATATATTTCACGCCGGCTAATTTGCCGAGTCTTACCAGTGTCGATTCATCGGTGAGTCCGGATATCTGGAACTTCTGTTCAGAGATGATCTTTTCCATCTCTTTCCTCGTAAAGACTTTCGCGCCCCCCATGTTTACCAGTTCGTTCATGACGCCGTCTTCGACACTCTCGCTCAATTTTGCATTGACCTGCCTCTGTATTGTCTGGGAATCCTGCTGAAATTTAGTCTTTTCCTTTGTGCCCCATACGATTCCTGCTGCTCCGGGAACGACACCCACAGCGGCGCCACCCACAGCGGTTCTCTCACCCGATCCCTGGACATTAGCTTGCACCACATTAGCGTAGTCAAAGGTGGAATTGTTTGTAAAATTCACTACAGCGACTTTCGGGAAAACCGATTCGTACGCTGATCTGCACACCTTGGGTACGACCTCTTTAGGCCCCTTATCGATCGGGAAAGCCGTGGGATCGATCTTTGGCACCGTCGCACACGATACTAAAAAAAACGAAGCGATGAGAAATAGCATACACTTTTTAGACATACATTCGTCCTCCTTACTTCTGGTAATCCAGTGTGAGGGAATAGGGAGAGAAGTTTACCACATTGAAGTTGCCCTTCTGTTTGATGCTGTTCGCCAGGTAAATCGTATTTTCGGGGTAGCTGACGATGAATTCTCCCATACCCTTGTCCTCTACTTCCGTGACCCATACGATACTCTGTAAGGTGTTCTTCACCTCCATGTTTGTATCGAGGTCTTTGACGCCGCTCACCTTGATGCTGATCTTTTTCACATTGCCCTGGATATATGATGCAACTTTGTCGAGTATCTTGGGAGTGAGTTTTTCCGCCAGGTCTTTGAGTGCTTCCGCAGCGGCATCCTCCACGTTGTTCGCGAGCCCCTTGCCGTTTTCCGTTCCCGCGGTGAGTACTTCCATATTGCCCGTCGTGTTGTTCTTGGCGACAATGCGGTAGGTGAGCCTCACCGTGACATTGTTGAAAGGCATGCTGAGACCGTAGCCGATATCTTCTCCCTTTTTCGTGGAGATGGTGTAATCGATCTTGCCGATGATAATCACATTGGAAAGGAACTTGTACATCATGCTCCTCACCGCCAGGGTGGAACCGTTTTTTACCGCCTTCTCGATTTCCAGGGCATCGATTGCCTGGGTCGGGGCAACATCGACGACTTTGTAATTCTGATCGGTAAGTTTTCCTATGAGATTTTCCGAGAGGATGTTGGTTTCTTCGAATTCATCTCCTTTTTTGCCGGGTTTGCGCGCCGGTATGAACACGGCAATGGAATTATTGAGCGCAAGAGCGGACACGGCCTGTCTCGCTTTTGTCGGTTCGACACACGCCCTGATTTTCACCAGAATGGTATCTGTCTTAGTTGTCTCATCCAGGACGTTGTACCTTTTTACGAAACCGCCGACCTGTGTTTTGATCACATCTTCCACCAAGGTAAAGTTCTGAACGAAACTCTGTGCCTTGACTTCGGTGCCTACCGTCTGCTCTATGGCGGCCCACTTCGCTCTGGCAATGGCTTCTGTTTTTGCGGACGGGATGTCGTTATTGACTATGACAGCTTCACCCTCGGTGTTCACACATTTTTCCTGACAGAAACCGGCTGGGGTAAAGAGGGGAATGATGAGAAGAAAAAGCAGGGTGATATGGAATTTACGCATCGTACCCTTACCTCCATGAGAGATGATTCACTGAATATGAGGATGTCACTATACTGAAAAGGGGGATTTTTGTAAAGAATATTGTGGCAATTATGGTAAGTGCGTTTCAAAAGATGACCTGTGCGTGGGGGAATGCGGTTTTCGCAAGATTTCTAATCTGTTGCTGTTCACGTTCATCGGTTACGGGCTCGACTTCACTCATAAAGAGTCCATCTTCATTGACCCTGCTTTTCCATGACACGATGTAGCCCGGAACAGAGAGGAACTGACATCCTCCCGGGCCGCAACATGAAGAGTCAACGATGGCGGCACCCATCACAAAGAGGAAATCCCTTCCCTCGATGGTCATGTTTCCCTCATCGAGGATTACATAACGACCCGCGATGGAGAGGACTTCGGTTCCGATGTTTTGATGAACATGCCATGTCATTTATGACGTGTAATCTCCCGAAACAATGTATGCAAGATCCGAATGCATAACGGTTATCATGAAAAGGAAAGTGACACTGAACGACATCTATTATTTTATTGTCGGAATGAAGGCGGTCACATCCTCTTTGCTTGTGGCGTCAATGACCTCAACGTGATGAAGTGTCACGTACGCGTTTTTTTCTGTGTCGTACAAACGCCGGTTCGTATATTTCTTGATTCGCAGTTTCTCGGCCATGTGATCCTCTCTCTTTGTGAACGTGAAATGACGCCTTGCAATATACAAAAGAAACGAGTGATTGTCAATACCAAGGTAAAATGGTAACAATGATTACTTTCGCTTTGTAAACAGTGCATTATAAAACAAATACATTGCAGAACGAGCGAGCATTCGTAAAAAAGCATGATATTGCATTGCAACATTCTCCTTGACACCATATAAATGTATATTATAGGGTTGATATGGCGCAAACAGATTCACGCGTAAAGAGAAATGAAAAAAATATGTGAGGAGGATTACCATGTTACCAAAACAATTATTGAAACAGATGGTTGATTTCAACAAAACGGCGTTTGAAAATTCTTTCAATGCGATGGTCACGCTTCAGGAGCAGATGGAGAAAATGGCGGGGGCATACATGGATCAGATGACGGGAGTTTCCGCCGAGACAAAAAAAGCGGTTCATGAATGGACAAAGATGTACAAGAAGGGTCTCGAAGATTTTAAAAAAATGATGGATGACAATTACAAAAAGTTAGATTCATTCCTGGCGGAGGGAAAGTAAAAAGTACCGAATCCCCTCCTTGATGAAATAATGTACAAATTGAAGAATGTGTTTTATATATGCCGTGATCGGAGCGGTATGGTGACCGGACTATTCCCGGCGCATCGTCTTCTGAGGACACCGGGAGTGCAGGGAAAAAGACGAAAGTCAAACGACAGCAGAGAAAGAAAAATTGAAAGAGGAGGGGGCATATGAGAGGAAAAAGCATGGAAGAGATTCACATTGGTGATGTTGCCGAATTCGCGAAAACCGTTTCAGAAACGGACGTGTACCTGTATGCAGGGCTTTCGGGCGATTTGAACCCGGCCCATGTCAACGAAGCCCATGCGCAGAAGACATTTTTCAAAACCAGAATTGCCCATGGGATGCTGTCGGCCGGTTTCATCTCGGCGGTATTAGGCATGCAACTTCCCGGTCCGGGGACAATCTATCTCCGTCAGGAACTCAATTTCATGGCACCGGTTCGTATAGGAGATACCATTACGGCGCGCGTTGAGGTTATCGAGAAGAATGCGGAGAAAAACAGATTAAGACTCCGAACTAACTGCACCAACCAGGAGGGCAAAGTCGTGATTGACGGTGAGGCTCTTGTCATGCCACCGAAAGCGCAAGGTTGATGCGGAGATGTGGTGGTTCTCATGGAGGAGGATAACAGGATGAAAGAGAAAGAGGATCCGACAACCGGTCTCATGTCACAGTGGGCCACTATGCATGAAAATTTCTGGAAAGAATGGCTCGCATTAGGAGAGCGCTTTTGGGCAAACATCCCCGCATTGCAGACGGACAAGACATTGAGCGGGTTCAGTCCTCCTGACATTACGAAAATGTATTTCGACTGGTGGGAAAAGTGGGGCAAGGCGATGTATCCGCAAGCGCTCACTGACATGCCGATGTTCAAGCCGTTTACCATGGAAGGTATGCAAAGATGGGGGGAGTGGCCATGGTTCAAAGCACTCGGTGACCTTGGAATCTGGTATCGGGAGATGCTCGAGAAGTTCGAGGAGGAAGCCCGGGGAGAAATGCAAGAGGGGCTTGGGGTGACAGTGTTTAATCGCATCAACAGAGCGGTGAAAATATATATGGAAGTGCTGGATTTCTGGATCAGAATTATGGGACTTCTCCAGGATGTTTCCGCCGGCAAACCTGCCTCTGCCGAAGAGACGAAGAAGATATACGAAGAATGGATGAAGAATTACAGGTCTGTAATGGAATCCCTCTGGGGGCAAATTCCCTCTTCCGATGTTCGGAGCACCATGAAGGCGTTTACCGGCACATCGTTAGCTGCTTCCGATTTTGCATGGAGCTTCGCGGAACCGGTTATTTCCAATCTCAGCCAGTTGCCGGGGATTTTTCAGAGGATGATCAAAGGCGAAAAGGGTGTCACGGCTGAACTCGGGGGTTTATTTATAAAAAATTATGAGGATACCATGGGAAGAGCACTCCTGGCGCCTTCTCTTGGCTACTTTCGTGAGTTCAATGAACGGATAAACAAAGCAGTGTACGGATACGTGCAGTTTAATAATGCGAAAACAGCATTTTTTTCCATGCTGTACAGGAGCGGCCTCCAGGCGG
>Ga0194111_10008567_pt1 | contig 11241 bp, 8 predicted proteins | sample TA2KigC300mmetaG_FD_146194 | JGI IMG/M metagenome (GOLD analysis project Ga0194111, IMG submission 146194) | Freshwater microbial communities from Lake Tanganyika, Tanzania - TA2015033 Kigoma Deep Cast 300m | ecosystem: Environmental > Aquatic > Freshwater > Lake | place: Tanzania: Lake... | reverse complement strand
AAGAAATTGTGATATCTGTCAACGAGCATTTTATAAACTCCTGACTTTGGACGCCAGCAGATGATGATGATCAAACGTGTCGCTATTGTGGTCAAGAAAAACAGCAGCGCCATCCAGGCAGGGGAGGCCCTGGCGAGTTGGTTGGCGGCGCGCAATATCCAGGCCGACCTGCTGGTCAATGAACCGGAGCCGGATTTTCTGCCCTTGCCCGAAGAGACCGAGGTTATTATCGTCTTTGGCGGCGATGGCACCTTACTGAGCGCGGCCCGGCATTATGGGCAGCAGGGGACGCCCATCCTGGGGGTGAACGTCGGCGGCCTGGGTTTCATCACGGCCATCGGTCTGGAAAAGCTCTATCCCATCATGGAAAAGGTGCTGCGTTATGACTTCCAGGCCGAGGAGCGGATGCAGCTGACGGGCACGGTTATACGGCAAGGGGAGATTTTCCGGCAACAGAGCGTCTTGAACGACGTGGTGATTAACAAAGGGGCACTGGCTCGCATCGTGGAACTGAAAACCTATATTGACAACGAATACCTCACCACTTACCGGGCCGACGGTCTCATCGTCTCCACTCCCACCGGCTCCACCGCCTACACCCTGGGGGCCGGGGGGCCCATCGTCTTTCCGACGCTACAGGCCGTCACCCTCATTCCCATCTGCCCTTTCACTCTTACCAACCGGCCTCTGATCCTGCCCGACAGCTTTATCATCTCCGTGGTCCTGGACGACCGCAGCCGGGATGTTTATGTCACCTTTGACGGCCAGGTGGGTTTTGCCCTGCAGCCCCAGGATATCGTGGAAATCAGGAAAGGGCCGGGTGTGATCCGCCTGATTAAATCGCCCTACAAAAACTACTTTGAAATCCTGCGGACCAAACTCGGGTGGGGGGCAATGTAGGGATAGTGGTCAGGGGTCAGGGGTCAGGGGTCAGTGGTCAGTGGTCAGTGGCCAGGGGTCAGTGATTAGGGGTAGTGGGAAGTTGAGGAGAAATGAAATCTCTTTAATGGCTCCGGTAATAACCGTTCCCCTCTCTTTTGGTGGTAACAAGCATGTTTCCTGAAGTAAACCCCCATATCCAACCGGTCATGGCGTGGAAGGTCCAGGGCCAGGAAGTCAGACACTCTCAAGAGCTATTGGCTTCCGAAAGCCTGTTGGTCCTGGCCATCAACGGCCTCAACGCCTGTCATCTGTTATACTTACCCGGACTGGAAACAGAACTGGGTCTGGGATTTTTATTGACCAGCGGCGTCATTGAAGCGATGGCCGAGGTCCTGGAAATCCGACTGGCACCCCCGGATCAGAGCAACGGCCGGTTTTATGCCCACCTCCAGGTTCGGCTGGCCAAATCCTATGATGTCAAGCGGGATCTGAGCGCCTTGACCGCGGCTGCGGTGCTCCGCGGCGCCGACGAGGCCGGCCGCAGTCTCCGGGCAGCGCAGTTCCGGCGAGAACCCGGCCAGGAAGTCGCCCTGACCCTGGAACAGGTCGTGGCCCTGATGGCCGCATTACCCCAGCGGCAGGAAATTTTCCGCCGGACTGGCGCCACCCACGCCATTTTTCTGGCCGACCCGGCCAGCGGCGAGGTCGTGCTGGGGGCAGAAGACGTGGGCCGGCACAATGCCTTTGACAAGGTCGTGGGCCAGGCCTTAATGAAGAATATCTCCACGGCTGATAAAATCGCCCTGCTCAGCGGTCGGGCCAGCTTCGAGATGGTTTTCAAGGCGGCCCGGGCCGGAATTCCCCTCATGGCCTCGGTTTCGGCCCCCACCTCCCTGGCGGTCCGCCTGGCCGAATTACAGGGCATTACCCTCATCGGCTTTGTCCGGGGGCCGCGTCTGAATATCTATACTCACCCCCAACGCCTTGTTGAGGTGGGATGATGTCATTGTGGTTTCCAAGGGGTCTTTGCCGAGTCCGGCAGGAAGGCCTTAATCTGCGGTTTGCAGGTTCAGCAGGGAATTATCCCACCGCTCCGGGACAACAGCAGGGTCCGGCTTGTGATGTACCGTCAGCGCCCGGTTTGATCTTGGTCCTCCCCTAATTGCTGTGCCGGCTGCTGTCCAGTACCCGCTTGATGGACTCAGCGTAGGTCCTGACGTTAATCGGCTTCATGAGAAATTCTCTGATGCCGATTTTTTTCATTTCAGCCGCTACCAGTGTATCGCTATAACCGCTGCAGAGGATGATGGGGAGATCGGGGCGTTGCTGTAAAAGTTTACGGGCCAGAACCAGGCCGGTGATGTGAGGCATGGTCAGGTCGGTGATCACCAGGTCGAAGGCCTCGGGATCGGCCTGGAAAATCTTCAAGGCCTCCTCGCTGCTGGTGGTAGCCGTAACCCGGTAGCCCAAATGCTGGAGTAGTTTATCCACCAGATCTACAATAGGTGCTTCATCATCGACAAATAAAATCCTTCCGACACCTTTGGGGATGAAAGTGCTGACGTCGATTTCCGGGGGCCTGACTCCTTCTAAACAGGGGATGTATACCTGGAAGGTCGAGCCCCGACCGAAAACGGATTCCACCTCAACGGCGCCCTGCAGATGCATGACGATGCCATGCACCACCGACAGTCCCAGGCCGGTGCCTTCACCCGGACCCTTGGTGGTGAAGTAGGGCTCGAAGATCCTCTCCTTGATCCATTGAGGCATACCCTCGCCGGTATCACGCACGGTGAGCCTGACATGTTGACAATCCTGCAGGTGGGGGAATGTCTTCAGAAGATCCGGGGTCATCGGCACGGTGGCCACCGATACTCCCAGAACACCTCCCTTTTTCTGCATGGCCTGGTAGGCGTTGGTACACAGATTCATCACCACCTGATGAATCTGGGCCGGTTCGGCCCATACCAGATCGGTATCAGCCTCCAGGTGGACCTGAATCCCGATGGTGCTGGGAATGGAGGAGCGCAGCAGTTTTAAGGCCTCTTTGACCACCAAAGAAACCTGCACCGGTCTGCTCTTCTCCTCGGCCCGGCGACTGAAGGTAAGAATCTGCCGCACCAGGTCCCGGGCCCGGTTCCCGGCCTGAAGCACCGCCTGGAGATTCTTGCTGATCTGGCTATGATCCGACTCTTTCTCCAGGTTCATGAGACTGAGCTCGGCATATCCCAGTATGGCCGACAGAATATTATTGAAGTCATGGGCAATCCCTCCCGCCAGGGTGCCGATGGCCTCCAACTTATGGGTCTGCTGTAACTGTGCTTCGAGTCTGGCCCGGTTCTCTTCCGCCTGTTTCCGGTCAGTGACATCAATGCTCATGCAGATAAATTCTCTGGGGTGCTGTTCCACCGGGATGGCAAAAATAGCCGCGCAGACAACGCCTGTGTATCCGGAGGGGTGATAAAAATAAAATTCCCGGGGGCCATAGGGCAGACCGGTCCGGTCCACTTCCGCTAATACCGCTTGAAAGCTCTGCTCCCCATCTGGAAGGAAGAGCTGGTTAGCACCAATGTCCCACCCTTCCGAGTTTTCGGGGCGGCCGAGGATGGCTTCCGCGGTCTTGTTCCAGTACAACAACCGCCCTTCTTTATCAAAGCCCTGGATAGCCACGTTGGGCGTATGCTGAAAAATGGCATCCAACCGGGCCACGGTCTGGCGGCGCTCCGCTTCGGTCCGGCTGACCTGCTCCGCCAGATAGATCCCATGTATGGCATACGCAATATCCTCGGCCACCTGCCGGCACAGGGCTTGCTCTTCTTCATCCGCAATCAAAGTCCCGGGCAGCACCACTCCCAGAAGGCCGAAGAACCTCCCCGAGGTCTTCAGGCGGACGAGGAAAGCCCCTTTAGTCTCCTGGAGAGGGTTCACGGGGAAGGCGGGGCAGGCTGCCAGGATATCCGGCAGGCACAGCATATCTTTTTCTTGCAATAAGCCGGCGCATTCCGGGGGCTGGCTTCTCTGAAAAAATGCCAATACATCCTCGGGGCCGCTGCTTAAACCGGCGGAGGCGGCCTTGAACCCCCTGAGCTCCTCGTCCAATAAAACAATCCAGGCCTGGTGATAGCCCCTGGTTTCCACCAACAGATCGCAGGCCTGCTGGATCAGACGATCCAGGTTGCGTTCCCGGACGATGAGCTGATTGACATTCCGAATGGCTCGCAAGACATCATTAAGGTGGGCAATGCGCTTTTCAGCTTCATTTTTATATTGGGCGATTTCTATGGCCGTATGCAGACTCCGGTCCTCGAACGGCTTGAGGATATATCCGAATGGCTCAGTGATCTTGGCCCTCGCCAGGGTGTCCGCATCGGCATAGGCGGTGAGAAAAATCACGGGAATCTGGTGGTCAGCCCTGATGATCTCTGCCGTCCTGATGCCGCTCATCTCGCCCTGCAAGACAATATCCATGAGCACCAAATCCGGCTTGGCCACCGCAATCGCCGCCAAAGCCTCCGGGCCCGAAGCGGCCACGGCGGCGATGCCGTAGCCTAATCTTTCCAGGGTCCGCCGGATATCCTCGGCGACTATGGCCTCATCTTCCACGATGAGAATTGTTTTCTTGTAAGGCATACTTTTCCACCTTGAATCTTAAGTAAGCGTTCAGCGGTCAGCTTACAGCCGTCAGCTAAAGAAACAATTTCAAATAATTATCACAATGTTGCTAACAACTGTTTTACCAAATAGTTGACTTAACCTTTTGTTTTTGCTGAAAGCTGATTGCTGACAGCTGAACGCCTACGTTTACTTTTTATTATCGGCTTTTTTATTGCATTGGAACAAAAAAATAGGGGATGTCAGCTAGCAGCACGCAGTTTTCCGAAAAACAATAAGTTCTGCCAACCAGGCGAGAAAACAGGAGTCAGTGCCATCATAAGACAGTGGAGTTTAATCATTCCGGCCCCAGCATAAGGGAAGGGACCGCCGGGAAAATCCTGGATCCCGAAAAATTTCCGGAATAATCCATGAAAAATGTAGATTTTTATTGTCAAGGCCATTATTTCTGTGCTATGCATAATCATTATTAACTCAGCATCCTGCTTAAATTATTTGTCAAAACCCGTCATACCCCCGATGCCGCGGCTTACTGGCAACCGGGAGGGGGAGAAAATCGCCATTACGAGGAATACAGAATAAATTTTTCGGGACCGGGCAATTAATACTTACTAGGCTTTATTCTTAGGAAAGGGAGAAGAGTTATGACCAAAGGTGAATTGATTTCCCAAATTGCGGCCGCGGGGCAAGTAAAAAAGGCTGATGTGGAGAGGACATTAAATGCCTTTATTGCCACCATGATTGACGTGTTACAAAATCAGGGGCGTATTTCTCTGGCCGGTTTCGGAACTTTTACGGTAACAGAACGGAAAGAGCGGGAGGGCCGCAATCCGCAGACCGGGGAACCCATAAAAATCGAAGCGAGTAAGGTGGTAAAATTCAAACCGGGAAAATCTCTCAAGGATAGTATTAAGTAATCATTCGTCAGTTCCAGCGGAAACAGAATTAAGTAAGGGGGCGATGTTACCGGCGGCCATCCTGGCAGGGCGAGGTAACCCCGCCCCTGTTAGAAATCCCTCCGGCAACAGATAGCGTGGTAATATAATTATTAATATGGATATCTTCGTAACAGGCTTTGCAACCAAGGATGGTGACTCCTAATTTTAGGAGCTAAACAGGAACTGGCGCATGCGGATGTTCAGGAGCAGACCGATGCCGATGAGGTTGACGACGAGGGAGGAGCCGCCGTAACTGAAGAAGGGCAGAGGGATGCCCACCACCGGCATTAGGCCGGTGACCATGGAAATATTGATAAATATCTGCCAGAAGATCATGGCCGCAATGCCCACGGCCAGCAAGTTGCCGAAACGTTCCCGGCAGGAGCTGGCAATGTGCAGGCACCAGAGGATCACCAGGGTATAGAGCAGGATTAACCCCGCCGAGCCCACGAAGCCCCATTCTTCGGCAAAAACCGAAAACACGAAGTCGGTGTGTTGTTCCGGCAGAAAATTGAGCTGGCTCTGGGTCCCTTGCAAAAATCCTTTTCCCCAGAAAAGGCCGGAACCTACGGCTATCTTTGATTGGATGATGTGATAACCGGAGCCCAGTGGGTCCTGTTCCGGGTTAAGAAAGGTGAAGATGCGCTGCTTCTGATAGTCTTTCAGAAAATGCCAGAAGATGGGGGAGGCGGCTAAGAACCCCACCCCCAGGGTTACCAGGATATGCCACCGGACTCCCACAAACAGGATCATGGTGGCGGCCACCGCAGCGATCAATAGGGCGCTGCCCAGGTCCGGTTGTTTGGCCACCAGGGCGAAGGGCAGCAGCATGAGCAGACAGGGGAAGGCCAATTCCCGCCAGGAGACGGGCTCAAACTGCTCCAGGCGGAAAAAGTGGGCCGCCAGGGCCAGAATGATGGCCACCTTGGCCAACTCCGACGGCTGAAAGACCACCGGCCCCAGGGCCAGCCAGCGTTTGGAGCCGGCCACCGTTTTGCCCGCCAGCATGACCGCGATAAGCAGGAGAATGGTGAACCAAAAGAGAGGGTAGGCCAGCTTTTCCAGGTAGCGGAAGTCAAAGGTGGTGACGAAGAACATTAATAAAAGGCCGATGCCCAGCCAATATAGTTGTTTGATGTACAGGTGGGCGCCTCGTAGCTCAACCTGGTTCATCCCGGCGCTGTAGAGATTCATAATACCGATGGACACGATGGCCAGCACCAGGATGATGAGCAGCCAATCGATATTTTTCAGTAAACGGCGGTCGATGATCATATCAGGATTTCAGGGATTTTTCCCTAACAGGTCTCAATTCGGTTATCTTAGGGAAGAATCGTAAACTGAACTATTGTCCAATTCTTTTGAATATATATCGACCGCTTTTCTATGATTGTTATCAGGCTTACTGATAAGTGCTATCCACGCCGAAGCATCTACAAAAATATATTTTCTTTTATACATTATTTACTATATAAATAATCCCTGAAATTAGTTGAAAGATCGTTCTCCAACCCTTCTTTGACAATTCCTATTATACTCATTGCTTTTTTAATATCTTTTGAAGTAAGTTTTCTTTTTTTAATATGTTTAAATGTTTCTTCTGGACTGTAAAACATTATGTCATTTTTTCCTGCACGGCTCTTGCTCTTTGAATGTTTGGCCGTCCTACCGGGAAATTCAAATCTCTTGTAAATAGTACTATATCACGTATTAACCCGGTGCCGCAAGGCTTCCTTGATGGTCTGCTGGTCGGCGTATTTCAGGTCTCCGCCCATGGGGAGGCCGTAGGCGATGCGGGTCACCTTTACCTGGCGGTCCTTGAATTCCTGGGTGAGGTAGGCGGTGGTGGCTTCGCCCTCCAGGCTGGGGTTGAGGGCCAGGATGACCTCCTGAATATCCTCCGGCTCCAGGCGGGCCAGGAGGCTGACAATATGCAGGTCGGCGGGACCGATATTATCCAGGGGCGAGATAAGGCCCCCCAGGACGTGATAGGCGCCTTGAAAGAACCCTACCCGCTCCAGGGCGATGAGGTCGCCGGGGTCGGCTACCACGCAGAGCTGCTGGTTCTGGCGCTGGGGATCGGCGCACAGAGGGCAGAGTTCCTGGTCCGCAAAGGCGAAACACCGGGAACAGAGCCGGATCTTCTCCTTCAGGGCGGTGAAGGCCTGGGCCAGCTCGGCCACCTCGGCGTGGGGGGCCCGCAACAGGTAAAGGGCCAGCCTGGTGGCGGTTTTTTCACCGATTCCGGGCCACTTGCTCAGACCCCGGATAACGTCCCGGAGCGGCCCGGGATAGAAATTCCTGGCCATGAAGGCGCTCGTTAGAATAATCCGGGGATTTTCATGCCGCCGGTGAGTTTGGCCATCTCTTCGGAAACCATTTCCCGGGAGCGGTTCAGGGCATCATTAATCGCGGCCATGATCAGGTCCTGGAGCATCTCGGTGTCATCGGGGTTCACCACTTCCGGGTCAATGCGCAGGGACGTAATTTCCTGGCGACCATTGGCTTTGACTTCCACCATGCCGCCGCCCACCTGCACGGTGACAACCCGATTTCCTAATTCTTCCTGCATTTCAAGCATCTTAGACTGCAATTTCTGGGCCTGCTTCATCATGTTGCCCAAATTTTTCATTACTTATCCTCCTTTGCCGGCTCTGTCTGCCAGATGCCGCCGAAGATATCTTCTGCCAGGTTCATGATTTCTTCCAGAGATAATTGCTGCGCAGCCGGTTTGGACGGCTCGCTGGCGTTGGGGAGAGCGTTTGCCGCAAACTCTAATTGAATATGGTCGCCGAAAAACTCCCGGGCCAGGGTCTGAAGCTGCTCCAGGTGGCCCTCACGCGCCAGGCGCCAGGACGCCCCGGGGGCAATATGCAGGCGGCTGTTATCCTGTTTCAGGAAACTGCTGCCGTTTAATTTTTCCCGCAGGGGGAAGCCGCCTTTTTTTTCCACATAATTGCCGAAGGCCAGCCAACGCGCCGCATCGACGGGCTGCGGCTCGGATGGCGCGGCCTCGGTAACCGGGGTTGGGGGTAATATCGCCAGAGCAGGCGGGGGAGAAACCGGCGGGCGGGCTTCCCCGGCTGTCGGCGCTTGGCTCGGGGTCTGGCCCAGGCGGTTCTCCAGGTCGGTGAGGCGGTCCAGCCAGGCCGGCAGGTCCAGCAGGGGCTCCAGGCTCACCAGCTTGAGCAGTAAAATTTCCAAAGACAGGCGGGGCAGGGGGGAACGGCGCAGCTCTTCCTCCCCCTTTAACAGGACAGTGAGCAGGTTAAACAGATGCTCCAGACTCACGGGGCGGGCCATTTCCTGCAGACGCTCCCACTCCTGGTCGGCGATGTCCGCCAGGCGGCGGGCCTCCGGGCCCAGGCGGGCGATGACCGAATGGCGGCAGAAAAAGAGTAAATCCTGGTAAAACCGCCGCAGGTCATGGCCATGATCATGACACTGGGCGATAAGCTCCAGGATCTGGGCGCCCCGGCGCTGCAGCAGGGCCTCCAGGGTCTGGAGCAGCAGACTTCTATCGGTCACCCCCAGAATGCGGGCGATCTCCGGGGGAGAAACCTCGGGACCGCCGAAGGTGATCACCTGGTCCAACAGGCCCTGGGCATCCCGCATCCCCCCTTCGGCCTCCTGGGCAATGAGCTGCAAGCCCTCCGGGGCCAACCGCCACCCCTCCCGGTCCGCCAGGCGGGTTAAATGCTCCTGTATCTGGGCGGTGGAAAGTCTTTTGAAATCGTAGCGCTGGCAACGGGAAAGGATGGTGACGGGCACCTTGTGCGACTCGGTGGTGGCCATGACAAAAACTGCGTGAGAGGGAGGCTCCTCCAGGGTTTTCAGGAGGGCGTTAAAGGCCGGGGTGGTGAGCATGTGAACTTCGTCAATAATAAAGACCTTATACCCCCCCTGGGCTGGCAGATATTTGATATTCTCCCGCAGCTCCCGCACCTCGTCGATGCCCCGGTTGCTGGCGCCGTCGATTTCCAGAACGTCCAGGCTGTGACCCTCGGTAACCTCCTGGCAGGCCGGGCAGGTGTTGCAGGGCGTCGGGGTGGGACCGTTGGCGCAATTCAGGGCCTTGGCCAGGATGCGGGCCACAGAGGTTTTGCCCACCCCCCGGGGGCCGCTGAAGAGAAAGGCGTGGGCCACCCGCCCCAGCTCCAGGGCATTTTTCAAGGTCCGGGTAATGTGTTCCTGACCCACCACTTCATCGAAGTTCTGGGGCCGCCATTTTCGGGCTAGTACCTGATATGACATGAGACGTGCTGACTGGGGTTGAGATGTATGGCAGTCTGGTCTGAGAAGCTCTTCGTAAGCGTTCAGCGGTCAGCTAATGCTTTAAATTCAAATAGTTATTCTAAAATGGCGGGTCACTGGTTTTTCGCTTAGTTTCCCTAACCCATTGTTTTTACTGAAAGCTGATTGCTGACAGCTGAACGCCTACATATTTTATTCTATGACGGAAATAATAATAGATTTTTCACGAAAACATATGGTATTTTATAATCCCTTTCATTAATTATGGCAAAGCTTTTCCCTTAAGTCAACGGCATTGAGGATAGACGGATTCATGAAGACGAGAAAAATATTTCTGCGGGTATTGTTATGCCTCGGGTTTATGGCTTTCCAGACGCCGCTGCCTGCCCTGCCAGCCCAGGAATACCGTTCTCCTGCCACGGCGACGGCCTCCCCCCAGGAAAAGTATGAACAAGGTTTGAGTCTGCTGCGGGCCGGCCAGGCTCGAGAAGCCATACCGCTGCTGGAGGAGGCTCTTAAGTTTATCCAGGACAACCCTTATCTCAAAGCCGATTATCTGTTGGCCCTGGTCTTTGCAGGAGATTATGACCGGGCCATCCGTTATTACCGCCAGCATGCCACTGAGCTGGCCGCGGTCAGGTATGTCCCCCGCAATATTGCCAAGGCCTTTTACGAAACCAGAGATTTTGCCCAAGCCCGGATTTTTTACGAAAAGGCTTTTGCTCTGGATCCCGCCGACGGTGAAGCCTATAAGGGTTTGGTCTTCTCCTGTTGCCGTCTGCGGGATTTTTACGGGGCTTATCAGGTGTGGGCCCAGGCCCGCCGGCAAGGGCTTATTCCCGCCAAAGCTCTGGCAGAGGGTGAGCTCTATATTTTACACTCCCTGGGGGCCAGCAGCCGGGCCTATAGGGTGGCTGTCTCCCACGAGCTGTCTGATCCGGTGCCCCGAACAGTCCTGCAGAACGATATGGCCGTGGATCGGCTGAAATGGGATGAGTTCTCCCTGGCCGCAGCCATGCTGGAGCGCATCCTGGACCTGGAGCCCGACAACTGGCGGGCTAGGGGTGACTATATTGTCGCCCTGCGCTCCTTGAATGAGATGAATCAGGTCGTTTTTCAATACGAGATCATGGCCCAGACGGGCCGGCCCCTGCCTTACTGGGTCACCGAAGCCGTCGCCGACGCCTATCTGTATCTGAAAAAACCCGAGCTGGCCGTCAAATTTTATAACCGCACCCTGGAAAAACCCCCGGATGATCCCTTCAACACGTATATGGGCCTTTATTATTCTTATGTGGAGCTGCGCCAGTGGGACCAGGCCCGGCAGATGCTGGAGCGGATTGACGAACTACTGGATCACAAGAAAAAAATTGCCTCCGAAGCCAAGACCCCCGTTCTGGAGAGAAAAAGATATGCCTCCCAGTTCAATGCCGCTATTACCACCAGGGGCTGGTTTCTGCTCTATCAGGACCGTCTGCGGGAAGGACAGGATTATTTCAAGGAGCACCTGAGACAGGCAGGACTGAACTCTTCCTTAAGGACCGGCCTGGCCCAC
>Ga0194111_10008564_pt1 | contig 11243 bp, 7 predicted proteins | sample TA2KigC300mmetaG_FD_146194 | JGI IMG/M metagenome (GOLD analysis project Ga0194111, IMG submission 146194) | Freshwater microbial communities from Lake Tanganyika, Tanzania - TA2015033 Kigoma Deep Cast 300m | ecosystem: Environmental > Aquatic > Freshwater > Lake | place: Tanzania: Lake... | reverse complement strand
GAAGGCCCGCGCCCTCTGGGAGTGGGAGCGCCACCACCGCTTCCACGCCACGACCTGGGACGCCGAGGCCAGCGACGCGGTCAAGGCGCACAACGTCTACGGCTACACCCTCTGCGGGGACGACGCCTGCGTGCTGGCCGACCTCTGGCGCGCCGCGGGCCTCCAGGTCCGCGCCGGCCACCCCGTCGGCCACTGCGTCGTCGAGGCCCTCTACAACGGCGGCTGGCACCTCCTCGACGGCGACGAACACGTCATCTGCCTCCTCCGCGACAACAGGACCATCGCCTCCGAAGCGGACGTTGTGCGCGACCACGACCTGATGAAGCGCACCCACACCTACAGCATCGGCGCGGCGGAGAACCCGCTGACCGACCAGTTCTCCGCCTCCCTCTACGGCTACGAGGGGGAGCGGAAGCCCGGCTTCCGCAACAGCACGCACCACACGATGCTCTTCACCCTCCGCCCCGGCGAGAGCCTGGAGTGGCGTTGGGACCACGCGGGCAAAGAGTACTCCGCCGGAACCGACATCGTGCAGGGCAAGTGGAGCCGCGACGGCGAGGGCCAGCTCCGCTCCGGCTGGGGCGACACGGCCTACGACAACCTCCGCAACGGCAAGTGGCTCTACCGCCCGCCGCTCGACAAGCCGCTCTATCGCCGCGGAATCGCGGCCGAGGAAAACGTGGCGTGCGCCGCGGAGGACGCTCTGAAACCGAATCTCCATCCAAAGGAGGCGGGCCAGCCCGCCAAAGTGGTCTGGAAGATCGCAAGCCCCTACGTCATCGTGGGCGCCACGATCAAGTGCCAATTCCAGAGCACCGCCGAGGCCGACCTCTTCCGCCTGAGCTGGTCGTCCGACGGCAAGGCCTGGTCCAGTGTCTTCGAGAAGACACGGTCGGACAAGCCGACCGTGGCACAGGAGGGCGTGGCCAACATAGACAAGCTGCTCTCGCCACGCCGCAAGCCGATGTACGCCTACTTCGTCCAGGTGGAGATGAACGGGGCCGCGCGCGGGAGCGTGGGCCTCGACGCCATCCTCTTCGACACCGACGTCCAGATGTCGCTGCTTGGGATGCCCGAGCTGGCCGTGGGCGAGAACCGGCTCTGCTATACGGACGATAGCGCAGAGACGAAAGACCGCCTGAAGGCGGAACTACAAACTCGCAGGGTGCGCATCACCCACGCCTGGCTGGAGCGCACGGCCTGGCAGCCGCCCCGCCCGCCGGAGACCGCCCTTTCCCCACAGGACGGCGCAACCGTGGAAGGAACACGCTTCGCTTTCAAGTGGTCCCCCGCCGTTGCCGACCAGGGGGCCGCCATTGCCGACTACCACATCCAGGTTTGCGACCGCGAGGACATGCGCTGGGTCATCTCCTCAAACTTCGACAAGCTCACGTCCCTCACGCCGTCCCGCGGCAAGCCCGAATGGGCGATTCCCTTCAGCGGCCTCCTGAATCCCGACACGCCCTACTACTGGCGCGTGCGGGCGAAGGACAACCGCGGCGTCTGGGGCCAGTGGAGCCGCCGCTTCGCCTTCCGCTGCGCCGCGCCGGGCGTCCCGCTCAACGTCCGGTCAACCCCCGACCCCGAGAAGGGGAGCGTGGACCTCACCTGGGACGACAATCCCCAGGGGCGCAAGCCCGTCCGCTACAAGGTCTACGGCAGCGACGAAAAGGGCTTCACCGCGAGCGACTCCGAACACGTCGTCCGCATGGGCCACGGCTTCTGCGACACCATGGAGGAGTTCAAGTCCAGGAAGCAGGGCGCGCCCATTGCCAGCAATGGGCTCCCGTTCTTCGGCGACGTGAAGACCCCTGCCAACCTGATCGCCGAAACTAAGGAGCGGCGCCTGTCCGTCCACGCCAACCGCGCCTACTACCGCGTTGTGGCGGTGGACGAGAAGGGGAACGAGAGCGGCCCGTCCGACTATGCCGAGTTCCCGCGCCCCTTCATCTACACCAAGCCGCCGGCCGCCGCCAAGGTTGGCCAGCCCTGGCGCTACGAACCCGCCGCAACCGCCTCCATCGGCCACCTGACCTGTAAGGACGGCTACAACCCGGCCTTCTGGGGCCGCGAGAAACTCACATGGACCCTGGAGTCAGGCCCCGCCTGGCTGAAGCTCGAAGGCTCCTGCCTGGCCGGCACCCCCGCCGAAGCCGACGCCGGCTCCCACGCCGTCAGCCTGAGGGTGAGTAACAACAAGGGGGGCCAGGCGCAACAGAAGTTCGTGGCCGTGGTGGCGAGGTAGGAACAAGAGGGGACAGGGGAATGGGGACAAGGGAATAAGAAGAAGAGAGGGGTCTCAACCACAAGATCGCGGGCAAGCGGGCAGGGGTGACTGCATCCGGCTTCCCTCTTATTCCCTTGTCCCCATTCCCTTGTCCCTCTTCCGACTTTGGTTGCGGTCAGGAGTGATGCCGAGGGCAACGGGCCAGGCGCCCCGCTTGGTCCGTTTTGCCGCTGGGGCGCGATGCGCTATAATGCCCGACTGAGTTGCCTGTGCCCCTACAGAGGAGCAACCCAGTCGGCCACCGCGGCGGATGATGATGGGTGCTCCGGGCCGCCTTAGCGCAGGACAGGAACATGGAATTGACTGAGGCCGATCGCGCGTTCCTCATGGAGACCCTGCGGCGGCTGGCGGACCGGCCGCTAACGCCCGAAGACCGGTTCTACGTGCCTCTATACAACCGGCCTGGGGCAGAGGACCCGGTCGCAAAGCTCCAGTTGCTGATCGAGACGGCTGGGGTGGAGAGCGTGCAGCTTTTCGCCGGGTTCAAGGGGTGTGGCAAGACGACCGAGCTGTTCCGGCTCCGGAGCGCCCTCCAGAAGCAGGGCAACCTGGTCCTTTACGCCAGCGCGCTGGATTACGTGGATGTCGGCTCCCCGACGGACGAGACGACTGTGCTCCTGGCCGTGGCCGGCTCCTTCAGTGACGCGCTCCAGGCCGCGCTCAAGCGGAGCGATGGGACGGACCTGGTCAACGAGAGCGTGTGGGAGCGGTTCTCCAACTTCCTCACTCGGACGAAGGTTGACATCCCCGAGGTCTCTGCCAGCATTGTGAAGATGGCGCTCAAGACCACCCCTACCTTTCGCCAGAAGTTGCGCGGCTTCCTCGCTAACCGTCTTGGCGAACTCAAGGCCGAGGTCAACCGCTTCGTCGAGGATGGGGTGAAGCTGGCCCGCCAGACGGCGGGCCGTCCCGACATGCCCATCGTGTTCCTCTTCGATTCCTTCGACCAGGTGCGCGGCACGCTGCTCAACGAGCGCGAGGTGATCGCCAGCGTCATCGAAGTCTTCGCCAGCCACTTCGACCTGCTTCGCTTTCCTTATGTCCACATGGTCTACACCGTCCACCCCTGGCTGCGCTTCGTCCTTCCCGGCGCCTTCACCCTCACCACCCTGCCCAGCGTCCGACAGTGGGAGAAGGACGCCGATCGGACGCCCTATCTTCCAGGCAGCGACCTTCTGCGCGAGATCGTGCTCAGGCGACTGGGGCAGGGGGCAATCCCACGCATCTTCGGGGGCAGTGACCCGGCGAGCCACCCGCTCGCCGACGACCTGATCGCCGTATGCGGCGGCGACATCCGTATCCTGCTCGTCCTCTTCCGCGAACTCGTTTCGCTCGTCCTCACCTGGACCTGTTCGCTTCCGGTGACGCGCGAGGTGATCGAGCGGGCCATCGTGAACGTTCAGCGGCAGTTCCTGCCGCTCGCCGAGGACGACATGCGGTGGCTGGCGAAGATCGAGGCCCGCCGCGAGGCCAAGCTGCCCAGCACGGGGCCCCAGGACGTTAGCCGCCTCACCCGATTTCTCGATACCCACCTGGTGCTCTTCCTGGGCGACGGAGAGGATTGGTACGACGTCCACCCCCTCATCCGCGAGCACGTGATGCGCCACGCCGCCGAGGAGGCGCAGGAGCAGAAGCCCTCCGGTGAACCCACCGCGTGACAGCCCGGCCGAGGAGTTCCTGCGCCTCTACGGCGCCGAGGCGTGGAAGGACTGGGCGCGGCTGCGCCTGTATTTCGAGCTGGGCGAGGGCTTCGCCTTCCTCATCCTCCTCCTCCCAGGCTCCACCGGGGCAGAGGTCTGCCGCCGGAACCTCGAAGAGTTCCTCAAAGGCCAGGGCAAGAAGCTTCACGTCCTCGACTGCCGTTGGAAAGAGACCGTCCGCCGGCTGCCGGTCCACGTCCTGGACGTCGAGCCGACGCCAGAGCTGGGCGGCATCTGGATGGGCGCGGTCATTCCGGAAGCCGACCCGGAGTTTTCGGAGTGGCGCGACGCCTGGTGGTGGGGCCTGGGGCTGCTCAACCAACAGCGGAACACGCTGCGCGAGCGCTATCGCTGCCCCATCGTCCTCGTGGGCGCGCCCTGGCTCCAGGCCGTCGTGCGCGACTCCGCGCCCGACCTCTGGTCCGTCCGCACCACCGTCGTCCGCATCGTCCCCTCGCTCCCCCCCGAGCCGCAGGTGGGCCTCCAGGAGGTGCGGGCCGCCGCGGAGCAGGTCATGGTGGGGGAGGCCGCCGCCGACCCGGACTACGCCATGGAGCAGGCCGAATATCTCAAGAGCAGGCCCGGCCTTGAGGAGCAGCGCGCCGCCATCCTGATGCGGGCGGGCAACGGCTTCCAGAACTTGGCCCGTTACGATTCCGCCGTCAGCGCCTTCCGTGAGGCGGAACTGCTATACCGCAACCTGGCGGAGCAGAATCCCGCCCCGTTCCTCACGGATCACGCTGGCTGCCTTAACAACCTTGCCAACGCCCTGAGTTCCGTTGGCCAACGCAGGGAAGCCTTGGTGTTGGCGCAGGAATCGGTCCGGGTCTTCCGCCAACTCGCCGCGGACAACACGGAGGCCTCTGTTAGTAGCCTCGCGCTGTCGCTGAACAACCTCGGCCTTCGGCTCAGCGAGTTGGCCCGGCGGGAAGATGCCCTCGCAGCGGCCGATGAGGCGACGCGGCTGTACCGCCGACTGGCGGCTTCCCGGCCCGACGCCTTCCTGCCCTACCTGGCGGGTTCTCTGAACAACCTGGGCACGATGCTCAGCGACCTGGGCCGCAGGGAAGAGGCCCTCGCCGCGGCGGAGGAAGCGACCCTGCTCTATCGCCAACTGGCGGCGTCGCGGCCCGACGCCTTCCTGCCCGGCCTGGCGGGTTGTCTGAACAACCTCGGCAATCGGCTCAGCGGCCTGGGCCGTCGGGAGGAGGCGCTCGCCGCGGCCGAGGAGGCCACGCGGCTCTACCGCCAACTGGCGGGTTCCCTGCCCGACGCCCTGCTGCCGAAGCTGGCGGCTTCGCTCGGAGCGCGTGGCCGGGTTCTTGCAGGAATCGAGCGCCACGGGGAGGCCGCGGGGTCGTTCCGCGAAGGCATCGAGGCCCTCCGCCCGCTCTTCGAGGCGCTGCCTGGGGCCTTCGCGCCCTTGGTGCGCGCGCTCTGCCACGAATACCTTCAGGCGTCGCGGGCCGCGGGGCAGGAGCCGGATAGGGAGCTTCTTCAGGCCGCCGCGGCGGTCTTCGAGAAGCTTGAGGGCAAGGGACCCAAGGCAGAGCCCCAGCCGTAGCTCCCCTGGGGGTGGCACCCTCAAGCGGCTTCGCTTGAGGGTGTCCTTGTGGTGGGCGCCCCGTCCGCACCCTCAACGGAAGCCGTTGAGGGTGGCACCCGGTTGGGGTGGTCCGCCCCTCCGGGGCGGGAGGAGTGTGCCTCGGCGAGGTGGGCAACGCGAAGAGACGGGCTGAAGGCCGCACTACGAACGAGGAGTGAAGCGATTGACTTAGCGGCCCCATTGTTGAGGCTCCACCGATGGCGGATGGGGCGCAACTATGGGTGGCACGGGTGGCGGGGAGGCGGGCGGCGCTTCCGTAAGGGTTTGCCAGGACTACACATGGAGCGTCCGGGCCGCGGCCGGGGCGGGGGCGGGGCCAAGGGGAGGGGTGTGTGTGCGTGAGCCTCAACAATGATAGGAATGGCTAGAACGCCGCGCGGGTGCGATCTAGCCATTGTTGAGGCACATTTTACGGCCCGCAACAATGGGTGGGTGTGCCCGGATCGGCGATCCGGGGCTGTCCGGACGTAACAGATTCAGGCACAAGGACTTATGGCATGGGCCACTGAGGCGGGCCGGGCGATGAGGCCGAGGGTGGCGCGGGTGGCTCGCAGGTAGCCGTCGGGGGCGAGGAGGAGCTGGGCGCCGCGGACCCCGGCCGAGATGGCGATGCGGTCGTGGAGGATGATCTCCTCGGCGGCGAAGACGGGGTAGTAGTCGCGCGTCTCCTAGGCGATGCCCAGGGCGTCGAGGATTCGGGCGGCGTTGGTCTTCATTGCTCTTCTCGTGCTCGTCGTCGTCCTCGTCGTCGTCGGGTGTCGCGGGGCAGAGACGCCCCGCCCACAAGATTCGACGACGACGATTTCGGGTACTCGCCCAGTGCGCGATAGGCGTCGAAGAGGGCCTCGATGTTGGCCAGCGGCGTGTCGGGCTGGATGTTGTGGGCGGTGCAGAAGATGTATCCGCCGCCGGGGGCGAGGGTGCGGACGCGCTCGCGGACCTCGGCCCGCACGTCGTCGGGCGTGCCGAAGGGGAGGGTGCGCTGGATGGAGATGCCGCCGTGGAACGTGAGTTGCTGACCGAAGCGGGCCTTGAGGCGCGCGTGGTCCATGCCGCAAGCGTCGGGCTGGAGGGGATTGAGGAGGTCGAGTCCGCTCTCGATGAGGTCGGGGATGAGGGGCTCGACGGAGCCGCAGGTGTGGTGTGCGACCTTGAGGCCGAAGCCCTTGGCCAGGGCGACGAACGCCTGGAACCCAGGCCGCAGGAACCTCCGCCACATCTCGGGCGAGACGAGTGGCCCGGTTTGGGAGCCGAAGTCGTCGCCCATCATGAAGATGTCAATCCCGCCATCCGCCGCCTCGAACGTGCGGCGGGCGTATTCCAGGTAGAAGGCGGCGGTCCGCGCAAAGAGCGCCTGGGCGAGCTCGGGCTGAAGCGCAAGGTCGAGGAGAATCTGCTCGACGCCGCGAAGATACATGGCGGGCTTGAGCTGCGCGCAGCGGTTCAGCCTGTCGCCCATGAAGACGACCACCTTCCCCGTCTGCCGCGCCGCGGCGGCCTGGCCCCGCACGCACCCATAGTCGAACCAGTCGGGGCTGGGCCACTTGGGATAGGCATTGATCTCATCCACCGAGGCCGCCCGCGCAAGCGGGAACTCGACGACCTCCTGGTAGGCTGTGGCCTGCTCTCCCGCGCCGATGCGGACGCGCACCCGCGGCACGCCCCAGTGGTCCTCCACGCTGGCGTCAGGGTGGACGACGGGCTTGGGGCCGACGTAGGCCGGCCCCTCGATGTAACGGAAATCAACTCCCAAGCGCTGGAGGAGCTGTTCGACCGTCGAGAGGTGGAAGCGGCGGAGGAGCCGCGCCGTGACTTCCGGCGTGGCCCAGTAGTCTATCGGAACCCTGTCGGGCTCCTTGTGGGCGAGGGCGAGGGCGATTCGTTGCCGTGAGGTCATAGGGCCAGGAGTATACCCGCCTCGCGGCGGCCCCGCAAGGCTGGCGGCGGCGCTTTGCTCTTGACAAGACGGCCTTGCCGCGCGAGAATGGCGCGCGCGAGGGAATGCTGCGTCGGGTCAGAGGCCGGGAGGGAAAGGAGGCGAGGCCGTGAAAGCCCGTTTCGTTGGCTCTGGGGTGGCGGGGCTGCTGTGCCTGCTGTGCGCGGCGGCGCTGGCGGGCGCCCTTCAGGAGGGGGTGCGGCTGGAGGCAGACGGCAAGGCCATTGACGTGGAGGTGGGACACCTTGTGCCCTGCGCGCTGGACTGGAACGGGGATGGGAAGAAGGACCTGGTGGTGGGGCAGTTTGCGGGCGGCAAGATTCGCCTGTACCTGAACCAGGGGACCGATGCGGCGCCGGCGTTCAAGGACTCCTCGTTTCTCCAGGCGGGCAGCAAGGAGATCAGCCTCCCCTGTGGGTGATGCATCGGCGCGTATCCACAAGGCGTGGATTGGAACAACGACGGCAAGCTGGACCTGATCGCGGGAGACACGCAGGGGAACGTGTGGCTGTTCCTGAACACCGGGACGCGGGAGAAAGCCGTCCTGGCCGAGGGGGTGCGGGCCGAGGCGGACGGCAAGGCCATCAGCGCCTCGCGGACGACCTACAAGATGGTGAACGGCAAGGTCGTGGCCGACAAGGCCACCGAGGGGAGCAGCCCACTGGCCGAGGTCTACTCGAAGATTCACATGGCCGACTGGGACGGCGACGGGCTGAAGGACCTCCTGGTCGGGCACAGCTCGACCATCGTGTTCTACAAGAACGCGGGGACGGCTTCGGCCCCGAAGCTCCTGGCGCCGACGAAGCTGGAGTGCCCGGGCGGCAGCTTCCCCATGCGGCCCTCGCCCTACATGGTGGACTGGGACGGCGATGGGAAGAAGGACCTGCTCGTGGGCTGCGAGCAGCCGATGGTGCAGTTCTACCGCAACGTGGGCACGGCCCAGAGCCCGAAGCTCGCCGAGGGCAAGCCCCTGGACCTGAAGGGCGACGGATTCGAGAAGGGCTTCCGCTGCCGAGTCGAGGTCACCGACTGGAACGGCGACGGCAAGCTCGACCTCCTGCTCGGCAACACGTGCCCGAGCACCGGGGGCCGCGGCCTCGGCGGAAACGTCTGGCTCTTCCTCGGCAAGTGATGCGGGGCGGCCCTCCCATGCCGCCCCGCCACGCCGGGCCGAAGGGCAACGCCAATCCCAGGAAAGGCGGTCAGGCGTCGGCGGTGCGAAAGAAGCGGACGAGGGCGAAGACGGCGCCTGGAAGGCCCAGGAACGCGGGGACCAGGGACTTCTGGTAGAGCGCGGCGAAGAAGCAGCCGGCGGCGAAGAGGAGCGCCAGGCTTCCCAAACCCCCCAATCGGCTGAACATGGAGGCACCCTTTCTTGCGTGGCAGGCGCCGCGGCCCGCGAGGATCGGACATTGACTCCAGGCAACACGGACACGCAGCAGGGGCTCCTATTGGGGGAGGGAACCACGATGTCGCCGGGGGGGCGTGTCCCGGCAGCTTTCAGCTTCTGCACTATCATCTTACACCCTGGCGGCACGGAGGTCAACGGGAATCCGCGGGAGGGGTGCGTGTAATCTCCTACGCTTTGTAGGCCCAGTCCGAACGGCCTTTGCAGATCCACATCGCCAAGAGACAGGCCCAGCTCCCGTAGGGTGCGAAGGAATACAGCCCGTCCTGAGCAAAGCCGAAGGACGAGGCCTTGCGAGCCGGGGGATAGGCGAGCGCCCCGCTTCGGGGGCCGGGCCTCTTGCTGGTCTCGCGCGGGGAATGGTGGACGGGGCCTGAGACCGCTTCGCCCGCTCTGCCGCGGGGCTTGCTGGGCAAGGGGGTGCGTGCGTGTAGGGATGGCGGACCCTGCGGCGAGGCGAAGTTGGGTGAGCCCTGCTATTTGCAGACGTGTACACGTCTGCAAATAGCACGGCGGACCTTGCGGCGAGGTGAAGTTGGCTGAGACTCTTGGCCGCTCCGCTTCCTGCTGCCGCCTCCATCGCGCGCTTGTGGCTTGCGAGAAGGGCAACGTGCTCCACGCCGTCAACCCGTCCACCGCCGCCAGAGAAGACGTGTGCGGTCGAAGGGGCTCGCGGGAATGACCCCTGGGAAGTGCCCACGGGGGTTTGGGGGGGCGGTCTTCCGCCCCTCCAACAGGCTCGCCTGCGAGGGACCACTTCACCACGCTGCCCGCCCCTGCCGCCGCCCGTGTCCCGGAGCCGGCTTCCGTCAGTCAGGGGTGGTGCGGCCGGAGCGGCCAAACTGGGCAGTGACGGTGCGGCGGGGGAGACGTCTTATGTGCCGCGTCAAGTTCTTTAGGAGCGTCCCAAGTCCTTGAGGTTCGGGTCGAAAGTGCGGGGGCCAGCCATGCGGGGGCTTTGCCCCCGAACCCCCAGGATTTTCCGCTTTCGGGCCGCCGGCAGCCCTATAGCATGGTGGCCGCGCTGGCTTCCCAGAGGGCTGCCGGCGGCCCAATGCGGTAAATCCCAGGGGGTCTGGGGGACTGGTCCCCCAGAGCTTCTTCTCAGGGGCCTCCCTGAGCACACGACCGTTGGGGAAGACCACGGCGAAGTCCCAGGCACTCGGCGAGGCCCAGTCGTCAAACCACGCCAGTGCCTCCGGGTGGGAGTGTTTGAGGACTGCCTGGAGCTTGAGGATCAGCCGGGTCTGTTCCTCGGTGAGGTCGCACTCGTTCTTACACTCGAGGGCCAGCTCGCCTTATACGAAGGTGCTCGAGGCACGGCGTCTAATGGCGACTTGGCTGTGCGGCATCGGCGGCGGGGCGAAGTCTGCCCAGGGGTCTCGAAGACCTGGGGGGAATGTCTCTCCCGCCGCCGAGCCTGGGTCAACTGCTTCGGCCTCCTTGAACGCGTCATAGCAACCGGCTCCCAATGTGGGTAACTCCTCTGACCGCGAGCGAAGTTACCCACCGGCAGGCGGGAGTCTCGCCAAGCCTCCCTCCCGCCCGTGGATAACTCCGGCATGAGTATAAGGGGGGAGGCGGGGGGGGAGGGGCAAGGGGCCGTGTGGCGCGAATGTGAGCGACTCTGGCAAACACTGGCCGACTCTGGGGCCGGAGGCTGCGGATCGGCCGATCCGCAGTTGAGCGAGTCTGCGCGACTCTGAGCGACACTGGGTGCAGTCCCTGAGTTCCGGTGTGGATGACCGAAGGAGATTACACGCACCCGGCGGAGATCGGGAACTTGCGCGGAACAACGTGAGGGGGGATCAGACGAGGAGCGTCACAATGAGATCGCTCCTGGTGTGGTTGGTCCTGCCGGCGGTGCTCTGGGCTTCCCTCTCGCGGAGCGAGGCCGGCGAGCGCGCTGCCGAAGAGGCGTGGCCCACTCCGCAGGTCTACGGCCTCATCCTCAGTGCGAAGGATCGGAGCACTTTTCGCCTACAGATCAGGAGGGGTGGCATGGAGGCTGCCACGCTATGCCTTTCTGGTGACCTCGCAGGTGAGTACGACATGACGTGTTCCTGGGGCAACCTGTTCCCCGCGAAAACACCCGACCAGATTGGGTTCTACAGGTTCAAGGTGGACGAACAGCAGTTCAAGGAGTTGCTATCCGTTCTGCGCGGAAGCGCGTTTCCCATGCTGAAGAACCCCAACAAGATCCTTCCAGACAGCCCTACCGACTCAATCAAGATGGAGTACGCCGGCAAGACCAGGTTCATCTCCTTCCGGTATGGGGACCCTGGTAGGCCGGAGGGTTTCCGAAG
>Ga0194111_10008563_pt1 | contig 11244 bp, 12 predicted proteins | sample TA2KigC300mmetaG_FD_146194 | JGI IMG/M metagenome (GOLD analysis project Ga0194111, IMG submission 146194) | Freshwater microbial communities from Lake Tanganyika, Tanzania - TA2015033 Kigoma Deep Cast 300m | ecosystem: Environmental > Aquatic > Freshwater > Lake | place: Tanzania: Lake... | reverse complement strand
TCGGCCCGGTACCGTCAGCGACCAGTATGAAGTGGGCGCCTGGGCGAACAACCCGGACGGCAGCCGCGAGATCATGGCCATTCGGCACAAGCGGTTTCCCGTGGACGGACTTCAATTCCACCCGGAGAGTTTCCTCACGCAGTGCGGCCACGTGCTGCTGACGCGGTTTCTTCGGAAGACCTGCCAGTCATGATCAGCATTGACGAAGCGCAGTCACGCATCCTGGAACGCACGTGGACGAAGGGCGCGGTGCGCGTGCCCACCAGCCGGGCTGTCGGGGCCGCATTGGCGGCGGGTGTGGCGAGCGACGTCGACTCACCGCCGCACGATAAGTCGCTCCTGGACGGCTACGCGATCGTATCCGCGGACGTGCGCGGCGGAGCTGTCGAACTGCGTGTGATCGCGGAAATCGCCGCCGGTGTCGTTCCCCAGTGTGAAGTGCGCAGCGGGTCGGCGGCTCAAATCATGACCGGCGCTCCCCTGCCCCGTGGCGCCGACGCGGTGGTGATGCTCGAACACACTACCCGACTTGAATACCCGGATGCTCCTCGCATTCGCGTCGACGTCGATCGCGTGGCGGCCGGCGACGGGATCATGCGCCGCGGAACTTCCATCCAACGAGGCACATGCGTCTTGAACGCAGGCCATGTGGTTCGACCCATTGATGTGGGCTTGCTGTGCGAAGTGGGGCATACCCAGGTCGACGTCACGGGACCCGTTCACGTGGCCGTGCTGGCCACCGGTAACGAACTGGTTCCGGCCGAGCAGATTCCGGGCGCCGGCATGATTCGAAACAGCAACGGTCCGATGCTCCGCGCCCTGGCGCGCGATCTGCTGTGCCAGGTCACGGACCTAGGGATCTGTGGTGACGAAATCGGCGCGCTGCAGCGGAGCATTCGGCGGGGGTTGGGAAACGACGTCCTGCTGTTGTCCGGGGGCGTATCGGCCGGCGTGTTGGACCTGGTTCCCAAGGTCTTGGAGGATTTGGGGGTCGAACGCGTGTTCCACAAGGTACACCTCAAGCCGGGCAAACCTCTGTGGTTCGGCGTCTGCCACGCCGGCTCGTCCAGAACGCTGGTGTTCGGCCTGCCGGGCAACCCCGTGGGCTGCCTGGTGTGTTTTGAGTTGTTTGTCGGCCCGGCACTCCGCAAGCTGCGCGGGCTGGGGACCGTGACGCCCGCGATCCGGTCCGCCACGCTCGCAGACGGGTATTGTCACCGGAGCGATCGTCCCACCTACGTCCCCGCAGTCGCCAGCCACCTGGAAGACCATCGCCTGGTCGCCGTCCCGCTGGCCTGGGCAGGCTCGGCGGACCAACGAGCTGTGGGCGCGGCGAATTGCCTGGTGTTGTTCCCTGCCGGCGAGCGCGTTTTTGCGGCCGGCGACCAGGTGCCGCTGCTCCTGCTCGGCCCGATTCCGCCCGCCGGTTGATCTTTCTCCGTCAATGGGCTGCCGCTACACTGCTGCCTGCTGCTGGTTTCCACCCCGTTCCACCCCATGGCCGGCTTGTGTCCTGGCATGACCACGCAACGAAAACGCGAGTACCGAAAGTCCCTCGATCAACACCCGAGAAGCGCGCCCCGCGAACAGCAGTCCAAGTCGCGTCGGTGGCACGTCTCGTGGGCGGAATCCCCGTTTCTATCGGCGTTCGCCGGTGGGATCCTGCTGTGGGCTGCTTTGCCACCACTTCAGTGGTGGCCCTTGGCGTGGATTGCCCCCATGTGCTGGCTGTCGTTGGTCCGCAAAGAGCGTCTCCCGGGCCGGCGACCGTACCTTGCGATCTGGGCAGCAGCCGTGATTCACTGGGCGCTGGTGATGCAAGGGATACGTCTTGCCCACTGGGCAAACTACTTCGGCTTGCTCGCACTCTCCTGCTACCTCGGCATCTACCTGCCCCTGTTCGTGGCCCTGACTCGATCGGCCGTCCATCGCTGGAAGCTGCCGCTGATCCTGGCCGCTCCGGTCGCCTGGACGGGCATCGAGTTGGGTCGTGGATATGGCCCGCTGGGCTTCTCCATGGCGTTGCTGGGACACTCGCAGGTAGATCGCCTCACGATCATTCAGATCGCGGACGTATTCGGCGCCTACACGGTGGGATTCGTCATCGTGTTCGTCGCCGCCGGACTCACCTCAATACTGCCCTCCGAGAGTCGGCGGGCCACGTTCTGGCCCGTCTTGCCCGTGGCGGTTCTCATAACGGTCGTGGTCGCCTATGGCAAGCACCGATTGGCGGAGCCGCCACCGACTGGGGGGATCGCCGCGGCTCGAATCGCGCTGATCCAAGGCTCCATCGACACGAAGTTCGACGCAACCCAGGCCGGTCCCGAAGAGTATCTCGCTCAGTACGACGCGCTGACCGAAGAAGCTCGACACCACTATGCGCCCTTGGACCTCGTGGTTTGGCCTGAATCGATGTTCCCAGTCGCTGACATGTTGGTTGACGAACGTGCTGAACCCGTGTACGAACCGCCGTGGGACGCGGAGACAATCCGCCACAACGTTGCAGCTTACGAGTATCTGATCCGTGACCGAATGCATCGGCTGAACCAGCCGCGGACCGGCCCGCACGCCCCGCCGCGCACGACCAGCTGGCTCCTGGGTACGACGACCTGGCAGTTCGGAGCGCACGCGCCGCGCCGCTACAATGCCGCCATCCTGGTCGATCCGGACGCCAAGATCGTCGCGCGATACTACAAGATGCATCCACTGATGTTCGGTGAGTTCCTTCCTTTCGGCGATGTCTGGCCGTGGCTTTACCGCCTGTCTCCGCTGCCCAACGGCCTGACGCCCGGTCCCGAACCGGTGGCGTTCGAACTTGCGGATCTCACCATCGCGCCGAGCATCTGTTTTGAGAGCACCATGCCTCATCTGATCCGCCGGCAGGTCGTTGAGTTGACGCGGCGCGGCATGTCACCGGATGTGCTGGTCAATCTGACGAACGACGGATGGTTCTGGGGCTCCAGCATCCTGGACTTGCACTTCGCCTGCGCGGTGTTTCGCGCCGTCGAATTGAGGAGGCCGTTCCTCGTGGCTGCCAACACGGGGTTTTCCGCATCCATCGACGGAAACGGGCGCGTTCTGGGAAAAGGGCCGCGCCGCGACACGGCCTCGTTGCTGGCAGAGGTGCGGGCCGACGGGCGCGGGAGTCTGTACGAATGCGTGGGTGACGGCCCAGCCGCTCTGTGCACGTTCAGCTGCCTCGCGCTCGCCCTGACCCACCTTTTGGCTGCCGTGCGGGCCAGGTTCCGCCGGCACTGAGTGACCGACCGCTCGTGCCCGCGAGTGTCGCACCACGGTTGCCTTTCTCGAGCAATCTCGAGCAAGACACCTTGGTCCTGACGGCTCCGGCGGCGACCCAGGCCAGGTCGCGCGCGGCCGAGCACGTTCGGTGCACGAACGGGCTTGTCCGTGCCATTCAGCCGCTCAAACGACCAGCTTCTGGGGCAGACGACCCAATGCAACCGTTGTCATCGGCACGACCGTCATTCAACACAAGCCCTTGGCATGCCGGCTCTTAAGGCTCTGATGCCGCGGATGCGGAGGCTGCCGATTCGTAAGTGCTTAGCAGCGCAGCGATTACCCGAGGCGTCGTGGAGCGGGCGGCATTTCACCTATCTCCCGCAGACCACCGAATTTGATTTTCGTTCGTTGACAGGGGCAAAACAGCGAAATTATACTGAGTGGACCGGTCGCCGCATTATGTCCTTTCGCCATCGATATTTCTGTCTCGGTGGCTCGTTCGGCGAGTGACGGCTCTGTGTACAGGTTGATTTTTCGGCATCGCTCGCAGGCCACATGCGTGGCAAGTCAGACTGACGTAAGGGAAAACATGCCATGACGCTGTTGGGCAAGATTTTCACCGGGCTCATCGTGGTGATGAGCATCCTTTTTCTCGGGTTGGCGATTTGCGTGTACGCCACACACGTGAACTGGCGCAAGGTCGTCTCCAACCCGACGCCTGCGGAAGGCGAGCCGAAGGGATTGCAGGATCAACTTGCACAGGAGAGGACGGTAAACGAGCAGTTGAAGGAGAGGCAGAACAACTTGATCGCGGCGATCGCCATGGAGCAGGCGGCGCGTCGTTTCGCGTTGGCTGCACTTGAGACGAAGCTGAAGGCCCGCACTGACGAGTTGGAGCTCGTGCAGCAGGAGTTCGCCAAATTGACGGCAACGGAAGGCACGACGGCGGGCGCGCTGGTTACGGCGCAGAATGAGTTGGCGAACGTCACGGCCGAGGTCAAGCAGCTGCGCGACGACATTCGCACGGCTCAGAAGGACGTCGATGCCAAGTTCGCCGTGGTGGTCAGCTTGACGGACGAAGTGAATCAGATGCGACGCATCAAGGGTGATCTTGAGAATCGGCAGCGGCCGCTTCAGGAGGCGATGGCCTCCATGAAGGACGCGATGGACAAGTTGGGCGTTCGCGTTGAGGTCTCCGAGGATGGCGCGGTTCGCACGGACGTGGATCGCATTCCGCCGAGGGTCAATGGGATTGTGCTCAACGTCGGCGAGAAGTCTTTGATTGAAATCTCCGTGGGCAGCGATGACGGCATCCTGACGGATCACACGCTGGACGTCTATCGCGGCAGCACGTACCTGGGCAAGATCGTAGTGCGGAAGACCGCTCCCGACCGTTCGGTGGCAGAGATCATTCCGGAGTACAAACGAGGCACCATCAAGAAGGGTGACCATGTCGCGACCAAATTCAGCTAGTGGCAGATCCGTTCAGAAGCAGCAGCTGAACGTCTACACGGTCATGTTAATCGTGGCTTTCGTGGCGATTACAATCGCCAGCCTGCTGCTCTACCTGGAGCTGCGGCGGTGGGGATCTTTCCCATGGTGGAAGCCTCCTCAAGCCGGCGCCACCACCACGTCTTACCTGTACCAGGTTCCAGGCGAGGTTGACGCGGTGCATCCGTTGGGGCGTTCGACCACAATGTGGAGTTGACCGGCCGCGTCCTGCAACGCGATCGGCTGCGGTATCTGACCCGATGCGATGGCGCGTCGGGTTTTCTTTTTGCGCCGCGGCGCGCCGGCCGAACTCGGAGACTCCACCACGGCGGACCGTTACGCGGCCGAGTCTGCCGCGTACCGCACGGAAATCAATCGCGAGGGCTCTCCCGAACGTATCGGTTGCACGGCTCATGCGGGCGACCTGCAGCTGCGCGACCGCTACGCGCCGTGCCGCCCCGGTTCACGCCCCCATTCGCCTCAGCCTTGTTCCGCAGTCGCCACCGCGCAACTCACGCACACCTGACGTGCCTGTCCCTGTCCGCGACCGTGGCACCGGGCGACCCGACGCCGCACACGTCAGTAAACCGCTCCATCACACGGCTTGCGCCACGATCCTAACCTATGATGGAGAGACTCCCCAGCGAATCTCAGCGTCTTCCCTGGTCCTCGTTCTGATTCAGGAGCTGCACTTTCTGCTCCAAACGGTGATGAATGCCATGCCCGTGCTCGTCATGACAAAGGACCGAAAAGGTATCTATGTGGAGGTCAACGATGCTTGCGAGCACTTCCTCCGACACACCAGGGCGGAAGTCGTTGGAAAGACCGATTTCGACCTGTTCCCACCGGAACTCGCCGAGGCATTTCGCGCCGATGATCTCCGCGTGATGAATACCGGGCAGCCGCTTCAGCGGGCCGAAGTCGTGCCTGGAAAGGCCGGAGAGCGCGTGCTCGCGATATCCAAGGTGCCGTGGCGCAACTGCGCCGGCGAGATCATCGGCGTCATCTCCTCTGCCACGGACGTCACCCGTCAAAAGCAGACCGAGGAGAATCTGCGTGACAGCCAGACGCGGCTCGCACACGTCATTGCGGGAACAAATGCCGGACTGTGGGAGGTGATGGTCACGGGCCATTCGGCCACCGCCGCCTTGACCGACGCAATGGATTTCGGAGCCAGCGACTACCTGCTCAAGCCAATCGATTTCGAGGAATTGGCAACCGTGCTCTCCGAAGCCTGGCGCCGACTCAACCGCTGGCGTCAGTCTTTGGCACAAACGCTTGCCTCTGTTAATGCCGCTCGCGTCAGTTGAACTGCGGAACCACCACGCCAGGTCATGACCGTGACCTCCACAATCGGCTCGTCCCGACAGACCCACCGTCCTGCTTTGAAAGGCAGAATGAGAGCCCTGTCGAGAACGAGGAACAAGACGGTCCCGGAAGTCGACCCGGTAGTGCGACCGGTGGCGCGGGTCACGGACGAAGGCTGCCCGTCAACTGTGGCTGCTCCGTGGGACCGAACGATACGTTCATCTCCGAATCGAGAATCAGTTGGTCGTCGGAGAACTTCAGGCGCGCGGTCAGGCAATGCGGGGTCTCGTAGTAACAAACCTCCGCCGTAAACGTGTCATCGGCGGTCCACGCGCCGCACGCGGCTACCTCGCGTCCCAAGCCGGGCGCGAGTGACAATCGTCCCTTGACCCACCGGTCTCCACCGCACACGATTCGCTGCTCCACTCCCTCAGTCTGCACAATCAGCGCAGCATCATCCGAACCGTCGCCACATTCCAGCGCGATCGCGTCGATCTTCCGGTCGTTGGCGGGGAACACGTATCGCTTGCCCGACACCCTGTCGGCCAGCGGCGACGAGGCGGTCTGCTGCACGACAGGCACCACCAGGGTCGCCAGTTTCTGCCGCAGCTTCTCATGTGCCTGCGGAGCTTCCGCCAGCGGTGCCGGTTGCATCGCGGGCAGCAGCTTGGTCCACACCAGATTCAGGACCGCCTGCATGTCCTTCACTCCGCTCGTAATGGCCACCACCGCTCCTCGATACCCAACGGCTCCAACAGTCGCGGGCGGAGATAGTCGAGCACCGTCTGGCCCGTTTGCTTCTGCACAATGGCCGACACCATGTGGGTGGCCGGCGTGTTGTACACAAAGCGCGTACCCGGCTGGTGAGGAACGTCGTGCGCAAGGAACGTCCTGGTCCACGGCTGAACCGAATGGGACCGTGTTTTGGGAGAGATTCTCCCGAAGCCGTCAGCACAAAGGCCCTTCGATGATGATCTCCTGCGGCCAGCCTGCATCTCTGGCCCGTGTCGGTGGGTTCAAACTGGCGCGCGGTGTTTGAGATTCGCAGCGAATGCGACGGCGTGGGTGAAGGCACGGACAGTGTGGCCGCCGGCGTCCAGATCACGGTCCAGTTCGCGGGGATCACGTAGACGGGCGTGACCGATTCCGCCGGCGTGTTTCGTACCGGCTGGATTAATTCCGGCGTCGCCTAAATCGGCTCCGACGTCACGATAATGACGCGCGCGCGTTCGGGCAGTTTCACACCGGGATCGATGGGCCGCACGGTCCCATTCTCGACAATCCCGGCGATGGCAACAGGATGCGCGCGACGGAGTTGATGTGCCTCCATCGACATCGGTTCAGTGTCCGGTGGCACCTCCGGCGGTGGCAGCGGCGGCGCTGCGGCGATCCGTTCATCGCGAGCTTTGCGTTCGGGACTTCGCGCGTCAACTCCAGAACCCGTCATCGGGCACCCTTTCAGTATGCTGTGATCACGAAAATGGGCGCCCCGCCCACTTCGCCAAAGACGTCAGGTATCTCGTCAACCGGATCCGTGCGGAGAACTATGAGTTGGCCTCGCAACCCAGAGCTACGGCAAGGCTCGTGAAACTCGCCTTGCCTGCGCCGCCAGCTCGCCGCAAAATCTGAGTGTTTGGGTTCCTTGTCTGTCCAGCGGTGCAGGGAATGGGCCTGCAGCCAGTAGACTGGGCTCGGCCAGGACGGTGGTTGGAGCGGGATTATCCTTCCGGGTCATCCAGCAGGGCTTGTAGACGCTGGCCGAGTTGCGGTGGGAAACGGTCAGGCCAGGTGGCGTCGATCAAGCCGATTTGGATCATGTCTCGCAAATGGGTCCGATCCTTGTCGCGATAACTGTTTAGTTTCATCTCCACGAGCGATTCCAATTCAACAACACGTTTTCCGTTGATCTCGACCGCCTGTTCAACCTTCGGCGTGGGGCTCGCGTAAGTGGGTTTGACCTTGCGACCGGCCAACAAGATATGCAAGCCTTGACTTGGCTTCCCTTGGGGGCCGTCCAGGAACACAATCGTGTCCATCACCACGTCACGAATGAAGCCAACGGCCTGCAAGGCCTCGGTCGCTCGCGGCATGTCTTCCTCGGCGAGCAGCAGGTCGACATCCCGAGTGTTTCGCACGGCGCCATCGTCGATCGTTGCCACCCAAGCCGCTACCGCATTTCCACCAATCACAGCGTAGGGAACGTTCGCCTGGCGCAACGCCCCACACGCACGGTTCAATCTTTCTTGAACGAGTTCCACCGCGCGAAACATCCTTCCGAAAACGTCGATCGCCTGCTCGCGAACCAGGCTGGCTAGTTGTTGGGAGTTCATGTTGATGATTATAACCGGAAAGTCTCGTCTTGGGGGGCGGATCAGAAAGAACTCAGAGAACTCAGACAGTCACCTTCCAGAGAAACAACTCCACAGGAGTCCACAGAAGTCCAGACACTCTAGTCCACAGAAGTCCGGACACTCTGGTTTTGCACTGGTTTCGCACGCAGGCTGCCAGGAGCGGGTGGATCGTCTTGCGAACCGCGGCGGTGGCTCTCAACTGGCGGCCGGAGCGATTGACAGGCAACCGCGTGCTCGACGTGACCGCGCGAACAGGATATTCTGGACGGAACGTCAGGCGTCACGATGGATGAATGGAAAGGAACAACATGAGCCGACATCTCTACCTCACGGCAGCGTACCTGTTTGCGACCGAAATAGTAGTTGGCGCGGAACAGCCGGGCGACTTACAGACCCGTTGGCAGAACGAAGCGAGTTTTCCGGTGGTGGACCTGTCAGCGGAAACGCAGCGTCACGTCGTGATTGCCGCGGGGACGCCTGATGTCTATCAAGGTCACCCGATGACCGTGCTGATGGCAGACGGCGAGACCATCTTCGTTGTCTGGTGCATCAACCACGGCGGCAAAGCCGGACCGATGGCGTGCAGCGAAGACGGCGGCCGCACGTGGACACGATTGGACGACCGCCTGCCCCCGGGGTTCCAGAAACACGAGAACTGTCCGAGCATCTACCGGCTGACTGATCCCCAGGGCAAGGAGCGTATGTGGGTCTTCTCGGCGTGGATCGGGCGGTTTGGCGAGCCCATGCCGAGCATCGTGAGCGAGGATGGCGGCCAGACCTGGAAGGAACGGCCGCCGCTGGGCCCGGCGTTCCGCTGTGTGATGACATTCAGCAGCATCGCTCAGCTCAAGGACGGTTCGTATCTTGGAATGTACCACCGCGGGCCGGCAGGCGCGGACCGCGCTCCGCTGGAAGTGCTGCAGTCGGTCACGAAAGACGGCGGACTCGCGTGGTCCGAGCCGCGCGTGGTGGCCAAGGTCGAGGGCAAGAACCCGTGCGAGCCGTTCGTGTTCCGGTCGCCGGACGGTGATGAGCTGTGCTGTCTCATGCGCGAAAACACCCACAAGGGATACAGCCTCATGATGTTCAGCCGCGACGAGGGAGCGACCTGGAGCACACCGGTCGACACGCCGTGGGGTCTGACCGGCGACCGCCACCGGGGCACCTACGCCGGCGACGGTCGCCTGGTGATTGCGTTTCGCGATCAGGCGCCGCTGTCACCGACGAGAGGCCACTTTGTCGCTTGGGTCGGCACGTACGACGACATCAAGCAGGGGAAGCCCGGACAGTACCGCGTCAAGCTCCTGCACAGTTTCGCGGGAGGCGACTGCGGCTATCCGGGCGTGGAGCGGTTGACCGACGGCACAATCGTCGCCACGACCTACATCAAGTACTGGAACGACGCCCGCAAACACTCGGTCATCTGCACCCGTTTTCGTCTGGAGGAGACCGACGCGAAGTTCACGGCCGGTGCGCGCTAGATCGCACGTTCTTTCAAAGCGGCGATTCGCTCTCCGAAGGGTGTTGCCAAATCGAGCCCACCTCCCACACGTCCACGGACCGCATGCGGGCCGTGCCACCTTCGCTGAAGAGGCGCATCGCGCGATTCTCCATGTTGTCCAGTCGCTTGAGCGTGGCGCATTCACGTCGACTGACAAACACCTCCAACATGCTCCGGTCCACAAACACGTGGAGTCGCAAGATGTCCTCGTCATGCAGCAACTCGAAAGAGGCACTGTGCCCATCGACGTGCAGTCGGGCGTCTTCCACGTCGTAAGCGATGCGGTTCATGGACGTGCAGTCGGCGGAAGCTCGTACGTCCAGCCCGACGACCTTGGCATTACCGACCTCCAATTCAACAACGGTTTGACGTACGTCCAGTTGATCAAGTCCTCCGACCGAAAGTAGAGAACAGTGCCACCCACACCCCGGATCGCGCCGCAGGCGATCATTTGCCAGGTTGTGCCTTCGCGCCAGATGAAGGGATCGCGGAAGCCGCCCTTGACGTAGTCCTCCACGTCCGGCTCCCGCGGGATCGGATTTCTTTCATCTTTGAGCCACCACCGCAGGTTGGGGGCCTGGCTGCGCGCAATGCACTGCGTCCGCGGCTCGGCGGCCGTGTAGAAAATCGTCGGGGTGCCATCGTCAGCAATGACGGTGCAACCCGAGCCGGCGCGTCTATTTCAGGACGAACCATTTCATCGCTTGTGGCGGTACTTGGACGCGCAGGTCCATGGTGTAGTCGCGCTGGACGGGGACCGTTGTCGCCGGGCCGCCTTCTTCGCTGACCTGGACTATGTCCGAAAGACCCGTGTAGTAGACGTTCACGCGCAGCGTCCGCTCGACCGTGTGGCCCAGTGGATTGAACACGACGAGCAGCCCCTTTTCCGTGGCCTGTGGATTCACGTGCAGCATCCAGTCGAGGTCGCGGGCGTCGGCGCGGCGGCCGTGGATCAGGTCGCTTTCCAGGATCTCGCGGTGCGTCTTGAACCAATCGACCCACCGCTTCACCATCGCCTTGGTCCGATCGCTGTCGTACAATCGCGGGCCACGGTAGCAGGCCTGCACGCCGAGCGCTAGATTCGCCGTCAGCATCCGCTCGTAATGGTCCAGATGCTCGTCCAACGGTTCGATCGTCGCCGCGCTGCCGCCGCCTTGATACTCGGTCAGCGGCACGAACATCCACCCCATGCTCGGCGTCTTCTCCCACGTGCCGTCGAAGATGTTCTGCCGCGTGTGGATCACCTGTTGTTCGCGCGGCAGCGACCAGTTCACCTCGCGGTAGCCCATGCCGGTCTTGTTCGAGCCGGCCAGGAAGTAGTGGTCCGGCACGTTCAAGAAAATGCCCTCGCCG
>Ga0194111_10008560_pt1 | contig 11246 bp, 8 predicted proteins | sample TA2KigC300mmetaG_FD_146194 | JGI IMG/M metagenome (GOLD analysis project Ga0194111, IMG submission 146194) | Freshwater microbial communities from Lake Tanganyika, Tanzania - TA2015033 Kigoma Deep Cast 300m | ecosystem: Environmental > Aquatic > Freshwater > Lake | place: Tanzania: Lake... | reverse complement strand
CGGCGCGACGCGCGGCTGATGCGGATGATCGGCGAGCTGAACACCTACCGGCGCGGGTGGCATGGCTACTTCCGTCAGGTCTGGTGGGCGGGTCAGAGGGACCTCCGCGAACTGGACGGGTTCCTCCGGCGCCGGTTCCGCAGCGTGATTGCCGGTCGCTACGCCAAAGGTCGGTGGCAATCCCACCTCCTCCCGGACGCCCTGCTGGAGCCACTGGGGCTCCTGAGCCTGGTCGGTCTCCATACCGCCTACCTTGAGGCCCACCCCGGTTCCGCCCAGCCGGGCTAACCAGGCAGGAGCCGTATGCGGTAGTCCCGCACGTACGGTTCTGCGGGGGGGGCCGGGGGCGCAAGCCCCCGCCCTATCCCGATCGAACGGCTACAGCTTCACGATCTTCCCCGTGGCGGCGGACTTCTCGGCGGCGAGGCAGGCTTCAACGGCGGCCATCGATTCCTCGGGTGAGATGACCGAGGGCTTCACGTTGTTCTCGACACAGGTGGCGAAGTAGGCGAGTTCCTCGCGGAGGGCGCCGGCGCGGAGGCCGTGGAGTTCAGGCCAGTAGGTGGTGTCCACGGACTTCCAGCCGTCCTTGCTGCAGACGCTGAAGTTCGGGTGCACCTCGTGGATGTGGATCGAGCCCTCGGTGCCCAGAATCTCCATGCGCTCGTCGATCTGGAAGGCGGTCGTGTCGGGGAGCATCCAGCAGTTCTCGAGCACGGCGGTCGCGCCGGAGTCGAGCCTGTACATCGTCCAGCCGATGTCGGGGTACTTGAAGCCGCGCACGTTGAGGCTCTGGGCATAGGCCTGGACGACCTTCGCGCCTGTGTACCAGAGGATCAGGTCGGTATCGTGGACGCCGTCGCCGATGATCGGGCCGATCTTCCCCAGGACCGTTGCGCCGACGAAGGCGGGGATGTTGCGGCGCGCGTAGCAGGAGATGATGCGGCCGATCTTGCCCTCCTCGATCTCACGCTTCGCGGCGGCATAGCGCGGGTTGAAGCGGCAGATGTGGCCGACCATGAAGAAGCCCTTGGCGGCCTTCGTGGCGGAGACGATCTTCCGGCAGTCGGCCATGTTCGAGGCCATCGGCTTCTCGAGGAAGACGTGCTTGCCGGCCTTGAGCGCGGCGAGCGTCGGCGCGGCGTGCTGGTCCCACATCGTCACGACGCTCACGGCCTGTAGCTCGGGGTCCTTCAGCATCTCGTGGTAGTCGGTAAAGGTCTTCTTGACGCCGAACTCCTTCGCGAGGGCCTTCAGCCGAGGCTTCGTGCGCGTGCAGAGCGCGTACAGCTCGACATTCGGAATCCCCGACAGTGCCTCGCAGTGCTTCTCGCCGAACCATCCGAGACCGATCACACCATACTTGACCTTTGCCATTGGGAGCCTCCTTGGTGGGTCAACGGCGGAACCACGAAGACCGCGAAGAAGGCACGAAGAGGCACTAAGACGACGTGCCGCTCTTCGTGTGTCTTCGTGCCTTCTTCGCGGTCTTCGTGGTTCCGCCTTTCCGTTGCCGTCAGGCGACGCCGGAGAAGCGCCTGAACTGCTCCAGCAGGTCGGGCGGAGGGTCGAAGGGGAGATCGACCGGGCGCGCCTCGACCGTGCTCAGGTAGCCCGCGAGAATCACGAGCCACTCGTCCAGCGACGTGGCCAGATTGTTCGGGTGAACGCGCGAATCATCCTCCAGCCAATCGAACATCGCGGTGGTCAGGTTCGCCTGGCCGATGATGTCCTGGTCGGCGTAGACCTGCTCGGCGCTCTCGACCGAGCCGTCCGGCAGCGACTTCTCGTACCCGTTCATGCGCCAGTGGCGGAAGCCGTGCGTCCCGTACACGGCGATGCGTTTGTGCATGTGGGCGGCACCCTCGGTGAAGATCGGCGCGCCCTCGCCGGACTGCAGCGCGGCGCGCGTGCCGTTCGTGAAGGTGATGAGCGATTCGGCGGTGCGCGGGCTGGGGTGGGTGCCGTTGATGTCGTCATAGCCCGACGACGCGCCGAAGACGGTCTGCACCGGCGCATACCCGTTGAAGGCGAACATGAGGTCCAGCACGTGGACGCCCTGCCCGCTCATCGGCAAGACGGCCGAGGCGTCGATGAAGCGCACCTTGCCGATCTTGCCTTCCGCCACGTCGGCGAGGAACTCGAGGATGCGCGGGTGGTGGCGCAGTTGGTGGTTCACCGCGAACCGCGTCTTCGCGCTCGCCTCCAGCTCGCGCAACGCGAGGTAGTCATCCGCGGCGATGCAGATCGGCTTCTCGACGATCACGCCCGGCACGCCGGCCTCGGCCAACTGCGTCATCAGCCCGACTCGCAACGTCGGCGGCGTGACGACGTGCACCACATCGGGCTTCTCCTTCGCGAGCATCTCGTCGAGGTCCGTGTACCTCGCCGCCACGCCGAACTGCTCGCCGAACGCGTTCAGCCGCTCCGCGTTCATGTCGCACAGCACCGCCAGCGTCCCGCGCTCGATGAGACGGTACGCCGCCGCATGTCCCTGGGCCCGCGGCCCACAACCCAGCATCGCACACTTGAAGCTCATGGTCGGATCAACTCCGGTGAGAGGCAGTGGTGAGGCAGAGGGGAGGTTCGCCGCGAGCGACCCCACCACCTATGCGAGACCTCGCGGAATGAGCCTTTCGGGCACCGCCGGCATTCGCCGCCGCGGCCGGAGGTGTGCGTTCCCGCGGGGAGGAATGTCCGTGGCAGTTCCTTATCCATTCCGCGACAGCCAGTCCTACCGGCCGGCAGAGGCGGCCCACGGAGAGCCCGGACCATGGAAGTGCGTGCCAACGGCGCCGACAGCCGCGAAGGTCCGTCCGAGCAGGCGCGCATCGTGTTCTGCTTGGCGCTCGACTTGGTCAGGTCCACGGAGGCCGGGCTGGACCTGCCGACGCGACGATTCGATGCCTTCAACCGGGCATTGGTGGAGCAGATCGCGCCAAGACTGGAAGGCCTCGGTCTCACCGGTTGCCTGGTGAAGTTCGGCGGCGACGGATGGTTGGTCTTCGCGGACGATGTGGATGCGCTCCCGGCCTTGTGTTGCCTGGCGCTCGTGATGCCCGCTACCTTCCAGAGAGACATCAGTGCGAAGACCGGGATCGCTGTCGGTGCAGTCCCGGCCCTGCGGGCCGCGGTCTGCCACGGGCGAGACATCGCCGTGGCTCTGCCCGACGGTGGGAAGGACTGGGTCGGGGACAGCGCGCGTCGCGCTACGAGGGCGGCGGGCTACTGCTATCCCGGAGAGGCGCTCGTTGACGACACGGTCCGGGCGGATGCCCTACGCGACTTCGTCTGGGCGCCGGCTGACCTCGGTAGCCGTCCTCCCCAGGAGCAACCCAAGCGCAACGAAGAGGAACTGACGCTCCATGTGCTAAGGGATCTGCGCCCGGAGGCAGCTAGTGGTCTGGATGCGCCGGAGTGCTTCATCTACGCTCTGGACGCCCTTGGCAAGAGCGCGGAGGCCGTCGAGGTTGCTTCGCAGGTGTCCGACCGCCTCGCGCAGGAGGCTGCGGAGCCGGACGCCGACCAGGCAGCCATTCTTCGGCGGTGGAACCGGGCCCTGCGACGCGCGCCAACCTACGCCGCGGCCCTGGAGATGCTACGGGACATGGAGCGGGCAGGCGTTGCGCCTGACGTGGTGACCTACTCGACCCTCGCGAAAGTCTCTGGGCACTACGCCGAGGCGCAGCGTTGGCTGGATACCATGCGGGCGGAGGGGATCGCGCCTAACGTGGTGACGTACAACACGCTGGTGTCGATGGCGCCGGACTACGCCGAGGCGCAGCGTTGGCTGGATACCATGCGGGCGGAGGGGATCGCGCCAGACGTGGTGACGTACAACACGCTGGTGTCGATGGCGCCGGACTACGCCGAGGCGCAGCGTTGGCTGGACACCATGCGGGCGGAGGGGATCGCGCCTAACGTGGTGACGTACTCAACGCTGGTGTCGATGGCGCCGGACTACGCCGAGGCGCAGCGTTGGCTGGACACCATGCGGGCGGAGGGGATCGCGCCTAACGTGGTGACGTACAACACGCTGGTGTCGAAGGCGCCGGACTACGCCGAGGCGCAGCGTTGGCTGGATACCATGCGGGCGGAGGGGATCGCGCCTAACCTGTACACATACTGCAACCTGTTTGCCAAGGACCTCTCGCATGTCCCTGCGACCGAACTCCTCCAGTGGTTCTGGCAGCAGGAGTACAGCCCGGAGGAGGCACTCCAGGCGGCAATCAAGTCGTACCGCAAGCGGTATCACGTTGAGAACGCACTCAGCATCGCGCTGCACTACCCACACCTGCAGGCGGCGCGGAGCCTGATGCGGAGGAACGCCGACGCCGCCCTAACGCAGTTCGCGCAGGCGTTGGCCGACGACTCCCGCCACCCGGATGCCGACTACGCGCTCGGCGTGGCGTTGATGGAGCTTGGCCGCGATGAGGACGCCCGGCCCCATCTTGTGCGTGCGCTCGAACTAGCAGCCCTGCCGAAGCGTCAGGACGCGATCCGCCAGTGGTTGGCGGATATCGATGGACGGTCCGCACGCGCTGGGAACAAGACACCTTGACCCTGTGGCCCAGTGACGCGCAGGTCCCTCTACCCTTCCCGCCGAATCCTCCCCGGCGACCTCGCAGCCCCGCCAGCCACGCTTGATGGGAGGCCATTGCTCGTGAGCACATGCCCGCGTTGTACGATGCCGTTGAAGGAGCAGACGGTTGGGTCGCTGACGATCGATGGGTGCGATCAGTGCGGGGGTGTGTGGTTCGATGCGAATGAGCTGGGGGCGTTGGCGACGACGGGGCAGACGGCCGTGGGATGGGCGGAGCAGCTCTTCGAGCCGGGCGGGATCGCGGAGACGGTGGAAGGAGAGGGCGTTCTGTGCCCGAAGTGCGGGGTGGCGCTGTATGGGTTCGAGTTCAAGCACACGCCGGGGGTGAGGCTCGACGCGTGCCCCGAGTGCAAGGGCATCTGGGTGGACGATCGGGAGCTGGAGGCGATCTCCGCGCGGATGCTGGAGAGGCAGAAGGCGACGACGGAACGGCTAGTAGTACAACCGCACTTGCGCGAGAGGTACCGCCGGTCGGCTCCGGCAGGGGCTCAAAGGGCCGGATCGGGCCCTGTGCGAGGCCGAATTGCACGCCTTCTGAGCGGCCCAAACGCCGGATCTTGGCTGTCTCGCCCGCGTCGAGTGCGAAGTGCGGTTGTACTACTAGGCGCCGGGCGCGAGGTGAGAGACCGGCTGCGGGCTTCCCACCGATGAGCACGCCCCGGAACTCCTCCGCCACGTCCTCCGGCAGTACGACCGGACCGTCGAAAGGCATGGTCTCCCCGAAGTACGCCCCCTCGCTGTTCCAGCGCTGCCGCGCAGCCTGTCGGCAGTCGGGGAGCTGCGCCACATACATGTCGAAGAACGAGTCCGCCAGGTCACTGCATCCCGCCGCGTGCAGGGGGAAGTAGGGCATCTCCGTGGTCCAGACCCAGTACTGCGCGCCCCAGGTCCGGGCATCGCCATTGACCGAGAAGATGGAGCCGTTCCACTTCGGCGGCAGCGCGCCGCGCGAGCTGCTGCCCATCACGTAGAGCAGGAGGTTGCGGGCGCGCTCGGCCCTCTGGGCCACAGGGTCGGGGGTCGTGATGTGGACGAAGCTCCGCGCCCAGAAGTCTGCCCACCAGGCGGCATGCGACTCCTGCAGAGCCTCGTAGGACTGCCCCGCCATGTTCAGCGTCGCCACGGCCTGCGCCGCGAGGTCGACGGCGGCGTCCCGCGAGGCCGCGCTGGAGATCAGCACCAGCGTGCGCCCACCCCGGGCGGGCGCTGTCAAGGTGAGGGAGCTGTCGTCGGCGCGACTCGCGGATGCTTCGGAGGCGACGATCCGCGCTGCGACCGCGGAACTGCAGGAGTAATCGCCCTCCCGAAACGCCTGGGCCAGCACCACCGTATCGCCGCGCGCGTGGAGGTCCAGGGCGGCGACGTGCCCGCCGTTCACCACGCGGTCGGGCCGCCACTTGCTGACCACCAGGCGCAGTGGCTGAGGCTCGGGCCTGTCATCCGTGACCTCCAGTGCCAGCACGTCCGATACCGCGGACACGAAGCACCGGACGCGAACGCCCTCGCCGGCGATTGTCTCTTCGGCCGCGTACAGGGACAGGCGCTGCGCGAACCCCTTGCCCTCCGCAAAGGCCGCCCCGCCCACCTCAAGGTCCACTCTCGCGCACGTCCCGCAATAGTCCGTCGCTCCGTGCTGCGGCAGGGCCGTGTGGTGTTTGCTGACCGCGAACACGTCCACCCGGTTGATCTGGAAGTGGATGGCCCCGGGCGTGGTCCACACCATCGTCCCCATGCGGCCATTGCCGATGGGGTGCCCCGCGACGGGCGCCGCCGCCGGAGCACTGTAGACCAGGTCGCTCTGAGAGACCAGCTTGCGGTAGTCCGGGTTCGGCAGCGTGACCCCGTCGGCCGCGCCCGCAGCCGGGTCAGTGGCTCCTGACTTCACAGCCCGCATATCCGTGCCTCCAGCAAGCCCGGCCTGAGCGGAGGCCACTCCGGACCAGCCGGCCACCGATAGCGTCAGCCCAAGCGCCGTGACTGCACTTCTCATGTCGTGCACTGCCTCACCTCCATGCCCTCGGGCTCGATCGAGTCCGGGTGCTCACGGCCTGGTGATGCTTCGTCTAGGTCAACAACCACAGCACACGGCTCTCGTAGGGCCGGAAGGCCAGCTTGAGTCTACCGCCTTCGCCCATTGCCAGCGGCTGGTCGGCGACCAGGTCGCGGGCTTCTCGGGCCGCGCCGTCCCGGGTCGTAAGGTCGACCTCCATCGCCTCATTGCGCAGGTTCAGGGCGATGAGGAGCGCACCCCGGTCTGGCGCGAGCGGCAGGCTCGCGACACACCCCGGGGGCGTCTGCATCGGCGCCGTGACGCCGGCCTCGGCGGCCAGTTGCCGTACGAGCGCCGCGGCGTCCGCCCCCTCCTCGCCTCCCTCTCACCACGGCGCGGCGATCGCCTCGTCAACGAGGTGGGGCCCGCGCATGAGCTTCAGGATCAGCTTGCCCTTGCGGCCGAAGAGCCGGCTGGCCTCCACCTCGACGCGAGTGCCCTTCAGCTCCACCTCGCGCCCGTCGGCCGGCAGGCCGGTGTCCTTGTCCAGGTAGGCCACGAGTCGCGCGCCCTCCGTCTTGCGCGCGAGCGTCACGGTCGCGCCGCCCGCGGTCGGCTCGACGGTCATCAGCCGCACCATCTGGCTCAGGCACGCCACGGTGCCGGCCTCCAGGCTCAGGCTCAGCCGCTCGCGGCCCTTGCCGGCGGGTTCAGCGGTGGGCTCCGTGTCGCCCAGGCACTCGACCCAGTGCCAGCCGGGGCGGGCTTCCACCTCGATGGCCTCGCCAGTGACCGGTGCGCCGGGCTTGCTGTAGAGCGTGACCACGACCTCCACGTCCAGTTCGCCGTAGCGGAGCTTCGCCGCGGAGGCGAGCCACTGCTGCGACTGCGGTGGCTCGATGGTCAGCACGCCGTCATCGACTCTCGTGGCCGAGGGGAACGGCTGCCACATCGGGCCCCCGGGCGCGTCAAACGCGTCCGCGCCGGAGACCGTCCAGCTGGGGTCCGCCGCGGCGGCCGACGCCGCGACGCAGGCAAGGCAGGCCGTCAGGAGAAGGGCCGTCCTGGCGTGTCTCATGTCAGACCTCCAAAGTCGCCGGCGTCTGCCGAGCGGCACTGCGCGCCGGTGGGCGCCGGATTGCCGGCAGGAGGAGTCCGGGGCTGCCGGCCCGAATAGCGCCCGCCCGCCACGGCATCGTAGGGCGGCTGTGATGTTCCTATCGCTGGAGGCGAATCCCTGTGAGCCAACGACTCTGGTACCGCGAGCCCGCGTCAGACTGGACCGAGGGGCTGCCCATCGGCGACGGCCGCCTCGCCGCGATGGTCATCGGCAGTTGCCCTCGCGAGCGCCTGGCGCTGAACCACGAGTGGCTGTGGGAGGGCAAGTGGCGCTTCCGTGACCTGCAGAACGTGGCGCAGCACCTCCCCGAGGTGCGCGAGGTCCTCCTCTCGGGCGACTACGAGCGCGGCACCGAGCTGGCCAACCGCTGCTTTGGCGGCGGCGGCATCGGGCCCTTGCCGACGCGCGTGGATTCCTTCCAGACCGCCGGCGACCTGTTCGTCGAGTTCAGCCAGGGCCCCTGGCATGATTACACCCGCGAGCTGGACCTGACCACCGGCATTGCCACGGTCACCTACGGCGCCGTACGCCGCGACGGCGCGAAGTACAAGCGCGAGGTCCTGGCCCACCTCACCGAGCACGTGATCCTCGTCCGCCTTACCGCCGGCGGCCGGCCCCTGAGCTGCGTCCTGTGGCTCGACCGCGTCCACGACCCCAACTGCGCCCTCGTCCGCGAGGCCACGGAGTCCGCCCTGCGAATGCGCGGCGACATCCGCGATGGCATCTCCTTCGAGGTGCAGGCCCGGGTGTTGGTCATCGACGGCGCCGCCAGTGTTCTTGAGGGCTGCAAGGTCGCAGTCACCGACGCCACTGAAGTCCTGGTCGCGGTTGACATCGGCACCTCGGCCCAGGGTCAGCCGCCGGAGGACGAGTGCGCCGCCCATCGGCTCACCACGACGGACTGGGACGCCCTCGTCGCCAGCCACATCGCCGAGCATGAGCGCCACTACGGCGGCCTCACGCTCGAGCTGCCCTTCGACGAGCCCGACCTCCCCACCGACCGGCGCCTTCAGGACCTCCGCGCCGGCGGGTCCGACCCCGCCCTCGCCCTGCTCTACTTCAACTACGGCCGCTACCTCCTCTGTGCTTCCTCCGCTACCGCGACCCTCCCCGCGACCCTCCAGGGCCGCTGGTGCGAGGAGCTCCACCCCTGCTGGAACAGCGACCTGCACCAGGACGTGAACATCCAGATGTGCTACTGGGGTGCGGAGCCGGGGGGCCTGCAGGCCTACCTCGAGGCTCTGCTGCGCCACATCGAGCGCCAGGTCCCGCACGGCCGGGAAGCCGCCCGCAAGCTCTACGGCTGCGAGGGCGTCTGGCTGCCCATCCAGACCGACCCCTGGGGCCGCTGCACGCCTGAGTCCGACGGCTGGGCCGTCTGGATCGGCGCCGCCCCGTGGCTCGCACAGCACCTCTGGTGGCACTACGAGTTCAGCCTCGACGAGGACTTTCTCCGCGACCGCGCCTACCCGTTCCTGAAGGAGGTCGCGGCCTTCTACGAGTCCTACCTCATTGAGGACGAGGCCGGCAACCTGCTCATCGTCCCCTCCCAGTCGCCCGAGAACCGTTTCGTCGGCAGCGGCCCGCGCTACCCGGTCAGCATCGGCATCAACGCGACCATGGACGTCCAGCTGGCCCACGACACCCTCACCCACGCCGCCACGGCCGCCGAGTTCTTCGGGCTCGATGCCGACCGCGCCGCCCGCTGGCGCGACCTCTGCGCCCGCCTCCCGTGCATGCAGGTGGGCTCGAAGGGGCAGCTACTGGAGTGGAACCGGGAGTTCGAGGAAGTGGAGCCCGGCCACCGGCACATCTCCCACCTCTACGGCTTCTACCCCGGCGACCTGATCTGCCCGTGCCGCACGCCCGAGCTCTTCGCGGCGGCCCAGCGCTCGCTTGAGCTGCGCCTGGAGGCAATGGGTGGCCACACCGGCTGGAGCCGCGCCTGGACCGCCTGCTGCTTCGCCCGCGCGGGACGCGGCGACGAAGCCCTTTACCACGTTGAGCACCTGGTCACCGACTTCGCGACCGACACGCTCCTCGACCTCCACCCGCCCCGCATCTTCCAGATCGACGGCAACCTCGGCGGCTTCGCCGCGGTCATCGAGATGCTGCTCCAGAGCTACCACGAGGAGCTGCACCTTCTCCCGGCGCTCCCCGCCGCCTGGCCGCAGGGCCAGGTCCGCGGCCTCCGCGCCCGCGGCGGCTTCAGCGTGGACATCGCCTGGGAAGCCGGGGCAGTCGTCGAGGCTGCCCTCCACGCCACCCGCACCCGGCCGTGCCGTGTCTGGGATGCCTCGGCGCAGTTGGCGCCCTACAACGCCGACGGCACGCCGCTGGAGGCCCGACGCGACGGGCAGTTCCTGGTCTATCAGGCCCAGGCCGGAACGACGGCATACGTTCGCCAGGCGGCCCCCGAGTCCCGGTAGCCCTCGTCGTGTGCAACCGGGGCCCAAGCCCGACCGCCCGGCCACCCCGTATCCACGGGCGCGGGGCCACCGCAACACAACCAGCCTATCGCCCAGGAGATGCCCGACTACCCATTTGCAGAGCTTGACAGACACAACTAGCAGTCGGAGCGTTGGGCGCGCGGGCGCAAGACCGCGGTGCGGTTGGCGCAGCGGGCCCAGGTGGTTCTGTTGGCTGCAGAGGGCCGGCAGAACGAGGAGATCGCAGCCCGGGTGGGGATCGGTCGCGTGGCAGTGGCGCGCTGGCGCAAGCGGTTCGTGGAGCAACGCCTGAAGGGGATCGAGAAGGACGCGCCCGGCGGCGGGCGTTAGCCGACGAAACGGGACCAGGTAGCGACCGTGATCGCGGAGCGAACGACGCAAAGCCGGCCGGCGAATGCCACGCAGTGGAGCACACGCTCCTTGGCGGAGGGACTGGGCGTCAGTCCCTCGATGGTCTACCGCGTCTGGCGGGCCAGCGGGCTGAAACCCCATCTGATCGACCACTTCAAGTTCAAGTCCGGCCGTCGGCACCAGCCCGAACCCCGAGCGCTCGAGAAGGCCCATTTCGAGCGTTTCCTGTTTCCCCTCCCTTCGCACTCGACCCTCCGGGATACCCGGACGCAACCCCGAGACCTGGCGAGGGCAGCACCATGTGGCGGGGGATCGGCATGTCCGGGACGTTCGGCATGGTGGAGGACGACTGGCTGTGCGGGACCGTGAGCGCGAGGGGGAGAGAGGAACGTCGTCCGCAGCAGCCGAATCGACCGCCTGCAAGCGACCCGCCTCACAAAGCCAGGCGCGAAGGAGAGGAGCAGCCATGAGCATTCGCTCCGCACCGCTCTGGGCCGTGGCGATGCTGTCGGGAGTTGCCGCCGCGCAGCCTGCCGTGTGCCGCGTCACGCGCGCCGATCCGGGCGAGGCGATGCTCGTGTTCGGGACGGGCTTTGTGGCGGGACAGACCGAAGTGCTCGTCTGGCAGCCGCCCAACGACGAGGCTGAGATCCTCGCGGCCGCCCGCAACCTGCCGACCGCGCCGTCCCCGCCGCGCGACGTACCGGCCGAGGCGAAGCCGTGTGCGATCCT
>Ga0194111_10008558_pt1 | contig 11248 bp, 13 predicted proteins | sample TA2KigC300mmetaG_FD_146194 | JGI IMG/M metagenome (GOLD analysis project Ga0194111, IMG submission 146194) | Freshwater microbial communities from Lake Tanganyika, Tanzania - TA2015033 Kigoma Deep Cast 300m | ecosystem: Environmental > Aquatic > Freshwater > Lake | place: Tanzania: Lake... | reverse complement strand
AAGCTGAGTCACCACCAACCTTCCTAACAGTTCAAGAAACCCTTGAATTAGTCTGCCAGATAAGAGGAGTCCAAGACTTTCTAAAAAAAGTTGATTGGTGGACAGAGTTCTTTGAGTTGGGGAGTCGAGGAACACCCTCTGCAGAGACTTGTCTAAGGGGCAGAGGCAGAAGGTTATGCTGGCTTCAGCGTTAATCCATGAGCCAAAACTTCTGCTGCTTGATGAGCCCTTCATCAACCTAGACCCAATCTACCAGAGAAAAATAAGAGAATACCTACTCGAATACGTCTCTAATGGCGGAACCATCCTACTCTGCACCCACATCTTAGAGATCGCTGAAAAAGTCTGCAAGAACATCGCTTTAATCAATAAGGGTAGAATCGTTGCTCAGGGACCATTGAATGAACTTCGAAAACCTGAAGAAACTCTTGAAGACACATTCATGAGACTTGTAACTAGGATGTGAATTCATGGTATCTTATGATTGGCTGCTCTTCACCATGATGCTGAAAGAGGAGTGGAGGCTCCACAAATCCTTCATAGGAGGAATAGGATCAGGGCTGTTCCCATCAATGATCTTCCTCTTCTCAGCTGGAGCAGCCTTCACAACCCAGATATTCAAAACCAATATCAGCCAATCAACCCCGATACTAATCCTCCACTCACTCTTATTCTTCTACGGATTCTTTGTAGGCGGACTCGGGCAAGTCGGGGAAGAAGCAATGAGGAGAAGATTGGGGCAACTCAACGTGTTATTACAGCTCCCAAGACTGCTACCAGTATCGTTAAGGAAAATGATGGCTATGTTCTTCATCAAAGACGCAGTCTACTACATTCTATACACCCTCGCACCAATGGTAGTTGGTCTAGGCTTAGGAATGTACAATACAGGACTCGGAATTAGCTACCTCGCAATCTTTGGTTTAACCTCAACCCTCACATTCATCCTCGGAATGTCCCTGAGCTTCCTACTCTCCTCAATATACTCCAAGTCACTAAAGCTAACAATCGTGTTGGGAGCAATATTAGTAGCTATCATGGCTCTGGTTTCGCCACTCAACATTTTGAAAGCCAGCCAGCTTCTACTCCCCTTAGGCTTCTGGGAAACTGGAAACATCCTATTCCTAATAGGAACTATCGCAGCATCAGCTGTGCTATTCACTGCCGCGTTGTACACTTTCCAAGAGAAGGTAACCACCCCCAGTGGAATATATCCCCCAAACTACTTACAAAACATGAAAGCCTTCAGCTTCTCGGGTTCACTCAGCAAACTAGTCTCCAAAGAGTGGCTTGAAATCCGGAGAAGCGGAGCCCTTGTACCCATGCTATTCGGCTTCATTGGCCCACTCATAGTGATCTATGGCATGACCTGGGTTCTACAGAATGGTTTAGGAATTCCTCTGAAGTTTAACACCATCTTCTATGGTGGATTCATCGGCTTCATGGGAGTCATGACCTACTCATGGCTAACAAACCTCGAACCAAACGATTTCCTCAACTTCCAACCAGTAGGAATACACGACGTAATCACAGCTAAACTAGTACTCTATTTCGTCCTAGTATTACCAATAACAGTGACCTATGTACTATTGATCGGCATAGTAACAAACGAGCTAAACCTCATCATCCCCGCACTAACATTCTCACTACTAAACACCCTATATGTTGCTTCAGTCACCACCTACCTAACGGGACTCTGGACAAACACCATGCTTTTCGGAGCAAAGACATTGTCACAGTTCACAGGACTAACCCTCCTGCCCCTCATCTCAGGTGTGCTTGCCTCCTTCTGGGTCTACGATGGAACCATGAAGGGATATTATACCCTAGCAATCATCTGCACAGGAATGCTTCTACTATCAATCATTATGCTTAGAAAGCTTGAGAAAAAATGGAGAACAAGAATCTTCTCATTCACAGTACAATAAAAAAAATAACATATCAATGAACCTAATCACTGTTAAGCAATTCTTAAATTGAAATAAGGTGGAATTATTCCTGTGAAAAAATGAACAAGAAGTTTTTCTCAATATTTTTAATAGTATCAACTTTGTTGTCAGCTAGCATACTCTCAGGGATTGTTTACGCTTATCCTGACACAATTAGAGAAAAGGTCTTCACAACATATCTAGTAAATCCAATTGGCACCCCAGGGACTGATTCTTACAACGCGTATGGATACAGTGGAATACATTGGAAAACAGGTGCTGTAAACATAATTTATTACATCAATTAAAAGGAGCACCATCAGGAGCCGCAGCAGCCATTAACGCTGCTTTTGAGACCTGGGACTCCAAAATCGGAGACGACCTATTCAATGATAACTTTAAGATTGCTACTAAAGAGACTGGCTCAAAATACGATGGAAAAAACGTTGTGTCATTTGGAAGACTTGGATCAGGAATAATTGCCCAAACAACTGTATGGTACAATAGGTATACTAACGAAATAGTTGAGTTTGGTATGGTCTTTAGCACAGCATACAAATGGGGTATTGATTCAGATGGAGAAGGCTCAGCTTACACCCTAACAAATGCTTTTGATGTTCAAAACATTGCTACACACGAGGCGGGACATACACTGATGCTTGACGACCTGTACACATCTGCAGCTAGTGCATTAACAATGTATGGTTACGGTGATTATGGAGAAACATACGCTAGAACTTTAGGAGCAGGAGACATTTCAGGAATAAAAGCAATATACCCATAAAACAATTATATTGACTGAAAGAGTAAACTTACCCAAGTTTAAACTCGTTCAATACAATCAGCTTAGGATACCTTCCCCTTTTTGGTAGCTTCGCCATAACCAGACTTAATCCATCAACCATTATTAATCCAAATCGTGTCTGTCTCACTCGCTCGAGGTGATTAATCAACTCATTAAAGCCCTCTATACTCTTGTACTGCGCTATGCTGAGGTGAGGTAGAAAACGGGGATAATCATTCCTAAGCTTCCTCATCCCAGGAATCTGAAGTAATGACCCGTTTATCTCCCTAATTACTCCTCCATCATGGGCTTGAATAACCACATTCGACCCAAAGTGATTCAGATGTTCTAGCTTAACCTCAAAGGGTTTAAAGTCTTTAAGTCTCACATCAATGGCTTTCACAAGGTCTTGAAGAGCTTCCTCTGTTACTTCATCTTCCAACCTTTTCTCAGGCATCAGGAAACAGTCCAGTTCTTTGACGGTTAAGTGAAAATACCTCTCCGGGAAAGCATCAATGCATTGATACTTCTTCAGTTCTGATTGGAACTGCTTCACATTATCAACTACTTTCCTATCTTTAACCCGGATGAGAGTGGTTATGTAATCGGTTCTGCCTTTTGCCCAGTCATTATTGATCCAGCCCGTGAATACTTGTGGTGGTTTGAAGCGGTTCTCCCAGATCCGATCATACTCTTCCGCTTGCTTAAGCCAATTTTCCTGCAAGTATTATCAAATAGTTCTCTGCTTCAGAGCCTTAAAATCTTGGGTAAAAGCATTAGCGCTTCAAAAGCATCAGTGTAACCGATTTTGCAAAAATTATTGATTATCCAATTTTTTATCATTATTAAGCAAAAAGACCTTTTTCTCCCAAAATTTTGTAATCTTTTCTAAGTATCGAACCACAACCACATTGCTAGACCATAATTTCTGAAAGCTTGATTAAGTTTTAATTACTCAATTGAGTAGAATTAATCATGTTTGAACAATTAACAACTTCACCGATACCTGAATACCTTCTAATTGCTGGAGGGGTCATTGCAGTGATTATTGGGATATTTGGTGGAAAGAAAGCCTATAATGTTGACATAATTGTTTCAATGATTGGGTTTGGTATTGGTTTTATTTTGATTGGTGAAGGGATCATAATCTGGGCAAGTAAGAGCTGGGCTTATCAGGTTTGGGCAACGATGCTAGTGCTTGGTGTTGGGCTATTCTTCAGAATATTCAGTAAAGTTCCAGTAGCATTAATCCTGTCAGTGATTCTTGCAAGCTTAACATACGTGTTCCTCGGCTTTCTTGCATTACCAGCCAACTGGACTCTTTTTGGAGCTGCAATTGTCTTTTTCGCTACAATGTTTTTCGTTGGGTCAGTTGAGTCACTTGTAGATACTGTTGGAAAAATTCTTGGGTGGAGACCTGTTTTATTCATTTTAGGATGCGCAACATTGATTGTTGCTTTCCTAACTATAACTGGATACTTTTAAAAAAAGGATGGATTAGAAGAGTTTGGAAGGAGCTTAAACTCTTCTTCTCCTATGGTCGCTTGCCTATTACCCAGCCAAAGTATTTACCGTTTAAATCTTCTTTAATCTCATTGATTATGCTTGATGCGAGATCCTGTTTGCCTTTACTCATGCTTTCCAGCATTTCATCAACATCGCCCAATGCATCAAGTACTGTCTGTTTAAGTGCCTTAACATCCCAGCCCTTTTTTTGACCATAAGTGACTGTGTCATTCAATGAATGTATGTGAGCATTCAGTTTATCCATGCCCTTGAGTAACTGGCCATACTCAGCTTCTTGAAGACCATCGATGTCATCATCGATATCTTCAAGCAAATCTTCAATCTCTTTCAAGTCTACTTGCTGTCTTAGTCGAAGCCTCTCAAGCAATTTTTCAGCTGAATTTAACCTATTCTTGAGGCTTGTCATCATTTTGTTTGTCTTCAGCACGCCTAATCTTTCTCGTATTCTTAGCACAGCTTCCTCAAGCTTCTGTATCCTTAGCTCTATTTTCTCCATGAATTTGAGCATCATTTCACGTTTGTGCTCCTTAGTCAACTCTTTCAACAAGTCCTGAGCATCTTTAATCATTTCAAAGGCTTCTTTGATTAGTCTCAAAGCTTCTGTATTATTATTTGCTCCAATCTGACTTAATGCATTAGTTAGTGTGACATTTGCTTCCATAAGCAGATCAGAGATATCCTCTGTCTCGGTTTCGTTGCCCTCAAAGTCCTTGACTGTTTCATTGAGCTTAACTATGAGTTTTAACCCTCTCTCAATCCTGGCTTCTAAGGCATCCTCATCTGGGATTTCAACAGGTTTTCCTGCAGCATTTATGGCAATTTTCACTGCGTTCATGAAGTGTACTTGAGCCCTGTTGAGTGCTCCGAGTGCAGCCTCAAATTTGTCATCTAGTATGAGTGCCTCTGCATCTGCAAGTGCTTCTTCACCATGCTCATAATTCTCGTAGACTGATTGTGGTAAAGTAGCATTCTCAAGTTCCTCAAGAGTGTTATCAGCTAACTCCTGAGCCCTGAGTGCTACCAGCATGTACTCCTCTGCGAGATCCTCACCTGAGATCTTTGTTACGAAGAAGTTGGTCATTGCACTTGCTATGCCAGACTGCACTATAATGTTGTAGAGTCCAACACTTGCATTAGCGGGAATTATGTATGTGGTGTTGTATGTGCCTAAGGCTGTCACATTGAAAGCTGTTCTATTCAAGACTGTGGTATTTCCTTTCCAGATAGTTATGTTAGCTGAGCCTGGAACTCCTTTGACAGTGATGTTCACTGTCTCTCCTGCTTGGTAATATCTCTTATCAGTATTGACGTTCCAGTTGGGTCCAGCTAACGTGGCTGGAATTATTGGTATAAGTAACATGGCTGCGATTAAACCAACGATTATTTTTTTGTTCATCACTATTTCACTGATTATATGCACACCACTGATGATATATCAGGGTCACGCAGGAATGATTTGGAACACCTGTTCCAAAAAAAATACTATTTACCAAGTCTCCAGTAAATAAAAACGATTAAACCAAAAATTGCCACATACAACCCAGCCATCAAGTAAAAAACTTGATTGTATCCCTTATCTTCAATGGGTTTGGGATTAACATCAACATCTCCTAATATGTAACTTACTGAGAAAGTGCTAGCAGGGAGCACAACATTTTGTTCCCCCTGAACAGTGTATAAGTCAAGAGGAATAATACTTGTGGAGAGAAGACTCGCGTTTTTGGGAAGAAGCAGGGTCGTTGTAGCTGATGCGGTGAAGTTAATTGTCCATAAATTCCCAATTTTACTAGTATAACTACCAGAAGAGTATGTGATATTTATAGATAAAGAACCCAGGGTTACAACTGAAATGCCTGATTTAATCATATTATTTTCAAGCAACCTGTTGTTCTCATTAACTACAATAACATCTGTAATATTATTACCATTCAACTCAATATTCACAGAAGTTTTCGAAGAATCAACTTTAACTAAGTAATTCACATCGGCAAAACCATCCGAATATATTTTCACAATTATGTTGTCAAGAGCATAATCTTGTGAATAGGATAAAATAACAGGGTTAAATAGAATAAAGAATAGCATGGAAAATTTTATTAAATTTGAGCTCATTTCCTCTATATAATCACAGAAATGAATGGATTAATATTTTGAATAATATACTTCTACTTTTTTAACAGCTTCAACTATGTTGTTTAAATCATCTTTTGATAAATAAGGATGCACGGGTAAACTTAGTATTCGTTGACTAACATCCTCTGATATTGGGCATTTACAGGGTTTCATTAATTTTTGAATTATTGGCTGCCTGGTTAATGGAGTAGGATAATGAGCTGCACAATCAATATTCTCAGCAATTAATGCTTTCATGAATTCATCTCTATTACACCTCAACTTATCGGTGTCAATCACGACGCTGAAGTAACTATAACTGGGATTAGTCTTCTCTGTTATCTTCTGGGGATGAACAGATTCAACCTTTTTAAGCCCTTGAATAATGGCTTCAGCGTTTTCTCGTCTTTTAGTTATGAACTCATTCATCTTAGCAAGTTGATTTAAGCCAATAACAGACATAATATCTGTGATTCTATAATTTAATCCCATAATTACATGATTGTAGCGGGACTCATCACCGTGACTACGTATTAAGCATCCTAGTCGATATAATTCAGGATCGTTGGTTGTTACTATTCCTCCTTCACCTGTTGTAAGTGTTTTAGAAGGGTAGAAACTGTAGCAATTCAAGTCATCATAGGCACCCAAATCTTTACCATTATATTCAGTTCCATGGGCTTGGGCACAATCATTAATCACTAACAAGTTATAGTCTTCAGCAATTTCATTGATTGCATCCATATCAGCCGAGTTACCGAAAAGGTGTACGGGAGCAATGGCCTTCGTCTTTTTTGTTATCCTATCTTTAATGCTCTCAGGATCGATTAAAAATGTCTCAGGATCAATGTCAGCAAAAACTGGCTTAGCATTACAAAACATCACAGTACTAACTGTAGCAATAAACGTGAAAGCTGGAGCAATAACTTCATCGCCAGGCTTCAATGTAGAGAGGTAAGCAACATGAAGCGCAGCTGTCCCATTTGAAACGGCATAAGCATATTTAGATCCCACCATAGAAGCAAAATTATCTTCAAACTTTTTAGTAAATGGACCCATCCTAACATAACCAGAGTCTAAAACCTTCCATATGTCATCCTTATCTTTATGAGTAAAAACTGGTTTAATTAGAGATATCAACTTATCAGAAACTGGTTTACCTCCCTCAACTGCTAGCTTGGACATTAAACATAATACGCTTCTTTTATTATATATATTTCTACATAAACATTAGAAATGTTAAAAACAAATAAATTCATAAATAACTCCTTAAATTAGTGAAAATTTACCAAATACTATTAGAAAAAAAAGGGAGTTTTTGATTTAATCTAATTTTTGTTAAAAAAAACATGGATTTTAAATACATAAATCTATTATAAGTATCGTTGTTATGATTTTATCGACGTGGAGCCATCTGAGACAGCCACGGTCATACTTGTTGCTACAGCCGTTATATTAGCTAGTGCTACCGCTTATTGGTCAGGTGGACTCGCAACTTCTTTACAGAAATTTGAAAAAATCGAAATAAATGCAATTAGTTGCTTTCTACAGGATGGTGAAAACGGAGCTTATTGGGTCATTTCAGTTAATTTAAAAAATTCTGGACCAAAACCGGCAACAATAACTAACCTATATTTAAATAAAATTGAAGTAGTTGACAGAGCAAGTCCACCACATGAAGGAAGCATCTCATCTGATCTACCTTCTAATGGCTATGCATTGAATAGTGGTGAAGGGGTATCTTTAGCATTATATATTGACTGCAACTATAAACAACTAAGTTCAGGTACAAGCGTTGAGATTTATTTCCACACTGCTGCTGGAATGGATTACTTTAAACTAGTTATACTAGCATAATTACTTAAGAAATAATAATTACTCCATTGAAAAATAGTAAAATTCAAAGAGTATTATGGAAACCTCACTACAACAACTTAAATATTGAAAAAGGAGACTACAACTTGAGTGAATATATTTGGTTAGGGTAATACCAGGTGTAGAAGTTAAAGTAGTTAAAGAGATCATCCCGCCTGCTGCTTACCCCTCTGGTGTCGTTGCCCTAGTTGGCACTTCATCTAAGGGACCTGAGCTTACTCCAACTCATTTCAGCAGTTGGAGGGATTTTGTCGAAGTCTACGGAGATAGCATAGATTATACACTACCTTTAAGCGCTAAACAATGCTTCCAGAATGGAGTCTTCGAGGTGGTTGCCACAAGAATCCTTGGAAAAGGTGGTGTACCAGCTTCAGCGATTCTTAAAGACTCTGAGAAAACTGACACAGTGGAACTCTTAGCTAAAACGGTTGGAGCTGCTGGAGACAACGTTCAATTCCAGGTTGAGAAAGGAACAACACCAGACTCAGTTAGAGTACTTCTTAGTGATGGAGTAAACTTTGAGGTATTCGATGACCTTGTGATGGAAGCGAAGGCAGAGAAATACCTTGTTAAATACATTAATGATCACTCAAAATTGGCATCAGCTAAAGACATGAAATCTAAATCAGCTGCACCAAAGAATAATCCCGTTCTAAAAGAAGGAACCTTAAAGGGTGGTGTAAACCCAGGGGAACCTGATGCATTACACTATGAAGCAGCTTTAGAGAAGCTGGAAGCTGAAGCAGAAGTTGACATTGTCTACGCGTGTGAGAGTTCTGATCCAAAGGTCCATGCTCTAGTGGAAGCTCACTGCAGTAAGATGAGTACAGACGCTATGGGCAGAATTGGCATAGGATGTGTTGGTAAAGGAGAAGAACTCAAGGACACAATCAACAGAACCACAGTCCTAGCAAGTGACCGCTTCATCCTCGCAGTACCATACGGTGTCACAGGAGCCCTAGCAGGATTAATCAGCAGATTAGACTACTATGAGTCACCCACTTTCAAGCAGATTAAAGGATTATCCGAGCTTGAAAGAGGTTATACTCCAGCACAACTAAACCAGCTGCTTAACGCAGGAATTCTCCCAATCAAAGCAGAGAAAGGCCGTGGAATAATTGTTGTCAAAGGAATAACCACCAGCAAAGAACAGATCAGCGTAATGCGTACAACTGACCATGCTGTTCGAGTAGTAAAATCAACAGGTGACCAATTCATAGGTACTTTGAACAACGTCAATGGACGCTCAGCGCTTAAAGAGAAACTCACTGAACTAATGATAAGGATGGAAAGAGAAGGAGCTCTTGTACCCAGCACAGATGGTAAGGAACCAGCATTCATCGTTGATGTTTACAGCACACAGCTTGACTTCGCCCAAGGAATAGTCAGAGTCGACATGGCTGTGAGACCAGTCAGAGCGATTGACTACATCTACGCGACCGTAACGGTCCAGGCTTAGGAGGATATGAAAAATGCCAATAATGCATGTTTCAGCAGCAAAAAGCAAAGTAACCATAGACGGAGAAGAAGTCCTCGGACTACAATCCATCGACTTCAAAGTAAGAAGAAGACAAGCTGACGTAGAGAGCGTTGGCTGGGGAGAAAGAGTAGGCGTAGAATCAGGCCAAGTTATAGTAACAGGCACCTTACGCATCAGCTCCCTCAACAAGAAACTAGATGGCTTACTATACATGCCAACACCCACACCCTTCAACATGGTTGCAGACCTAAAACGGGGCGAAGAAACAATCAAGAAAATCACTTTCGACGAATCCTACCTCGACGACAAAAGCTTCGAAATGACTGCAAACGGAGTAGGAGTAACAGTCTACAACTTCACCTCAACAAGAGTCAGAGAAGAATAAACACTAAAGTGAGCAATAAAAGATGAGCGAGAAAAAGCGCTTAACCAAAGAAGACATCCTCCTCGGCAAAAGCAAGCAGGAAGAAATCCATATAGAAGAATACGGGGCTTCAGTAGTGATTAGACCATTAACAGACGGTGAACTAACAAAAATCTTCTCCTTAATCGGTGTGGTCCCACTAAAGGAAGACGGAACCCCCGACATGGCTAAGATGGATGTCATGAAAAATTTTGAAGCGCTCAGACTCGCAGCCTCACTAGGGCTTGTTGAACCAAAACTAAGCAGTGAAGAAGTCGCTGAGATGAAGTTCGGAGTACCAGAACTTATAGGTACTAAAATCCTTGAACTCAGCGGAGTAACTTCCGAAGAAGAAGCTAAAAAAAAAGCCTAATCCTAGAAGAGTTCATTGAAAGCCCTGAAGGCCTTGAACTCTCTTCTTTATGCATCGATCTCGGATACAAACTAGCTGAAAGTCCAGCAGATTTAACAAGAAGCCAGATTGACTTCCTAATATCTGCACTATCACACAGGATGAGGCAAGCTAATATTGCCAGCCAACCCATAGAATCAGGTTCAACAAGAATAGTCTTCGAATAAGAGGAAGGAGAGAAACGAATAGTATGAGTACACTGGAAAAAGCATTCAAGGTATACTCAGATACTATTCGACGTATTTTTAATCCAAACTGGATAAAATTATTCTACTCATTCCAACAGAATCTATACAAAAAAATTAATTTATCATACTTCTTGAACCACAACATTTACTACGAATCCAACCCTTGGATAAGCAACCTAAATTTAGGCTCCCTCCAAGAAGAAAAAATATCATTTTCACCAGAAAGAGCCTGGGAACAAGTTGAAGGGCAGAAACCACCCTCTTTCAGAATCAGAATAACAAGAGGAATATCACAAATAAGTCAAAACTTAAGAAGATTCATAACTAGATCCGAAAAACCATCCATAAGCTTACCCGAGATAAAACCTGAAGAAACGAAATTAAACGAAAAAAAGATGATTTCATTAAACAAATACATTGAAGGAGTGTCGACTCCGTTAATTCAAGCTTCACCCTTCAAATTTAGTGAACCAGAAAAAAAATATCCAGAAAATTTATCGAAACCAAAAATTATCCAATTAATAAAACCATCACAGCAG
>Ga0194111_10008557_pt1 | contig 11248 bp, 11 predicted proteins | sample TA2KigC300mmetaG_FD_146194 | JGI IMG/M metagenome (GOLD analysis project Ga0194111, IMG submission 146194) | Freshwater microbial communities from Lake Tanganyika, Tanzania - TA2015033 Kigoma Deep Cast 300m | ecosystem: Environmental > Aquatic > Freshwater > Lake | place: Tanzania: Lake... | reverse complement strand
GATGCTTTGCATGGGTAAAGTATGCCTTCAACGGGGTATTATTCAGGTTTGTCAGCACGTCCTTAAAATCATCGTTGGATAGCAGTCTTTCAAAGAAGTTTGAACTGAGCAAACTGCACTCCAGGATATTAACCCGTCCTGATACATAACACCAATCATAATTGCGCACGCTGTTTTCCATATTGTATGAATTTTTCTTTAGACACATATGAACGCAGATTGTAGGGTGAAGCAACGCAAACCCAACAAAAAATATCGATGGGTTCGCTTCGCTTAACCCATCCTACATGACTAAGGGGCACGGAGCACCATGCCCCTACAGTGGGTATCTGTGGGAATCTGCGTCCTGACCAAATATCTAATTTACAAATCGGCATCGGACAATCTCAGCATCTCGTTTAATTTTGGGATTGACGTCGTTCGAAGATTTTTTACAAGGGTATCCAGGCTATAATCAATTTCATAATGCTTTGTTTTTAAGACAAAGCCGCCTTTTATATCAATTGCCATTGTGTTTAAGCTAATCCTCGCCTTTCTGCTCTTATTAATGTCGTCGATAAAGGCATTGGTTATTCTTTTTAAATCCCTTGTGTTAAGGAACAACTCCCCTTCCAGATTATCCGGCACCTTTGCCAGCCATTTTCCCATTAATGTCAAATAATCGTTGTCGGGAAGCGATTGTATTCGACCGATTGCCCGGTCCAGGACACTATCAATTACCTTATTTTTAACCTCCAGTAATTTCATTTTACAATCACTTTTTAATCTGCCCAAATACCTTTTCATATCCTCCCTGAGGTGCTTTTCATCGGCCTGTAACATTTCCTGGTATTTTTTCTCTAAGGAGAGTTTTGCCGATTCAGTGTCGTTGCGAAACTTTTCCTCAGACGTTTTGATGATCTGTTCGGCCTCTTTCTGTGCGTTTTCTATGATGTAATTTCTGATCCGTTCTATGGACATATGATAATATCTTTACATAGCGTTAAGTTAAAACAGGTATTTGTCAAAAACTGGGTAAGGCTTGTGTTGGAGGAGTAAAGGACAACCCCCCTTCTTTGGTCAGCCACGTAATCAGCAAGATAGAAATCAATAAGGCAATAACGGCATAGGTTTCAACAAGGGCTGGAATCAATATAGCACGCCCGCCCTCTTCGGGTTGTTTCCCTGTAAGATTGATAGCCGCTGTTGCAGCCTTGGCCTGAACAATTGCCGTTATATATTCTACGATGCCCATGCATATAGCAATGAGGAGAATGGAAAGACCTACAGAGGGAGAAATATTTACATTACCAATAATAATGCCTGTACGCAGGGCAATCATAATAGCACCAATGAAACCATAAAAACCCTGGGTGCCAGGCAGCGCCATGAGTACGAGCATCTTCCCGAAGAGTTCAGGCTTTTCAGAGAGGACACCCGCCGCCTGAGACGAGGCAATCCAGATACCCTTTGCAGAACCCAGACAACTCACCGTAACCACAACAATTGCGCCAAGGACAACCCAACCAAACCCCGTTTGCACAAAATACAACTTCAGTAATTCTATCATGATTGTATACTCCTCATAAAAATCCTTGTGATACTTATCTGAAAAATGCCGTTTACCCTCCCCTTAATCACTTTCAAGAGCTATGAATTAAACCATGATTTTTGCCAATGAATGCTACGCATTTCCCCTCCTTACGAAGGAGGGGTAAGGGGTGGTTGTATGGTCGTAATGATATTGTGCAAAACACCCTTAACATTTTTTATAATATCATTATTAGTATATCTTAACACCTTAATTCCTAATGCTTCTATTTCCCTTTGCCTTCGCTTATCGCGAATGACTTGAGAATTGTAACCATGAACATCGCCATCAATCTCGATTGCTAATTTCTGCTCTGGGCAGTAAAAATCAACTACATAATTATTAATCCCATATTGTCTTCTAAATTTTAGACCATTAAGCTGTTTCCCTTTTAATTTCGACCAAAGAAATATTTCTGCTTTTGTCATCCTCTTTCGTAAATATTGTCTTTTCTTTACAAATTCTTTTTTATTGAATATCTCTGTCATATTTGCTAACCACCCCTCCATCCCCTCCTTCGCAAGGAGGGGAAATACTTTTGTTGCTCCCTTTAGTGCGTAAAATAACGATAAACATCAATAAAAGGGACTGTATTATTGTTCCGTAAGGTAAGTGGCTTTCTTTCATCTGTAACCTTCCACCATTGCAAGACAATCATCAAGTGTGTTTTTTTAAATTTATGCGCTGGTTGCCGAAACCGTAAGGCTGGAATTTTGGAGACCCCCCTTCATAAAACCTTCCAAAAAATTCCAGAAAGATCAATCGTGCCGGATGAATAAAGGCGCCAAGAATGCTCATAACAAAATTAAACATATGACCCGTGACAAGGGTAATTATAAATAGTATCATGCCAAGAAACGTCCCTGTCTTAAATAATGACGCCACGATGTTAAATGCCATACCGATAATTGTAGTTGTAAGGCTGAGGGCAAGGATACGGGTGTAGGAAAGGATGTCTCCAATAAAACCGGAGCATCCATACGTGCCCACAATACCGTATAAGCTGACAATCCCTGTAAAAATTTTACCGGCAATCCCCTTCTCGTTGCGTCCCTGTGTCGAGATCAATCCAGCCGCACCAATAATGGCAAGGTATTTCCCGATACTGACAAGATAACCCGGCACTTTCAGGAAAATGGTTGATATCAGGATCAAAAATCCCGGCAATATGATAAGCCACAATAGTCCGTCACATATAGCATTCAGGATATTCTTCCTTATAATTTCTCCATACATCCTGAGCGCGATACCATAAAATTGATTCAACACACCCAACCCTATGGCAATTAAGAGTGCGATAACAGGCTTTGAAAGGGGATCCAGGATCATAAGCCTTTCTTTTGCTTTTAACAAAATGTTGTTTTCACCCAAATACATGGGGTTATATAAGTCCCCAGCCCATCCACCCGTCAGAGCGCCAAAGATTATCGTGCTAATGCCGGCATAAAGAAAAAGTTTCATGAAGTTGGAAAGCGATTCGGAATGTTTATATTTTCTGACCATCCATGCAGAAAAGACAGTTAAAAACAACCCATAAAATACATCGCCAAAGCATAAACCAAAGAAGATTAAAAAGGATACGATGACAAATGGTGTTGGATCGAAGGTGAAATAATTGGGCAGTCCAAACATGTTAATTAATAGTTGGGCAGGTTTAAAGAACCTATTGAGTGTTATAGAAACAGGCACTCTATCCTTCGGTGATGGCTCTTCATAAAAAACAGACGCATGCGGAAATTCGTTGCCGAGCATTGCATCGAGCCTCAACCTGTCTGTTGTTTTAACATATCCAATCAACACGAATATCTTTTTAGACATGGCGCACCTGCGCTGAGCAGCCATCTTGTTTCTCTCGTTTTCCCAATATCCCAATAAAATTTCCAGAGAACGCCATTCGCCAGATAGTTCATGGAAACGCCGGCGAATGAGATGCTCCTCCCGAACGATATTCGCTAATTCCGAAACTGATTTATCTACATGATCTTTTACGTTGACCGGGAGAACGGGAAACGGTGTCTCCTTAAGATCGAATTTTGCGATTATCCTGAGTGCAGCGTCTTTATCGCTGTTTAAATATGCCAGAAGGATTTTCAATTTCTCATCGGTTTTTGAAACAATCTGCCACGCAAAATACTCACGGGACTGCTCGTCCTTCAGAAACCGATTCCATCGAGCCTCTGAAATCTGACAGTAGAAGAAGGAGACATTTCTAACGCTTCTAATTCGGGCAAGTTCATCCGCCAGAGGTAAAAAATCAGTAAGCTTGTCTATTTCCTCTTTTCGCTGCTTCTGCTGTTTTTGAAAAGCCAAATATTTTTCGTATTGAACCTGACACTCCTTGTGGATGGATTCGATATCAATGCAGGAAAATGCCTGATCCAGCTCCTCTTGAGTGACTTGCATTGGGATGGGAAAGATACCTTCCACAAAACCTTTCTTTTTTTGGATAAATATTTTCAAGATAGAGAGGATGGTATTTAACTTCTGAATATTTTTTTCTGTCTCTTCAACTACCGTTGGGAATCTCTGGAAGCAAGAAACAGAAGTATTGTCAATGCGTGAAAATGTGTCTATGATATGGACGGCATTCATTTGGTAAAGCTGACTGAGAAACCACCGGGAATCTTTCGCAGAAAGCACAATCGTTAATTTATTAAGCCTGTCAATTGCCATACTAGCTCTCGTAAATGTGTTTTACTACCCACGTAGCGGCGTCTTCCATGCTTTTACTGTTGATATTGAGGAGTTTCTTTTTTAACAATTCGGATTCATTTCTCAAACCTTCTTCTTCAGACTTTTGCAGTTCGGCGATGCCTGCCTTTCCTATTTCCAGTTTTTGACGATACTCATTCTCAAAGTTCGTTTTGGTGGATTCAACCTCACGATGAATATTGGCAATAATTTCTCCGGCCTTCAGCTTCGCCTCATGTACAATGTGATCGGCTTCTTCCTCAATCTTCAGGATTTCCGTGATGAGACGGTCGCTCATGATTTAGTGTATAAGAATTTCAATGTTTGAGATTCTTCGGTCGCTGACGAAAGCAGCCTGATTTAATCTCGTATGCCGGAATTGCCGATTATGTTACGTTGAAAAGTGTGTCGTTTCAAGAAAAAATCTACTCTTATTCATTTAAAAATATTTGCTATTCATAAAATTGATTTTTAGAATAGAGGAAATTATTCAAGTTAGTCCCCCTTAAAAAAGGGGGAAAGAGGGGGTTGTATTTTTGACTGCATTATTTTACAACCCCCTTTGCCCCCTTTTCTAAGGGGGATCTATACATCACATATGCCATGTGAGCCGCATAAATAAAATGAAAATCCTATACAATTAAAAGATTCCATTCAAGGAGGCTGCGATAGATGGGAAATATATCTCCCCAAAGATTAGTAACACTGATATCCAAATACCTGGACATTGAAACACTTGTTAAAGAAAATCCCTCTGTTACAAAAGAAGCAATTGATGAATTTCTTCGAGATATTTTCACTAAACAAGCGAAAGTACCCGCCGATAGCCATCAGCCTCGTCACGAAACTACGAGGCACAAGCAGAAAGATGTTACCGAACTTATCATCCACACTGACGGCGCATCCAGGGGAAATCCCGGCAAGGCTGGCATTGGTGTGGCCATCTTTGACAAGCATTATCATCTGCTTGAGGAATTATGCAAATTCATTGGAGAGTCCACCAACAACGTCGCTGAATATCAGGCAATGATACTGGCAGCCCAAAAGGTCGTTGCCTATAATGCCCGAAGGGTAACTTTTAAAACCGACAGCGAACTCCTCGTAAGACAACTCAGCGGCGCTTACCGTGTAAAAAACCAAAACATCCTGCCTCTCTACTATGAGCTTACAATACTTCTTGGGAAAATACCTGAGTGGAAAATTCAACATGTACGCAGAGAGGAAAATGTTTGCGCCGATGCCCTGGCTAATCAGGGAATCGACTCCTCTCGCTGACAGAGCATTGCATTAATATTTAAATTTACGACATTGCCTTACAAAAAAGGGAAAAGAGGGGGGTGGTTATAAGTTCATGATTTACGAATTACGATTTAAGGCTTCGTCGTGAGCGCTCAGTCGAACGATTGAAAAAATCATAAATCGAAAATCTAACATTTAGCCGCTTTGGACTTTTATAAGCCTCTTCTCACGATAGGGCCAAACGACTCAATCGCTTTATTGATATCCATTGCAACAAGACTCGTTAATGTCACAAATATATAAAGGGCATTGGAACTGGCGTCTTTCTTTGAGGCATCCCGAAGCCGGTGCATAAAATGGACATTGACTATTTCCAATTCACTATAAAGTCTTTCAACACCCTTCAAATCCCAATCGGGACTGTCTTTGCCTTCACGGTGAATAAGATGCTGCTTGATAAGATACGTCCCAACAAGGCGGTGCACGGTTTCTTCCAAGTCAGCAAACGGCAGGTGAAAGTATGCCAGTGGTTTCAGCCTGGAAAGAATAGGACAACTGCCGGTGGCCATGATAAGCCCAAAAATTGACTTCAATGCCTCCTGGACATCACAATTTTTAAAGAATGACCGGTTTTTCGTGTGTACCCATACATCGGCCCGTTCGGTGGAAATGATGTCCTCAAATTTCTTTGCAATTTCTTCAATATCAAGGGCAGACGGGCAGTAGGTGTGAATTGATGGCTGAAGTGGACAATTATTGCACTGGTTATAGCTTAACTTTGTCCAGAAGGAGTGGGTCTCTTTGTTTGTTTCTTCCCTGCGGTCTTGTCTGTCAATGTCAACCTCAAACGTATATTCCTTACCATCCTTCAATTTTAAGTTGTAAGTAATATTATCCATATATCACGTTCGTTTACAACGCCTGTGTACTGCATTAAGAAACGACTGATAATTTTTTACAACAGAAGGATACAAAGACGCAAAGAATTTTATCATATACCGTAAGGAAGCGCAAGAGTCATAACTTTTACAGCAAATAGCTCATTTCCTTTTTTTAGTTTCATTATTCATTTTCCATGTTATTATTTTACTAGCCACGCATGAACACGAATCTACACGAATGCGAAACTATAAAAAATTACGCAAGGATTATTAAATCTTGTCCAGAATATCTATCTATCTGAAATTTCTAAGGCCATTCACCCTGTACCCGCCTGCTATTGGTATGATTTCCGGCGGAATTACGGCATTTGGTGCATACCCGAAATGTGAATTATCCTTAAAAATCGTAATCGACATCGCATTAGGTTCCCTGATGGCTGCGCTCTTGAACGGGGCATCAAATGCGCTGAACCAGATATACGACCTTGAGATTGATAGGATCAACAAACCCCACCGTTACCTGCCGTCCGGCAAAATCACTGTAAAAGAGGGATGGATAATTGCAGCAACACTATTTATCATATCGTTAATCCTTGCAGGACTGGTAAACTGGCAGTGCTTCATGATGGCCGCCATTGCAACGGTTATGACATATTTTTATTCAGCGCCGCCTTTGAGGACGAAGCGACTGGGAATCGTTGCCAATATTACCATTGCCATACCGCGCGGCGTGCTTCTGAAGGTGTGCGGCTGGTCTACGGTAAAAACCATTTACAAATATGAACCCTGGCTGATCGGCCTGGTTTTCGGTCTGTTTTTGCTGGGGGCAACCTCCACGAAGGATTTTTCCGATATCAAGGGCGACAGGGCAAACGGCTGTATGACCCTCCCCATCAAGTACGGTGTGAGACGTGCCGCATGGATGATTGCCGGATTCTTTATCTTTCCATTCCTCCTCATGCCGTGGGGGGTTTTTCGGGGCATTTTAACGGGGAATCCGCACGTACTGAGCATCGCCGGATACGGCTTGTCAGCGTGGGGTTTGTATGTTGCTGTCTTATTAGTGAGAAAACCAGAGGAGCTAACAACCACAGAGAACCACGTCGCATGGAGGCACATGTACCTGATGATGATGGCCACACAGATTGTCTTTGCGGCGGCGTATTTGGTATAAAAGCGAAAGAATATTTCACCGCAAAGGCGCAGAGAACGCAGAAGGAGGTTTATTTCAGTGTATTGGAATTTCAATCTTTTTGATTCCCCTCTAAAAAGAGGGGATAAAGGGGTGTGTAAAAATGCGTTTAACACACCCCCAGCCCCTCTTTCTAGAGGGGAGCTTAAAAGTCGCTGCCAAAGGCAGCCTAACTTGATATTTGAGCGTTTTAATATGAAAGGGCGGCAGGGAACATCTTGCCTGACCTTGCTTCGTTTAATCCTTTGCGTCCTCTGCGCCTTTGCGGTGAGTAAAAGTGTATACGCAAGTGAAGCACAAAAAGTTATAGTCCTCGCCTTTGACGGTGCTGACATGAATTTAACGAAGCAGTGGATGCAGGAAGGACATTTGCCCAACCTGGAAAAACTGCAAAATACCGGATGTTTCAAACCCCTTGTGCCGCCTTACCCGCCGCAAACCCCAGTATCCTGGGCTTCCTTTGCTACTGGAAAAAATCCTGGGAAGACCACGATATTTGACTTCCTGAAGAGAGACCCCAAAACCTATATGCCGGATTTTGCCATGAACTCTGTGAGTAAACAGCAGGTATTGTGGGGAAAGTGGACACCCGTTATTCTTGCACCATCGGTAGCGGCAATTCTATTTCTCATCTTATTCTTTAGCCTTTATTTTACACGATGTACAAGGGTGACGTTACTTGCGTCTTCCATCGGAGGCGCTGTAGGTATCTGTGGGATATTGTTCTTTATGATTAACCAATATCTTCCGCAAGAAAGACCTATTGTAATAAAAAACCAGCAAGGTAAGACGCTTTGGGAACTGTCCACGGAACATGGCGTCAAAACGCGTGTCATCCGTTTTCCCAACACCTTTCCACCTGATCCTATAGATGACGGTGAGATACTTTCAGGACTTGGCGTGCCCGATATTCGCGGTACCATGGGCACTTTTTCCTATTACACAAATGAGGTACTAGAACAAAGCAAAGATACGGAAATGGGGGGAAAAATTATCAACATTACGTGGTCGAATAACAGGGCGGAGACAATTATTTATGGCCCCAGGAATAAATTGTTTAAAAGACCACCTGGCGAAATAAACCTGCCATTGACACTGGAAATTATCAACCACCATCCTGAAACGGAAAAAAACGAGGCGGTAGGTATTACTGACACCCGCCAGTTAAAAATCGAGACATTAGGTCAAACGCAATTTTTAAAAGAGGGGGATTGGAGCGACTGGTTTGTTTTAAAATTTACTTTTAACCCCTTTATAAAAATGTATGGTATCGCCCAGTTTTATCTCACTTCGCTTGAACCGTTAAAACTCTATTTGTCGCCGGTCAATTTTCATCCTGAACGTCCGCCGCTTCCCATTTCGCATCCGGGAAACTATTCAAAAGATATAGCCAAAAAGATAGGGCTATACAAGACGCTGGGCTGGGCAATTGATACGTGGGCGCTGAATGAAGAACGGATTGAAGAAGACGTCTTTCTTGACGATACGAACTTCACGGTAAATAAGGAAATTGAAATGTTGAAGGACTATTTGGGGAAACAGGATGTGCGCCTTTATATCCAACTCTTCGAATTTACCGACCGCGTCCAGCACATGTTCTGGCGATTTCAGGAAGGAGACCATCCAGCTTATGATAGAGAAAATGCGGAAAAATATAAGGGCGTTATCTTTGAATATTACAAAAAAATGGATGAAATTGTAGGGCTTGTGATGGGGAAAATTGACGACAAAACTGTTTTATTTGTGTGCTCCGATCACGGTTTTAATTCCTTTAAAAAGGCGGTAAATTATAATACGTGGCTTGTTAAAAACGAGTATATGGCACTTACCAATGAAGGTGATACAAAGGAAAAAACATTAGAAGACCTCTTTGGTCGTGGTCAGTTCTGGCCAAATGTGGACTGGGACAATACAAAGGCGTATGCACTGGGTTTGGGGAATATCTATATTAACCTTCGGGGGCGTGAGGCAAACGGTATTGTCCGTCCGGGAAAGCAATATGAGAAATTACGAAATGCTATTAAAGAAAAACTGGAGGCGTGGGTAGACGATACGAATGGCCAGAAACCCGTACGACGCGTGTACAAGCGGGAAGAGGTTTATAACGGTTACGACCCCAATCTCGTTCCTGACCTGATTGTTGCCAACAATAATGGTTATCGGGTATCCTGGCAAACCTCGTTGGGCGGGATTCCCAAAGACCTGCTTGAGGACAACAAAAAGAACTGGAGCGCCGACCACTGCTCACTCGACCCGGAGATTACCAAGGGTATCTTCCTGTCAAACATGAAATTTGAGTCAACGGAGGTCAATATAGTTGACATCTTTCCGACGATTTCGCAGCTATTGAACATCCCCGTTCCGGGAGATGTTGATGGAAAGGCGTTGAAGTAGAACTGAAAATAGGATGTAGATTTTCGCAGACCAGCGCAACAAATTTCATAGTTTCTGCCAGAAAAACGGAATTATAAATACCTTGATAAGGGGTTTGTTGTATTAATTTAAATAACATTACTTTGTTGAAAAACTCGTATAAAAAAATATTTTTAAGTCGTAAGTTGAGTCGGACACAACTTATGACTTTTCAATGCTTTGCGACTAATATTTACCCTTGATTTATTCCTTTACTCCTGGTATTAATTGTACTTGCAATTTTCCGAAACACACAACCAGCGGAGCAAAGGATGAGCATTTTTCAGACAAATATCCCTCTGTTAAACAAGTTCCTTACACACTTCGCCTCCTGCTTCAGCAAAAAACAAATGGCCATGTTTACCCTGGTCATCTATGCCTTGTTCAAAGACTACAAAAGAAACTCCCTTGATGCAATGGCAAAAGCCACTCATACCGATTATCAGAAATTTCAATACTTCTTCTCAGATTCAAAATGGGATATCCAGGCAATCAAACGCACAAGACTGGAAATCATTCAAAAACAAAGAACTACTGCTCCCACCAAAGACGGACTTCTCGCCATCGATGATACAGGCTGCCCTAAACCCTTTGCAAAAAAGACCGAGGGAGCAAAGTGGCAATATTGCGGACCACTCAAACGAGAGGAAGTCTGTAATGTCGGCGTCGGCGCTGCTTTCGTCTCACCATCAAAGCATTTTCCCATCGACATAATTCCCTACCTTCCTGCCAAGGAGTTTCCCAGAGGAAAAAACAACCCTCTGTTCAAAGACAAAATACAAATCGCCCTGGAACTCTTTCATAGCTGCTCAAAAACCATTGATTTCCCTGGCACGGTCTTTGACTCATGGTATGCAACAACGCGATTCCTTACACACATCCACAAGGAAGGCAAAATCTTCTATTCCGAAATAAAATCTAACAGAAACATCTTCATGTACCATCCGGTAAAAAAAATACACTGTTGCATCAAACCAGATGAGCTCGTTACCCTCATCAAAAAGCATTATTGCAATAAAATCAAATTCGTTACATTCAAAACTACGGATGGCTCTGAAGTATCACATAAAACCTATTCGTTCGAGGCAAAGCTTAAAGATTGTGACGTCCCCATCAAGTTTGTTGTCATTTTGGGCAAGTGGAATAAGGATGACGACAATAGCTATCACATCCTCATTACCAACAAACTCAATTCTTCTGCCAAAACAGTTATTACAAACTATCTGCTTCGTTGGGGTATTGAACACTGTTTCAAGGAATTAA
>Ga0194111_10008550_pt1 | contig 11253 bp, 10 predicted proteins | sample TA2KigC300mmetaG_FD_146194 | JGI IMG/M metagenome (GOLD analysis project Ga0194111, IMG submission 146194) | Freshwater microbial communities from Lake Tanganyika, Tanzania - TA2015033 Kigoma Deep Cast 300m | ecosystem: Environmental > Aquatic > Freshwater > Lake | place: Tanzania: Lake... | reverse complement strand
GCCAGCACCACCACGGATGATTGCCAATTACATGGATTATACCGATGATCGTTGCATGAATATTTTCACCTTGGGGCAAAAGGCAAGAATGCGGGCAAGCCTGACTTCCATGTACCCTTGGAGGGCCACTTTGGCTTTTCCATCAAATTTATTGGCGACAGGTTGTGCCGATAGCACGGTCCCCCGCGTTGGGTCGTTGCTTCGTTGGGGATCGGATACCCTCGTTCGTGTGAACGATACCTTGGGTCTTGGGGAATGGATCCGTGTTCTGGATGTCAACGGTTTGGGCAAAGACTCGGTAGGATTGATTCTGCAATCTGATGTTACAGATCAAGGGGGTCTTAGGGTCCTGACCTCGAACCCGCAGTCGGATGCCTTTGGTTATGTGCGCTTTCGTGCCCTCTCCGGTCCCAGGCCGGCTTGGAACCGTCTGCAGGCTACCCTTGCCAACCCTTCCGTTGGCGTGGGGCCTCCAAGTCCATTCTTGCTGCTCGATTGGTTCAGTCAAGCGGAAACCTCCTTGTATCCCAATCCTTTCACGGATGCTCTGTACCTGCATTGGGAGGGCCGTGATTCCGTTTCTTTTCAATGGACGCTCTTGGATATGACGGGTCGCAGTATCCAAGAAGGACAGTACCAAGGCCCTGCCTTTTGGTCGCCGGATGTTCGCTATTGGCAACCCCAAGCCTACTTGCTTCGTTTGGAGTGGCCCAGCGGCGAGGTAGAGCATCGCCGGATGATTAAAAACTAATCAAGGGAGTATCTCCTAGCTTGATTATTTAAAAAAAAGCCCGGACGAGCCGGGCTTCTTGGATAATCAAAGGAAATGGGCTGGCCTTAGTTGGCAGCTGCGCTCAATTTGATTTTGAGGTCCACGATGTCGTTGATGAACTTGTCACCAAGGTTCTTGAAGATGTTTTTGGAACCGTACACGACACCCCATTGGGTGCGGTCAATGCTGAGTGCGCATTCGGCGGTGCAATTGCCTTCGGCAAGGGCCACTTTGGCAGGGAAACTAACGCCTTTGGTCGCGCTTTTGAGGGTCAAATTCCCAGCGATGGTGTGGGTATTGCCCAAGGAATCCGGAGTAGCCAAAGCCGTCACAGTGGAAATCACAAATTTGGCCGTGGGGAATGAATCGGTCTGAAAAAAGTCACCGCTCATGAGGTGACCGGCGAGGTCGGCGTTTTGCTCAGCGTCGCTAATATCAAGGACCTTCAGACTCTTCATATCGATGGTGAATTCACCAGCTGAAATGGCATTGTTTTCGACAAAAAGCTGACCTTCGCTGACGTTGAAGGTGCCGTTGTGCTTGCCCGCAGGCTTGGAACCTGTCCATTCGACGATACCTGAAGCGACCGCTAAGGTGTCTGCGCCTTGACCGGCTTGGCCTTCTGCCATGGGGTCGGTGGTCTCGGAGGCGTTGTTTTTGCAGGCGCTAAGACCCAGTGTTAGGGCTCCGGCTGCGATGAGGATGAAATTTTTGATCATGTTGGATTGGTTTTGGGTTGGATGAATTGTTATATTTTTTTTGGAACGCAAAAGTAGGGATTTTGTTTAGGGCGAACAATGCTCGAGCAAGAAATCTTTCTAAATTTTTCATCGATAAAGGATGCGTTAATCCAAAAAATGATCCCATAATGTTCCTAATTTCGGAAAATTAAACTTGGTGATGTACCCCCTCAAGGACGGAAAGAACTCTTGGCAAACGCAGGATGCCCACGAAGTATATCGCAATCCTTGGATTGCCTTGACGGAGTACCAGGTTCTTCGCCCGGATGGGCAGCCCGGAATCTACGGGGTCGTGGCCTTCGCTAACCAAGCCATCGGCATTGTGGCGGTGGATGCTGAAGGGCGAATTGCTTTGGTGGGGCAATGGCGTTACCCGCTGGGCGCTTATTCCTGGGAAATTCCGGAAGGTGGCGGCCCTGTGGGTACGGATCCCTTGGAGGCTGCCCGCCGGGAACTCCAAGAAGAAACCGGACTGCAAGCGGAATCCTGGGAACCGTTGTTGCGAATGCACCTTTCGAATTCGGTAACGGACGAAGAGGCCCTCATTTATGTAGCAAGCGGTCTCACCCAGGGCCAGGCCCAGCCCGAAGGTACCGAAGACCTGAGCATTGCTTGGGTTACCTTGGAGGAGGCGCTGGAGCTTATCCAAGAGGGTCGCATCACCGATGCCATGAGCGTTGCTGCATTGCAGGCTTGGGCTCTACGACTTTTACGCAAATAATCCATCATGAAACCCAACCACAGGATTTTGACCAAATGCCTTCTCGCGATGACTGCCCTGCTCTGGGGATGGGGTGCGGAGGCACAGGGGACAGGTAAGCCGCGTAACATTATCATGATTATAGGGGACGGGATGGGGCATACCCAAGTTTCGGCGGCTTATTTGCACCAAACCCAAGGATCGGGGGATGGTTCTTGGAACATGGGGCGTTTCACGCATTTCGGTTACTCGGTCACCACCTCATCGGATGCCTTGATCACCGATTCCGGCGCGGGGGCAACGGCCTTGAGCACCGGACGCAAAACCTACAACGGTGCGGTGGGCGTGGGTCCGGACTCCCTGCCCTTGCAGACCATTGTGGAGAAAGCAGCGGCCACGGGACGGCGAACGGGCATGTTGGTTTCTTGCGAAGTCACCCATGCGACCCCAGCATCATACGCTGCGCATCGCATCGACCGGGATCTCTACGAAGACATCGCCTTGGATTTGAGTCTTGCCCCCTTGGATTGGTTGGTGGGTGGAGGCCGAAATCATTTTGTGACGAGGCAGGATCAACGAAACTTGCTGGAAGAGATGCACAAGGATAGGGGTTTCAAGGTCATGGACCGATCGGAGGATCTGCTCAAGGCACCTCAGTCTTCTGCTAAACAGCCCGTGGTAGCCCTGGTATGGGATGGACCCGCACCGCGAATCAGCGAAGGCAGGGACCCTGGCCTTATGGCGGCCCTCACCGCTCGAGCTTGCCGTGACTTGGACCGTCCCGCGCCCATTGCTACCAAGGATTCAGGCTTCTTCCTGATGATTGAGGGTTCGCAAATTGACTGGGGCGGTCATGCTAACGACGGGGACTATGTGCTGACCGAGACCTTGGATCTGGACCGGGTGGTCGGCGCTGCTCTGGACTTTGCTCGCCAAGACGGCAACACGCTGGTGGTATTGACTGCCGATCATGAGACCGGGGGAATGGCTATCAACAGCGGTTCACGGGATGCCCAAAGCATGGGTTTGGCCTTTACGACCAAGAAGCATACGGCAGCCTTGGTTCCGGTGATGGCCTACGGTCCTGGCGCTGAAACGATGAGCGCCATGATGGACAATACGGAAATTTACCGCCGTCTATGCGGCCTCTGGTCCTTGGAACCCTAGGGATGTTCCCTGGAACTCTAGGGGTTTTCCCTGGAACCCTAGGGAGAAGCTAGCAAAGTTTCGCGGGGTTGATCCGCAACAATCACTCCCTTATCGTTGCGCTTGAGGTTGGTTATGGCGTATTGGGGGTCATGTTCAAAGAACAGGGACCAATTTTCACGCAGGGCTTGTTCAAGGATCTCGGCTTTTTCGCTAAGGGTCTGCAAAGGCCTCACATCGTAGGCCATCACCCAAGGCAGGGGCAGATGAGCGACGGAGGGTAAGAGATCAGCGCAATACAACATCGATCGCCCTCCCCAATCCAAGATGGGGAGCATCATCCCTTCGGTATGACCGTAAACATGAAGGCAGGGCAATCCTGCGGCGTTTTGGCCGTCGGCAACTTCTTGCAATTGCCCCGACTGAATCAACGGTTCGATATTCTCGCGCAGAAAGGAGGCTTTTTCGCGGGCATTCGGATGGGGGTACGACCATTGCAATTGCCTGCCGGAGACCCAATAGGTTGCTTTTGGAAAAACGACCCGAATTTCCTCCCCTGAACCAACGCGTTCCGTTGCCCCACCGCAGTGATCAAAGTGCAGATGGGTCAGCAGGACATCGGTGATTTGATCGCTGCGCCAACCTGCCGCTTGGACGGCATCGACTATGGAAACTTGCTCCGTTGGGCCGTAATGGGCCATAAATTTGGAGTTTTGCTTATTTCCTAATCCGCAGTCTATAACGATTTTGCGATCATTTACTTCAACCAATAAGCATCGCATGGCCCAGGTGCAGAGGTTATGGGCATCCGGAGGATTCGCTTGAGCCCATAGGCTCTGAGGAACCACGCCGAACATGGCCCCACCATCCAACTTAAAAAAACCGGTTTGTAAAATTTGCAGTTTCATGGAAATTCGCCTTGTTTTCAAAAGACCCCTGCCAAGGATTTCGTATTTTTGTAGACTATGTCAAAGTTAAAGCCTGGAGATAAGATTCATTTAATTGCCATAGGGGGCGCAGTCATGCACAACCTGGCCTTGGATCTGCAATTTGCGGGCTTCCACATCACAGGCTCGGATGATCGCATCGATGAGCCGGCCAGGGGTCGATTGGATGTGGTTGGGCTGATGCCCGACCGCCTTGGATGGGAGCCGTCCAGAATCACCGAGGATTTGAGTCTTGTCGTCCTGGGAATGCACGCGCGTTCCGACAATCCTGAATTGCTCAAAGCCTTGGACCTTGGTTTAACCATCTACTCTTTTCCGGAATTGGTCGGCGAATTGACGGCCAATCAACAACGGCTTGTGGTGACGGGTTCCCATGGCAAAACCACCATTACCTCCATGGTGATGCATGTATTGCGTTTCCATCGACGGCCTTTTGATTACCTCGTGGGTTCGGCCATGCCCGGTTACGAACGTATGGTCCAGCTCGGTACTGCTGCTCATACGGTAGTCCTCGAAGGCGACGAGTATCTGAGCTCACCCTTGGATCCTCGTCCCAAAATGATGCATTATCAACCCCACGGCACCGTAATCACCGGGATTGCTTGGGATCATATCAATGTCTTTCCTTCCAAAGCCTCCTACGAAAAGGTTTTCGCTAATTATATCGCAGGCCTTCAGCCGGGGTCGACCTTAATTTATTTTGAAGAAGACCCCGCATTGGTTAAGTTGGTTCAATCCTTTGGCGGGCATTTGGATTGTAAGCCTTACAAGGCTGCGCCTTATGTGGTGGAAGATGGATACACCTTTCTCAAGACAAGTTTAGGCAAAATCCCTTTGCAAGTCTTTGGCAAACACAATATTCACAATATCGCCGCCGCCAGGCAGCTCACCGCCATGGCCGGTATCGAAAAGGTGGATTTTTACCAAGCGATTGCTTCTTTTCCGGGAGCCTCTAGGCGATTGGAACGGATGACCACCGGTTCCGGTCAGACGGTCATCCGGGATTTTGCGCATTCACCTTCCAAGGTATCGGCTTCGGTGCAAGCGGTTCACGAACAATTCGGGGCTGAATTTACAGCAGTTTTGGAATTGCACAGTTTCTCGAGTTTGAATCCGGACTTTATCCCGGAATACCAGGGAACGATGAATGCCCCTGCGGTGGCTGCGGTGTATTGTTCCGGAGCGGAGGCGCAACGTAAACAAGGGCGTAGCCTCGATGCCGACTTTCTGGTGAAAGCCTTCGGACGCAAGGATCTCAAGATTTTTGACGACCTCCAGGCCCTGCAAGATTGGGTTCGTATCCAATCGGCGTACCGGCCCCTGTTGATGATGAGTTCAGGTTCATGGTCTTCATGGCCTTGGGAAAAGGAAATTAGCGAATGGTAAACTTGGATTTAGGGCGATTAACCCTCAGCAGACCCCTGCTGTTTTTTGATCTGGAAACGACCGGTTTGAATATCGGTCAAGATCGCATCGTTGAATTTGCGGGGGTCAAAGTCCATCCGGGCGGTACCGTGGAAGAATTGGAGCAAAGGCTGCAACCCGGTATCCCCATCCCCGAGGAGGTTTCCAAAATTCATGGCATCTACGATGCGGATGTTGTCGGCATGCCCACGCTGGAGGAATTTGCACCTCAATTGATTCGTTTTTTTGATCAGGCCGATTTGGCAGGGTATAATTCAGCGTATTTTGATTTACCCTTTTTGATGGACGAAATGTTGCGTATCGATATGGATCTGGATATTTCCAATGCCCGCATGGTGGATGTTCAAGCGATTTTTCACAAGAAAGAACCCCGTGATTTGAAGGCCGCATTGCGTTTTTATTGCGGGGAGGAATTGGTGAATGCGCATTCGGCCGCCGCCGATGCCCGGGCCACGTGCATGATCTTATTGCAACAGCTGAATCGCTACGAGGACCTGCAAGGCAACGTGGATTTCCTGCATCGTTTCACTTCTCGTAACAACAAATCAGTGGATTTGGCGGGGCGCATCGTTCGCAATGACAAGGGGGTGGAACTCTTCGCTTTCGGCAAATACAAAAATCAATCGGTGTCCGAGGTCTTTGCTCGAGATCCTTCCTATTATACGTGGATGATGTCCGGGGATTTTCCAAGGCATACCAAGAAAGTCATCACCGGTATTCGCCTGCGCGCAATGAACACCGAAGGAGGACCCAAGGCCTAGAGGAATTTCCGTGAATCCGTATTCTATACCGGAGATCGCAGGGGATTTGCAGACCCTGGATACCAAGGAGGGCCAAGCCAAAGTGGCCGTGTACACCTTGGGTTGCAAATTGAATTATGCCGACGGCCTGAGCATCCGCAAAACCTTCGAAGACCGTGGTTATGCCCCAGTAAATTTCGAAGAGGGAGCCGATGTTTACATCATCAACACCTGTTCAGTGACCGACAAGGCCGATCGTAAATGTGCCAGGGTTGTTCGGCAGGCGCTGAAACATTCCCCACAAGCCAAGGTTGTGGTCGTGGGTTGTTATGCCCAGTTGCAACCGGAACAAATCGCCCAAATTCCTGGGGTTCATCTGGTTGCGGGCACCGAGGCCAAATGGAAATTGCCCGAGCTCCTGGAAGAAACTGGCTCCACATCCCCAATGGTCCAAGTGGTCCATGCTCCCATTGATGAATCCGTCGAATTTAAACCAGCGCAGAGTTGGGGAGATCGGACCAGGGCATTTCTTAAAGTCCAAGACGGTTGCGATTTTCCATGTACTTATTGTACGATCCCCATGGCCAGAGGGAAGGCTCGTTCGGATGCCATGGATTCGGTCGTGGAGAGGGCCCAGCGTCTTGCCTCCGAGGGCGCAGAGGAAATCGTCCTCACCGGGGTCAACCTGGGTGATTTTGGACGGGGCAGTGGCGATGACCGTCGCTTGGGTTATTCCCTGGCGGCCTTGGTTCGCCGCATGCAGCGTGATGTTCAGGTAGATCGTCTCCGCTTGTCCAGCGTGGAGCCTAATCTCTTTGGGGATGATTTGATTGCAGCATTACAGGAGAGTCCTCGCTTCGTGCCTCATTTCCATATTCCGCTGCAAAGCGGTTCTGATAGCGTTTTGCGCCGTATGCGTCGTCGATACACCACGGAGGATTACCGTCGGCTCCTGTTGCGCTTGGCCCATACCTTCGAGGGAGTCTGCCTGGGGGCCGATGTGATGGTCGGTTTTGGCGGGGAAACGGAGCTTGAATTCAGGGAATGTTATGAATTTCTGGAGTCCTTGCCGTTGGCCTACCTTCATGTGTTTACCTATTCCGAAAGACCGGGTACGGTCGCTGCCGAATGGACGCCCGTGGTCCCCGTGCATGAGCGTCTTGAGCGCAACCACGCCTTGACGCAATGGGCGATGGATCGTCAAATAAACTATGTGACGGGCTTCTCCGGCAAGGTGATCCCAGTGCTCTTTGAGCAAGATACCTACCAAGCCGAACAAGGTGAATTGAAAATGAGGGGCTATACACCCAATTTCATTCGGGTGGAATGTGCCTACGATCCGCTATGGGTGGGGGCCTCGGTACCCGTGCATTTGGGAGGACTCATGTGCAGAGAATCGGAGGTTATGTTGAAGGGGACTGTTCTTGGCTAAGCCTTGGGAAGGCTGAAGCTATTTTGGAATAAGTCATTGAATCTAAGGAAGCTTCACAGGGCATCCCGAGCCCTGCCTTTTGGCAACCTTGGATAGGGTCCAGTTGGGTGGCCCCCCTGAGGATTTGAGGCCTTGACTGAAATTTTCGTTATTCTGCAAGGGGCTTTCAACGAGCTTGCGAAGTTGATTTTCCCATACGCCTTTGCCCGGGGCTGCAAGGGGCTTTTCCAACAAGGGTCCTTGGTAAACGGTTAGGGAACGGTTGCTGGTAATCAAAAGCCAGGGTTGTTGAGGAATACCGTAGATACTCAAAAATTGCTGCTTGGGGTCTCTGCGCAGGGCCATGGCAAGGTTATGATCCATCAGGTATTTGAGGCAATCCTTCTCGGGAAGCATAGGGTCGCTGAACACGGCTACCCAATGCACTTGGTCCCCCCATAATTCCTGCTGATCCCTTAAGCGGTCCATCACAGCATGGGCCTGCGTGCAACTCGGATCCAGGTAAACCTGGGCGGTTAATTTTTGGGCCATTAGGTGACAGGGCGCGTAACAAAAACTCAATGTTATGAAAACTAAGGTAAGGGTCCTGCGAAGCCATGCAGTCCACGGGCCTTGAACCTGGCGTAGGTCCGCATTGCACGGTATCCGATGGCCGGGAACGCCGGCACCCTCTGCCGCCTCAATATCCCGATCTCGGTCTCCGATCATCAGACATTTTGCGGGGTCCAAGCCAAAGCGATGCACCGCCTTTTGGACCATGAGGGGTTCGGGTTTACGGCACAGGCAGGGTTCGGAACGAGGATGGTGAGGGCAGGCATAAACCGCATCAAGACGGATGCCGTGGGAGGCCAATGCATCCAGCATTTTGGTATGTATTCGGTGTAAATCCTCCAACGTGTAAAAGCCGAGCCCTATTCCCCCTTGGTTGGTGATGACGATGAGGCGGTATCCTCTGCTTTGGGCCGCCATCATGATCTCCACAATTCCCTCCAACAGATGCCAATCCTCGGGGCAGTGGATATAATCTCCTGGGTCATGGTTGATGACACCATCCCGATCAAGAAACAAGGCAGCATCACGGACGAGGCCCTCTGCTAGGTTTGGAACGGGAAGCTCAATCACCAGGGGATATGCTTTGGATTATTATTCATCAAAGTAAAGGTTAAACCTTTAATTTTGGCCATGGAACGAATATTGATTTTAGATTTTGGATCGCAGTACACCCAGCTCATTGCGCGTAGGATTCGTGAAATGGAGGTTTACTGCGAAATTCATCCTTTCCATCATTGCCCCGAGGAAGGCGAGGGTTGGGGCGGGGTTATTCTTTCGGGTTCACCCTTTTCGACCCATGATCGCGAAGCGCCCATGGCGCCATGGCCGGAATGGTTCGGGTCATTGCCTGTTTTGGGAATATGTTACGGGGCTCAATGGCTCGCCGTCCATCGAGGTGGGCAGGTGCAGCGGTCGGTGATCCGTGAATACGGCAGGGCCCAACTGCAGGTCAACCCCCAGGGGGGGTCCCCCTTGCTTCAGGGTATCCGCCAAGGCAGCATCGTATGGATGTCCCACGGGGATACGGTAACGGAATTGCCCCAAGGGGCCCTGCATACCGCTTCCACGGAGTCCGTTCAGTATGCCGCCTTTGAATGGCCGGACCAAAGGGTGTATGCGATTCAATTCCATCCCGAGGTGACCCACAGCGAGGAGGGCATGCAGGTTTTGCGCAATTTTGTGTTAAGAATCTGCGGGATGAAACCGTCGTGGACAGCGGCATCCTTTGTGCAACAAAGCATTCACGATTTGAAAGCCCAAGTGGGGGATCATGAAGTAGTGATGGGGATTAGCGGAGGTGTGGATTCGACAGTGGCAGCGGTGCTCTTGCACCATGCCATAGGGGATCGTTTGCATGGGATTTTTGTGGACAATGGGCTTTTGCGTCAAGACGAATTCACCCAGGTTCTGGAAGCCTACCAACAATTGGGTTTGAGGGTCAAAGGGGTCGATGCCCAAAACGAATTCTACGAGGCCTTGGCCGGATTGGAGGAGCCGGAAGCCAAACGCAAGGCCATTGGCAGAGTTTTTATCGAAGTATTTGAACGTGAGGCGAATGCCATCCCAGCAGTGGCTTTTTTGGGACAGGGAACCATCTACCCCGACGTGATTGAATCGGTATCGGTGCATGGTCCTTCGGCCACCATCAAATCGCATCATAATGTAGGCGGGCTCCCTGACCGCATGAAACTCAAATTGGTGGAGCCTCTTCGTGCCTTGTTCAAAGACGAGGTCCGCAAAGTGGGGAGGGCACTCAATATCCCTTCGATATTGCTGGATCGTCATCCCTTCCCGGGCCCTGGTCTGGGCATTCGCATCCTGGGTCCGGTGAACAGCGCCTCTGTGCGTTTGTTGCAGCAAGCCGATGCGATCTACTTGGAGCATCTTCGTCGAAGCGGGTGGTACGATCAAATTTGGCAAGCCGGGGCCATCCTGCTGCCCGTCAAATCGGTGGGCGTGATGGGCGACGAAAGGTCCTACGAAAGGGTCGTCGCCTTGCGGGCTGTGCACAGTCTGGATGGTATGACGGCGGATTGGGTGCACCTTCCCTATGATTTGTTAGCCGAAATTTCCAACGATATCATCAACCGTGTTCGCGGCATCAATCGCGTGGTTTACGATATTTCTTCCAAGCCTCCAGCAACCATCGAATGGGAGTAGGTGGACAGTCCGGGCGTTGGACCTTACGCACTCGGCAAGTTTTGGAATTTTTGGAATTTTGGGAAGGCCGCAACCGAACGGCGGCCTCGGATTTGTCAGGACTGCTTAGGGAATATGCCCGTAAGTTCCCCCAAATGGGCTCACGGGACCGTAAGGAATGGTCAATGGGGGTGTACCAAGCGCTGAGGGCTCAGCGTATTTGGAGTTCCTCCGATAGGGCAGCCGATATAGCAGCCGATAGGGCGGCCGATTTTGCCCCGTGGGAGCAGGCCCTTACCGCAGGGCTGCTCGCGATGCACGGAGAAGAGCATCCCTGGGTCGCTTATCTGCGGGAGCAATACCCATCGAAGATGGATCTACAAAGTGTTCTACAAGAAAATTCCTCCAAGGGATTTCCTCACAGCAACTTTATTTCACCGCGGTTGGTCGACGATATCCAATCCCCGGATCCTGCGGAAGGTACTTACGGCATCGAAAAATGGTTGCAAGAACAAGGATTACCCGGAATGGCCTGGTTGAGAATTCGAAGAGGCTATGAAACCGTTTTGGAAGAACGAATTCACCAACAAGGTTGGGCCGCTCCGCTCAAGTTTACCTTGAAGCATCCTTCGGCATTGCAAGCATGGGCCATGCCCTTGG
>Ga0194111_10008534_pt1 | contig 11266 bp, 7 predicted proteins | sample TA2KigC300mmetaG_FD_146194 | JGI IMG/M metagenome (GOLD analysis project Ga0194111, IMG submission 146194) | Freshwater microbial communities from Lake Tanganyika, Tanzania - TA2015033 Kigoma Deep Cast 300m | ecosystem: Environmental > Aquatic > Freshwater > Lake | place: Tanzania: Lake... | reverse complement strand
TCGGAAGAACCACCTCCGCGATCCCGTTCCACGCCCGGCAGTGGTCTGCTGGGCCAACTGCTGCAGGTCCTCGCCTGGGTCCTGCTCGCCGCGATCCTGATCCTGATCGTCTGGCTCTTGGTGTGGGCGGCGCTGCGCCTTGAGGCGTCCTCTCACACGGGTACCAGTGCGAAGATCGACGAGCAAGAGGTGGACGCGAGCCGGATGGAGGGACTGCCGATTCCCGCGGCCGACGCCCGACAGGATCTCCTGGCCATGGCAAGGTCGTGCCTCGAGGCCGGGGATCTGGGGAGAGCCATCGTCTATGCCTTTGCCTACCAGTTGGTCGAGCTGGACAAGTGCCAATTCATTCATCTGTCCAAAGGGAAGACGAACCGGCAATACCTGCGCGAGCTGAATGCGTGGCCGCAACTTGCCGCCTTGGTTCGCCTCACAATGCTCGCCTTCGAGGACGTGTTCTTCGGCCGCCACGCGATTTCCAGGCAGCGGTTCCAAAGTTGTTGGGACAGCCTGGACGACTTTCACCGACACCTGGAGCAGGCCCGGCCATGACACGCGCACGGGACATCTCGGGAACGACCCAACGACGCGCGGCGCGGAAGCAGTCGCTCTGCTGGGTGCTCGGCATCAGCCTGCTGACCGCCGGCTGCGGGGGAACGGGCGAACTGGACGAGTCTTACGGTCAACGCCGGGGCCGAGCGGCGTTGAGTGTTCAGGGCACGAGCGTGCTGGCCGGCATGTTCGAACGGGCGGGTTTCAAGGTGGTCACCTGGAAGTACCTCTCACCGAGGTTGCAGGACTACGACGTGATCGTGTGGACGCCGGACGATTTCGGACCGCCGGGCGCGGAGCCACGCCAGTTCCTGGATGACTGGTTGGCGGAATCGTCTGGCCGGACACTCGTGTTCATCGGACGAGACTATGATGCTGTCAGCCGCTACTGGAACCAGGTGCTGCCTCACACGCCGGCCGACCAGCGCGTTGAAGTGATACGCCGCGCGGCTCAGGCTCAGTCAACCCACGACAATCGCCGTTTGGAAATGCCCGCGGACAAATGCGTCCAGTGGTTCACGATGCGGCGCGCGGGGCCGAGACAGCGCGTGACGGCGTTTGACGGCCCCTGGAGTCAGCTGTTCGACGCGTCGCAAAGCGATATCTGGATCGAAGGCCGACTCGACACGCCCACGCCCGAGGAGCTGGCCCAGGCACGCCGGGAAGCAGAGGAATCGGTCGACCCCGAGGCGGAACCGGACGCGCCGCCGTACGAGGACGGGCCGCCGTACGAGGACGACCCGCCGGAACCGGACGCGCCGCCGTACGAGGACGGGCCGCCGTACGAGGACGGGCCGCCGTACGAGGACGGGCCGCCGGAACCGGTCGAACCTTGGCAACCGGACAGGTCTTGGGAACCGCAGGCGGAAGAGCAATTGGCCGAGCAACCGGATTTCGAGGTGCGAGTGGACGTCGACGGGGACCTGGAATATGGTGAGCGACAGGCGTTGTACGAACCTCCGGGGTTTGAGCCGCTGTTGCGATCGGACCAAGGGGTCCTGGTCAACCGCGTGACGAAACGGGCGTGGGGCGACAGCCAGATCCTTGTCGTGACCAACGGTTCGTTCTTGCTCAATTTGCCGATGATCAATCACGAGCACCGGTTGCTGGCCGGGGAGTTAATTCGGGCGTGTGGCAGCGGGGGCAAGACGGCTTTCCTGGAAAGCGGGCCAGGTGGGCCGTTCATCTTCGATTCCAGGCCGACCGCGCCGGCCGAGATGGTGCGCAGACGCGTGCTGCTGGCCATCCACTGGTTTGCCCTGGGGATTCTGGTTTGTTTCTATCTCTTTCCCATTTTCGGACGGCCGAAGAAGGGTGAGGCAGGTTCGGAGGCCGACTACGGCGCGCACGTCGATGCGCTCGCCGCCCTCCTGCAGGAAACGGGTGACACCCAGTATGCGCATCAGCAGCTGACGCACTACCAGCAGATTGCACGCCGTGACGCGAGCGTTCGGCCTGGCGTGCCGGCTGGAAAGCGGAGCCGCTCGCCCGGCTCCTCGAACAAGAGACTCAAGTAGAAGGTGGAATGGTTTCTCATGAGCAACTCACCAGTGGATCCGAACTCGGACGATGCAGGCGTGGAATACACGTGCATGGTGTGTCGGCAGCGGCAGATGGGATCGCCGGGGACGGTCGCCGTCTGCCCGGGGTGCGGCATGTCGCAACTGATACCGAGTCACGCCGTGCCTTCGGGCGGCGCGGCGCGACCGCCGCGAGTGGTGGCGATTGACGAGATCTCGGGCTCCGGCGTGCAGGTGTTGGACGAACAACCCGACCAGCGGTCCGCGCCGTCCAGTTCGCCGTTCCGGGGCGAGACGCCGCAGTCGACGAGGCCCGACGAATTGTCGATCGAACGCAGTCAGGCCAGCGACGGCCGCGACACGCCCGCGCGGCGGCTGTTTGACCGGATGATCGGCGAAATCAGCAGGGTGTTTGTGGGCCAGGACGAGCTGGTGCTCGGCTCTTTGGTGGCGTTGTTCTCCGGCGGCCATGTTCTGATCGAGAGCGTGCCGGGGTTGGGCAAGACGATTTTCGTCCGGACCTTGGGGCGCACCCTGGGCTGCAGTTTCAGTCGCATTCAGTTCACGGCGGACCTGATGCCGTCGGACATCACGGGCGCGCCCATCTTCGACATGAAGACCCAGGATTTTCGTTTTCGCCCCGGGCCGGTCTTCACGCAAATCCTGTTGGCGGACGAAATCAATCGATCGCCCGCCAAGACCCATGCCGCGCTGTTGGAGATCATGCAGGAGTTCCGCGTCACGGTGGACGGCAAGAGCCACGCGCTGGAACGTCCGTTCCTGGTCATGGCCACGCAGAACCCGATCGAGTCGGAAGGAACCTACAATCTGCCGGAAGCGCAGCTTGACCGGTTCATGTTCAAATTACTGGCCGACTATCCGCGGGAAGAGCAGGAGGCCGCGATCCTCAAGATGCACAGCTCGCAGGTCGACATCAATCAACGGCTGGAGCAGGAGGTGGCCACCGTCACGTCGCCGGCGGAGATCATGGCCGTCACGCGGGAGAACGGCAACGTCCGCGTGGACGATCGGTTGTTGGGCTACGTCAACAGCATCGTGAGACTGACGCGGCAATGGCCCCAGTTCCACATGGGCGCGTCGCCGCGGGCGGGAATTGCACTCATGCAGGCCATTCGGACGCTGGCCGCTTTTGAAGGGCGGGATTACGCGATTCCCGACGACGTGATCCGAGTCGCGCTGCCGGCGCTGCGGCACCGCGTGATTCTGACGGCGGAGGCGGAAGTGGAGGGGCATCGCGTGGACGAGTTGTTGCGCGAGCTGATTCGTTCCGTGGAGGTGCCCAGACTTTGATCCGCGAACTGATTCAGCAACTGACACTGCATCTGTTCGGGTTGGCCGCGCTGTTGGCGGTACCGTTGGCGGTACTCGCGCGGCAGCGAGTCTATCCCAACGTGCCGCTGCTGATCCTGTTGGTGGTTCCGTGCTTCCTTTCGTTGTTGCTGGTCGTCATACCCGAGTCGATGGTTGTGGTGCTGCTGGTGGACGCGGCCATCCTGGTCCTGGCGGTGGTTGATGCGACGTCGCTGCCGCGGGCGCGGGCCTTTTCCGCGCAGCGCGAGCTGGAACGCGTCGCCTCGCTGGGGAAACCGCATTCCGTGCGGGTGACGCTGGCCAACCATCGCCGCCGCCTTGCGCACCTTTGGGTGCGGGACGACCTGCCCGAGCCGTTCACCGCCACTCCCGAGCAATTCGTGCTGCGCCTGCCGGCTCGCAGTCGAGCGGTGTTGAGCTACAAGTTCAGGTCGCAGCGCCGCGGTTCGTTCACCATGGACTGCGTCCACCTCCGAGTGCGCAGCCGCTGGGGGCTCTTGAAACGGTACCTGTCCCTGCCGGTTCCGTCGACGGTTCACGTCTATCCCGACATGGTGCAGCTTGCCGAATACGCCATGCTGGCGCGTACGAACCGGCTGAGCCTGATGGGTGTGCGACGCAGCCGGAAGATCGGCCAGGACCACGACTTCGAGCGCTTGCGCGACTACACGCTCGACGACAACTACAAGCACATCGAGTGGCGGGCGACGGCGCGCAGGAACAAGCTTACCGTGAAGGAGTACCAGACCAGTCAGAGCCAGCGAATCATCTTCCTGCTCGATTGCGGCCGCATGATGAACAATCTGTCGGCGGGCTTGAGTCTTCTCGATCACGCGTTGAACGCCGCGCTGATGCTCGCGTACGTCGCCCTGCGGCAGGGCGATTCCGTCGGCCTGATCTGCTTCTCCGACACCATCCACAACTTCGTGCCGGTGCGCGGCGGCATGAGTCAGATGAACCACCTGCTGCACGCGTCGTTCGATCGGTTTCCGCGGCTGGTCGAGTCGCGTTATGATCTGGCGTTCCTGCACCTCGCGTCCCATTGCCGCAAACGATCGCTGGTCGTCCTGATCACCAACGTCATCGATGAGGTGAACCGATTCCAGATCGAACGGTACCTCGGTGTCCAGGTGGGGCGGCACTTGCCTTTGGGCGTTCTGCTCCGCGATCACCGGCTGTTCGACGCGGCCGAGTCAGTGCCTGTCGATGCCAGTGCCCTGTTCCGAGCGGGCGCTGCCGCCGAAATCCTCAACTGGCGTCATGAGGTTGTCAGCGATCTCGCGCATCGAGGCGTGCTGGTGCTCGACGTCTTCCCCGAAGATATGACCGCTCCGCTTGTCAACCAATACCTCGATATCAAGGCGCGCCATCTGCTGTGACGTCGATGTGCGGCACCGGTATCCGTTTTTTGTGGTGAGTCACCCATCAGCTGACGCTGCCGGTTCGCGAATTGCCGCGGTCGTGCCGCGCGCGGGTTTGAATGCGGGCGCCGCGGGGGGCTCTTCACGGCTTTCGGTCCGGACGTCGAGTGGGGCGACGCCGCTGTCGCTCCGCATCTCGAGAGAGGGCTTGCTGCAGTAGTCCGCGTGCGATGTGGAAGTTGGTGCGGCATAGCCTGTCGAGGACTTCGGGGAGGTTGAGCAGGTCTTGCTCGGCGGCACGCTCGAGGACGCCAACAGGTCTCGAGACCGGCAGTCCAAGGCGAAGTGCCTCTTGTCGGGCTTCCGTCTCGTCGAGCAGTACGGTAGCCGGCTGAAGTTCCAGGCAAAAAATCCGGGACAGGTACATTTAATGCGGCAAACTGGGCGGTGTGGGATGCGAGCGATCCGCGCGGCGGGTGGCTTTGGAGTGCGGTGACTCGTCACCGCTTTCTTTTTTCCCGCGGAGCCGGCCGGCTATCGATCGATTTGGGACGGATTCCCGCTGCGAGAAAGAAAGCGGCGACGAGTCGCCGCACTCCAAAGAGCGTGACTCGAGCGGAAAGGCTGCACGTCAATTTGGCTGGCGAGAGAGAACACGACCTCACAGAAGCAGATGGTCTCTCGCGAATCAGGCTGTTCCATCATCACAGCCGGACCGGTAGCGCCGAACTGGCCATTATAGCGGATGCCTACGATCACGCGGCACGCGAGTATCGATGATGCAATCCGCCGACCTGCGCAGTCGAGATGACCTGGCCCAACGACGGCAGTTCCACCGCGCGGGGATTTGGCGAGTTGCGATCCAGCGACAGATGCGGCCTGGAATTGTGATAGTAGTCAAAGTACTCGCTCAGGATGCGGCACAAATGCCGTTCGTTTAGCACGATGACATGGTCGAGACATTCGCGGCGGATGCCTGCCGATAACTCGCTCAGAATTCTCCACCGACTTCACGTCGGTGGATTCACGACTGAAGAGCTACTCGCCACGGTCGCGAGCACCGTTCCGTTCTCCACCGACTTCACGTCGGTGGATTCACGACTGAACAGCTACTCGCCACGGTCACCAACACCGTTCCGTTCTCCACCGACTTCACGTCGGTGGATTCCCGACTGAAGAGCTACTCGCCACGGTCACGACCACCGTTCCGTTCTCCACCGACTTCACGTCGGTGGATTCACGACTGAACAGCTACGTTCACGGGCGGCGCTCCGCGGCCGTGAAGTCGGTGGAGGCGGGGTAGCTGGTAGCTGGTCAGTCGTGCTGCCACCGACGTGTAGTCGGTGGAGGCGGGGAAGCGGTAGCTGGTAGCTGGTAGCCTGTAGCCGGTCAGTCGTGCTGCCACCGACGTGAAGTCGGTGGAGGCGGGGAAGCTGGTCAATCGTATTGCGCTGAGCGGACAGGTCTCACAGCGAGAAGGTACTCCAGCAAGCCAGTCAAGACACGCGGTGCGAAGCGGCGACCGACGTCCGATCAGGTCCGCAGCCGCGGTAGAGACCGGGACCTCGCCTCGCACTGCGTGCCTTGAGCGGCGGCTTGTTGGGACACGCTTTCCTCCCGTTCCGCGTTTGGCTTCGTCCAGACGCGTCTTCGCACGCAGTGGCACGCCCCACCCGTCCCTGCGCGGCTCCCTCGAGCACGTGTCGACGGCCCGTGTCCGTCAAGAATCCCGCGGAAACACTGCTGGAAGCACGTGAAGTGCTAGCTGCCAATTGCTGGGGCTGAGCCTCACTCCGCATCGCGCCAAGAGCGGCGTGCTACCGCTCGTAGAGCTTGGCAAGTTCCGCGAGGCGGTGACGAATCGCGGGCGTGACGGCATCCTGTGTGAAACGCCACCGCCAGTGCCCGTTGGCGGTGCCCGGCAAGTTCATTCGTGCTTCGGTGCCCAATCCCAGGACATCTTGCATGGGGATCACGGCCAGGCTCGCGACGCTGGACAGTGCAGCGCGGATCAACTTCCAGTGGATGTCGGCTGCATCCGTGGCATCCAGGTAGCGCATCGCGTGGTCCCGCTCTTTCCGGATGACCTCCTCCGACTGCGTCGTGTCGGGACGCGTGTTCTCAAACCAGCCGCGCGCCGTGTCGTTGTCGTGCGTGCCCGTGTAGACAACACTGTTGGCCGGGAAGCTGTGCGGCAGGTGCCGTGATGCGTGCTCGTCCGCGCCGAAACCGAACTGTAAAACCTGCATGCCGGGCAGTCCCAGCTGACTGCGCAGCATGTCGACATCCGGCGTGATCACGCCGAGGTCCTCGGCAATCAAAGGCAGACAATCGCGTTTGCGACGCAGCGCGTCGAAAAACGCGATGCCCGGCCCAGTGGCCCAGCGGCCCCGTTTCGCCGTCGGCGAGTCGCCGGGGATCGCCCAATACGCCTGAAATGCCCGGAAATGGTCCAGACGCAGAACGTCGACCCGATCCAAGGCGCTCTGCATGCGGGAGGTCAACCAGGAGTATTGCTCGCGGGCGTGTGCATCCCAGGCGTAAACCGGGTCACCCCACAGCTGGCCGTCCTCTTGGAACAGGTCCGGCGGCACACCTGACTTGAACAGCGACTCGCCGTGCTCGTCCAGTTGAAACAGATCCTGATGCGCCCAGACATCCGCCGAGTCGTGTGCGCAATAGAAGGGCAAGTCGCCGATGGTCGTGATGCCGCCTTCCTTGATCATGGCGCAAGCAGCAACCCACTGCTTGTCAAAACTGAACTGCAGGAACTGCTGAAAGAGGACCTCGTCGGACAGCTGTTCTCGAGCCGCCTCGATGGCCCCAGGACGCCGCTCGGCCAACTCCCGGGGCCAACGCCACCAGCACGCCCCGTCCTGTGCCCGGCGAATCGCCATGAACAGCGAGAAGTCGGGCAACCACTCACTCGCCCGTTCAAGAAACGCGCTGAACGGCTCTCCCCACGACCGCTGGCTTCGGAACCGTTCAAATGCCGCGCGACACAAACGCTCCTTCGCCGCCGCCACCGCCTCAAAGTCGACGCGGTCTTCCGGAAGATGCGGATAGCTCTCCCAATGCGATTCCCGCAACAAACCATCGTCCGCCAGAACCTCGGGGCTGAGCAACAACGGATTGCCAGCAAACGAGGACGAACACTGGAACGGGCTCCAGTCGCCACCAACCGGCCCCAGCGGCAGAAATTGCCAGACACGCTGCCCCGTCTCCCGCAGGAACTCGATCATCCAACGCACCTCCGGCCCAAGGCCGCCGATGCCCCATCGGCTGGGCAGAGAGGTGATGTGGCACAGGATTCCCGAAGCACGCGTGAGCTGCATGACTGCTCATCTCCTGACGCGGCCCGCGGCCGCAACCGATTCTGGACGGGTTCTCCTGCCAGTCCCGAATACTCGGACGGGCAGGAGTGCCCGTCCTACAACGTGCGCGAACGGCGCGCGGTTGTGACACCCAGAGATTCTAGCGATGTTTGGCCTCGAACCAAATGCCGAGTAAGGTGGCCTCCAGCCCGCCCGTTTCACCTCATGGACACCGCTTCCATCCGGGCCCGACGCTCCGACCACCCATCGCCGGTGAAACCAACCGGGGACGGCTTGAAATCCTCATCGGTTGCGTGTCACATGGTGGAGGAAACGGTGGTCACGCCCTTGCTCGATTGGATCGGACCATGATGATCGACGTCAACGTGAATCTGTCGCGCTGGCCGTTTCGGCGTCTGCCGTGTGACACGCACGATCGCCTGACTCTCAAGCTTCACCAACACGACGTCGTCCAGGCGTGGGTGAGCAGTTTTGACGCCGTGCTGCATCGCGACATTGGCGGCGTGAACTTGCGATTGGCCGAGGCCTGCAAGGAGTCGGGCAACGTCCAACTCGTTCCCTTCGGGACAGTCAATCCGATGAGCCCCGATTGGCACGAGGATCTGCGACGCTGTCACGAGGATTACCGCATGCCGGGCATCCGACTGGTGCCGAACTACCACGATTACTCGCTCGAGAACGCGGCGGTGGCCGAGCTGTTCCAACTTGCCGAGAATCGCGGGCTGATAGTCCAGATCGCATTCCGCATGGAGGATCCCAGGACCCAACACCCGCGACTTCAGGTGCCTGACGTGGATCCGGCCGCGCTGTCCGCGCTGGCCGGCCGACATCCTCGCCTGAAACTGGTCCTCCTCAATTGGCAGCCGGCGGTTACCGGCACCCCGTTGAAACAACTGGCGGCGGCCCCGAACGTGTTCTTCGACATCGCCATGTGCGAGGGCGTTGGCGGCGTCGGCTCGCTGTTGGAAACCGTAAGCGTCGAACGCGTGTTGTTCGGGTCGCATGTTCCGTTCTTCAACCTGGAATCGTCGCTTTTGAAGATCCGCGAGTCGCCACTCACTCCTGAACAACTCAAGGCGATCACGCATGAGAACGCCGCGCGACTGAGCGCGGATGGCGCGTCGCGGGTCACAAATGCCAATTCATGAATCGTGCACGACAGGTGAATGCCATGAGTTTCGATCGTACGAGGATCAGCAGACGATCCATGCTGCGGCACACGGCCGGGGTCGCTGCCGCGGCCGCACTGGCGGGTCGGCAGAGCGCGTCGGCCTCGGGGCAGGAAGATGAGCGGTCGTCGAAGCCGTTGATTTGGGACGTGCACGCTCATCTGTCTGGCGTCGCAGGCACTCCGGAAGAACGGATCAAGAAGCTGCTGGAGTACGCTGACCGTGTGGGAGTGGATCGCGTCGTGTTTCATCTTGGGTTTTCGCGCCTGACCGATCCACCACCGGATCAGCTCCGCCGTGATAACGACGAAGTGCTCCGGGCGATGGCCGTCGCGCCCGGCCGGGTGTTCGGATTCGTTTACCTGAATCCGAACTACGTGGACGAAAGCATTCGCGAGTTCGACCGGTGCGTGACGGACGGACCAATGGTCGGCGTGAAGCTGTGGGTCGCCGCGCGGTGCCACGAGTCTCGGTTGGACCCGATCGTCCAGCACGCGACCAGAGCGAAAGCGCCGATCCTGCAACACACGTGGCTCAAGACAGTGGGAAACATGCCCGGCGAGTCGACGCCCGCCGACATGGCTCAACTGGCCGCCCGCCATCCGCAGGCGACGTTCATCGCCGCACACGTGGGCGGGAACTGGGAGCACGGAATTCGTGCCATCCGCGCCACCGGCAACGTCGTCGCCGAACTGAGCGGATCGGATCCCACGGCCGGCATGGCGGAGATGGCCGTGCGCGAACTGGGTGCCGACCGCGTCGTGTACGGCAGCGATTACGGCGGTCGCAGCCTCGCCTCGCAACTGGCCAAAGTCACGGGCGCGGACCTGTCCGATGAGGCCAAGCATCTCATTCTGGGCCTGAACGTTCGACGAATCCTCGGCCCGATCTGCCGTGACAAAGGCATCGGGGTCTGAGCTCTCTCCCGGCCCACGGCGATGTTGACGTTCGAGTGAAGCAGGGGAAGTGCGAGTGACCTATACAATCGTGTGACATGCATTGGTAACACATGTGTATCCCTTCATTTCGCTGAATGCACTGAACTCGCGAGACACGTACGGGTGCCACCCATGTCGATCATCACGATCCTCCTCGTCCAACGCGAAACGTATGTTTCGTCACCCTGCCGATCAGCCGGATAACACTGCGGCAATATCCGAGGGCGGCGCGGAATTGACCGCCTTCGCCCAGCGTAGTACAGTTGGTTGGCAATCGCACGTTCGTGCACGCATTGAGACTGGTAGCCCAAACATGGTGAATCAGCCTTCGACAACCTTGCTGGACGAGCTTCTCGATCCGGTCGGCCACTGCCTCACACCGGAGGTCGCCCGGCGAATTGTCCAGCTGCGTGCTTCGCCTGCGTTGGATGCGAGGATTCAGGAATTGGGGCGAAAATGCAGCGAAGGGCTGCTTGGCGCCGAGGAGCAGTCCGATTACGAGACGATTCTTCGATTCATCAAATTCATCTCGGTTCTTCAGTGCAAGGCAAGATCGCTTTTGAGCAACCTTCCGAGTGATTGATGGGGCGTCGGCCGCACGGTGGCAGCCTTCAAAGCGCCTTGCATCTCGGTTACAATCGGCCGCGTGAGGAGCCTGAAGATCCGCGGCTGGGCAGTCGCGGCGGCGAGCAACGCGGTAGTCCTGTTTTCCGTGGCGAGCCACGCGTTGTTCTTCGGGGCGGATCGACGAGTGACGCAGTTGAAACGAGGAGCATGAACGATGTCGGAACGATGGCAGATCGGTGTGTGCAGTTGGTCTCTCCAAGTCCGGAGCATTCCGGAACTCGTGCAGCTGCTCGGCCCGCTGGGGCTGACTCGCGTGCACCTGGCGCTCGGCGATCCGCATCACGCGTCCTGGCTGGAGGACGACGCGACGTTCATCAAGCTGGTGGAGGCGGCTCCCTTCACGGCATCGGCCTCGATGCTGGCATTTCCGGGCGAGGACTACACGAGTCCGGCGACCATCCAGAAGACGGGCGGATTTGGCGACCCGGCATT
>Ga0194111_10008519_pt1 | contig 11282 bp, 14 predicted proteins | sample TA2KigC300mmetaG_FD_146194 | JGI IMG/M metagenome (GOLD analysis project Ga0194111, IMG submission 146194) | Freshwater microbial communities from Lake Tanganyika, Tanzania - TA2015033 Kigoma Deep Cast 300m | ecosystem: Environmental > Aquatic > Freshwater > Lake | place: Tanzania: Lake... | reverse complement strand
CGATGACCAAGTCAAAGGAGGAAGGGGGAAAGTCAAGGTTGTGGGCGTCGCCCACCGCGAAATGCAGGCGGCCGTCGAGACGCTCTTCGCGCGCGTAGTTCCGGGCTGCCTCGACAAAGTGAGGGGAATGATCGATGCCGACACATTCACCGCGAAAATCGGGCCGGCGCGCGAGCACCCTGAGCATGGCTCCGGTGCCGCAGCCCACCTCAAGGATCCTTGCCACGCGAGGCAGATCGAGCCGGTCCAGATACTTCTCGAACAGGCCCGCGAATAACGGATTTCTCGCCCGTCCCTCCAGTCTCTCTATCAAAGCCGGCAGAGTGCTCGGATCGAGTTCATTGATGAATCGATGGGGATCGCGGGCGGCCATGACTCAACCCCTGTTCAGGTGATTGATCCGGTGGATGACATAACCGATCGTGCGGATGACGGCATAAGAGGCTTCGCCCGGATCGGACAGCGGGGCCTTGCCGGACTCGGGACTGGACGCGTGGTTCATGTTCACCCCGGCGGCGCTCAGTAGGACGCCTTGGCGCGCAAACCCCAGATGGTGACGTCCCCGGCCGATTGGTCGCCGCCCGGGTCGCCGATCCATTGCAGGTTGGGGCTGATCTGCAGGTGCTCGTTGACCTGCCAGGCGTAGTAGAGCTCCACGGGCGTCTCGTTGCCGGTCATGCCGGAGGCCTTGGTGGCTTCCAGGCGGCCCACGGCCAGACCGACGCGGTCGTCGGCGCGGCCCCACAGGCCGCCGTCGAACTGGGCGCCCAGGGTGTAGGCACGATCGAAGTTGACCTGGCCCTTGGTGGAGAAGCCGAGGCGGGAGAACAGGGTGACGTGCTCGGCGATCTGCTGGTCGAGGGAGATGCCCCAGCCGCTGTGGCGTTCCTCGGTGACACCGTCCAGCTTGAGCGCGGCGTTGTTGCTCCAGGCATAGAGCCGGTAGGCGCCGGTCAGACCGCCGATGGTCTTGCCGGCGTATTCCAGTTGGCCGATGAGCAGGCGGTTGGAGAAGGCGTCGCTGAAGTCGCCACCCTCGCCGGCGCCGAAGAAGCCGAGGGAGGCGCTGAAGTGGTCGGAGCCGTTGACGTCGCTGATGTAGGACAGGCGCAGGCCCGGGCTGGCGCCGTCGTCACCGACGCCGATGTCGCCGCCGGCGTCGAGCAGGGGGTTGTGGATGAAGGCGAGGTTGAGGAACTGCTCGGATTCGTCGTCGGCGATGTTGTTGCCGTCGAAGAAGCCGAAGGGGTCGATCTTGCCGACGGTGACCTCGACCCGGCCCAGGTTGCCGCTCGCGGCGCCGACCGGGATGTCGAGCTGGTACCAGGCCTGCATGAGGTCCATGCGCGATTCGTCGCCGAAGGCGGCGGCGTTGACCGGGGCGAAGCCGCCGGTGTCGACGCCGCCGCCGTCGCCGGCGCGGAAGTGGGCGAACAGCCTGCCCTGGGCGTCGCCGATGGTGCCCATGGGCAGTTCCACCTCGACGTCGGCGCGGGCGGTGAGCTGGCCATCGTCGACGACGCCGCGGTTGGCGTGCTGGGCCACCAGGGTGAGGCTGGCGCCGACGCTGAGTCCTTCGAAACGGGCCAGGGGGTCGGGTTTCTTGCCGAGGGCGACCACCTCGTTTTCCAGTTCCTCTACGCGGGCGGCGAGCTTGGCGCCGTCGGCGGCCGGCGCCGGGGGTTGCGCGAGACGCTGTTCCAGTTCGGCGTTGCGTTGCTCCAGGCGGGTCAGGCGCTCCTGCATCTGCTTGAGCAGAGCGGCGACGTCGGCCGCTTCGCTGGCGAATGCCGGGGGGGCGGCCAGGGCAAGCATCAGGGGCAGTACGCGCGGCGGAGGCGGGGCGCGAAATCCACGGGGTGCGGCGGCGGGCATGGACGACTCCCTTCGGTCAACACCGAATTCAAACCTCGGCAGCCACGTTGTCGAAATGCAGGACGGCGTGATCACGATGGCGCGGGCACGCGGATGGAAGGAGGAGATCGCCAGGAATACCGCGCCGACGGTCCGGCTCCGGAGGAGCCCATCACGCGTCAGGCCGTCACCAGGATTTGTACGGCAGGAATTTGCCACTGATGGTGACCAGTACCCGGTCACCCTTGGGATCCTCCTGCTTGTCGATGTTCATGGTGAAGTCGATCGCGCTCATGATGCCATCGCCGAATTTCTCGTGGATCAGCTCCTTGATGGTCTCGCCGTAGACACTGACCATTTCGTACCAGCGATAGATCACCGGATCGGTCGGGATGGCCTTGTCCCAGGATTTGTGCGGGAAGCGCTGCAACGCGGCGGAAACCTCCTTGCCCAGACCGAGTGCCTTGGCGACCGCGTCCGCGCTTTTCTTATCCAGATGGTTCATGCCCAGGCACGCGGAACAGGTGAACTCGGGAGAGCGGCCCGATGCCTTGGCAATGGCGGCCCAGGTCAGGCCCTTCTCGATCTTCGCGGAGAGAATGGCTTCCCTCATTTCTACTTTGTCCATCGTGATTCCCCTTGGGTGGCTAGTGCCGCGACGGTTCTTGCGTGCCCGCGGTCGTCGGCGCGATTCGGCGTGAAACCGCCGGACTGATCCGGCCTTCTTACGTCTCCGGCGGTCCGGCCGCCGGAGACACGGCCGGTATCAGGCCTCCGCCGAGTACAGGCGGGAATGGAAGAGACGGCTGTCCTTGAACCGATGCAGCGTCTTGGCGGCGGCCAGGATCGCCATGTCCAGCACGGGTTCGATGAGGATCACGGTCAGGTAGGCGGCGCCGAAGGCACTGATCTGCACGATGTTGTCCAGAGCGAAGCCGTTGCCGTACAGAGCCCAGAAAGCCACCCAGACGACGACTCCGCCCTGGAAGGCGGTGGAGAGCGCGAAGGCCTGGCCATAGCTGACATCCTTGTAGGCGGTGTTGGCGGGGATCACGCGCCTGGCGACGGTGGCGACCACCAGCAGGGGCACCAGCAGCGTGGTCACGTTCATCCCGTACTGGGGCAGATCGGCGGGCGCGAACAACAGCCCCTGGGTCAACAGGCCCAGGGCCAGGCCCAGCGCGGCCGGCGCGGCGCCGAACATGAGGAAGAGCGTGGCGCCGAGTATCAGGTGCACCTCGGACACGCCAACCGGATAGTGGGGGAAGACCTGGAAGAAGCACAGCACGAGCGCCGTGGTGATCGCGCCGCGAATGGCCAGGGGCGCGATACCGTCATGTTTCATGGTGTCGTAGGCAAGTTTGGCGGCATAACCGACCGCCCCGGTGGCCGTAACATAGCTCAGCGCCAATTTCGCGCCATCCACCACGCCAGGTTCAATGTGCATGTGAGTCTCCTTTGATCAATCGGCCATCATGAACAGTCGACGCCGCAATACCGCGCGCCACGACTCTTGATTAACGGTGAGAGGTGCTTATCATGCCCGTCCGAGGTCCTTGCATCGCGGGATGGCGCCTCTTGTCACTGTTGCTAGGAACTATGTGTCATGAATCCCTGTATATCCAAGACTAAATTCCGATGGGCTCTATAGGGGTTGGCTATGGACCGCAACGTCATCTTCCCGCGATCGCTGCGCTACCTCATTGCTGTAGCCGAGCACCATAGCTTCACCCGCGCCGCCGAGGTTTTGTTTGTCTCCCAGCCCACGTTGTCGCAACAGATCAAGCAACTGGAGGACCTGCTCGACGTGCAGTTGCTGGACCGCACGGGCCGCACCGTACGCCTGACCGCGGCGGGCGAGGTCTATCTGCATCACGCGCGCCGCGCGCTCGACGAACTGGGCCTCGCCGCCCGCGCGATCCATGAACTACAGGACTTGAGCCGGGGCTCCCTGCGCCTGGGCATGACTCCCATCACCGACTACCTGGCCACGCCGCTGCTCAACCAATTCATCGCGCGCTATCCGGGCATCAGCATGAACACCCTGGAGATGCCCCAGGACGATATCGTCACCGCGCTGGTCGAGGACCGGGTCGACATCGGGATCGCCTTCAACAGCACGCTTTCGACCGAGGCGAGTTCCGAAGAGATCGACAGCCACATCCTGTTCGTGGAAACACTGTGCCTCGCCGTCGGCGATGGCCATCCGCTCGCGCAGGAACCCGGCCCGTTGAGCAAACATGCGCTCGAACAGGTACCGCTCGTGATGCTCAACAACAACTACGCGCTGCGTCGGCACATCGACCTGTTCTGCCACGATCATTGCATTTCACCCCTCATCTCGATGGAAGCGACCTCGCTGAGCGTCATCATCGAGATCGTCCGTCTCGGCAGGCTGGCCACCCTGCTCCCGGACACGATCGCCTGCTCCCAACCCGGTCTCTATCCCATCTCCCTGCTGCCGGAATTACCGCGCCACACCATCAGCCTGATCTGCCGCAAGGGCGCGCACAAGAGTCCCGCCTGCCAGGCTTTCGCGGAATTGGCCGCGGAGTGGACGTCGGTGCGATGCAAGGTCAAGCGGGGCCATCGGATACGCCCCTGCCCACTCTCGGACGTATGCACCGAGATGGAATGCACGTCCGCCTGCGAGGCCAAGGGGACCGCCGATTTTTCCGATTCGCCACCGCAAACGGAGGACGGCCCGCCCGCACTCCCCGGCGAGCCTTCCAGCGATGCGCAAGGCCAACTGGAACGGGACCAGCAAGGTGCCGCCTGATTTCACGCCGGCGGCTCAACCCCGGACGCGCGAGCGCGTAAACGCCGCAGCGCCCGCATGAACACCTCGGGATCATCCTGCGAGCGAGCCAGGACCAGAGCCCCCTGGATGCCGGCGACGATGTCCTCCGCCCGATCATGCGCCCGCCCAGTGTCGACGCCGCTCCGCTCCAGCGTGGAAGCGAGCGCCCGCGTCCAGGCGGCGAAGTAGGACCGCACTTCCTCCGCATAATGGTCCCGCGTGTCGTCCAGGGCGAAGATGCCGACCAGACACACCCGACGGCCGGAATGGAAGAAACGGTCCACGGCCTCGAACATCCGTGCGACGGCTTCGTCGGGCGGGTCGACTTCCCGGAGCGGGGCGAACACCTCGGTTTCGAACCAGGCCGCCACATCGTCCAGGACCGCCTTCGCCATGCCTTCCTTGCCGTCGGGAAAGTGGTGATACAGGCTGCCCTTGCCCAAGCCGGTCCGCTTGGTGATCTCGGACAGGCTGGCGCCGGCGAAGCCACGCTCGCGGAACAACTCGCCAAGCAGGGGGATGACGTCGCTTCTTTCGAGAACCTTGCGGACCATGGTCGAGGGGATGCGTGGCGTAGGGGCGTGGTGGCCGTGATGATATCCGCCCGCGCCGGGCCATGGGCCGCTTCTCCCTCTGCCATGGCGGCTGCGCGGTCTACAGTCCCATCTCCGTCAAACCGGGATGTTGTTCAGGCCTGGGGCCGGATGGCCAGACGAACTTGCGCTCTTCGGGGGCGATCTGGATATCGTTGATGCTGGCTTCGCGCCGCCGCATGAGGCCATGCGCGTCGAATTCCCAGAGCTCGTTGCCATGCGAGCGATACCAGTTTCCGGAGTCGTCGTGCCATTCATACTTGAAGCGGACCGCGAGGCGGTTTTCATCAAAGCACCAAAGCTCCTTGATCAAGCGGTAATCCAGTTCCCGATTCCATTTACGCTTGAGGAAGGCCACGATAGCATCGCGTCCGGCAAGGAACTCCGCGCGGTTGCGCCAGACGCTGTCGATGCTGTAGGCCAAGGCCACCTGCTCGGGGTCGCGCGTATTCCATGCATTCTCGGCCATGCGGACTTTCCGCGTCGCGGTATCCAGGGTGAACGGCGGTAGTGGGGGGCGTTCCGACATGATGGCATCTCCTTTTTTGTACCATACGGTATTAAATGTACCACTCGGTACATTTATCGCAAGCGTGTCCTTAACCACCGACCCTGACCGCGATCCGGATACCGCCGCCGCGCCGAGGTCCGCCCCGCTGGGCTTCACCACCCGACGGCGCGGATGGCTTGTGGTGACGCGGTCTTCTTCTCGCATCGGTATCCCGCAATGAAATTCCCGGTCTGGGTCCTTTCGTTCCTGTTGTCATTCGGCGCCGTCGCCGCCGAGGTCGAGGTGGCGGTGATCCCCCTGCACAACCGGCCGGTCTCGGAAGTCCTGCCCATGCTGCGTCCGCACCTGGAGCCGGACGGCGGCATCAGCGGCATCGGCAACCAGTTGGTCATCAGCGCTCCGCCCGCCACCCTGGCGCGGTTGCGCGGCATCCTCGCGGAGATCGACCGGCCGCCCCGCCAGCTCGTCATCAGCGTGCGCCAGGAGGGGGCGGAGGAAGCCGCGGCCGGCGGCGCCGGCGTTTCCGGGCGCGTGGGATCGGATGGCGTGCGCGTGACCGTGCCGCCGACGCCTTCGCCACCGGGTGTCGAGGTGCGCGCCTCGTCCGGCGACGACACGTTGCGGGCGCGCGCCTGGAGCAGCCGCGATCTGCGCGAGAACCGCGCCATGCAGCAGGTGCGCGTGCTGGAGGGCGGCAGCGCGCACATCTCGATGGGCGTTTCCTACCCGCTGCCCTTGCGCCAGGTCTTCCTGACCCCCACCGGCGTGGTCACCGGCGACGCCGTGGTGTTTCGCAATCTGGAAACCGGTTTCCGGGTCAGTCCCACCCTGTCGGGCGATACCGTCACCCTGGACATCAGTCCGCGCCAGGAAGAACTGCTGCCCGGCAGCGGCGGCCTGGCGCGCGTGCGGCAGCTTTCCACGCGAGTCAGCGGCCGGCTTGGCGAATGGATCCCCCTGGGCGGCGACAATCTCGCCGAGCAGTCGCGCCGCTCCGGCTACACCAGCCAATCCACCCGCGACCTGCGGCGTGACGGCCGCATCCTCCTCAAGGTGGAGGAAGCGCGTTGAACCCGGGTTGCAACGAACAGGATGCACGATGAGTAAAGCCAGGAAGAAGACCGCCCCGCGCGGCGCCGCGCAGCCTCCGCGCAATGGCGCCGGCGGCGGGCGGGCGGCCCCGCCCCTGGCGCCGGACTGGCTGATCATCGGCCTCGCCGCCGCCGGCATGCTGGTCACCGCCTACCTCAGCTTCCTCGCCTGGAGCGGTGGCCCGGCCGCCCTCTGTACCGAGGGCGGTGGCTGCGACATCGTGCGGCAAAGCCGCTGGTCGCGCTTCCTGGGCCTGCCGGTGGCGTTCTGGGGCTTCCTGGTCTATGCCCTGCTCGCCCTCATGGCCTGGCGCATGCCGGCGCGGTTGAAGCGCTGGCGCTGGATGTCGACGCTGGCGCTGGTCGGCGTGGCGGTCAGCCTCTATCTGCAAAGCGTCGCCCTGATCGCCCTCGATGCCGTCTGCCCGTGGTGCCTGGCCTCCTTCGCCGTCATCAGCGCCATCTTCGGCGTCCTCGTCGCGCGGCCGCACGCGGCGGCGCCGGGCATGCCCTGGACGCACTGGTGGGCGCGCGGCGCGGGCATCGCCGCCGTCGTGCTGGCCACCCTGCACCTCGGCTACAACGGCCTGCCAGGCCGCCCCGACGACGCCCGCCTGAGCGCCCTGGCCGACCATCTGCGGGCCAGCGGCGCCCAGTACTACGGCGCCTGGTGGTGCACCAGCTGCCAGGAGCAGAAGCGCGCCTTCGGCGCGGCGGGCGAGCGCCTGCCCTTCGTCGAATGCGTGCCCAACGGACGCGGCACCCCCATGCTCGCGCGCTGCCAGACACAAGGCATCGAAACCTTCCCGACCTGGATCATCGGCGGCAGCCGCCATACCGGGCTGCTGACGCCACGCGAGCTGGCGCGGCATTCCGGCTTCGACTGGCACTGAGCCTTCCCGCTCAGCGCGGTGTCGGGCGCGCCGGAGCGTCCGGCTGCCGGTGCTCGCGGCAGATATGCCGGCTGTCGTCCTCGGACAGCGCCTCGCCGGTCAATCCACACTCGTGTTCCGCCTCGCCGGCGCGGAAATGCGCGCAATCCCGGCATACACCGAAGGTCCTGCCGGCGCGTGATTGCTGCCAGCCGGCCAACAGCCGCGCCAGCACCGCTTCCGCCGCGTCGCGCTGGGCTTGTGGCAGCCCTTCGATGGCCTCGGACCAGGCGCGGTCGCTGGCATCGTCCAGCAGATCGCGTCCCGCTTCCGAGAGGAACAGGCGCACCACGCGGCGATCCGCGGCGTCCGCCGCGCGCGCGATCCAGCCATGGCTTTCAATGAGCTTCAGGGTCTGCGAGACGGTGCCCTTGGTGAGCGCCAGATACTCCGCCACCGCCTGCGGCGTGTTGCTGTAGCGGTTGGCGTCGCGCAGATAACAGAGGATCGCCCATTGCACCGGCAACAGGCCGGCGGCCAGCGCCATGCCGCGCTGCTCGCTCTGCAGGGCGCGGGCGAGACTGGTGATGAGGGCATGCAATCGCGGGGTTTGCATGGCGGAATGGTATCGAAACAAAACTTATTGGACAAACGAAATCACCTGTCCGATACTACGGTTTCGATTCGATACTTCATGACGGAGTCAATCCGCCGCTCGGGTCGATGCCCACTGTCCATTCATTCAGGAGATCGCCATGCATCCACGCCGATTAATCACCCTCTGCCTGCTCAGCCTCGCCCCCATGCTCGCAGGCGCCGCCGAGGTGCCCTACCCCGACGGCTTCCGCAATTGGCAGCACGTCAAATCCATGATTCTCAAGCCCGGCCACCCGCTCTACGAGGCGGTGGGTGGCATGCACCACATCTACGGCAACAAGAAGGCCATTCAGGGCTACCAGGCCAACCGCTTCGCCGACGGCTCGGTCATCGTCTTCGACCTGTTCGAGGCCGTCGACAAGGACAACGCCATTTCCGAAGGCGCGCGCAAGGCCGTGGTGGTCATGGCCAGGGACCGCGCGAAATTCAAGGCGACCGACGGCTGGGGCTATCAGGTCTTCGATGCGAAAACCCGCAAGGGATCGCTCGACGGCAAAGGCCAGGCCGACTGCCATGCCTGCCACATGTCGCAGAAGGCGCAGGATTTCGTGTTCAGCCGCCTGCGTGACTGAAGTGCGAAACGGGCCGGCCGGCGGCGAACCGGCGGCCCGCGCGTCGGGTCAGCAAAGCGCGCAGGACTCCACCGGCAGGCCGCGCCGCAGCCAGCCCGGCCCCGCCACGCTGCCGCGCATGCCTTCCTTGACGTTGTAGACGCGGGTGAAACCCTGGCTTTGCAAATACTTCTGGGCATGCGTGGTGCGGTTGCCGGTACGGCAGATGAGGGCGATGGGGGCGTTTTTGTCGCCACCGACCTCGCGCAGGATGTACTGCGTCAGCGCATCGGGGCCGCGGTAGAAGTCGACGCGCCCGGCACCCGGCACGATGCCGGTTTCGCGCCATTCCGCCGGCGTGCGGATGTCGAAGACGCGAATGCTTCCGGCCTGCGCGGCGTCCAGGGTCTCCGGCGCGGAAAGATCGGGGGCGGCGTGTGAAAGGCCGCAAATACAGCTCAGGGCTATCCAGGCAAGTGGTTTCATGGTGAGTACGTACATCAGCAAGGTTGAAAAAACATCATGGCATCGCGCCCAGGCACGCGCCGAATTGGTTGAGTGCCGTCGCGCGTCCGGGTTCCCCGTCCACCGCGACGCCACACGGGATCAAGCCGCGCGCGCGGGATTTCGGGTCGTCTTCGCGATTCTGGATTCCAGCAGGTCCAGGCCAAGAACGATATCGTCGCCGAGGGGCACGAGTTTGTCGCGCAACAGGGCATCGCGCTCGCGCACCGAAAAATGGCTGCCCACGCACACCGGCACGCGCACCTCGGCGGCCAGCCAGACCAGATCCGCCAGCACCTGCCCGGCATCCGGCGGCTCGCGCCCAGCCAGCACGATGCCCAGCGCGTAACTGCGCGCCGCCACTTCGGCGAGCTGGCGAATGGGCAGGTTGGCACCCAGGTATACCACCCGGTAGCCACGATGCAGCGCGCCCAAGGCGAACAGCAACAGACCGATCTCGTGCGACTCGCCGGGCAGGCAGGCAAGGATCAGCGGCCGGCCCTTCGGCAATCCGGAGGTATGGTGCAGGCGCGCGCCCAGCTTGTTGCGCAGCCAGGCGCTGAAGAAATGTTCCTCGGCGATGCCCGAGGGCCGGCTGTCCCAGCGTGCGCCCAGCCGCTCCAGCACGGGAATGAGCAGCCGCCGGGTGAGCAGATCGATGGGATAGACCGCGCAGGCCTCGTTGTAGAGGGCATCCAGGCGCTCGCTGCTGAAATCCTCCAAGGCGCGCAGGGTGTCCTCCAGATAGCCCTGCCAGGCGATGAACTCCTCGCCTACCACGGCGCGCGGCGGCGTCTGCATGGGCGCGGCCGGCGGTCCGGAAGGCGCATCCGAAGCCAGCAGGCCGGCGATTTCGCTCAGGTTCAAACCCTGGGCAACCAGTTCCCGCACCCGCCGCACGCGCAGCACCTCGGCCTGGCCGTAGAGGCGGTGCCCCGACTCCGCGCGATGCGGCCGCAACAGGCCGTGCCGGTTCTCCCAGGCACGCAGGGTGGAGGCATTCACGCCGGTGCGCTGGACCAGTTCGCGAATGGGAAACAGGGTTTGCTCGGCATGCTTCGGCATGAAAATATTATACACGCTACTTGCACATGTATAAGATTCATGTACAATTAATTCACCCAGCCCCGCTGCATTTTCTTCACAGTCCTGTGACCTGCCGACACCGGAAGGCTTAACGCTCAATGACAACTTGCGGACCGTTACATTAGTTATTGCTTATTTTCTAACCCTGACAGGAGAACCACCATGTACAAACTCGCCGCCCTCGCCCTCGTCACCACCAGCCTGCTTTCCACCGCCGCCCTGGCCGCCGGCGACCCGGTCGTCGGCAAGCAGAAGGCCACCGCCTGTATCGCCTGCCACGGCAGCGAAAGCTACCCCGGCATCTTCTATACGCTGCAACTGGCCGGCCGCAACGCCGACAAGCTGGAAATCAAGACCATGAAGTACAAGACCGGGAAAATCCTGCATCCCATGATGAACATGGCGGTGGCCTTCTTCGACGAGAAGGAAATCCGCGACATCTCCGCCTATTACCAGTCCCTCGGCAAGCCCGCCTTCACCTCGCCGCTGATCAAGATCAAGACCGACGCGGACGACGAGCAGGCCGCCGCCCCGATGTTCATGCCCTACGGCTACGCTCCTACCCCCGCCAGGTAATACCGCCGCGCCGGCTCCACGCCGGCGTCCGTTTCCGGGGCGCCTGCCTCCGCCAGAGCATGTGGCGATGGGCAGGCGCTTTTCTTTTGTGCACGCTCACTCACCGCAGTATCACGATGACCATGCCGGCCTCCCTCGCAACGCCACTCCAGTCCATGAACAGGCGGCGTTGAGGTATCTTCCGATA
>Ga0194111_10008516_pt1 | contig 11284 bp, 9 predicted proteins | sample TA2KigC300mmetaG_FD_146194 | JGI IMG/M metagenome (GOLD analysis project Ga0194111, IMG submission 146194) | Freshwater microbial communities from Lake Tanganyika, Tanzania - TA2015033 Kigoma Deep Cast 300m | ecosystem: Environmental > Aquatic > Freshwater > Lake | place: Tanzania: Lake... | reverse complement strand
AAACAGGGCCACCCGCCCGATTTCGTCAGCTTCACCCATCCTGCCCAGAAGCATGCGGGACATAAATGCTTTAAAATGCCTCTTTGCCTCGCTGTCCGCTGAGCCGGAGAATACGGAACGGATGCCCTCGGTCCTGATGCTCCCCGGAACGATGGCATTCACCCTGATATCGTGTTTCCCCAGTTCGTGCGCCAGGCTTCTGGTCAGCGACAGAACCGCCCCCTTTGAGGCCGCATAGGCCGCCATACCGTCCCCTGAGGAGTGTATCGCCTCAATGGAGGCGATATTGATGATGCAGCCTCCCCTCCCCTGTTCAATCATCTTTTCGCTGGCCGCCCGACTGCAGAACAGGGTACCTTTCAGGTTGACCGAAATAACTTGATTGAATCTTTCTTCTGTCGTCTCGGCCAGCGGTATCTGCGGGTAAATGCCGGCATTGTTCACCAAGATATCAATGCTGCCCAGCCTGCCCGCCGCCTCCCCGACCATATTCTGAACTGCCGCTTCCTGACTGACGTCACAGGTCAGCGGCTCGGCCCAGTAGCCGCGGCTCTTCAGCTCCCGGCTTGCCTGCGCTGCCTTTTCACCATTGACGTCAACGATGATGACCCTGGCTCCGGCCTCAGCCAGACGGCGGGCGATAGCGTACCCGATGCCGGCCGCGCCGCCGGTCACCAGGGCACCCTTACCCGTCAGCTTGATAAGCTCCTGAGCCGGTGGATAATCACGCGGTCTGGACATCGCCACTACCTTTTATTTTAAAATACCTAGACTTACTATGTATTTTATAAGGATAAATAATGGCTGTCAATCCTTAAAAATGGCGGTTTTATTCGCATCTGGTTGTTATGTGCTTACCTCACCCCTGACCCCTCTCCAGCCTTTCTCCGTTATCTTTTGCTACCCTGCCACCCTGGGGGTAGGAAATCCTAACCCCTGTATCCCCTTCCCTTTACCAAAGGGAAGGGGGAGGAAAAGGATGAGGGGGCTGGCGCCCCCTCAAGTTCCCCCGCATACGTAAGAACGCTTCTGCCCGGTTTCCCCCTTTGGCAAAGGGGGACTAAGAGGGATTTTATTATAAAACCCCTCTCCGATTCTTTCCCCATCTCAAACATGGTTAAAATAGAGCGCCAAAGACAAACCTATTTGAGAGGGGGATCAAGGGGGTGAGTAAAAGGACCACCATAGGCGAATAAGACCAAAACGGCGTTGGAAACGCATTAAAAAGGCAAAAAACTGCTCTCTTTATCCCTGAGGTCTTCGCCACGAGTATTTAATGACGCCGTTGGGGCAGTTATCGGCGCAGGTGCCGCACAGTATGCACTCGTCATGGCGCATGGACTCCCGCTGCACCATCTGGCTTACCGGCAGGCTCATGGGGCAGTTCCGGTCGCAGGTGTGGCACTGCTGGCATTTCTGTCCGGTCGTTTCCAGGTGCAGCGAAGGCCAGCGAAAGAAATGCTTAATCCTAGTGCCCAGCATATTGAGCACTCCCCAGGGACAAAAGTAGTGACAGAACCCCCTTTTGCCGATGAGAAAAGCGGGCAGCAGGATGACGATAATGATGGTGAAGAAGGTGAACCAGCTCTGAACGCTTTCCACAGATACACCCGATTGGGTGTTGTAAAGCAGGTTTATCTCACGGTAGCCTCCGGCCAGCGCCACGAAGGCAACAATAGCCCCCACCCAGGCAACGGCAAAGATATACTTGATAATCTTCAGGTATTTAATGCGACGAAGTCTTTTGGGCACCATCCAGTCCTTGGCTTCCTGATACGCGCCGAGGGGGCAGATATAGCCGCAGGCCGCCCGCCCGAAGACAAGCGACGTAGCGGCAAAGGCGGTCCAGAAAAAGAAACTGAAGGCCATGACGCCATCGCTGGATGCCTGAATGATTAAAAAGACGGAGAAATAGTTAAGCGTGACCGGAAAGGTTATCAAGATAATAAAAAGGACGGTCAGGCGTATTCTCTGGCGCAAGGCCATCGGCCTGACCGTCTCTGTCTTACTGGCCATTTCGTTCTTGCTTACTGCTCCAGCAGGTCCTTGGTGCTGGGCAACTCACCGCAAATCCGCTGGTCAATCCGGGTCGCCCTGTCCAGAGCCCTGCCCAGCGCCTTGAACAGCGCCTCCGCCTTATGGTGGTCGTTGGTGCCATAGACTATCCGGGCATGCAGGTTCATTCTAGACTCAATGGCAAATGACTCAAGGAAGTGCCGGATTAAATCAGTGGCAAAGCCGCGCATGTCATTATCGCTGAAGGGTAATTCCAGCACCGCATAGCCCCGGCCGCTGATGTCCAGCGCTACCGTGGCCAGGGCATCATCCATGGGCACCGAGGCGTCGGCCATGCGGACGATGCCCCGTTTCTCCCCCAGCGCCTCGGCAAACGCCTTGCCCAGGCAGATAGCGACGTCCTCAGCAACGTGATGCTGGTCTTTGCCGGTCGCGGCAATGGTGAGGTCGAAGACGCCGTGCTGTGCCAGCTGTGATAGCAGATGGTCAAACATCTCAATGCCGGTGCTTATCTGCCACTTGCTGCTGCCGTCCAGATTGAGTTCCAGGCTGATTTTGGTCTCCTTCGTTTCCCGCTTTATTGTGGACTTACGATTATCCATTTCCCTATTCCCCCAGTTCCTGGAGTATCTTAATGAGGATGTCAGTATGTTCCGGCTTACCCACGCTGATGCGCAGGCTGTTCTGCAAACGCGGCTGGTCAAAATAACGGACCAGTATCCCCTTCTGCTGGAGCTTCTGCTTCAGTTCACCAGCGTTGCCTCTCAGCACATTGCAGAAGATAAAGTTGGCCCGCGATGGGAAAGGTTTCAACCATCTGACCTTACCGAGTTCCTGGAACATCCTTGCCCGCTCGGCGACTATGGCCTTCACGTTGCCCATCAGATAATCAACGTCATCCAGTGATGCCTGCACCGCCACCAGAGCCGCCACGTTGACATTATAGGGTAGCTTGATTTTAATCAGGTAGCTGGCAATCTCCGGCGGGAAAACCCCGTAGCCCACCCGCAGGCCAGCCAGTCCCGCCCATTTGCTGAAAGTCCTCAGCACCATCAGGTTTGGATACCTGTCTGCCAGCGGCGCCACCGTACTGCCGTAGAACTCGTAGTAGGCCTCGTCCACCAGCACCGGCAGGCCGGTTTCCAGCAGCGCCCGGACGCCCTTTTCCGGGGTCGCCGTCCCGGTGGGGCTGTTGGGGTTGGCCAGGATTATCAGCTTTGTCTTCGGTGTTATGGCCGCCCTGACGGCGCTAATATCAACAACATAATCATCGTCTCTGGGCACATTGACCAGCCTGGCGCCGTTGATGATGGTCCGGGTGCGGTACATGTCAAAGGTAGGGATGCAGTTGATTACCTCGTCGCCGGGCTTTATGAACAGGCATAAAATGTCGTCCAGCAGCTCACCGCTGCCGCAGGCAGCCACAATGCGGCTGGCATCAACCCCCGTATAATCCTGCAGCTGACGCCGCAGCCTGGCCTGCGCCGCATCTGGGTAGATATTCCAGCTCTTATAGTCTGACAGCGCCTGTGCCACCTTTGGCGAACAGCCGTAAGGGTTCTCGTTAGCGTCCAGCTTGAGTATTTTCTCCGTCGGGACATCAATCTTGCCCGCCAGCGTTTCCGGCGGCGTGTGCGCCGAATAGCCGCCCAGGCTCTGCAGTTCCGGCCTGATTAATCTGGTGATATCTTTTGGTGCCATATGTGAAATTTCTCTCTATCAAGACCATTTTGAACGAGTGCTCATAATATGTCAAATGCTGTTAGCTAAACTGATGTTCAGCTCCGCGGCAGCCGTCTGGCTACGGCCCGGGCATGGGCGTCAAGCCCTTCCGCCTTCGCCAGCTTAATCACCGATTCCCCAAGCCTTTTCAGCCCAGCCTCATCGATATTAACGGTATTTATGAACTTGATGAAATCTGTTATGTTAAGTGACGAACTGAAGCGAGCGGTGCCGCCGGTGGGCAGCACGTGGCTTGGCCCGGCGATGTAATCGCCCAGCACCACGGTCGCGTAATCGCCGACCAGCACACACCCGGCGTTATTTATCTTCTTCAGATATTTATCTGCATCCTTGACCATCAGGCAGAGGTGCTCGGGCGCATACCGGTTGGCCAGCTCAACCGCTTGGTCAATGCTGTCAACGAGCACTATCACGCCCTTTTTCAAAGATTCGTTGATTATTGCCTGGCGCGACAGGCCTTTCAGCTGCTTTGCCAGTTCACGCTCAACTTCTCCGGCAAGGGCACGCGACGTCGTGACCAGAATCACCGAAGCCAGCACGTCATGCTCCGCCTGCGCCAGAAGGTCAGCAGCACAGTATTCCGCTTTGGCCGTCTCATCGGCAATAATCATCACCTCGCTGGGCCCCTGCAGACCATCTATGGCCACAGCGCCGAAAACCAGCTTTTTCGCCAGGACGACAAAGATATTGCCCGGCCCGAAGATTTTGTCCACCCTGGGCACCGATTCTGTGCCATAGGCCAGGGCCGCTATCGCCTGCGCCCCGCCCATTTTGAAGACACGGTCAACGCCGGCGATATCGGCGGCGGCCAGCGTCGCTTCCGGCACCGCTCCGTCCTTCCCCGGCGGTGTAGCCATGATGACCTCCTTAACCCCCGCCACCCTGGCTGGCACTGCTGTCATCAGCACCGTTGATAGGTATGACGCCGTCCCGCCCGGAACATATATGCCGACCTTCTCCAAAGGTCTTGTAAACTGCCCGGCGCCGTCGGCGGCAAGTTCCCGACATACGTTATCTTTCTGCTTTTCATGAAACGCCTTAATTCTATCCGCCGCCAGCTTCAGCGCCGAGAGCAGTTCACCGTCCATTTTCCGGCGTGCATCAGAAATCTCACGTTTCGGCACCTCAATAGCTTCCAGCTTTACGCCATCAATCTGCGCCGTCAGGTTGATGATGGCAGCATCACCCCTATCGCGCACCTGGTTGATAATGCTCTTCACCGCCTGTTCCGGGTTGGCGGTGCCAAACATTTTTTCCAGTCTTCCTGCCAGCGCCGACGATACCGCGAAGGATGCCACCGGTGTCAGGCGCGACAGCGCTTCCCTGGCCCTTTTAAAATCCTCTATCCGCCTCAAGTTATCTGTCCTCCAGTACCTTCCGTATGGTCTCAACGATATTTTTGACTTTTTCACCCTTCGGCGAGCCGGCTCTGATACGGACATTACTGATGAGACAGGCCGTCGACTCAAAAAGGGTGTCAATTATTTTCAGGTTGTGCCGGGCGATGGTGCCTCCGGTTTCGGTGTTCTCGATGAGCAGGTCAGCATCATCGGGCAGGAAGGCCTCCGTGGCCCCCCAGGTTGGTATCACCCGGTACCGGCCAAAATGATTGTCCCGGGCATAACGGTCGGCGATGTTCACATACTCGGAAGCCACCCGGAACGGGAATGCCATGCCGTCAATTAACTTTCTGAGGTCGGCGGCATTCTCCACCGGCATCTCCTGACTGACCACCGCTACTATCCGCACCCGGCCCGACTTCAGGGCAAGGACCTCTTTCACCGGGCTGGAGGGAAACTGGCAAAGGTGGTCAGCCACCCAGTCCTTCCCTGTGACCGCCAGGTCGAAGTTGCCGTTGGCCACCTGCAACGGCATATCCTGCGGCCTTATCACCTTGACAGCAACGCCCTCAATATTTATAACTGGGCGACGGTTTCCTGCCGGCGATGGATAATCCTCAATCTTTATGCCCGCCTTCTCCAGCAACCGGAGCAGGGGCAACTGCTGGTGACCATCGGGCAGAGCCAGCCGGACCAGTCCGTCCTTCCCTGTCTCAACCGTTCTGGGAACAACTTCTCGCCCTCCACCTTCATCTGGCATTGCCTCTTCGGCGGGCAGCTGGTCGCAGTTCTCGCATATGGAAGCAATAACTTCATCAAACTCTTTGGTGCCCCAGCTGTTGCGATTGGCAATCAGACAGGCACTGAAATCGAGCACCCGGGCAATCGGCACCATACTGGCGCGGCCACTGATAAGGGCCAGGTCAGCGTCCTCCGGAGGGTAGGCTTCCGCACCACCCCAGACCGGGAAAATGCTGAACCGGCCCAGCCTTTCCCTGAGCGCAAAAGATTCCGCCAGGTTGGCATACTCGCTGACAATGCGTACTGCACCCCGGCCGGCCTTGCGCCGCAGACTGCTCATTGATACACCAGCCTGACCAGCCGTCATGTACAGGCCGCCCATTCCGTAGCCCAGGTCTCTCACCTTGACCACGGCGCTGCTCGGGTATTTAACCAGCAACTCTTCAATCCAGTCGCTCCCGCAAATCCCCAGGTCGTAGTTGCCAATGGCTACCTGGATGGGGATATCCCTCTCATGGAACATCTTTGCCGAGATATCGGGATAAGCGCTGGATTTCAGGTTATAGAGGCGCGCCTTCTCATGGTAACCATCCATTCCCCAGCCAGCCAGTTGCAGCAGGCTGGCCGTCTTATTCAGAAGGCGGCCTTTGGGCAGGGCTATCTTGATGTCCACTCTTCCCCTCAATTATGACCAGGATTTCATCAAAAGTCCGCGTTTCAATCTCACTCTTTGAAATCAAGTCCCTCAGTACATATTGCGGCGACCTGTCCCGTATGTCCAGCCGCCAGCGCGCTTTTGCCGACTCCACCCGGCCCAGGTCAAGCTCAGCAGTACACCCGGCGTCACGGAGCCGACCGGCCGCGCGGAACGCCTCTCTTATCTCCCCATCACCCTTTGGCCTTATCAGCACTGACTGTCCCGTAGATTTCGGCATCGTCCCGCTTTCCAGCAGGTCGATAATGCGGTCAATGTAAAGAGCAAACCCCGAGGCCGGGATATCGCCGCCGCCCATCGCCGGGATAAGGTCGTCATACCGTCCGCCGCCGCCGATTTTTTCTTTGCCGCTGTAGAGCTGAAAGATTATGCCGGTGTAGTATTCAAAGCCGGCGCCGGAGGCGATGTCTATCTGGTACTTGCAGCCAAGGTCTTCCAGTATGCTGACGACAGCGATGAAGCTGTCAATATGTGTCTCAAATTCGGGCAGGCTCCGCGCTGAAATCGCTCTCAGGTTTTTCAGAAAGCCGGCTGACTTTCCCTTCAGGCCGAGCAGAGGCAGCAGGATTTCATCCAGTTCCGGTTTTTCCGCTTTAATTCCCGCCAGCGCCCCGGTGTCCCCGTCAAGAATCCGGTCAAAAACTCTCGTCTGCTCGTCAGGGTTCAGCCCGAGCCGTTCCAGCAGCGCCTTGATAAGTCCGGCATGGGACAGCCGCAAGGTTATGTTCTTCAGTTTCAGGCTTTCCAGGACTTCCAAGGCCAGCATAATCAGCTCGGCATCGCTGGCCGGCGTATTCACGCCGATAAGTTCCGTGCCACACTGCCACCTTTCCCTGTTTTTCCGGCCTGTTTCCTCAAAAACAAAGGTGTTGGTTACGTAAAACAGCCTGGCCAGCCCCTGGCCCGCCATGGTGTCAATATAAAGTCTGGCAATGGGGATAGTGCCATCAGGTCTCAGCACCACCCTTTCACCACTCCACCCGTCCCAGTCAAGGAAGGAATACACCCTCTCCAGCATGCTCGGCGTGAGCGTCCCGGCCGAGGTGAACAGGTGCAGGTATTCAATGGTCGGCGTGCGCACCTCACGGTAGCCCCACCGCAGACACCGGTCACGGAAGGCCTCCTCAATCAGGCGGAACCTTGACATTTCATCGGGAGACAGGTCTCTGGTACCTTTGCACCTCTGCACTCTCATGGCAAAACTCTCAATCTGTGGTTGGTAAATTCTACACTAATCTGACCAGCCTGTTCAACTTTAGGGGTGGTGGTTGCTCCGGGTTCTATTCTCATATGGCTGTTCCTTCACTCACCCCCTTACTCCCCCTCTCAAACAGGTCTGTCTTTTGCGCTCCATTTCGATAATGTTTGAGAGGGGGAAAGAACTGGAGAGAGGGCTCTGCCCCCTCTCCTCTATACTCCCCTCTCCAGCCATTAAAGCCTGTAATTTCTTGCCAGTGATTCTGGCTGGAGAGGGGGCAGGGGTGAGGCGTCAACTGCCAACCAAAGGCAAAAAAAGAACCCGCTCTGTCGGCTATTTCAATTTGTGTCTCATGTATTGTATAGTGTATATAGAGTTCTTTTTCTGGTTACAAAACCAATGAAATCTATGCGCCGAATTGCACGCATACTGCTTATCCTTATAGGTTTGCTGCTGGCTCTTTCGCTGACGGCCCGCGCCCAGACCGGAAGCTCCAGAATAGACGTGCTCACAGTAAAAGGCACCATTAATCCGGTCCTTACTGATTATATCACCCGCGGCATTGAGCAGGCAGAGGATACCGGCGCCACCGCCGTTATCATTCAGATGGACACCCCCGGCGGGCTTGACGACGCCATGCGCGATATTATCCAGAGCATCATCAATTCCAGAGTACCGGTGGTGGTCTATGTCTCTCCAGCTGGAGCCCGCGCCGCCTCTGCCGGTGCCTATATCACCCTTTCCGCTCACGTGGCGGCTATGGCACCGAATACCAATATTGGTTCGGCAACGCCAGTGGCCCTCGGCAGCGGGGGCGAGGCCCAGATGTCCGAAGAAATGAAGCGCAAGGTTATCAATGATGCCATCGCCTATATCAGAGACCTGGCCTCAAGGCACGAACGCAATGCGGAATGGGCGGAAAAAGCCGTCCGCGATGGCGTCTCCGCCACCTCGCAGGAGGCCCTGCAACTGAACGTTGTTGATATGGTCGCCTCCGACCTCAATACCTTGATAAGCCAGCTCAATGGCCGAAAGGTTACCCTCATTGACGGCCGCGAGATTGTCCTGAACACGTCTGGTGCCACCATTAATTACATTGAAATGAAACTCATTGAAGACTTCCTCTACACCATCGCCGACCCGAATATCGCCTATCTGCTGCTCAGCCTGGCGATGCTGGGCATCATGGTTGAGATATTTAATCCCGGGCTCATATTCCCCGGCGTGGTTGGCGCCATCAGCCTGCTGCTGGCGTTCTTCTCGCTGGGGGTGCTGCCGGTCAACTGGGCCGGCGTCCTGCTTATCGCCCTGGCCTTCGGCCTCTTCATCGGTGAGGTGCTGACCACCACCTTTGGCCTGTTCACTGCCGGGGGTGTCATCTCACTGGTTCTGGGTTCGTTGATGCTGTTTAAGGGTGCCTCGCCGATATTTCAGATTGACCCCTGGCTCATCGCTGGTGTTACCATCATTATCGCCGCCGCATTTGCCTTTGTTATCCACCGGGCGATAAGTGCCCACCGCAAGCAGGCAGCGACGGGGCGTGAAGAGCTGCTCGGCAAACGTGCCGTGGTGAAAGAAGCGATTGACCCAGAAGGCACCGTCTTTTACAAGGGAGAACTCTGGACCGCCATATCCGAAAAAGGTCGAATCAAGCCTGGCGAGGAAGTGATTATCACCGCCGTTGATGGCTTGATACTGCACGTCACGAGGAAAGAGTAATGGGAATACCTTATATACATATCGACCTCTGGTTGATAATCCTGGTTATCGTGGCGGTGGCGGCGTTCGTTGTTTTCGCCACCATTTACGGTATTCGTGCCCACCGTCGGCAGGTATCTGCGGGACGAGAAGACCTTATCGGCAAGGTAGCCGAAGTAACCGCAACCATGGAACCTAAAGGTATGGTTCGCGTTGAAGGTGAACAGTGGACAGCCATACTGGAGAAAGGAAGGGCCGAGCCCGGGGAGGAGGTGACTATTACCAAGGTCGAAGGCTTAAAGTTGAGAGTTACCAAGAAAGAGTAAGGGGGTGATTATATGAATATAATCGTTATCGTTGTCATTGCTTTTGTGGTGCTTATCATTCTCTCCATGTCCATAAAAATCGTCACCGAATACGAACGCGGTGTTATCTTCCGGCTGGGCCGATTGATTGGCGCCAAAGGCCCGGGGCTGTTCCTCATCATTCCGTTCGTTGACCGCATGTTCAAGGTTGACCTGCGCGTGGTGACCATGGATGTGCCATCGCAGGAAGTCATCACCAAGGACAATGTGACCGTCCGGGTGAACGCCGTGGTCTACTTCCGCGTGGTCGACCCCGAGGCTTCCGTGGTCAAGGTGCTCGACCATATCCGAGCCACCTCTCAGATATCGCAGACCACGCTGCGCAATGTGCTGGGGCAGTCCGAGCTTGACGAACTGCTGGCACGGAGGGAGAAGCTCAACCAGATGCTGCAGAAAATCATTGACGAGCATACTGACCCATGGGGAGTCAAGGTCAGCACCGTGGAAATCAAGGAGGTTGAGCTGGCCGAGGAAATGAAACGGTCAATGGCCGCCCAGGCCGAGGCAGAACGGGAAAGGCGCGCCAAGATTATCCACGCCGAGGGTGAGCTTCAGGCTTCAGAGAAGCTGGCTCAGGCGGCACACATACTTGGCCGGGAGCCAGCAGCCATACAGCTCCGCTTCCTCTCAACGCTGACCGAAATAGCCACCGAAAAGACCAACACCATCCTCTTCCCGATACCAATAGAGTTCCTCAAGGCATTCGGTCGCCTTCCTGCCGGCACCAAAGAACCAAGCAAATAGCGGAAGAGAGGGCGGAAACCGGCACCATCAGCCGATAGTCGCCGGGGATGCTAACCGGCGTCGCGCAGGATAACGTCCCCGGCGACAATGTGGCTTATGGAGCCATCGTCATGCTTCAGCCGCAGGCTCCCGTCCAGGGAGACATCTTCGGCCTCGCCCTTGAGCACCTTTTCCCCTGAAATCACCTTGACTTTTCTGCCCAGGGTAATGAGGCGCTCACGCCACTCCCGATAGAGGCGCGCTCCATCGCCCAATTCCAGATAGAGCCTCTCCAGCTCAACGAGCAGGCGACGGATTATCTCCACTCGCGGCAGCTCTTGGCCCAGCTCATCGGACAGGCTCGTGGCCGTACCGGCTATCTCCGGGAAATCCGCCATCTTCATGTTCACATTGATGCCGATGCCGATAACCGCCCAGGCTACGCTGCTGCCCTTCAGTTCATTTTCAATGAGGATGCCACAGACTTTCCTGCCCCGGATAAGGACATCATTGGGCCACTTGAGCTGCGTCTGGAGCCCGGCGACCTCCTCTATGCTCCGCGCCACCGCTACGGAAGCAAGCATGATGAGGTAAGGGAGCTGGGCAATGCCGGGATAGAGGACCACGGAAACCGAGACGCTCCCCCTGGGCGATAGCCAGGCGCGTTTTACCCGGCCCCGGCCCGCCGTTTGTTCCCCGGCAATGACCGCGGTACCCTCGGCGGCTCCTTCCCTCGCCTCCCGCC
>Ga0194111_10008515_pt1 | contig 11286 bp, 12 predicted proteins | sample TA2KigC300mmetaG_FD_146194 | JGI IMG/M metagenome (GOLD analysis project Ga0194111, IMG submission 146194) | Freshwater microbial communities from Lake Tanganyika, Tanzania - TA2015033 Kigoma Deep Cast 300m | ecosystem: Environmental > Aquatic > Freshwater > Lake | place: Tanzania: Lake... | reverse complement strand
ATCAACAGCGGACAGCTCTTCATAGGATACGCTGTCGATAAGCAAAAGCCTGAAGAAAACGACACTGTGAGATGGTTTATGAAAACCAACAACAAGATGATAGAGCCCAGGATGGACTTCTCTGAAGGCGACCTGAAAATGAGGCTTGACACCACAGCAGTAGAAGGCGAGTATGAGATGAACGTTTATTTTGACTATAACTCAAGGTATGACATCAAGCTTACTGGCGAATACGACAACCCTCTTCAAGGAAGGTACAGCCTCAGTATAAAAAACAAGGGCTATGCTCAAGGTTGTGCAGACTGCCTTCCAGAGATAGAGATAAACGTGTTCTAAAAAGCAGTATACAAATTTTTAAATACTCAAAACTCTACATCCTTCTTCATGTTTAAGCGATTTTTAGACAGACTAACGGCTGGGAACATTCTGTACTTCCCTGGCTGCATGACCAGTTACGTGTTGAAAGACTTGGAAGCAAATTATGAGCAAGTCCTGAAACAGGCTGGAATAGAATTCATAAGAGTTAAAGAGCTAGAGTACTGCTGCGGCAGCCCGGTATTAAACGCGGGCTTCAAGAAAGATTTCAATGACCTTGTGGACAAGAACTTAGACGTGTTCAAAAAATACGGCGTTTCAAAAGTTGTGACCAACTGTCCTGCATGCTACAGCACTTTATCCTCCAACTTTGGCATCAGGGCTGAGCATGTTACGCAAACAGTCTGGAAGAACATCAACAAGTTCAAGCTTAACAGGTTTAATGAGAAGATAACGTATCATGACCCGTGCCATCTCGGAAGGTATTCAAACGTTTATGAGGAGCCGAGGAACATTCTGAAAGCTTTAGGATTTGAAGTCGTAGAGTTTAAGCTTTCGCGCGAGAATTCGATGTGCTGCGGCGGCGGAGGAAACCTTAAGAGCAACGCTCCGAAAACAGCTTCGAGAATCGCGAAGATGCGGTTGAAAGACTTGCAGACCAAGAAGGTCATAACCTGCTGTCCGATGTGCTACTACCAGCTTAAGGAGAACGCTCCTGAGGGGGTAGAAGTCTTAGAGCTAAGCCATGTGTTATTGGAAAATGTTTAACAAGCTAAAGGAGACTATCGGGGAAGAGAACATGTCGCAGAACGAAGCAGACAAGGCAGCTTACAGCTCAGACGCTTCGAGAATCAGGGGAAAAGCCGACACGATAATCTGGCCTAAAACCTTAGAAGACGTGAGGCAAGCCATATCTTATGCTAAGAGGCATAACCTTAACGTAGTGCCTAGGGGGGCGGGCACAGGATTAGCAGGAGGGGCAGTGCCTCAAGATTCTATAGTCCTTGACATGTGCAGGATGGACCGTTTTGCAGTCCAGAAAGACAGGGCGATAGTGGAGCCGGGAGTGATACTTGATAATCTAAATTCAGAATCGGATTACATACTTCCCGTAATACCCGGAAGCCACGCAGTATGCACCATCGGAGGGATGATAGCGACAAACGCCGCAGGCATGAGGGCTTTCAAATACGGCAAGATGGCTGATTGGATAGACGAGCTCCACGTGATAGACGGCACAGGCAAGATGATAAAAGTCCAAGGCGAGAAGATAAATCACTTCTGCGGCTGGGAAGGAAGCACGGGTATCGTCGTAAGAGCGAGGCTGAAACTGATAAAGCTGCCAACGCTAAGGACGATGACGGTCTTAAGATTTGACAGCATCACGCCCATGGTCGAGAGGCTCAAAGGATTAGACACGAGCCACGTATCAGCGTTAGAATACGTGGACAAGTACTGCTCAAACCTCATAGGCTTAGGGGACATGAACCATCTCATAGTCGAGTACGAAAGCGAGGAAGGGGAGATCAAGGACGAGAAAGAACTCAAAAAGATATGGGAGAAACGAGACAGCCTCTACGCGATCATATCCGCGAAAGGATACACCGTAGCAGAAGACCCACAAGTCCCGCTAGAGCATATTGACAAGCTGTTGTACTGGCTGCAGAAGAATGACATACCAACTTTCGGACATATAGGCATAGGAGTCATACATCCTCATTTCAAGAAAGACACAAGCCAGAGACTCGTAGAGGAGATGTTCACAGTAGTAAAGAAGATAAACGGCAGCGTTACAGGAGAGCACGGAGTAGGACTGCTGAAAAAACCTTACTTGGAAGATGCTTATAAGAAGAAGATAAAAGAGCTTAAAGAGACTTATGACCCGAGCAACGTGCTGAACAGGGGGAAGATAATTTGAAAAAAGTGGTATACATCGCTATGAACTCGAAATACTTCAAGTACCGGGAATGGATTTCTAAATTCGTTTTCGACCAAGGAGCCATCCCTATCAATTCATTAATGGTTTACGGCTATTACCTTTACGGCATGGTCAATAGAGATTTAATCATAGAAGCGTACAGGACAGTCGTTGGAAAATGCGACGAAGTATGGGTTTTCGGCGACATAAGCGACGGGGTAAAAGAAGCGATGATAATATCCAAGAAGAGAAACATCAAGCTGAGATACTTTGACATGTCAAGATACCCCCAAATTTTCGAGATAAACGAAGACCAGATAGTATGGGATGAAGGTGTTAAGTAAATGGACGACAGCTTCAAATGCACGGAATGCGGACTTTGCAGGAACGCATGCCCCGTATACAAAGCATTGAAAAGGGAGACTGTAGGGCCAAGGGGAAAAGTAATGCTATTAAAAGAAGAAATAAAAGATGAAATATTCTACGCTTGCACGCTATGCAGGAACTGCACAGTAGCATGTCCGTTGAAGCTTGAGCTTGACAAAGATTTCAGAAAGTACAGGGCTAAATTACAGGAAGCTGGCAAGACTACGGAAGCGAGCAAGGTGATGATCGAGAACGTAAGGAAATACGGCAACCCGTTCGGCAAGATAGAAGAAGGCAAGAAGCCTAAAGAGCTGTTCTGCTGTTAAGCAAAAGGTTAATAAACTATTCTCGGAATTATGCTGTTTTATGAAGCCATTGATAATAGTGGGCATAGACCCTGGAACGACGTTAGCTTACGCGATACTCGACTTGGATGGAAACGTCCTGAGGGTGAGCAGCTCAAAGCAGCTGGACATGAACTCATTGACAGCGAATATTTATCACATCGGCAAGCCGTTAATCGCTGCCACTGATGTCAACCCTGCTCCGAAGTTCGTCGAGAAATTCTCAGCAGTCACTGGCTCTAGGATTGTGAAGCCTAAAGAAAGCCTTAAAGTCGAGCAGAAGAAAGAATTAGCTGAAGGGCAGTACTTCACTAACGACCATGAGCTTGACGCTCTAGCCTCAGCCATATTCGCCTTCAAAAGAGTAAGGGCGCTTCTGCGCAAAATAGACTTCTTCTTAAAAAAACACAAGAAAGAAGACCTGAAAAGGGAAGTCGTGCAGCTGGTGTTCTCCAAAAGAGTCAGCATATCTGATGCAATCGCGGCATTAGAAAAAAAGGAACCTTCTTCCAAGGTAAGGAAGCCTAAGATGAGGACTGAGCCTATTAAGGTTAAGTTCAACGAGACGAAATACTTAAGGGAAGTTAATGAGCGTTTGAAGGCAGAGATCTCACGCTTGGAGGGCAGCATTAACAATCTCAAGACGAATACGGACCGTATCGCTAACAGGAGAGCTAAAGACTTATCCGGGTTTAAAGACAAGAAGATAATGTTCCTTACTAAAGAGTTAGAGGACAAGAAAGCTGAAGTTATGGGGCTGAAAGAGAAAGTATCATCGATGAACGGCCTTTTCTTCAAGCTAGACAATTATTTAGTTGTTCCGAAATTCAAAAGCTTAAGCTTTGATGAGTTGAACGACGCACCGCTAAAGGGAGTGATATTCGTAGAAGACCCTAACGTGTTCAGCGAAAAAACTTTGGACATCCTTAAAGGTAGGGTTAGCGTGATAATCTTCTCAAAGCCTGTCGTGAGCAAAACACTCGCCAGCAAGTTCTTGTTCATAAACGCAAAAGACCTTAACGCGATAGTCGAGGATAAGTTCGTGCTTGTTGATAAGTCAAGACTTGAATCTGAGAAGGATAAGGCAAACATATTCGCGAGGGTTGTTGAAGACTACGCCCGTGAAAGAAATTAGGGCGCCCTCCATCCGTGGCTGAAGGAGGGCTTTAACGGGATTCGCAGTGGCTTTTAGAATTCTAGAACGATAGTTTTAACGGCTGCCCTAGAGTTTTGCCCTATCACCCCCTTTAGAGGCAGCCGCCTAAGCTGTTCGCCGAATATTCGGCTGATGGTCTCGACACTAAGGTCTGTTTTGGTAACACCCCCTTTTACGCCTTCAACCCATCCAGGCATGGCCTTTTTCAATGATTTAGCATCGCGCCTGTAAAACCCATGGTAAAAGAACCGCTTTATTGATGCGGCATAGCTATCGCTGACTTGTTTGGACATGTTAACTTCACCTCCGAAAAAGACTCTTGATTAACCTCTTTTTTATGCTTACTACTGTATATGTCATTTTTGGTTTATAAACCCTCGCCACACACCTGTCCAGTTGTCCAGTACCGTAAACCTGGCTTATACGCCTTATATCATATGTATACGCTTTCAGAACCAAACAAGCCCATCATAGGGCCGTTGCCCTTAGGGCCGTGGCAGTCAGAGCCGTACGTGACCATTATGCTAAGCTTTTCAGCCATCTTCACAAAATACTTATTAATAACATCTTGGGCAGGCCCATGCAGGATATCGCTGCCTTTGTAATAATAAGACTCGACCCCGTCCAGACCTTTACTTACGAGCTCTTTTACAAAAAGATAAGGCGTATACTTATCCTGAGATTCAGAGAACCAGTCTTTCTCGTCTAATTCCCATTCTTTGAACATCCCGTTCTTATATCCTCTTGAGGTTCCGGGATGCGCTAATACTGCCAGGCCTCCAACTTTCTTTACAGCGTCTATAGCTTCGAAAAAAGAAGGCTTCTCCTCTTTCTCTTTGAAGCAGAAATCATACTCGTCCTTAAACCTTGAGGAGTAGAGCCTGTCGCGTTTCTTTATTTTCTCAACGTCTTCTGAAGGGTTGACAAAATTCTCAAGCACATAATAGACCATGTCCCATTTGGAAAGGAAAGGCTTAGGGTTAGGGTAATTGTCTTTTTCCTGCCTCCACGAGATTATCATGTCTGTAGAGACCTCATGAGGGCTTATCAGCTTGTAGCTCATGTTCTCATTCTTTGCTGTGAAGTCTGCTGAGCTTATGTAAGTGTTGAACGCTTTAATATAACATCCCAAGGATTTCAGCCTGGACTCGAACCTCTTATCGACGAACTCTTGCATCTTCGCAATGTCTATATTCAGCCCTAGGAGCTCTATGTCCTCGACTAGGATGCTCCCTTTTTCATGTTTTGCGTCTATCTCGATGCCATGAACCAGTCTTAAGCTTGACTCTTCAGCTGCTTTCTGCGCTTCAGGTATTCCGAACGTAGTGTCATGGTCTGTCAAAGCTATAACTTCTAACCCTTTGGACTTTGCTTGCTTCACAACTTCTGTAGGTGTCCAGAGGCCGTCTGAAGCCTTTGAGTGGATATGGGTGTCCATTATTATTGCCATTTTTTTAGACCTTCTTAAGCTCGGGAGTGTCGAAGTAATCTTTTAAGCGTTTCGGTGACAGGTATAATACAACATTGCGCTTTATCCGGTATGCCCTACAAAAATTCAAAACTCTTATTAAACTGTAATAACTATAATCTAACTAGCATGAGATACGTCACGAACGTCAGGTTCAGGCTCCCTAAATACGAGCAGAGCGAGAAGATAAAACGTGACTTGTACGAGTTCCTAGACATATTTAAGATGGCCTATGGCGGAGTGAAGATAGACTGGTACAACTCAAAGCTCCCGTCTACGATATTCGGAAGGCCAAAAAATACAGTGAAGACTAACAAGGAGAAAGCCAACCATGTCATCGTTACCTGGGAGGGAAGGAGGCTTATAGAATTCTACTACGGCCGTTCAAAAATTTTCGGTTACAGGCTCAACGGTTACTTATATGACAAGGTAATCGAAGGCTTGCGATGGGATGAGTCTAAGAAGGTGATCAGGATGCTTGAGCGTTATAACATGAAATCTTACAACATCCCCTTCTCAGAATACGGGTTGATGCCTGTGCTGATAGTGTCAGTACTGATAATACTGGTAATCATAAGTATTGTTCGGTCATTCTGAAGCTTGTCCACCGTGACACGAACATTAGTCCGTGATTTTTCTTAGTTCCATGGGAAGTGAAGGTTGTTTTTTAAGTAGTTAGGGATAGTTTTAGGGATAGTTTTAGGGATAGTTTTAGGGATAGTTTTAGGATTTCTATGAAGCTTAATCCGCTTAATAGGATGGGTAGTATTCCTGCTTTTTTCAATCGTTCAATTTTGAGGAATTTATTGATCGTTTCTTCGTTCCTGAATTTCTTTTTTTCTGATCTTTGTAATGTTGATGAATAGTATTGTTCTGCAAGGTTGCTTGTTGGTGGCACGTTTTTGTCAACGAGAAAAAGGGTGTAGTGTTCCCATTCTTTTTCGAGCTTGCTTATCCTGGCTCGTGTTGGTTTGGGGTAGAGTGATTTTAGGAGTTTGATCTTTTCAAATTTTTTCTTGGCTTCTTCCATCGTGTAGTTTTCGTGTTCATGTACGTAATTTTTTCTTCTTCTTTGCTTCTTCCGCTCATACTTCACTTTTTTGAGCTTTTTTTGTAGTTCTTGGTCTTTTTCTTCTTTATAATTTTCGTCTTTTATCTTGTCTAATTTTTTTAAGCCCGTTTTTTATGAGGGTGATTAGTTCTTTTCTTGGGTAAAAGATGTCGAACAGTTCTTGTTTCTTAAGTTCATCCATCAGGTGTAAGTGTTTCTTTCCTAAACCGTAACCGCATTCGTTTCTGAAATCTTTTATTATGTTTTTAAATAGGTGAACGATGTCATTCTGGTAATTCATTTTCAAATCTTTAGTGATTATGCTCGGGTAAGATTGGTCTCCATCAACGGTTAAAGAAACGCGTTTCTTACCCTTTAGGTTTTTCATTAAAAATTTTCTGATCGTTTCTTTCTCTTTATCATCGGTTATTCCCTCTGCGAAAGGTCGTTCGTGTGTCACGTCTCTTAATACGAGCCTTTGTTTTTTCTCACCTCCAACTTTCACCTCCTGTTCATCATAAACGTAATAACCTGAAAAAATTTTGTTATTTAGCTCTTCTATGTTCATTGTTTGTTGGTCATACCATCTTTTTATGCTCGTATGACTGTAATTTTTATCAACAAATTTTTCTAGTAAAAGACTTGTTTTATTCAAAGAATTCTTTTCAGATCTTATAAGCACAGCAAGCTTTCTCACTTCTCGTTTAAAATAGTTTAACAGTTCAAAAAGTTGGGTAGCGTCAACCGACCATGAACACTTACAGTTCAAGCATTCGTACTGTCCTATTTTGATTGAAAAACCAAGTTTTTTCAAAAAAGAAGATCCGCTCAGATGATAACCATTCTTTCTCACTTTAACAGAAGAACAACCAGAACATACGGGACTTCTTTCCCGTAACACATCATCCTTATCTAAGAACAAACCCTTCTTCGACTCACTGTTTTTCCTTAGCTCAGCAAACCGTTTTTCAAAAATTTCCTTCACGGATGGTTTTTCTCCATTCATGAAGTAATCGAGTTTTGCATCTACTTCGTTAAACAACATTTTTTTCAACCTCCAAAAGTTTTTTAAAATCCAAGAACCCAGTTATCACTAACTAAGACTAGATTCTTACGTAAGGCTAAGATAAGGCTACAAAAACGCCTTCACATCTTAGCCTCCACTAATCATTACATAATACTTTCTTCAAGAAAAAGCTTATGCTCAACCCCAATTTCTTCTGGAAAATAAAATCAGAAATCACGGACAAATGTTAAAGTCACAAACGGAGGTAATATTTATATATCCTTTGAATATTTTGATTTTGTTGAAATGATAGCTATTACTGGAGCAAATGGTTTTATTGGCAAAGAAGTTGTTAAACTGCTTTCTAAGAAGGACAAGTTGCGGTGTTTAGTCCTTAAAGGAGAAGATACGGCCGAGCTTAAGGGATACGGGGTGGAGATTGTATACGGTGACATCTTAGATAAGAACACTTTGATAAGCCTTGTAAAAGGTTCCAAATGTGTTGTTCACCTTGCAGCCATAGTAACTTCAACTGATGCTGAAAAGATATATCAAATTAATCTGGATGGGACAAGGAACATAGTCGAAGCATGTAAAAAAAATAAGGTTAAGCGGATCTTATTCACGAGTTCTATAGCGGCAGTCGCTGAAAACCTCGGACCCTATGGCAAGTCTAAGATAGAAGCGGAGAAAGTAATCCAAGAATCCGGTTTAGAATACACTATTTTAAGGCCTACACTGGTTTACGGAAAAAACGGACCGGAGTTTAATGAGCTGGTAAGCACAATCAAAAAACTGCCTGTAATCCCCCTTATAGGAGGGGCAAAAGGGAAGAAAAACCCTGTTTATGTTAGCGACTTAGCAGAACTTATTGTTAGAATCATCTATTCAGAAAAGTCTATCAACAAAGTCTATGAAATTGGAGGTTTAGAAAGGCTAAGCTTTGCTGAGCTTATAAGCCTGATAAGCCAGGATTTAGGCGTTAAAAGATTCAGGGTTCATGTGCCCTCTTTTATAGGCATGATTTTCGCTTTAGTCCTTAAAAAAATTTTAAAAAACCCCCCTTTAACAAAAGACCAGGTTGTAGCATTTGGTAATGATGCAGTTGCTGATATGTCTTCTTTGAAAAAAGATTTTGATTTCAAGCCTATGCCCTTCAAAGAAGGGCTAAAAAAGTCTTTACAACAATGAAAAGGGCATATAATAAGATAATGCTTTTCAGACCGAAACCTCCAGTCTTAGACAAGGTTAGCTTCCCTAGAAATCCACGATTGCCAATAGACTTGGCTTTTGCAAGCATATGCCTAAAAAAATACAGGTATGAGCCCTTTCTTTTGGACTGTCAAATAAACAGGGATGCAGACCCTTTAGAATTTTCAAAAAAATGCGACCTTATCGTGGTTTCATGCACATATTTTGACATTCCTTATGTGATAAGTATGTCAAGTAAGATAAAGGAATGTTGCAAAGACAAGATAATAGTTGTTATCGGTCAACAAGCAACTGAACATCCGGAAAGCTTCGTGTATAAAGGCTCGCCTATCGATTTTGTTTTGCTTGGAGAAACAGAGGAGCAATTAATCGCACTGTTAGGTAAGCTTAACAAAAATAAACCCCTGTCAGGAATCCGCAGCTTATACTCCAAAGAACATAAAGGGTCAAGAACAGAAATGATCCAATACCTTGATAAACTGCCTTTTCTGGAACACCTACAAGGATACGACTACATATACCCAGTCAAGATTCGAAAAAAATCAGTGTGGGGGCACTTGCTTTCCACCAGGGGGTGCCCTTATCCGTGCATCTTCTGCTCTCAGATGTCAAGAAAAACTTTCGGTAAACAAGCACGCAACAGGTCAGGAAAGAATGTCGCAGAAGAGATCATGTATTTAAAACGCCAAGGAGTTAGCGTAGTACTTTTTAATGATGATAACTTCACAACCAGCAAAAAACACGTTCTTGACGTTTGTAAAGAGTTACAGCTTAAGAAGTCAAGTGTAGGGTGGGTAGTCCATGCAAGAGTGGATGAGCTTGATGAGGTAACTATCTCTGAAATGAAAAAATCCGGTTGTATCCTGCTTAGGTTAGGTATAGAGTCAGGGTCTAATAAGATAATAAGCATGTTAAAAAAAAGGTATAAACCAATAGGCTGGGTGACTCAGACAAAAAAAGTGGTATCTATCGCCAATAACCTTCACCTCCCAGTGTTAGGGCTGTTCATAATCGGGAATCCAAAAGAAACAGAAAAAGAGTTGCTAGAATCTATGCGCCTCGCAAGAGAAATACGGCCTGACCTGATACAAGTGCATTTTTTTGCGCCCTATCATGGCACAGATGCTTTTAAGCTATACAACAACCGGAATAGCGGTGGAGAAGTGTACCATCATACATGCCAAGATATCCAAACAAGCGAGATACCTAATGAAAGGCTTAAACATCTTTACATAAAGTTTTTTTATGGTTTTTATCTCCGCCCAAAATTTTTGGCAAATCACTTATGGAGTTATAAGCGGTTCTACCTAACGAACATACCCTCTTGGATTAAGCTAGCAAAAATAGGTTTATGGCGGAGACTATCATGAAACGGCTATTCCTTAATGACAAATGGTACTTAAGGTTAATGGCGGGGCTATACAGCTTAGCGCCAAGACCTTTGAATGATTCGATCAGCTTAACATACGCAACAGGCTACAAGATACGTAACATACTGCGCTTAGGCTATACAAAAAACGTGTTATCCCTGAGAAGATCGCAATGGTGGTCGAGAGAAAAGTTGGAAGAATACCAGGCTGAAAGATTAAAAAATCTGATTAAGTACGCTTACGAGAACGTTCCTTATTACAAAAAAATGTTCCAAAAAGAGAGCATAAAACCTGAGACTATAAGATGTTTAGAAGACTTACAAAAACTTCCTACTTTAAATAAAGAATCAGTAGCAAATAATTTTGATAGACTAATATCAAGAAAGTTTTATAACAAAAAATTTTCCAGGTTCATGACTAGTGGAACTACAGGCAAGCCTTTGATGGTGGCTTGGGATGTTGATTACTCGCTCTTTTTAGGTGCAGTAAAAACGAGGCATTATTCTTATAACAATTCAAGATTTTATCAGAATAAGGTACAATTCGGTGGCTCTATCATGTCTGCAGTGATTCATCAAACTGATGTCAGATCTGAGTATAACCCTTGTAACCGGACGTTGTTCCTGTCCTCTTCGAACTTATCTGATCAGGTCCTTCAGGGTTATGTAACAAAAATAAGGGAGTACTATCCTTCTTTTATCAGGGGGACGGGATCTGCAGTGTATTTGTTAGCGTCTTTTTTAAAAGATAATGATATTAATGATATAAAAGTAAACTCTTTCACCAACAGAAGTGAAACGCTTTCAGACTATCAAAGAAAGCTTATCCAAGAGCGGTTACACTGTGATGTGTACAACTTTTATTCTCAAGTAGAAGAAGTATGTTCTGCTATGGACTGTTCAAAACATGAGGGGATGCATATTGATATGGAAAAAGGGATAATAGAGATACAAAACAGTTCTACCTCGAGAAGCGGTGAGATCATAGCAACAGGATTGAACAATTACGTGATGCCATTAATAAGATACGAAACCGGGGATTTAGGAAGCCTATCAAAAAAACAGTGCAGCTGCGGCAGGG
>Ga0194111_10008513_pt1 | contig 11287 bp, 8 predicted proteins | sample TA2KigC300mmetaG_FD_146194 | JGI IMG/M metagenome (GOLD analysis project Ga0194111, IMG submission 146194) | Freshwater microbial communities from Lake Tanganyika, Tanzania - TA2015033 Kigoma Deep Cast 300m | ecosystem: Environmental > Aquatic > Freshwater > Lake | place: Tanzania: Lake... | reverse complement strand
GTATCGGGACGTGCTCGCCGAGATTCACGCCAACCATGCTTCGCTGCGCCCTTCGACCGCGCTGATTCGCCGCTGGCATCGGGCGCTGTACCGCTATACCGGCGAACGCGGCGGCGAGTGGAAGGCCAAGGACAACGTGATCTGGGAAGTGCGTCCCGACGGCCGCCAGGTCGTCCGGTTCAAGCCGGTCTCGGCGTTGGCGACCCCCAGGTTCATCGAGCGGCTGATCGCGCTGTACGACGATGCGATGGCGGGGGGAAAGGCAGAACCGCTGCTCCTCGCTGCTACCTTCGCGCTGGACTTCGAGTGCATTCACCCCTTTGCGGACGGCAACGGCCGCATCGGGCGGCTGCTCACGCTCCTGCTCCTCTACCAGTGCGGCTACGAGGCGGGGCGCTACATCAGCCTCGAGCGCATCGTCGAGGAGAGCAACGAAACCTACTACGAGGCCCTCCTCAGAAGCTCCCAGGGCTGGCACCAGGCTCAGCACGACCTACGGCCGTGGTGGGACTACTTCCTCGGCATGCTCATTGCGGCCTACAAGGAGTTCGAGGCCAGGGTCGGCACCATCACCTCGGCGCGCGGCGCCAAGCGCGAGATGGTGCGCCACGCCATCGAACGGTTGCCGGAGCGCTTCACACTTCGTGACCTTCAGCGGGCCTGTTTCGGTGTCAGCCGCCCCACCCTCAAGCGCGCGCTCGCAGAGCTAAGGCGCGAGGGCAAGCTCAGGTGCCTCGGACAAGGTCCCGCGGCCCAGTGGGAGCGGCTCCCAGGTTGATCCCATAATGGGATCACGAAAGCGGTTGGTGATCCCAATCCCATCCCCTGGGGGAACTGCGCAGCCTCTCAATTGACAGCCGACCCAAAGCATGGCACAATATAGCTGTGGAGGAGTTGGGCAGTTCCACCTCGCTCGACGAGAGGAGACGACCATGCGTCAGTGCGTGAAGGTGTTGGCGGTCCTGGCCGCCGCTGTCCTGGCGGCCGGGTGCGATCAGCTCGCCCAGATGATGGAGCCTACGGCCTATCCAACGGGGGGCCAGAACCAGCCGACGATCGACCAGGCCCAGGCCGTGCCGTACAACGGGCCGCGGGCACGCATCGCCGTGCTCGACTTCGAGCAGAAGACCGCGAAGGGCTACAACCAGATCGGCCAGGGCATGGCCGACATGCTCTCGACCGAGCTCGTGAACACGAACCGCTTCATCGTGCTGGAGCGCCAGAAGCTGGCCGGCGTGCTGGCCGAGCAGGACCTCGCGCGCACCGGCCGCATCCAGCCCGGCACCGGCGCGCCCACGGGGCAGGTGGAGGGCGCCGAGCTCCTCGTGACCGGCGCCGTGACGGAGTTCGAGCCTGACTACCAGGGCGCCGGCGGCGGGATAGGCGGGATAGACTGGCACGGGCGCCGCCGCGGCGCCGGCGGCATCGGACTCGGCTTCAAGCAGTCCTACGTGGCCATTGACCTGCGCGTGGTGGACGCCCGCACCTCCCGCATCGTCTTCGCGCAGAGGGTGGAGGGGCGTGCCAACGACATCGCCGGCATGCTCGGCGCCGCCGGCTGGGGCCACCGCGGGGCGCTCGGCATCGGACTCGGCGGCTTCCGAAACACCCCCATGGAGAAGGCCGTCCGCATCTGCCTCGGACAGGCCGTCGCCATCCTCATCTCACGCACCCCCGCCCAGTACTACCACTTCAACGAGCAGGGCCAGCCCATCACGCCCGGCACCACGAGCGGCGGGGCACTGGGAACCCCGGGCCAAACGGTGACCCCGGTGGTCGTCCAACCCGAGGTCGTCCAGCCCGGGCAGCCCGCGCAGCCCACGCCCGTGCAGCCGGCCCCGGTTCAGCCCACGCCGGTCCAGCCAACCCCCGTGCAACCAACCCCGGTCCAGCCGACCCCGGTTCAGCCGACTCCCGTGCCGCCCACGCCGCCCACGCCACAGCCCGGGGCGCTGCCCGCGCAGGTCTACGTCAGCTTCGCTTCTGTGAACATCTATGAGAAGCCCGACAGCGCCTCCACCCTGGCCGCCACGGCCGCGCGTGGCACGGCGCTGCGAGTCCAGGCCGAGGAGGGCTCCTGGTACTCAGTCACCACGCCCGACGGCAAGGTTGGCTGGGTGCTCAAGGCATTCACCTCGCCCACGGCGCCGCAGTGAGGGCGGCCCTTGCACAGCTTCCCCGCGCCGCACGCCATCGCGGTCCCGCGGAGCCGCATCCGCGAGCTATCGGACCTTGCCGCCAAGGCCAGCGGCCCGCTCCGCCTCTACTTCGGCGAATCGAACGTGCCGACCCCCGCCTTCATCAAGGAGGCCGCCAAGCGCGCCCTCGACGAAGGCCACACCTACTACACCCCCAACGCCGGCTACCTCGACCTCCGCGAGGCCATCGCCGCACAGACCCGCCGCCTCCACGGGCTCGACTACCAGCCCGACCACGAGGCCATCGTCACCGCCGGCGGCGTCGAGGCCATCTTCCTCGCACTCTACGCCACCCTCGAGCCCGGCTCCAAGGCCCTCATCATCTCGCCCTGCTGGCCCAACGTCGCCGCCGCCGTCCGCATGGCCGGCGCCACCCCCGTCGAGGTGCCCCTTGTCCAGTCAGGCGAACACCTCGGGGTGGACTGCGAGGCCGTGGCCGCCGCACTCGACCCCTCCGTCCGCGTCCTCTTCGCCAACAGCCCGTCCAACCCCACCGGCTGGATGATGTCGGGCGCCGAGGAGATATTCCTCACCGAGCTCGCCGCAAAGCACGGCCTCTGCCTCATCCTCGACCAGGTCTACGAGCGCATCGTCTACGACGGCACGGTGGCCCCGATGCGCCACGCGGCGCGCCTCCGCGAGAACCTGCTCCTCCTCAACAGCGTCTCGAAGGCATACTGCATGACCGGCTGGCGTGTCGGCTACGCGCTCGGCCCCGAGCGGATCATCGAGCAGATGACGAAGCTCCAGGAGTTCGTCGTGAGCCACGCCCCGGCCCCCTCGCAACGCGCGGCCCTCGCCGCCCTCACCGAGGGCGAGAGCTTCGTCCGCGAGATGCAGGCGCGCTACCGCGCGCTCCGCGGCCTCGCCTGCGAGCGCCTCGCCCGCTGCCCCCGCGTCAGCCTCGTCCCGCCCCAGGGCGCCTTCTACGCCTTCCCGCGCATCGAGGGGCTGGCCGACTCCTTCGACTTCTGCCGCCGCCTCCTCCTCGGAAAGGGCGTGGGACTCGCCCCTGGCTGCGCCTTCGGCGCCGGCGGCGAGGGACACGTCCGCATCTGCTTCGCCGTCGAGGAGCGCATCCTCGCTCCCGCCCTCGACCGCCTCGCCGAGTTCCTGGGAGGCTGAGCACCCCACCGGTCCCACCGGTCCCACACCCCGCGGAGAGCACCGCATGACAGTCAAACACTACACGGAAGTCGCCGCACAGCAGGTTGAAGAGGGAGCGAAGGGCGTGCGGATTCGCTGGGTCATCAACGAGGCCGACGGCGCGGCCAACTTCGCCATGCGCCACTTCGAGCTCGCCCCCGGCGGCCACACACCCCACCACGCCCATCCCTGGGAGCACGAGGTCTTCGTCCTCACCGGGCACGGCAAGGTCGCCGGACCCGAAGGCGAGAAGCCTTTGCGACCCGGCACCGTCGTCTTCGTCCCCCCCGGCGAGGAGCACCACTTCGCCAACGACGGCTCGGAGCCGCTCGCGCTCCTCTGCCTCATCCCAATCGCCCGCACCTGCGCCGCAGGATGACTGGCGGCACCCTTCGACACCTTCGCCGCCTTGGCGATCTCCGCCAGCGTGTAGCCTGCCTCCCGGAGAACCTGGATCCGCAAACGTTCCACCATTCCGATCACCATCCTTTCTCCTCGGTGGGGGCAGCGGAATTGCCGCCCGCAACCGAGCCCTACCATACCGGAAACTCACGTCCGGAGGTGGCAAGAGTTTCTGGAAAGGAGGTGGCAAGAATTTGACAGCGTCCCAAGTCCTTGAGATCGTGGGTGTGCCTGCGGCCGGTCCGTCGGGGGCTTTGCCCCCGAACCCCCAGGATTTTCCGCTTTCGGGCCGCCGGCACCCCAACAGGAAAATGGCCGCGCTGGCCTCCAGGAGACGTGCCGGTGGCCGAATGCGATAAATCCCAGGGGGTCTGGGGGACTGGTCCCCCAGAGGCGAGTTCGCCTTTGCGTTCCCGCGGCGCGGAGAGCGTCGCCCGGGGAGGCTCAAGAACTTGGGACGTTCCCGAATAATTTGTAATTAATTGTAACGAGATTCGGGCTTCGGGCCGATCGGCAGTTGGCCTCAGCCCTCTTGAGTTCTTGTTTTGTTTCTTTTCCGAGAAAATACAAAAATGGAAAACGACGCCTGGCGCGAGCACCACGGTCAGCCGCCCGGGCGATGAGGGCTGCAACGCTTGGGCAGTTGAGGTGGGGAGACGAGAGGGGTATAATTGGGTGTGCCCTTATTAGGAGCGATGGTATGGCGGCTGTGAAGGATGTTGCGAAGCAGGTGATCGACTCGCTCCCGGCTGGAGCGACCATGGACGATATCATGCACGCGCTTTACATCAGGGCGAAGTGCGAGCGCGCCGACCGCCAGATAGAGGAGGGCAGAGGATGGCCGCGCAATCGGCTATCTTGCGGGTCTTGCCCGAGAGGAGCATGCCGTCGGTGAGGAGGGCCACCTGCGCGCCGAAGAGCGCGGGCACCAGGACACGGCCTGAAGGCCGCACTACAAACCTCACTCCCGTTCGGGCCCTATGGTGTTGCACATCCACTCGCCGCGCGGTAGAATCAGATTGGGTGCGATGGGTTCTTCTTTCGACCCCACCACCAAAGGAGAACGGCCATGGGGCGCGTCTTCGGGAAAATTCAGGTGAATGGCAAGAGGTTCAGGACGCTCTTCGACTCGGGAGCAACGAATAGCTACATCAGGGCCGGGGCGACCAAGGGGCTTCTGACGAGGCCCCTGCCCGTGCCGCGTCCCACGGGCATTGGCGGCAAGACCCACCAGATCACGGAGCTGTGCGTCCTGATGGGGACCCTTGAGGGGAAGCCGATCGAGGTTACGGCCTACGTGCTGGACGAGATCGGCCGGGACGCCCAGGGGCGGCGGATCGACCTCCTCTTCGGCGCGCTCGCCATGCAGGCATGGAACATCATCATTGTGCCCAAGGAAGAGCGCCTCGACCTGAGCCACTATCCCAAGGAGTTCATCGAGTTTCCAGAGGCGCCGGCAGCGGGAATATCGAATGTCGAACGTCGAATGTTGAATGATGAATGAACCCAAGAACGGAGACCGTTCCCGTTGGTTCGGCATCTGGCATTCGACATTCATCATTCGGCATTCATTATTCGACATTCAGCCTGTTTGGTTGCGGCCGCGCCTACTCTGGCGCTCGCAGCCCTGTGGCCGAGACTTCTCTTCTCTCCTCATTCCTCTGTCCCCATTCCCTTGTCCTTCCTCTCGCGCCCGAGAAGCAAAGCGGCCTGGCGCCGCGGGGCAGCGCCAGGCCGTTTGTGACAGGACGGGATGGGCTCAACTGAGCGCAATGTCCTTGTAGCCGTAGCCGGCCTTCTTGAGGATGGCCGCGCAGTCGGCCATCTTGTGGGTCTTGCCCGAGAGGAGCATGCCGTCGGTGAGGAGGGCCACCTGCGCGCCGAAGAGCGCGGGCACGTGGTTCTCGCTGGCCTGCCCGGTGATGAGCCGGACGAAGTTCGCGGGCGGGTTCGGCGGATAGTCGGCCGGCAGCTTCGCCTCGATCTTGATCGTAGGCTGGCCGTCGCGGGCCAGGGTGACAAGGCCGTCGGCCGTGGACATGGAAATCATGCCCTTGTCGCCGAGGATGCGGACGTCGTCGGTGAAGCCCTTGATGTAGTCGCCGATGATGATCAGGCGGCCCGCCGCACCGTTTGAGAGGACGACGTTGAAGGAGCCATTGGTCTCCACCTTGGCCTTCTCGCCGCGGTAGAACATGTCCCACGCCCCCTCCACGCTCTTGGGGAGCAGGCCGGTCATGTAGAGCAGGATGTCCTGGTAGTGCGAGCCCGAGTCGTTGAGCTGGCCGCCGCCGGAGAACTTCGGGTCGCCGCGCCAGCCGATGCGCGGGCTGGGCCAGTCCTGGGCCATGTAGACGTAGAAGCTCTTGACCTCGCCGATTTCGCCCTTGCGGATGAGGTCGCGGGCCGTGACGTACTTCGCCTCGAAGTGCCGCTGGTAGGTGATCATGTAGGCGAGTTTCTTCCTCGCGGCGAGCTTGGCCGACGCGATGGCGTTCCCCACCCCGCACACCATCGGCTTCTCGATCAGCACGTGGAGGCCGCGCTCAAGGGCGTACATCGCGTGAGGAAAGTGCAGCGTGTGGGGCGAGAAGACGCCCACCGCGTCGAGCTCGCACGTGTCAATCATCTTGCGGTAGCCGTTCGGGCCGAGGAAGCGCTGGACCTTATGGCCCACATCGGCCTCCAGCTTGTCCAGGCAATCGGGGTTGGTATCGGCGGCCGCGACGATCTGCGTGGCGGGCTCCTTGATGAGCTCGCGGACGCGCCAGCGCCCGGCGCCGCCTGGGCCGATGATCCCGAACCGCACGGTGTTCAGCTTCGCCACGATTCACTCCTTGCACACTGGGAGAGCAACAGCGGCCGGCGCGCATTGCCCGGCCCGGCTGGTGCAAGGATACTGAAAACCACTTCTGTGTCAACCCGGACTTCGCCCGTAATGCCTCAGTCACGGGTGGCGGCGATGTAGCGGCAAGCGTCCCGCTTGCCGACCGAGGGCTGTCCGTCCAGTTCCACAAGCGAGACGTTTGTGGCTACATTGAGCGGGAATCGTGGCGAGTCATATAGGCCGTCGCAGGCCGAGGAATGCAGGAAAGCAGGAAAAGAAAGCCAGCGGGACCAACACTGTCCAGCGCATGCACCCCCCTCACAGCCCCTCTTCTCCTGCCTTCCTGCATTCCTCATAGCTCTTCTTCACAGATCCTCCTTTCCTGCCTTCCTGCATTCCTTATAGCCCTTCTTCTCCCGCGCCAGGTCCACCATGCGCCCATTCTTGATCACCCACACCGGCGTGCCCGTCTCAAGTCCCAGCTCCAGCGCGCGCCGTGCCGCGCGGCGAAGGGCCTTGAGCGAGCCCAGAATGTCCGTGTCCCTTACCCCTTGCAGCTTGCTGTTCACCACTTCTCTCCTGCCGCGATCGGGCGCGGCGCAGGCCCGGAGTTGTCATACAGCGCCCAACTGTTCACCAGCGGGCGGTAAACCTCGTTGAACTGCCGCAGGCCCGCGTCGAAGCGGCGCCGCACGACGCCCTCAGGGACATCGTGGCCTCCTTGCGCCACGCGCGCCGCGACTCGCGCCAGCGCCACCTCCACGGACGGCAGGCTCAGGAAGATGAGCTTCACGTGATAGCCCGCGGCGCGCCAGGCGGGGATGAGCCGGGCATACATCCGGCTGCTCAGCGTCGTCTCGAACGCGAAGCTCTCGCCCCGCCGGACCCGGCGGTGAATCTCCTCAAGCATCAGCCGTCCCGCCCGCAGCACCGCCCGCTCGGGCTCGAACGGCGAAAGCCCCGCGGCAATGAGGTCCACATTGATGAAGTCGGGACACCCCGCCTCCTTCGGCAGGAACTCGCGCGCGAACGTCGTCTTACCCGCCCCATTCGGCCCCGCGATGATCACGATCTTCTTCTCGCTGCTCATGCCCTCATTCTACACAACCGCGAGCCTTTCTCAACCCCCGAACCCCGAAACCGGAAGAGTCTCACGCAGAGCACGCAGAGGGGCCGAAGAGAGCCAGCAGAGAAAACAAGAGGGCCGCTGGGCTCCAAGACTCAGATCCCGTGCTTCCTTCATCTGTGCAAATCTGTGCCAATCTGTGGACGCTCTCCTCTCCGTACCCGAACACCGAACACCTACCACCGAACACCGGTCTCATGCCCGCGAAACACGCGAAAGGACGCGAAACCCGAAACTGGGTCTTCACTACAGAGGGCCCATCGCGGCAAGCCGCAACCAAACGCGGAGGAAGAATCTTTCCGGAAAACAAGATTCTGCATGTTTGTAGCACAGAGCAGGCCAGAGAGAACCGCGCAGACATTCGAACGCCGAGGAATTCCCGCTGCGGAAGGGCGAACCAGCGCTGGCCAGACCACGTTTGTTGTCAGTATGCCCCTGAGGGCTCCCGAATGACGAGCCGTTACCGATGGGCGCGATGGCGGATGGGGAAGTGGCTGGGACCTCGTGGCCGCCGCGTAGCCTCTATCTCTGGATTCGCTTCGGCATGGAGTCTGCTGTCTGCCGCGGCGAAAACGTGCGCAGCGGTGTCTGGTCTGCGAAGGAGAAATGGAATCCTGACGCACTAACCGGCCGCACTCTCACCCACGGGTCCGCAAGCTCTTGTTCGCTGAACTCGACGGGGACGTTGGGGCTGAATGGCGATTCATCTATCTCGAGCCGGTCTCGATCGACCTCCAACAGCTTATACTCATTAGCATAGACATGAACACGCTTGAGCTTCTGCGCCAACGAGCGGCTCAGCATTGGGAGGAACATGGCCTCGTCGATGTCGCGCAGGCTTAGGATAGGAGAAAGGCGTATAAGGGCGACATTCCAGTACTTGATAGCAACAAGCCGTACCTCTTGCATCCCGACTGAGGAAGACGACCCCGCTCGTTCGTACTTCTCCGCCGGCACATCCGCCTCTGCCGATCCGGTGACGGAACACGGGTGCAACCGCTGCTCCCATTGACCGCCGCTGATCCCGAATCCAATGCCGGGCCGCATGTCTCGCTTTGGGGCCGGCTTGTCAGAACTCATCCGGTCCGCCTTATCGGAGGAGCCAAAGAGGATTGACAGTACGTTGAGCCTTGGCTCCTTCAGGTACATTGAGCAGAAGGCCCGGAAATGGCCAATCTCCTGAGCTGTGTAAACCCGGTCGAGCTCAAATCCCATCCACAACAACGATAGAGGACTTGAAGCTTCCTGGAGAAACAGCAAACGGTCAAGGGTCGTCTGGACATTCTGAAAGCCTGTTGCTATCAGCGAATGAATATCATCACCCCACTTGGCGAAGAAACTGGCTTGCTCCTCCGCGGACAGCGGAATCCCCAGGTACTGGAATCTCAGCGAGAATCCGTCTGGGTTGTCCAGCGCGATTCTCAGCCTCTCCCTATCGAAAACCTCGCAGTGGGCAATGCCCTTAGCCATGGCTTCTCGAACTAGCTCGTCCTTCTCTCCGACGGTGAGGTTTACGTTCGTGAAGAAGACGAATACCTCAGGCGCTGGCGTCACCCCAAGAGCGCTCGCGAGATCGCTTCTGAACTTGCGTTTAGCTCTGTCCCTCTTCTCTTCGGAATCTTCGGCCTGGTTTACAAAGCCGACGGCGCCGTACGCACGCAGGCCTCCATGGAAAACGGCATCGATATCTCTGCCCCCATCTGGACCTCCCCGTGGGTGTCTGGGCCGCACTTGCGAGAATCTCTTGTCTAGAGCCAGAATCGCAAGGCACATCTGCTCCCGATGGAGCTGGTTCGTGTCCAGGTAGCTCTTCAGCCTGTCATCGGTATCGTAGGGCATCTCTGTCCTCGCATGGCTGGCCGGGCATTACGCGTGCCGCCCCGAAGCCATCAAGGTCGAACGTTCAACCCACCTCCACTGCATGCACAAGGTACTGCGGGGGAATCGGCTTGTCAAGAGCCGCGGGATTCCGTCCTGGCGCGCGGCAGGGTAAATGGCCAGGGGAAGCACCAGATGCGGATGGTGTTCGGCTATCGCTGCTCGGTCTTCGGTTACTGACAAAAGGCGTCCACAGACTGGCACGAATCCCCACAGCGGAAGAACCGCCGGAAGCGGGGCTTCGAACTCAGCTGGTCTGTCTTCTCTGTGCGAATCTGTGGATGGGGGATCGTGCTCTGGTTGCCCCCTCATATCCGACCCCATCCGCGTAATCCGCGGTGACGACCCTCCAGGGTTCGGTTATCGAGACGGTTCTCTGTGTCTGTCTCTGTGCTACAAACATGCAGAATCTTGTTTTCCGGAAAGATTCTTCCTCCGCGTTTGGTTGCGGCTTGCCGCGATGGGGTCTCTGTGCCCTCCGTGGTGAAGCCCCAGTTTCGCCTTTCCCATGGTTTGGCGCGTCCCGCGCGCGGTTCCGCGTGCAAGTGTGCATTCCCTACCGGTTGGGCAGCGTCCCCAACGTTCATAGGACAGATACGACGAATAGGAGCGATTGGACCGCTGTGGCCTCGTTCCTGCCCTTATCACGCATCATGGGCCACCCCCCGGCCAAGCGCCCCTACGAGGCAAAGTGCTCAGGCAGGTGCTTCCGCGCGAGCGCGAGCAGCTCCTCGCGGCTCATGGCGGTCAGGCGGCCGGAGGCGAACTGGGCGTCTATGGCGTCTTTCATTGCGATGACGCCCGGGTGGTCCTTGGCGATCTGGATGCCGCGGCCGCGGAGCTTGAGGTCGAGCCAGGCGGCGATGCCGGCCACGCCGCTCTTGTCGGTGATGGAGATGGTGGGGGCGACGCCGAGGATGCGCTCGGTGTCGAAGATGGTGTAGATTTCGGGGTTCTTGCGCAACCCGTCGGCGTGGATGCCGGCACTGGTCATGTTGAAGTCGGCGCCCACGTAGGGCTGGTTGCGGGGCGGCTCGTAGCCGATGACCTTGCGGTAGTAGTCCGCGATGTCGGTGATGACGCGGAGGTTCATGCCGTTGGGGTCGCCGCGGAGGGCGGTGTATTCGATGGCGAGGGCTTCGATTGGGGGGTTGCCGGTGCGCTCGCCGATGCCGAGGAGGGTGCCGTTGGCGGCGGCGCAGCCGTAGAGCCAGGCGGTGGCGGCATTGGTGACCACTTTGTAGAAGTCGTTGTGCCCGTGCCATTCGAGCCATTCGTGTGGGACGTTTGCGTATTGGATGAGGCCGTAGATGACGCCCTGGACGCACCGGGGGACGGATGAGCCTGGGTAGCAGACGCCGAGGCCGAGGGTGTCGCAGACGCGGATTTTGACTGGGCGGCCGCACTCGGCGGCGAGGCGCATGAGGGCCTGGGCGAATGGGACGACGAAGCCGAGGAAGTCGGCGCGGGTGACGTCCTCGAGGTGGCAGCGGGGGATGATCTCCTGCTCGATGGCGGCCTTGACGATGGCGAGGTACATGTCGAGGGCCTGGCGGCGGGTCTTGCCGAGCTTGAGGAAGATGTGGTAGTCGGAGCAGGAGGCGAGGATGCCGGTCTCGCGGAGGCCCATCTGCTTGACGAGCTTGAAGTCGGAGGGGGTGGCGCGAATCCAGCCAGTGACCTCGGGGTATCGGAAGCCGAGGTCGAGGC
>Ga0194111_10008509_pt1 | contig 11291 bp, 7 predicted proteins | sample TA2KigC300mmetaG_FD_146194 | JGI IMG/M metagenome (GOLD analysis project Ga0194111, IMG submission 146194) | Freshwater microbial communities from Lake Tanganyika, Tanzania - TA2015033 Kigoma Deep Cast 300m | ecosystem: Environmental > Aquatic > Freshwater > Lake | place: Tanzania: Lake... | reverse complement strand
CAGCCAGTTCCTGCGGCTTATCATTCAGCGCCACGGCGGACTTGAGGTCCGCGCCAGCGCAAAAGGCCCGGCCAGCACCAGTGATGACCACTACACGGATTTCTGGGTCTTTTTCGCTATCCGTTAGCGCCGCCTGCAATTCCAGGTGGGTATCCATATCAATGGAATTCAGTTCCTTGGGACGATTCAGGGTGATCTTGGCTATCCTGTTCTTCTTCTCGAAGATGATGTTCTTATATTGCACCAGCTTTCTCCTCCTTCGCTATTCCCGGCATTGGGCACACCGTACCTGCTCCCGTGGCAGATGGACAGTGCCCATTGTACGTTTTTCGGACGGTGGGTGTCAATTCGGGCGCTTGACAACGTATACCATATGTGATACAGTGTTACATGTTATATGGAAATATCAAAGGCGCTTGTTGTCTTCGACATGCCTGGTGCTTGGCAAAGCAACGGACATGTCTCGGAGGCTTATGCGCCTTAGCTGGCTTTTATACATGAGTAAATGTCAGACTTCATCCTATGGGGTAGGTGGCTGTGAGGATTCAAACACGACGGAATACGGGCTGGCTCTGCTGGACAGCCAGGGTAATCTCTTTGGGTGCTGGGGTTGGCATTTGCACATGGTTTTTGGTCCAAATCATTGCCGATAGAACCAACTCAGAGCTTCCTCTACCAGTCTCTGAGTTTCTGCCATTCTTCATGCTTACTCTCCTATGGTACGTAGGCCCTGGTGTGATTGCCTGGTGGTGGCCTCTTGTCGGTGGTCTACTCCTTATGCTTCAGTCTGGCCTCGTCATTGTCCTCGTAGTTTGGAACTACTCTGAGCTAGATGGGACAGGTGCTCTCCTAATATCGATCTGGGCGGCATTGTGCACTGGTGGTATCTTGCATCTGGCAGTGTGGTGGAAGAACAGACAACGAAGACCGAGGTCAGGACAGGGTAAGCTGTTTTCTGAGCTCCACTAGGCGGCATGGCTGATCTCTTTGCCCCGTGCTTGCTCGCGGTCAGACCTTGCGAGAGAACCAGTAGGATCTCGCCGTTCGCTGCTGCTCTTGCCATGCTAAGATAGGGGCCGATGACAAGAAGACCGATTTAACCTGCCTTTGGGACAGCCGCTAGCCGAAGTGTTCGCTGAAGAGGCGTTTCTGGACGATGTCGCGGACTGCGGTCAGGGCTGGTGAGGCGGGGGCCTCAGTTAACGATTTGCCCAGGAGGTCGTGGTAAGCGATGGTCTCGTCATAAGGGATGTAGCCGAAAACCGGCAGGCCTGTCTCCCGGGCGAATCGCCGCAGCAACTCCTCGCCGCCCTGCACCCGGTTGAAGACCAGGCCCATTTTCTCACATTGTATCACCCTGTCGTTCTGTACCATCCCTTTGATCAGGGCTGCGGTGCGCAGGCCTCTCGATGTGGCGTCGCTGACAATGACCAGGGTATCCACGCGGCGCATGACTTGCCTGTTCAGTTGCTCCAGGCCGGCCTCCCCGTCAACGATGATGGTATCGAAGCTGCGGGAGAGGGTTTCTATGGCCCCGCGCAGGAGGTCATTGACCGGGCAGAAGCTGAAGCCAGGCTAGCCCAGTGGGAAGATGCCGTAAGAGAAGATGGTCCTACGCCTTTCAAAGGCCTGCTGCCCATGCTCCGCATGTGGCACAATGAGATCCTCAACTACTTCGACCATCGCTATACCAACGGTTTCCTGGAGGGCAAGAACAACCGCATCAAAGTGGTAAAAAGGGTAGCCTATGGCTATCGAAATAGGGCCAACTTCAGACAGAGAATACTCCTGACCAACGGAAGGAGGCCATATGCCAAAGTTGCATGAGGCACCATCACAGTTATTGACGCAGACCCATTTGAATGAAGGCAGCGTAACATATTGTGTGTAGAAAGAGGGTGCGTCCTCCTTAGTATACCCAGCACGCCCATAGCCTGAAAACTGTATAGCATGTCCTGGACACCGCACACCCCTTCCTTGACAACTACCACATAGGCCCATAGAATCTTACAACTGGCAGGGGGATCTCGAGCGCACGCCTTTGCTGAGCACTCCTGTTGTTCAGACATTTCTGGGAGCACTGTATAACAATGGCACCCATAAGTCCGGAGCGATTTACTGAACAAGCTCAAGACGTTCTGGCAGCCTCACAGGAGCTGGTTCGATATTTCAAGCATGATCAGTGGGACGTAGAGCATGTCTTACTTGCTTTGCTCTGGCAAGAAGACAGCCTGGCTGCCAAGCTGCTGAAACGACTAGGAGTGGATGACAGGGCCATTAGGCAGCAGGTGGAGACCGCCCTAGACAAGACTCCTACGGTCACCTACGAAGGGGCACAGATTTTCGCTACCCATCGCACCCCCCGCTTGCTGGAAGCCGCCAGCGCCGAGGCCGAGAGAATCAAGGACGAGTTCATCGGTGCGGAGCATCTGCTTATTGGCACCGTGGCGGAAGAGGAGGGCGAAGCGGCCAGGATTTTTCGCTCCTCTGGCGTTGACCAGGAGAGCATATACCGCACTCTCCATGACAATCGCGGTGCCCGCCGGGTTACCGATAGAAGGGCCGAGAGTAAGTATCGTAGTCTGGAGAAATATGGGCGCGATCTCACCGAACTGGCTAGACTAGACAAGATTGACCCCGTGATTGGGCGGGAAGAGGAGATTCGCCGCGTGATACAAATCCTCTCCCGACGCACCAGGAATAACCCCATAATCATCGGTGAGGCTGGGGTGGGAAAAACAGCTATCGCGGAGGGACCGGCTCAGAAGAGCGTGGCCGGTGATGTCCCAGACTCGCTGACGGGCTGGTCTTTGCCAGGAAATATCCGATGAAGGCATTGCTCCAGCGGGTAACTCAAGCCTCAGTGACTGTTGGCGGAGAGAAGGTGTCTCAGATTGGGCGGGGGCTGGTGGCTTTGGTGGGGGTGGCCCAAGGCGATTCAGAGAAAGATGTCAGATACCTGGCCGACAAGACAATCAACCTCCGCATCTTTTCAGATGAAGCAGGCAAATTCAATCTGTCGCTTCTGGACATAAGAGGAGAACTGCTGGCCGTAAGTCAGTTCACGCTTCTGGCTGATACTCGGAAAGGCCGCCGCCCTAGCTTCACCCAAGCTGCTTTGCCCGGTGAAGCCGAAGCCCTATTCAATAGCTTCGTAGAGGTAGCGAGGGCCAGTGGGCTCAAAGTCTCCACTGGCCGCTTCCAGCAACACATGCTGGTGGAAATCTACAACGACGGCCCGGTTACCGTCCTCTTAGATAGCAAAGCCCAGTAGCTGGCAAGAAGCCAAGCCTGCCAGGAGCAACACCTTAGCATCTCTTTGCTGGGACATGATTCTTCAGGATGCCTCAGCAGTCGGTAGTGGGAATAAAGACTCGACTTCTACCTCCCTCTCGCCCAGCTCCCCTTCAGCCTCCGCTCCAAGCGCAAGTTCAAACCCGGCTTTAAGTTCCTCCTCTGAGAGACACTGGGCAGGAATCAACCTGCCTATGATGACGTTCTCCTTCAGACCCAGCATTCTGTCCATTCTACCGCCGATGGCTGCCTCGGTCAGAACCCTGGTGGTCTCTTGGAAAGAAGCCGCAGCTAAGAAGCTTTCTGAGCTAAGAGCAGCCTTGGTTATTCCCAAGAGAGCTGTCTGGGCCGTGGCTGGCTCTCCTGCTTCAGCCACCACCCTAGCATTAATCTCCTCGAAGGTAAACCGATCAACCAGATCCCCTGGAAGTATCTCAGTGTCGCCTGGAGAATCAACCCTTACTTTCTGAAGCATTCGGCGCACCACTACCTCAATGTGCTTGTCGTTGATGTTAACCCCTTGAGAGCGATAGACCTTCTGTATCTCGTCCACCAGGTAGCGCGAGGCTGCTTCCCTTCCCTTGATACGCAGAATGTCCTGGGGGTTTACATGCCCGTCGGTAAGCTGGTCTCCAGCCCTAACCCTGGAACCATTCTCCACCCGAATGCTGGTGCTGAAGGGAACAAGATACGTCTCCTCCTCTTTTTCCTCATAGTTGATAACGATGTTGTTTCCTTCGACACTTATCGTGCCGCTAATAGGGGCAAGCACCGCTGGCACCGCCGATGCTCCATCCTTCTCCTCTTCTGAGATACTCTCTGAAGATGCGGCCAGAACCGTGCCTATGTCCACCCACTGACCATCACCAACTACCAGCTCCATATCTGGCGGGAGAGGCAGTTCGTTCCGATAGACTTCAGAGTTGGCAACCCTAATCTTATAGCCCTCTTCTGTGGGAAGCACCTCTGCCATCCCATCAATTTCCGAGATAATGGCTTGACCCTTGGGTATTCTGGCTTCAAAGAGCTCTTCCACCCGAGGCAGACCGCTGGTGATGTCTAACCCCATTACGCCTCCAGTGTGAAAGGTGCGCAAGGTGAGCTGGGTACCCGGCTCCCCGATGCTCTGGGCAGCAATAATGCCCACCGTGACATGTTTGCCCACCACACGCCCTCGGGAGAGGTCAAAGCCATAACAGAATTGGCAGACGCCCATCCGCGACTGGCAACTGAGAGGAGATCTGACATAAACCTGGGTTACACCTGCTGAAACGATTCGTTTTGCTTTTTCCTCATTTATCTCCTCGTTTCGGTTGACAATAAGCGTACCATCCTTAGGATCAGTAACAGCAGCAGCAGCTAAGCGCCCAACGACACGTTCATACAGCGAAGGCAAAAAGGCATCTTTCGACTCCGTCAGCCAAATACCCGAGGTTGTGCCACAATCCTCCTCACGAACGATGACATCCTGAACAATATCGACAAGGCGCCTGGTGAGATAGCCAGCATCTGAGGTTCTTAATGCGGTATCTGCCAGTCCTTTACGAGCGCCGTGAGTAGAAATGAAGTATTCCAGTACGGAAAGCCCCTCAGTGAAGCTTGACCTGATGGGGAAATCTATGATCTTACCGGAAGGGTCAGTCATGAGACCGCGCATGCCCGCCATTTGCCTTATTTGAGAGATGTTACCTTTGGCACCAGAGGTGGCCATCATGTATACCCCGCCGTAGCGATCTAGCGACTGAGAGACCATTTCGGTTATCCTTTCCGTGGTCTCTGTCCATGTTTCCACCGTACTGTTGTATCTCTCGTCGTCGGTGATCAAGCCCCGGTAATACTGATCCTCTGTTTGAGCTACAACCTGTTCTGCTTCTCTTAGCACCTTACCCTTCTCCCGGGGCACCCTGAGATCGCTAACCCCTATGGTAATACCAGACTTGGTAGCATACCGGAACCCTAACTGCTTAAGGCTGTCAGCTACAGCTGCCGCCTGCTCGTTACCTAAGGTTTTGATGCACCGGGTAATGATCTGTCTCAAATTTGATTTATCCACTACCTCATTGATGAAGCCCAACTCCTCAGGCAAAACATTGTTGAAGATTATGCGGCCGACTGTAGTCCTGGTAGGATGCCCTGAGTGAGCATCCCTTACCTCGATTTCGGCTCCTAGTTCCACCACTCCAAGAGTGTAAGCTAGCTCTGCCTCTTCGAAGGTATTGAAGCACATTCCTTCGCCTTTGGCTCCGGGTTTAGGAGAAGTTAGGTAGTAGCATCCAAGAACCATGTCCAGAGTGGGCGTCACAACTGGCTCTCCATTGCTCGGCAGGAGCATGTTATGTGTGCTGAGCATCACTTTCCTCGCCTCCTTCACCGCCGCCCTGGAAAGAGGTACATGCACAGCCATTTGATCACCATCAAAGTCAGCGTTGAAAGCAGCACATACCAGAGGATGAAGTTGTATAGCACTACCATCGATCAACACCGGCTCAAAAGCCTGGATGCTTAGGCGGTGTAGTGTTGGAGCACGGTTGAGGAGCACGGGCCTTTCCTTGACCACTTCTTCCAGGATACTCCAGATCTCCGGCCTTGCCCTTTCCACCATCCTTTTGGCACTCTTAATATTGGCAGCAAGACCCTGTTGTACCAAGCGGAACATCACGAACGGCTTGAACAGCTCCAAAGCCATACGCCTGGGTAGACCACACTCGTGAAGCTTCAACTCAGGGCCAACTATAATTACCGAACGTCCGCTGTAATCAACCCTCTTACCCAAGAGGTTTTGACGAAAACGTCCCTGTTTGCCACGAAGCACGTCCGACCGCGACTGCAAAGGTCTGTTGCCAGCACCGGTAATGGCCCTTCGCTGTCGGCCGTTGTCGATAAGAGAATCCACTGCTTCCTGGAGCATTCTTTTCTCATTGTGAATGATTATATCTGGAGCACCTAGGTGTAGCAGCCTCTTAAGACGATTGTTGCGGTTAATCACCCTTCGGTAGAGGTCGTTGAGATCACTGCTGGCAAATCGCCTCCCGTCTAGTTGCACGATTGGCCGTAGGTCCGGAGGGAGAACTGGGAGAACAGCCAAGATCATCCACGCTGGCTTACTCCCACTGCGGCGAAAACCCTCTACTACTTGCAATCTCTTGATAGCCTTTTTGCGACGTTGACCCGAAGCCGAATCGATCTCCTGATGCAAGTCGTCGTGCATCTGATCAAGATTGAGGTTCTGGAGGATCGTCAGGATAGCCTGTGCCCCTATATCAGCATGAAAGATACCTGAATATTTCTTCTTCAGTTCACGATACTTGGCTTCCGTGAGCAGCCTTAGCTCCTGCAGGTTCTCTATCTCCTTTATCTTTTCCTCAAGCTCCCTGGTCAAGCGCATTTGTTCTTCAGGATCAATGCCTTCCTTCTCTGCTATCTCCTGGCGCTCTTCCTGCAGGCGCCGGATCGCTTCCTGCTTTGCTGTTTCATCTACGCTGGTTATGATATGCTGGGCGAAGTAGATGACGGACTCTAGACTACGTGGCGAGAGATCAAGGAGTAAGCCTATTCGGCTGGGTATGCCTTTGACGAACCAGCTATGGGCCACAGGAGCCGCCAGTTCGATATGCCCCATGCGTTCTCGGCGTACCTTAGACAGCGTAACCTCTACCCCACACCTGTCACAAATGACCCCCTTATACCGTATCTTCTTATACTTCCCACAGTAGCACTCGAAGTCCTTGGTTGGCCCGAAAATTCTTTCACAGAAAAGGCCATCCCTTTCTGGTTTCAGGCTCCGATAGTTTATAGTCTCCGGCTTAGTAACCTCACCCGATGACCAGCTCTTAATCTGTTCAGGGGAGGCCAGAGAGATACGTATCCCTGTAAGACTATCAGCATTAAGCAAACTACTTCCTCCTTGGTGCTGCGGTTTTTCTATTATTGGTTGGCCAGGCTAGCTTTTCTCCTTGCCTAGCAGCTCTACCGCTAAGCCCAGGCTTTGGAGTTCATGGACCAGAACATTGAAAGATTCTGGTAATCCCGGAGGGCGCACGTCTTCACCCTTAGTGATAGCTTCATAGGCTTTTGCCCGGCCGCTGATGTCATCAGACTTTATGGTGAGGAGTTCTTGCAGTGTGTGAGCTGCTCCATAAGCTTCCAGGGCCCAAACCTCCATCTCTCCGAAACGCTGCCCCCCAAACTGGGCTTTGCCACCCAGGGGCTGCTGCGTAATGAGGGTATATGGGCCAGTAGAGCGGGCATGCACCTTGTCTTCCACGAGGTGTATCAACTTCATCATGTACACGTAACCTATTGTCACTGGCCGATCAAAAGGCTCGCCTGTGCGTCCGTCGTAGACAGTGGTCTTGCCATAAATCGGGGGAGAAACACCCCTATCCTTGCTTACCGCATCTACCTGTCGGGCTATCTCTTTGTCCTTAGCCCCTTCAGCATCCACTCCTAACTCCTTCAGCCAAAGCCGCAGACAAGCCTTCTTGGCTTCGCCATTGTAATGATCGCCAAATATACTTTCCCCCGAGAAACCCTGCGCATCAAGCCACCTTTTGGCCGCCTCTATCCTCTCCTCCGCCTTCAGACTTGGGTCAACAGCACTGGCCTGGCGAACGATCCAGGCTCTAGCCAAGACATCCTCAATTACATCGCTACCTAGTCCTTCAAATACAGGGCAATCCACCTTCAAACCGAGTTCGTGTGCTGCCCAGCCAAGGTGTGCCTCGAAGATCTGGCCCAGATTCATGCGCGAAGGCACACCGATGGGGTTGAGGACAATCTCCACCGGCGTACCATCAGGAAGAAAAGGCATGTCCTCCTCAGGGAGAATTCGGGCTATAACGCCTTTATTACCATGCCTCCCAGCCAACTTATCCCCTTCAGAAACCTTGCGCTTCTGTGCAACCCACACCCTTACCAGTTGATTAACACCCTCAGGCAACTCATCACCCTTCAACTTCGAGGATTCCTTCACTGCTATCACCAGACCTCTCTCGCCATGAGGGACTCGAAGAGAAGCGTCCTTCACTTCGCGGGCCTTTTCACCGAAGATAACCCGGAGAAGCTTCTCTTCAGCGCTTAGCTCCGTTTCTCCCTTCGGTGTAATCTTACCTACCAGAATGTCTCCCGACTCAACCTCTGCCCCAACGTACACAATACCTCGCTCATCAAGATTGCGGAGACTCTCCTCGCCCACATTCGGTATATCTCTAGTAATCTCCTCTGAACCGAGTTTTGTCTCTCTCGCCTCAACCTCATACCGTTCAACATGAATTGAGGTGAGCTTATCTTCACTAACTAGCTTCTCCGAGATGACGATCGCATCCTCGAAGTTGTAGCCCTCCCAGCTCATGAAAGCGCAGAGCAAATTTTGACCCAGAGATAGTGCTCCACGGTCAGTGGCCGAGCTATCTGCCAAAACCTGCCCGGGGCGCACCAACTCCCCCTTACTTACAACCGGACGTTGATTTATGCAGGTCCCTTGATTAGTACGCACAAATTTCATCAGGCGATAAAGGCGCTCCCCACCTTCGCCATTTATTGTTACGATTTGATCGCCGGTGACAGACACAACTTCCCCTTCGTCTTCAGCTAGAACCACTTGCCCGCTGTCCTGAGCCACCTGCCGCTCCATTCCCGTTCCTACGGTAGGCGACTCTGAGCAAAGCAGTGGCACAGCCTGGCGTTCCATGTTAGAGCCCATCAGGGCCCTGTTAGCATCATCGTGTTCCAGAAACGGGATCAGCGAGGCGGAAACACCCACGATCTGCCTCGGCGAGACGTCCATGTAATCGATTTCCTCTGGTGATGCCTTGAAGAAACGGTTACCTTTCCTCACCTCAATCTTGCTGTCAGTGAATTCGTCAAACGGAGTAAGATTCGCATTCGCCTGGGCAATTACACACAGCTCTTCATCGTCGGCAGAAAGGTGGACAACCTGCTGAGAAACAAACGGCACCACTTTCACAGACCTGCGAGATAAGCGCGAGAGTCGCTCAGCCACTTCAGCCGTAATCTGCGTGTCGGCCTCGGCAACAACATGGCCTTTCTTGTTAACCACTGCCTCAGCAAGAGTCCTGCCTAATAGCTCTTCAGATGTATTCTCCACCTCTCGGCGAACTTTGCGGTAGGGAGCAGTTATAAAACCATATTCGTTGACCGAGCTATAGCTGGCCAAGGAACAAATAAGCCCAATATTTGGCCCCTCCGGCGTCTCAATAGGGCATATGCGCCCATAGTGGGAATGGTGGATGTCGCGTACCTCAAACCCAGCCCGTTCCCTCGATAACCCTCCAGGCCCCAATGTCGAGAGGCGACGTTTATGAGTCAACTCCGACAGAGGATTGGTCTGATCCATGAACTGGCATAACTGAGAGCCACTGAAAAATTCTCTTAACGCCGTGAATATCGGACGAGTATTGATGAGAGCATTTGGGGTAACAGTGTCAGGATCCACAATACTCATGCGCTCTCTTATTGTCCGTTCAAGATTCAAAAGGGCGATATTGAATTGATTCTGGATCAATTCACCCACGGTACGTAACCGCCGATTGCTGAGATGATCAATATCATCAGGCGGCTCAATGTTCTCATTAACCCTGATGATGAGACGCACGATACTCACCAAATCTTCTTTAGTAAGAGCATAGCCTGTGGGTTGGACATCCGTCGTTTTCTGACCCAGCCGTTTGGTAAGCTTGTAGCTCCCAACCTTACCTAAATTATAATGTCGTGGGTTGAACAAAAGGTTCTGCACCATGGTTCTGGCATTTTCAATATTGGGTAAGTCCCCAGGACGTAACCGTCGGTATATGTCCAGCAATGCGTCCGTCTCACTCTTGACGAGAGGATCCTGCTTTATGCAGGCTTCAATATACGAACGCCCAGAACCCTTATCCATATCCTCGAACAGTCCCAGTAACTCCTCCTCACTGCCGAAACCGGCAGCCCTGAGCATGGTCGTGATGGGGAATCTTCTCTTGCCATTTACCTTCACCCAGATCACACCCTTACTACTAGTTTCAAACTCCAGCCAGGCACCATGTTCAGGGATCAGCTTGCCATAGCACAGTTGAGCCCCAGTGGCCATGTCTGTCTCCAGCGTCAAATAGAGCCCGGGTGAGCGGATTAACTGGCTCACCACCACCCGCTCCGTGCCATTGATAATAAAGGTGCCAGTAGGAGTCATTAGAGGGATGTCACCCATGAAAATACTCTGCTCTTTGATCTCCCCTGTTTCCTTGACTATCAATTGCACCTTAGCGTGTAGCGGAGCTGAGTAAGTAAGGTCACGGCTTCGGCACTCTGCTATTGAATATTTCGGTGGGTCAAAGTCATAGCTCAGAAAACGCAACTCCAGCCGCGCACGTGTCAAGTCTTGAACCGGCGGACGTTGGAATAGCTCCTTCAAGCCCTGCTCTTGAAAGCGGCGAAACGAGTTGAATTGGATTTGAATTAAGTTGGGTGTTTGGAAAGCTGGTGAAACCGTATCAGAGGGCTGTCCAGGGATTTCCGATTGGGAAAACGACATCATTCTACTCAATTCTGTGTGTACACTCCTTTACTGGGCATAGTACGCCTAAAGAACAAAAAGGGGACACGTCTAGATCACGCGAAACAAGCTGATCACTACTAGGGGAATAGTTTTCACAGTAGCCCAGAATTGCAAAAGGAAATTATACACCCTATTGGAGCCTTTGTCAAGGGCGCGATTCGAGGTAGCGTAACATATTGTGTGTAAAAAGAGGGGGGCGTATCCTTCTAGAGATAAGAGAAAGATATCTTAGAAAGGAGGACGCCCCATGGTACAGGTCAAAGACCTGACCCAACTCAAGTTAGAGGATTTGTGGCGGGAGGTCAAGGATGAGGAGGATTGGTGGGGGGATTTTGAGCAGGAGACCTTGCGTATAGCCAAAAGGCTGCTGGAGAGCGTCATGGTAGAGGAGCTAATAGAGCAGTTACGTGCTGGGCGCTACCGGCGCACTGATTTTCGTCGGGGA
>Ga0194111_10008508_pt1 | contig 11292 bp, 8 predicted proteins | sample TA2KigC300mmetaG_FD_146194 | JGI IMG/M metagenome (GOLD analysis project Ga0194111, IMG submission 146194) | Freshwater microbial communities from Lake Tanganyika, Tanzania - TA2015033 Kigoma Deep Cast 300m | ecosystem: Environmental > Aquatic > Freshwater > Lake | place: Tanzania: Lake... | reverse complement strand
TGAGTCCCGGTCTATCAAGCTCACCGGTACGATGGAGGATCTCATTGCTCATGGCCTAGAAACCGAAGTGAAAATTCTTGGAATCAAAAGAATAGGGGCCAACAAGCGGGCAGCCGAGTTTCTGAAAGTTCCCAAAGGGCAGGAAATTCTCCTGTTTCGCCGCCTACGCCGTACCGAGGATAAGCCCTTCGCCTATGTGATCAATTATCTCCCCCTGGAAGTGGGTTGCCGGATATCTCCTCAGGATTTAAAAACCCAGACCATGCTTCAAGTCCTAGAGAAAAAATTAAAACTCCCCCTCGGACCGATTCGGCAATACATCGAAGCCATGGCCGCCGATGGGGAGATCGCCTCTCATTTGAACATTCATATCCATGACCCCGTCCTGCACGTGGAGACGGAAGTTTTTTTGCAAGGCGGTGAGCCCTTGGAATTGGTCGATACCTTCTACCGGCCCGACCGCTACCGATATACCATCGATTTGCACCGCAACTCCCCTATGTACAAGAAAATTCCTTGAGGGATGGCCAGGACGGGAGAAGGCAAATGGAACTAATTTCTTATAGGGGTAGCACCTTTTCAGGAGACATTTATGGGGTTGAATGAAAATTTCCCTGAATCTATCACCATTATCGAGGTCGGCCCGCGTGATGGGTTTCAGAATGTTAGGAAAGAGATTCCCACAGAGGATAAAGTTAAGATCATCAACCTTCTTTCCATGTCCGGCCTGAAGCTTATTGAGGTCACTTCCTTCACCCATCCGAAGTGGATCCCACAACTCAAAGATGCAGCTGAAGTTTTTAGGCTGATCAACAGACCGGCAGGTATTGTCTTCAGTGCTTTGATCCCCAACACGAAAGGGCTGGATCGGGCCATCGAGAGCGGCGTGGGAGAGGCGGTCTTCGCCATCTCCGCCAGCGATAGATTAAACCGGGAAAATTTTAACCAAACCACCTCCGAGTCTCTGGCTGAACTGGCGACCATCGCCCAGAAGGCCAAAAGCAAAGGTGTTCAACTTCGGGGCATCGTGGCGGCCTCCTTTGGCTGCCCGTTTGAGGGGAGCGTGGCGCCGGAGAGAGTGATCGAGATCGCCAAGGCCTTCCGGGATGCAGGCGCCGGCGCCGTCACGCTGGCTGATACAACTGGAATGGCGCATCCCCTCCAGGTCAAAGAGCTACTTTCCCGGATCTCGCCGGAAATTCCCGGGTTCCCCATTGGGCTCCATTTTCACGATACCCGGAGGATTGGGCTGGCCAATATCTACGCGGCCTGGGAGGCCGGGGCTCGAATATTCGAAAGTTCCATTGCCGGCCTGGGGGGATGTCCTTATGCCCCGGGAGCTCCGGGTAACGTGGCCACGGAAAACTTGGTTTTCATGTTCCATAAGATGCGGGTGAAGACCGGCATAGACTTGGAGCGGCTTATGGAATGTTCCAAGATTACCACAGAGCTCATCATGGGGAAAGAACCGGAACTTTGCCTTAGATGAACGAAAGGAGAACGCCGATGAAGGCGCTATCAGGAATTCGGGTCCTGGACTTAACCCATATGCTGGCCGGCCCTTATGGATCTATGCTCCTTGCCGACTTAGGAGCAGACGTTATTAAAATCGAGCCCCCAAAGACTGGGGAGGGCACAAGGCGATTATTGGAGAATGACCCCAAGCATTCTCTGCACGGAATGGGGGCGTATTTTCTGACTCTTTGCCGGAACAAGAAGAGCCTGACCCTAGATCTGCAAACGGAGAAAGGGAGGTCCGTCTTCTGCGATCTGGTAAAAATTTCCGATGTGGTCTACGACAATTTCCGGCCTGGGGTGCTGGATAGGCTGAAGATTGATTATGATACCTTAAAAAGCATCAACCCCGGCATCATCTCATGCTCCTGCACAGGATTCGGATTGACGGGTCCGGGGCGTGACCGCCCGGCCTTTGATCTGGTAGTCCAGGCCATGGGCGGGGGGGTGAGCATCACGGGAGAGCGGGGCAGGCCCCCAGTGCGTAGCGGAATTCCCATCGGGGATATGGGTGGAGGAATATTTTCGGCTTTCGGCATTCTGGCCGCGCTGGTCAATCGGACGCAAACGGGGCGGGGGCAGAAGGTGGATGTTTCCATGCTGGATGTTCAAGTATCTTTGCTCAATTATATGGCCACGATGTACTTTCTTTCGGGCGAAGTCCCCGAGCCCTTGGGCAATGAACATTTTGTCCATGTCCCCTACGGTTCTTTCAAGACCAAGGACATTTATATCATCCTGGCCCTGGTGGGAGACAATTTTTGGAAGCCCTTCGTGGATATCTTGGGGGCTGAGGAATTGAAGAACCCCAAATACGACAAGCGCGAGGGGCGCTGGGAGGACAAGGAGAAAATCGAGGGTATCGTCACAAGAACCCTGGCCACCCGGCCCGGGGACGAATGGTTGAAACTTTTCGCCGAGAAAGGAATCCCCTCCGGGCCGATCAACACCTTCGACCGAGCCCTTGCTGATCCCCAGCTGCTCCATCGAAATATGGTCGTCGAAGTCCAGCACCCCCTGGGAGGAAGCGTGAAACAGCCGGGTAACCCCATCAAGATGTCGAACATGACCGACCAAACTTTTTCACCTCCACCGCTTCTCGGCCAGCATACCCGCCAGATCCTGGAAGAATTGTTGGGATACCCCAAAGAAAAGATCGAAGAATTAGAAAGGGAAAAAGTGATCTGAGTGTTCCCTGAATTATTCATTTATTCCAAGCAGAGGAGGAGAAGTTGAAAAAGACAACGAGCTTACGGCGACTGATTGAACGGAAAGAGATCTTAATAGCCCCTGGCTGCTACAACGCCCTGACGGCCAGAATTATCGAAAAAGCCGGTTTTGAAGCGGCCTACCTTTCTGGATATGGGATCTCCGTGTCCCTATTGGGCATGCCTGACGTAGGCCTGGCCACGATGACTGAGGTCCATACTATAGCCCGCTACGTGGCCAATGCTGTCAAGATCCCGGTCATCGCTGATTCCGACACCGGCTATGGGAACGCCATCAACGTTATGCGCACAGTTAGGGAATACATCCAGACCGGGGTGGCAGCTATCCATATCGAAGACCAGATAACCCCGAAAAAGTGCGGGCATGTAGCTGGTAAAATGCTGGTGCCCGTAGAGGAAGCCGTGGGAAAATTTATGGCTGCCGACGCGGCCCGGAAGGAAATAGACCCGGATTTTGTGATCATTGCCCGTACGGATGCCCGGGGAGCAGTGGGGGGCGGGCTAGACGAGGCCATTACCCGAGCCAATGCTTACATCCAAGCGGGAGCGGACGTGGCCTTCGTAGAGGCTCCGCTTTCGAAGGAGGAATTGCGGAAAATCACCGAAGAAGTCCATGCGCCCATTCTGTACAACGTGGCGGGGGTCTCGCCCCACCTCCCTATAGAGGAACTGCAAGAAGTCGGGGTTTCACTCGTTATTTACCCTTCTGCTTCCCTCCGGCCCTCAGCCAAAGCAGTGTGGGACCATGTCCAGGCCATTAAAGACAGGGGAACCCAGGCCGAGGTTGATTTTCAAGAAAAGATGAAGGGCCATCCTCTGGAAGATTTCCATGCCTTTGCAGGTTTTCCCGAGATCCGTAAAATGGAGGAAAAATTTTTGCCGAAGGAAAATTGGGTAGGCAAATATGAGGAGACCATCGGCTACAAACCCTGAGCTCAAGATGGGCCGAAGCCAAACAGGGGCTAATCTCCAAGGAGGAGTTCCGGAGCAGATGAGAGCCCAGACTCTGGGCGGACAAGGGAGGTCTCAATCCCCTGGAGGGCTAACCATCCAGCCGGATGGATTCAAGTCGGCAGCAGGCCGAGGGAGGGTTTCAAGAAACCTGGTTAAAAGACACCTAAATCAAACCTAAGAAAGGAGGTGAGCAGGTACTGGAAACATTCCGGCCAGCAGTGGGGCCATTGGCAAAGCGGGCAATCAGAGGATTAAATGAAAGCAAAAAGAGGGGAGGGAAACGATGCCTAGGAAAGTTTTTATGATTTTTTTAATGCTGTCCATGATGGTATGGGCCAGCTCCCAAATGGACATTGTCCAGGCAGCGGCCAAAGAAAAAAAGACGGTCACCATCGCCGCCGGAAGGCCCGGGGATGTATGGTATGTGCTTTCACATGCTTTGGCCACTTTTATTAACGAGCGGTCCGATTTGCTTCAAGCCAACGTCGTGGCGACCGCCGGGGTTACTGACAACACTCGATTAATCATGGGCAAACCTGAATTCCGAGCCACCCATATCAATGTAACCATGATTCCTGGCCATAACGTGTGGGGTAAGGGTGAATACCTTCCGTTAAAAATCGGCTCTCTGGTTCATCTAGCCTCCGTTTGGGTTACCTTGGACCCCAAAATAAAGACCCTGGCGGACTTGAAGGGGAAGGCCGTAGCGCTTCCCCGAAAAGTGGAAAAGGGATACACTTGGATTTTTTCTGATCTCCTGAAACAGGCCGGTGTATGGGACAGCATAAAACCCATGCATGGGGGGTTGAGCGCGGTTTTGACTTCACTTCGAGACGGGGCAGCACAGGCGGGGGTTATGATGTTTGATTTTGTATACCCCAATGAATATAACCCCGGTTCTAACCTGGAAGAATTGAAAGCCCGCGGAACATTGTATTTCGTGCAACAGGGAAACATAGAGGCCAACGTAAACATGATCGCCAAGGCCTGCCGTTCCCAAGAGTTCGCGGCCTTGGACCTGCCGGCCCTGGCGCTAGTGGTTCCCCCCAAGGGACTTGGAGTGACCCAGAGTGAGGCCATGGCCGTGGTTTCTTGTCCCGTATACTGGTCAGCCGGCAAAGAGATGCCCAGTGAAATAGTCTCTGAGGTCACCCGTATTATTTTCGAAGCGGCCAAAAAAGGAGATTTTAAGCCTCACCATTTGATGGGCAAAGGCATAACCCCGGATTTCCTGACTACTTCCTTCTGGGAGACAGAAAAAATGTGCCGGGAGAATTATCATCCCGGAGCGGTGAAGTTCTATGACCAAGCGGGGATCCGCCTGAAAAGTTTCGGGGAAGGGTATATAAAAGAGCGGAAATAAAGTCGTTAAACTAAACCGAAAGCGCAAATGGGGCAATAAACCAATGGGCTCATTTGCGCTTTTGCAGAGCCTTGAACAGCAAACCTAAACGACCCATAGGCCTGCCCTAGGCAGCCTCAATCCACGCTGAATGGAAGGGCTGGAAATGGTTTCTGAAAAAGAAAGCCGGATGCAGGATTGGCTCGGATATTTTTTGGGGGGAACGGTTTCCCTGATGATCTTCTACCATTTTTATTATATCCTAAGTCTTCCCTGGGAACCGTCGCGACATGCTATCGTTCATCTCGGTTTGGCCTCCACGATTCTGATCCTTTCGAAGCTTAGAAAGAATTTCCGCGTAGGCTATGCGGCGATGTTAGCGGCGACCATTTCCGTAAATATATATTTTTTTGCTCAATATGATTCCATACTCGCCAACCCGAGCTACCCCCCGACGATAGCTTTAGTCTCGGGAGTTATTTCGGCCATCATCGTTTTTATCCTAACGGTAGAATCATTTGGCTGGATTTTTCCCACCCTGACCGCTATCTCCGTTTTTTACACCGCTTTCGGATCCCGCCTGCCCGCCTCGCTCGCCACGCCCCCCATAGATCTCCAACGGATGATCACACTGCTGAGTGCGGATGTGACCTCTCCCTGGGGAGTCTATGGCAGCCTGCTGATTCTCTCCGCCAATTACCTTTTCCTTTTTATTTTCTTTGGGGCGGTATTGGAAGCTTTTGGCGGATTGCGCTTCATTATTTCCCTGGGTTCTCTGGCGGCGGCTAAATTCCGGAGTGGAGCCGCCGCCTTATCGGTATTCTCGAGCGCGCTTCTCGGTACCCTTACCGGCAGCACGGTGGCCAACATAACGGTAACCGGCTCGTTTACGATTCCCATGATGAAGAAGACCGGCTATACGCCGGAACATGCCGCAGCCATAGAAACCGCCGCTTCGAGTGGGGGCCAAATTTTACCCCCCGTCATGGGAGCCACGGTATTTGTTATGTCCGGATACACGGGGATCCCTTACATCTCCATTGCCAAGGCTTCTTTTATCCCGGCACTCATCTATTTTGCCATTGTATTTCTGTATGCCGAATTGAATGCCCGCAAGCTTAAAATTACCGCGATGCCGAGCCGGGAGATAAACATAAAGAATTTATTATGGGACATGCCGATTTTTGTCGTTCCCTTACTCACCATGTTGCTCCTCTTGATTCAGGGCCGCTCCCTGATGTTTACCATCTTCTGGTCCTTAATTTGTGCCGCCGGCCTCGGTCTCCTGGCTGGGATCCGAAAAGAAACCCGCCTGGAATGGGAGAGAACAAAAGAGAGGCTCTTGAATGGAGTTATCTCCGGCTGCCAGATCGCCGCCGTGTTGGCGCTGATTGGCATCATCGTAGGCACGGTTGAGGTCACTGGTTTGGGGATGAAGCTCGGTAAGGTCCTGCTGCAATTGTGCCAGAACAATCTCCTGTTACTTTTAATCATCACGGCGCTGACCGCTATGATATTGGGAGTGGGAGTCCCGACCCCGGCGGCCTACATAATTTGCGCCACTATTCTATCGCCGGCCATGATTAAAATGGGAATTCCGCTGCTTCAGGCTCACCTCTTCCCGCTCTATTATGCCGTGTTTGCCCACTTGACGCCACCCGTGGCCATCGGATTGATGGTGGCCTGCAAAATGGCCGGAGCCCGCTACTGGAGAGCAGCCGGAGAAGCCATGAAGGCAGCCATGACTTCTTTTGTGCTTCCGTTCTTCTTTATATATGCCCCGGCGATTTTGTTGCAAATTGATAGTGCCTCATCTGGCCTAAAACAGTTCCTGGGAATTACTTTCCTTCTTTTTACCCTGTCCATCCTGCTGCAGACGTTTTGGTTGAAACGATTGAGTTTGGCTGAACGCCTTTCTTTGTGGGCGGCATTGGTTTTCTTAATCATCTTTCTATTCGCCATTCAGCATTCGCTTTTACTCTTCACCGGCGGAGGAATGATCTTAGCGGGGCTCCTGTTAAACATCCGGGGTTACCGGAGGGAGCAAGCTTCTGAGGTTTTTCCCACACAGGATCGGGTTAAGATTTAGGGGGCGGCAAAGACTGGGAAACCCAACCTGGGGAGGATTGAAAAACCATGGGGATGACTATTTCGCAAAAGATATTGGCCGCCCACGCGGGCCTTCCTGAAGTCAAAGCCCACGACATCATTTCCGTAAAATTGGACGTGATTCTGGGAAATGATATCAGTGCCTCCATGGCCATAGAAGAATTGGAAAAGGTTGGTCGGCCACCTATCAAAGCCGCAGAAAAGATTGTGCTGGTTCCCGATCATTTTACTCCCAATAAAGACGTTGACACCGCTGAACAGTGCCGGGTTCTGCGGAGGTTTGCGGCCAAAGAGAAGATAAAGAACTATTTCGAGGTGGGCAGGGTGGGCATCGAACACGCCCTCCTCCCGGAAGCCGGCCTGGTAGTCCCTGGGGATTTAATTGTGGGAGGTGACTCCCACACGTGCACCTACGGGGCTCTGGGGTCATTCGCCACTGGTGTCGGCAGCACCGATCTGGCAGCGGCCATGGTGCTCGGTGAAACCTGGATGCGGGTGCCGGAAACGATCCGCATCAGTTATCAAGGAACTTTGGGAGAATGGGTGGGCGGAAAGGACTTCATTCTCCATACCATAGGAAAAATCGGGACAGATGGCGCCCTGGGGAAAACCATTGAATTCTGCGGACCCGCGATTTGGGAACTGGATGTGGAAAGCCGCCTGACTATGGCCAACATGGCCGTAGAGGCCGGGGCGGTCAATGGGATAATGGAACCAGACCTTCAGGTTCAGTCATTCCTGGAGGGGCGTGGCCAGCGGAAGGGAGTCAATTGGGCCAGCGACCCCGACGCGCGCTTCGAACAGGAGTTTAATATAGATGTTTCCCAGATATCTCCACAGGTGGCTTTGCCATATTCTCCCGGCAATGCAGTACCGGTTCAGGAAGCCAGCGGGATTCAGATTGACCAAGTTTTCATCGGCTCGTGCACTAATGGGCGCCTCAGTGACCTCCGCATAGCTGCGAAAATTTTAAAGGGGAGAAAGGTTGCTCCCCATATTCGGCTTCTCATTTCTCCGGCTACGCCGAAAATTTACCGCCAGTCGCTGGAGGAAGGGCTCCTCAAAATTTTCGTGGAAGCTGAGGGGGTCATCCTGCCCCCGAGCTGCGGGGTATGCTTTGGAGGTCATCTAGGAATTTTAGGGAAGGGAGAAGTTTGCCTTTCCACCACAAACCGCAATTTCAAGGGACGCATGGGTCATCCCGACAGCAAGGTATACTTAACCAGCCCAGCGGTTGCCGCAGCCTCAGCCGTAAGGGGAGCCATCATTCACCCTTCCCTGCTGGCCTGATGGGGGAGGTACGATAACATGATCTTTCGGGGAAGAGTGTGGTGCCTTGGGGACAATATCGATACCGATATAATTATTTCGGGCAAATACCTCAGTTCCACCAATCCATCTTTTTTAGCTGAACATTGCTTAGAGGCCATCGAGGAGGGGTGGAGCAAAAAAGTTTCCCCAGGCGATCTCTTGGTAGCCGGCAAAAACTTCGGCTGTGGTTCTTCTCGCGAGCATGCACCGTTAGCCTTAAAGGCGGCTGGGATTTCTTGCCTTATTGCGGAGAGTTTTGGCGCTATTTTCTTTCGAAATGCCATTAATCTCGGTCTTCCGGTCATCGAGCTTAAGGGCGCCAGAAAAAAGTTTAAAGAAGGGCAGAGGGTGGAACTTGGTTTAGAATCAGGAAAAATTAGAATTCTTCCCGCCGAAAAAACCTATCGCTTCACACCGCTTGCGCCGATTGTGCTCAAAATTTTAAAAGCCGGAGGGTTGCTCCCGTACATCGGAAAATCTGCCCATAAATAGATGGAAAGGTCCAAAAAAGGGGGACATAAAACGTTCCATGGAGCAACCAGAAAAATAGCACCTTTTCACTTTTACATTTCTATCGTCATTGTCTTAAAAGGAGGATTTGGGGTTCAAAAATGCCGTTCTAAGGTCCAAAAATACCCGTTTTCCATGGTGTTCTTGTGCAATATTCAATATTTAGCCAGGTCCGACCCGGATATCACCCGGATATCCATATACGTTACAGAATTTATGGAATAAGCCGCTTAGAATGCATTCTCCGGGTTAATGATGGCAGGCCACATAGTGGCCAGGGACCGCTTCTTTCAGGGAAGGAGCTTCTTCCCTGCAGATTGGCCTGGCCTGCGGGCAACGGGGGTGGAAATGACATCCTGGTGGGGGAGAAATGGGGCTGGGTACATCGCCCTCCAGGATGTTTTCGGGCAGGGGAACCTGAGGATCAGGCGCGGGCACTACTGCCAGAAGCGACTTTGTATAAGGATGCCACGGCCTCCTGTAAAGCTCCCGGCTGGGGGCTACCTCCACCAGTTTGCCCAGATACATAACGCCGATGCGGGTGCTGATAAACTCCACAACGCTTAAGTCATGGGAAATAAATAGATACGTCAGTTTAAATTTTTCCTGAAGGTCTATCATAAGATTGATGACCTGCGCCTGGATAGAGACATCCAGCGCGGAAACCGGCTCATCACAGACCAGAAAGCTGGGTCGCAAGATAAGAGCTCGGGCAATGCCAATTCGCTGCCTCTGGCCGCCGGAGAATTCATGCGGATACCGGTCTATCATCTCCGGTCTAAGGCCCACCACGTCCATCATCTCCTGAACCTGGGCCCGGCGCTCGGCGGAATCTCCCCAACCGTGCACAATGAGCGGCTCCTCGATGATCTGGCGGATGCGCTTTCTGGGATTCAAGCTGGACTGAGGGTCCTGGAAGATCATCTGCATCAGTTTCCTGAAAGGCTTCATGGCTCTCTGCCCCAGCCCAGAGATGCGCTGCCCGCGGAAATCCACCTGCCCCTCTGTGGGAGGCTCCAGGTTAAGGATAAGCCTGGCCAATGTAGACTTGCCACAGCCGCTTTCCCCTACCAGGCCGAATGTGTCCATTTCCTGGATCTTCAGATCGACCCCATCCACCGCCTTTACCACCGAATCGCTTCCGGCAAAGAAGCTCTTTTGAACCGGGTAATATTTTTTGAGATTTTTCACCGATAAAAGGGACATTTTTTTAGGATAATTTCTAACCAAAGATATTTGAAATTTTACCCCTCACCCTCCCCTCTCCCTGGAGACTGTGTCAGAATACCGAAAACGGGGAGCCCGGGCGGGAGGGCATTCTCTCGGAACCATAAGGCAGTGGTCCTTCCATGGATCGCGGCGGGCTGAAACCCAAATCATTTTGCGGTGCGATGAACCCGCCGCCCCTTTGCGGAAGTACACTGGGAGGCCTGTTGAGCTTCTTCTCCCGCCGATGCTTCCTCGTTCATGCCATCCCGCCCGAGTTATCACACAGTCTCCTGGTGAGGAGAGGGCTGAGATGAGGGGCGAAACTCCTAATTAGGGAATTTGAACTCAGTCTTATCCGCTCATCTTTTGAGCCAGCAGCGCACGAGCCTTCCGCTGTCGTGATGAAGAAGCTCAGGAGGCTGATCCGCGCACAGCGATAGAGGTTCCGGGCATCTGTCATAAAAGCGGCACCCTGAAGGCAGCTCCAACATGTTGGGGATCACGCCTTTGATGGCCTGCAGCCGGTCTTTCTTCCCACTGCGGGCACCTCTCGGGATACTCCCTAAAAGCCCGCGAGTGTAAGGGTGCAGGGGATCGAAGAAAAGGCTCCGGGCATCCGCATATTCTACCACTTGCCCCGCATACATCACCGCCACCCGACGGGCCATACCGGCCACCACGCCCATGGCGTGGGTGATAAGGATCAATCCCATGCCCTTTTCTTGTTGAAGGCGCTTGAGCAGCCGCAAAATCTGAGCCTGGATGGTGACATCCAGGGCTGTGGTAGGCTCATCCGCTATCATGAGCATGGGATTACAGGCCATAGCTATGGCGATCATCACTCGCTGGCGCATCCCGCCGCTGAGCTGATGGGGAAAATCATGAACCCTCTGTTGTGGAGAAGGTATGCCCACCATGTAAAGCATTTCCACCGCACGCTCCCACGCCTGGCGCCGGCTCATATTCTGGTGCAGCATAAGAGTCTCAGCGATCTGGTCTCCAATGGTATATACAGGATTGAGAGAGCTCATGGGCTCCTGGAATATCATAGATATGCGGTTACCCCTTATGCTCTGCATCCGCTTTTCAGAAAGCTCCAGCAGATTGCTTCCT
>Ga0194111_10008506_pt1 | contig 11292 bp, 9 predicted proteins | sample TA2KigC300mmetaG_FD_146194 | JGI IMG/M metagenome (GOLD analysis project Ga0194111, IMG submission 146194) | Freshwater microbial communities from Lake Tanganyika, Tanzania - TA2015033 Kigoma Deep Cast 300m | ecosystem: Environmental > Aquatic > Freshwater > Lake | place: Tanzania: Lake... | reverse complement strand
GGCGGCATCCTGGAAGACCCCTGGGCGGAGCCGCCGGCGGACATGTTCCAACTTACCCGGGATCCCCGGGAAGCCCCGGATACGCCCCAATACGTGGAAATCGACTTCGAGGCCGGGGACCCGGTGGCCATTGACGGGGTGCGCCTCAGCCCCGCGGCCTTGCTGGCCAAAGCCAACGAAATCGGCGGCCTCCACGGCATCGGCCGGTTGGACCTGGTGGAAAACCGCTACGTGGGCCTGAAATCTCGGGGCGTCTATGAAACCCCCGGCGGCACGATTTTAAGGGCGGCGCATATGGCGGTGGAGTCCATCACCCTGGACCGGGAGGTGATGCACCTCCGAGACAGCCTTATCCCCAAATACGCCGAATTGGTCTATTACGGCTACTGGTTCGCGCCAGAGCGCCACGCCCTGCAGAAACTCATTGACGAAGCCCAGAAGCCGGTGACCGGGACCGCCCGGCTGAAATTGTATAAAGGGAACGTCATGGTAGCGGGGCGCAAAGCCCCCAAATCGCTCTACCGCCCGGACCTGGCCACCTTCGAAGCCGGGGGCGACTACCGCCAGGCCGACGCCACCGGCTTCATCCGCTTGAACGCCTTGCGCCTGAAAATCAAGGCCCAGGTGGATCAGTGATCAGTGGCCAGTGATCAGTGGTCAGTGGCCAGTGGTTAAGTTCAAAGTTCAAGGTTCAAAGTTCAAAGTTTAATTTCGATTTTGTGGAAACAAGGGTACACCGGCCGAAGCTTGTGGCAATAACCCCTGTCCAAAGATCACTGAATACTGAATACTGGTTACTGACAACTGGCAACTGCTTTGAAATGGTGGTTCATCATCTTAAAATCCCTCCGGAAGGCCCTGGAAGGTCTGTTTGCCCGGCCTCTGGTCTTTCTGGTGGCCGCGGGGTGCGGCGGCCTGGGAATCCTTATGCTCTTCTGGCGGCCCGGCCCCAACTGGTGGATCGGGGTGCGGACCCCCTGGACCTTTGCGGACCGCAAGATATGGGACAAGGCATGGAGGCTGGCGGCCGTATTTTTGCTGGGCATGGGCATCGGCATCCTCATCTCCCGGAAGCTGTTTTTCATCAGCCTGTTGCACCTAGTCATCCTGGGGCTGCTCTATCCCATGTTTCTTTACCGCCGCAAGTACGGCACTCTGCGCTATTGGAAGGACGTGGGCTGGATCGACTACCGGCCCGTGGCCCGCTGTCGCCGGTGCGGGCATTTTCAGAAGCTGAATGATGGCGCAGTTTTTAAGGAGGCCAGGTGCGAGGCCTGCGGCTTTGTCTTTGGTTAGGAAAAACAATATTTCACCACTAAGACACAAAGACATAAAGATTCACCAAGAACACATTATTGGCGTCCCGGGACCCAGGACGCCAATAAGAAAATTCTTTGTGTTCTTGGCGTCTTAGCGTCTTGGTGGTTAATTTTCTAATTTTTTAAGCTTCCATAAATAAGGGTAAACCCATGGCCAAAAAACCCTGGGGCGGACGGTTTGAAGGGGAGACGGAGAAGCAGGTGGAGCAGTTCAGCCAGTCTCTGGATTTTGACCGGCGGCTGTATAAGCAGGATATAGCCGGGTCCCAGGCCCACGCCCGCATGTTGGCCCGCCAGGGCATCATCACCGAGGCCGAGGCCGACCGGATAGTCCGGGCCTTGGAAGAAATCCGCCGGGAGATCGAGGCCGGGGAATTCATTTATGCCCCGGCCATGGAAGACATCCACATGGCCATCGAGGCCCGGCTCATATCCAAAATCGGGGACGCCGGCCGCAAGCTCCACACCGCCCGCAGCCGCAACGACCAGGTGGCCCTGGACGTGCGCCTTTACCTGGCGGAGGCGGTGGAAACCCTGGTGGCCCGCCTCACGGAGCTGCGCCGGGCCGGGGCCCGGCTGGCCCGGAAGCACTTGGGGGTTATCATGCCGGGCTACACCCACCTCCAGCGGGCCCAGCCGGTGCTTTTCGCCCACCACCTGCTGGCCTACGACGAGATGTGGCGGCGGGATATTATGCGCCTGCAGGAGTCCCTGGCCCGCATCAAGGTATCTCCTCTGGGGGCCGCGGCTTTGGCGGGGACCACTTTTCCCATCGACCCTAAATTTACTGCGGAGCAATTGGATTTCCCGGAAATCTTCCGCAACAGCCTGGACGCGGTGAGTGATAGGGATTTCGCGGTGGAATTCTTGGCCCACGCCGCGCTCATCATGGCGCACTTAAGCCGCCTGTCGGAAGAGCTGATAATCTGGTCGTCTTCGGAGTTCGGGTTTGTCGTCATCCCCGACGGTTACGCCACCGGGTCTTCCATCATGCCCCAGAAGCGAAATCCCGACGTGCCGGAGCTGATCCGGGGCAAATGCGGCCGGGTGGCGGGCAGCCTCATGAGCCTCCTCATGACCCTCAAGGGCCTCCCCCTGACCTATAACCGGGACCTGCAGGAAGATAAGGAACCCCTTTTCGACGCCGCGGACACGGTGACCGCGTCGGTGGAATTGATGGCGGGACTGCTGGAAGCCCTGGAGGTGCGCCCCGAGAAGATGGCCGCGACCTTAAAAGGCGGCTTCCTTACCGCCACGGACATGGCCGATTACCTGGTGACCAAGGGTGTCCCCTTCCGCACCGCCCACGAACAAGTGGGCGCCGCGGTGCGCTATGCCGAAGGCCAGGGAAAGGAGCTAGGGGAACTGAGTCTGGAGGAGGTTCAAAAATTCGCCCCCACCGCGGCCCCGGACCTCTTTGAGTGGCTCACCATCGAAGCCTCCGTGGCCCGGAGGAAATCCCCGGGGGGCACCGCGCCGGAACGGGTGGTGGAAGCTTTGGCCAGGGTGGAAAAGGAACTGGAAATTTCAGGCTGAAAGGCCTCTCTCAATGCCTCACGCAAAGACGCAAAGACGCAAAGATTTAAGATGGCCCAAGGTTCCAGCCTATGCCCTTATAATTATCGTTCCCCTTATCCTGGTGGCGGGCTGCGGCAAGAAGGCCACCCCCATCTCCCCTGACGCGGTGCTGCCCGGGCCGCCCCGGGAGTTCCGCGTCTCCCAGGAAGGGGAAAGCCTGGTGGTGAGCTGGCTTTTCCCCAAGGAGGACCGCTTGGGCCGGCCCCTCACCCAGCTTCAGGGCTTCCGCCTCCAGCGGGGGGAAGTCCGGGGAGTGGCGCCCCAACCCATCGGCCCGGAATTCACCCTGTTGGCGGACATCGACCTGGCCTATCCCCGGGAGGGCCAGGTTAAGGGCGAAGCGGTGGTGTACCAGGACCAGGCCCTGGTTCCCGGCCGCCGCTACTGGTACCGGGTGGCGGCCTATGACCAGGAGCGCTACCTGGGAGGCTGGTCCCCGGTCTTGACCCGGGCCTGGGATTATCTTCCCCGGCCACCCCGGGATCTTAAGGCCCTGGCAGGAGACAAGGCGGTGGCCCTGGCCTGGAGTCCGGTGACCCATCTGCAAGACGGCTCACCTATCCGTGATCTGGCCGGATATGTAATCTACCGGCGCTCCGGGGACGGCGCCTGGCTGAAAGTGACCCCCCAGCCCGTCGGGCCCACCACGTTTCAGGACGTGGCGGTGCTCAATGACGTGGAATATGATTACCAGGTCCACGCGGCCCGACAGGTGGGCGGGGATCTACTGGAAAGCGTGGCTTCCCCCATGGCCACGGCTCTCCCGGAAGACCGCACCCCGCCGCCGCCCCTCCTGAACCTGGTGGCGGTGGCCACCTCTGAGGGGATCGGGCTGCACTGGGATCCCAGCCCCGCCACGGACCTGGCGGGGTATCGGGTTTACCGCCGGGGGCCGGGGGAAGCGACGTTTGAGAAACTGACCCCGCAGTTGCTTACCCGCCCCTACTTCGTGGATACTCGGGCGGCCCGGGGCAAGGCTTACACCTACTACGTCACCGCGGTGGACAACTCCCGCCGGGCCAACGAGAGTTTGCCGTCAGAGGAAGCGGGGACGAGTTTTTAGCTGTCAGCTATGAGCTAAAAGCTTATGGCTTGCCTATATAGCTTAATCGATTATTGCCTTTGCTCCGGGAAAAAACCAAGGCGTAGATTTATCGGTTCAAATGAACAAACTCTCCTTCCCCCCTGGATGGGGGAGGGCTGGGGGTGGCGAAATTATTTCAGTGCGGGGGATGCATATTTTTACCACCCTCCCCCAACCACCTCCCCTCAAAGGGAGGGGGCTTTTCCAGTGGTCCACGGCCTAACCCCGTTTGATTGGGATATGGACTTAGGGCTGATGTCAAAAGACCGGAGCTAAAGCAACAATCGAATAACTTAAATCTAATCGTTTTTTGTCAAGGTAATTGCCATATTAGGATTTTCCTGATAATTTTAAAGACTTGCAAAAGGTGTTTAAACCTGAAACCTGAAACCTGATAGCTTTCTTAAGATGGAATTGCATAAATGCATCATTTTCACTACCGAGACGGCGAACTTTACTGCGAAAACGTGCCCGTGGACCGCATCGCCCGGAAGGTCGGCACTCCCTTTTACTGTTACAGCCACGCCACCCTGGAACACCACTACCGGGTCTTTGACGCGGCTTTTGCGGGGTTTTCCCATATCGTCTGCTTCGCGGTGAAGGCCAACGCCAACCTGGCCATCCTGCGGCTCTTCGCCCGCCTGGGAGGCGGCGCGGACATCGTTTCCGGCGGCGAGCTGTACCGGGCCTTGCAGGCCGGGGTGGACCCCCGGAAGATCGTGTACTCCGGGGTGGGCAAAAACTCCGAAGAAATCCGGTTCGCCCTGAAGTCCGGGATTCTCCTGTTCAACCTGGAGTCCTCCCAGGAGTTGGGGGAGATCAACCGCATCGCCGGACGCCTGGGGGTGAAGGCGCCGGTGGCCCTGCGCATCAACCCGGACATCGACCCCCAGACCCATCCTTATATTTCCACAGGGCTGAAAAAGAACAAGTTCGGCATTGACATCGAGCAGGCCGTCCAGGATTACCGCCATGCCCAGGAGTTACCCCATCTGGAGGTAAAGGGCGCGGCCTGCCATATCGGCTCCCAGATCACCGAACTGGACCCGTTTATCGACGCGCTGAAGCGCCTGAAAAGCCTGATTAAACGCCTGGAAAAGGAAGGCATCCGCATCCAGTACCTGGACCTGGGCGGCGGCCTGGGCATCCGCTACGACCAGGAAGAGCCGCCCCATCCTTCGGAATACGGTGAAGCCCTCATAAAAGAGCTGAAGGGCCTGAAGTGCACCCTCATCCTGGAGCCGGGACGGGTGCTGGTGGGGAACGCCGGCATCCTGGTCACCCGGGTGCTCTATACCAAAGAAGGGGAGGCCAAGCATTTCATCATCGCGGACGCCGGCATGAACGACCTGGCCCGCCCCAGCCTCTACGGCTCCTACCACGCCCTGCGGCCGGTGAAGGAGCGGCCCCGGCCCGAGGTGAAAGCTTCGCTGGTAGGCCCCATCTGCGAATCCGGGGATTTTCTGGCCAAGGACCGCAAGATGCCGGCCTTCCAGCCCGGGGAGCTGGTGGCGGTGATGAGCGCCGGGGCCTACGGGTTTTCCATGAGCTCCAATTACAACGCCCGGCCCCGGGTGGCGGAAATCATGGTGAAAGATGGCGATTTTTATGTTATCAGAAAACGGGAGACTTACCGCCAGCTTACCTGGGGGGAGCGCCTCCCCGATTTTCTGAAAGGGGCTTGATGGTGTCCCGCACCATTCCTTTTTACAAGATGCACGGCGGCGGCAATGACTTTGTCCTCATTGACCACCGCCGGCAAATCATCCCCGAAGCGGAGCAGCCCCGTTTCGCCCGGCTGGTGTGCGCCCGGAAGGTGGGGGTGGGGGCGGACGGACTGATTTTGCTGGAAAATTCCGACATCGCCGATTTTCGCTGGCGTTTTTACAACGCCGACGGTTCTGAGCCCGAGATGTGCGGCAACGGCGGGCGGTGCGCCGCCCGTCTGGCGGTCATCCTGGGAATAGCCCCGCCCAACCTCCATTTTGAGACTCTGGCGGGCGTCATCCACGCCGAAGTCGCGGGCCACCAGGTGCGGCTGCTCATGACCGGAGTGGGCGACTTCCGCCCGGAGCAGCAGGTCCCTTTAAACGACGTGGTGTTAACCGGCCATTTCCTGAAGGTGGGAGTGCCCCACGTGGTGGCGCCGGTGGAGGATTTGGAAAAGGTGCCGGTGACCGTTTGGGGGCGGGCAGTGCGCTTCCACCCCATGTTTCAACCCGCGGGGACCAACGTCAATTTCGTCCGCTTTCAAGGCTCTCATGCCCTGGAGGTGCGGACCTACGAACGGGGGGTTGAGGACGAGACCCTGGCTTGCGGCACCGGCGCGGTGGCCGCGACCCTGGTCGCCGCCCGCCTGGGCAAAGCCGCCTCCCCGGTGGCGGTGCACACCCGGGGAGGGGAAACTTTGACCATCCATTTCCAGCCGCAGGAAAATTCTTTTACCGACGTTTATTTAGAAGGCCGGGCCCTGATTGTCTTTCAGGGTGAATTATGGGTCGATGAACTTATATAAGGAGAGAGTCATGTTGAAGGGCGCTTTCACCGCCATCGTCACTCCCTTCAAGAACGGCCAGTTTGATGAAGGGGCCTATCGGGAACTCATCGAGTTCCAGATCCAGGGAGGCATCCACGGCATCGTATCGGTGGGCACCACGGGAGAGTCCGCCACCCTGTCCCACGCCGAACACAAGCGGGTGGTGGAGACCTGCATCGACCAGGTGAAAAAACGCGTGCCCGTGGTCGCCGGGACCGGCTCCAACAATACCGCCGAGTCCTTGGATCTGACCAAGCACGCCCAGGGTGCGGGCGCGGACTATTCTTTGATGATCACTCCTTATTACAATAAACCCACTCAGGAGGGGCTGTACCAGCATTACAAAACCGTGGCCACCCAGACCCGGATTCCCATCATCGTGTACAACGTGCCCGGCCGCACCAGCGTCAATCTGCTGCCGGAAACCGTGGCCCGGCTCCGGGAGTTTCCTACCATCGTGGCCATCAAGGAAGCCACCGGCGACCTGAAGCAGTGCGCCAAGGTATATGAACTGTGCGGCGACCGCATCACCCTTATCTCCGGGGACGACTTCACCGTCCTGCCGCTTTTGGCCATCGGCGGCCAGGGGGTGATCTCCGTGGTCTCCAACGTGGTCCCCGGGGACATGGCGGGGATGTGCACCGCGTTCTTCAACGGTGACCTGGCCAAGGCCCGGCAACTCCATTACAAGATGTGGCCCCTCATGGAGGCCATGTTCTATGAAACCAACCCGGCGCCGGCCAAGACCGCCCTGAAAATGATGGGGAAAATCACCGGCGAGGTGCGCCAGCCCCTGTGGCCCATGTCCGCGGCCAATGAAGACAAACTGCGCAAGGTAATGCAAAAGTATGGGTTGATTAAGTAATAGCGGTCAGCTTTCAGCTATCAGCCTTCAGCTAAAGAAAATATTGGCATAATAACGCCAATTATCTTTCGGAAGTCCGATAATCTCTATTGTTCGGATTTTTAAAAAGCTGAAAGCTGACCGCTGACTGCTGACAGCTTGAACCTCAAGGAGGTTCCAATGATCAAAGCCATCGTATCCGGCGCCGCGGGGCGGATGGGCGGGCGCATTATTCATATGTTGGAGGGGGCCGAAGGCATTATTTTGGCCGGGGCCTTGGAGCGCTATGACCATCCCGCGGTGGGGAAAGATGTGGGAGAGGTGGTGGGGCTGCCGCCCAAGGGTATTACCGTGTCGGGCCTGGTGGAGGAGGTTCTTCCCAAAGGAGACGTGCTCATCGAGTTCACCCATCCCGAAGTGTCATTTTCCCATTTTATGCAAGCCGCGGCCGCGGGCAAGGCCGTGGTCATCGGCACCACGGGTTTTACCCCGGCCCATTTGACGGAAATCCGAGAAAACGCCCCCCGGACCCGGGTGGTGCTGGCGCCCAACATGAGCGTGGGGGTGAACCTGATGTTCAAGGTGGTGGCGGACGTGGCCCGGGTGTTGGGGGAGGGCTACGACGTGGAGATCGTGGAGGCCCACCACCGCATGAAGAAGGACGCGCCCAGCGGCACCGCCATTAAACTGGCCCAGGTCATGGCCGAGGCATTGGGCCGGGACCTGGACAAGGTGGGGGTTTACGCGCGGAAAGGAATTATCGGGGAGCGCACCCAGGATGAGATCGGCATCCAAACGGTGCGGGCCGGGGACATCGTGGGCGAGCACACCGTGATTTTCTGCGGCATCGGGGAGCGAATCGAAGTAATCCACCGGGCCCACAGCCGGGACAACTTCGCCCGGGGCGCGGTGCGGGCGGCGAAATGGATCGTGGACCAGCCTCACGGCCTCTATGACATGCAGGATGTGTTGGGGTTGAAATAAGTGCGGATCGTGAGGTTCTTTCTGGAGGGCCGCTCCGGATACGGAGTATTGGAGGGGGAGAGGGTTTATCCCATCTGGGATACCCCGTATATCGGTCTCTCCCAAACGGGTGAGGTCCTGGCGTTAGGTGAAATAACTCTCCTGGCCCCCTGCGAACCCACCAAGATCATCGCCTTGGGGTTGAATTACCGGGACCACGCCGCGGAATTCGGGCATCCGGTGCCCGATGAGCCGTTGATCTTCATGAAACCCAGCACCTCCGTTATCGGACCGGACGCGGATATCGTCTATCCCCGGATGTCCCGGCGGGTGGACTACGAGGCGGAACTGGCGGTGGTGATAGGGAAGACGGCCCGCCACGCGCCCGAAGATCAGGCATTGGATTATGTCCTGGGTTACACCGCGTTCAACGACGTCACCGCCCGGGACCTGCAGAAAAAAGACGGCCAGTTCACCCGGGCCAAGGGCTTTGACACTTTTGCGCCCCTGGGGCCGTGGATCGAAACCGACCTCCCGGATCCGGACAACCTCACGGTGGAGGCCTACCTCAACGGCGAGCGGCGCCAGCATTCCAGCACCAGCAACATGGTCTTCGGGGTGGCCCATCTCATATCTTTTATCTCCCGCATCATGACCCTGCTGCCCGGGGACGTCATCGCCACCGGGACGCCCTCGGGCATCGGTCCCATGCGGGTGGGCGACGTTATTGAAATTAGGGTGGAAGGCATCGGGGCCCTCCGCAATCGACTAGTGGCAGAAGAAGGGATTGACTGATGGATTTTTTTGAGCCGGCGGCGCGTTTGAAATTGATTCCCCCGTATCTCTTCAAGGAAATCGACGAGAAAAAAGAACAGGTGCGGGCCCGGGGGGTGGACATCATCGACCTGGGGGTGGGGGACCCGGATCTGCCCACGCCCCGCTTCATTGTGGAAAAAATGAGGGCCGCGGTCCAGGACCCCAAGACCCATCGCTATCCTCTGTATTCGGGGATGTCCCTGTTCCGGGAGGCGGTGGCCCGCTGGTACCAGAAGCGCTTCGGCGTGGAATTGGACCCGGTGAGCGAGGTTATAACCCTCATCGGCTCCAAGGAAGGCATCGCCCATCTCCCCCTGGGGATCAACAGCCCCGAGGACCTGAACCTGGTGCCCAGCCCGGCGTACCCGGTCTATCAGATGGGGACCCTCTTCGCCGGGGGGCACAGCCATTTCATGCCCCTGACCCGGGAAAACGGCTTCCTGCCGAGCCTGAAAGACATTGACCCCCTGACGGCCCGGGATGCCAAGGCCATGTTCTTCAACTACCCCAACAACCCCACCGCGGCGGTGGCGGATAAGGAATTTTTCCAGCAAGTGGTGGAGTTTTGCCGGGAACACCGGATCATTGCGGTGCATGATGCGGCTTACACCGAGCTGGCCTTCGACGGCTATAAGCCCCCCAGTTTTTTGGAAGTGCCCGGGGCCAAGGACATCGGCATCGAGTTTCACTCACTTTCCAAGACTTACAACATGACGGGCTGGCGCCTGGGGATGGCGGTGGGGAACAAAGACGTGCTGGCGGCCCTGGGGAAAATCAAGAGCAACATTGACTCCGGGGCCTTTGACGCCATCCAGATCGCCGGAGTGGCGGCCCTGGATTCGGATCAGAGCTGTGTCGCGGATAACTGCCGCGTCATCCAGGAACGCCGGGATGTGCTGGTGGACGGGCTTAAAAAATTGGGCTACGATGTGGACAAGCCCAAGGCCACCTTTTACGTGTGGATGGCGGTCCCTCAGGGCATGACCTCCATGAGCTTCGCCGGGCACGTGCTGGAGCAGGCAGGTATCGTGGTCATCCCCGGCATCGGGTTGGGCCAGGCCGGGGAGGGGTATGTAAGAATGGCCTTAACAGTGCCCAAAGAGAGGATCGAAGAGGCCCTGGCGCGGCTCAGCCGTATTTAATTACCCCATAGAAGGTATCAATGAAAAACTGGAGGAAGATAATCAGGCCCCTAATAGTCAATTTACTAAAACGATATCCAAGGCTATGCTGTGATGCCCTAATGAGCTCAGACCGTACCGCGATTCTGTTAGAATATGATTTTATTCCTACTCAGAGATATGGTTACCAAAAAGCTCCACATCCGGAGCTATATAACATCATCAGTGAAAAAAGGGAGGAATACAGAAACACTTTAACAAGCTTTTTTAAATATAAAAATTATTTTTTCGAAATCCCCTTACACAATTCTGAATCTTCATTGAACCCATACTGGATAAACCGTTATCTACCGCCGCTGGATGCACTATCGTTATATTCATTTATTTGTCTATATAAACCCGCAAATATATTGAAATAGGCTCGGGAAATTCCACCAAATTTGCCAAGAAAGCCATTCTTGACCATAACTTAGAAACAAAAATAATTTCCATCGACCCATATCCAAGAGCGGATATAGACAAAATAGCAGATTCTAATATTAGAAAACGACTTGAAGATTTAGAACTGAGTATTTTTGAAGAGTTAGGCGAAAATGATATGCTTTTTATAGATGGTAGCCATCATTGTTTTATGAATTCTGACGCTACTGTTATTTTTTTGGAGATTTTGCCACGCTTAAAATCTAATGTAATAGTACAAATCCATGACATATTCTTGCCATACGATTATCCTCCAGGTTGGGAAAATCGTTATTATTCGGAACAATATTTGTTGGCCGCCTATCTGCTGGCAGGAACCAAAATATTTAATATAATTCTACCCATGCAATATATTTCCAAAGATGAGGAATTAGAAGGCTGTTGAAAAACCAACGTAATTAAGCTGTATCTCCTATTTTAGGACGACTTCGGTACCCTTATGACGGGCAAATTCGCTGATAAATCTGGGCCGCTTACCCCTTCGGTTGCCGGTTGCCGGGAAAATTACCGCATTCCCGGAGTCCTTTTCGGTTCAAGTAGCGACCTCTGCC
>Ga0194111_10008501_pt1 | contig 11294 bp, 10 predicted proteins | sample TA2KigC300mmetaG_FD_146194 | JGI IMG/M metagenome (GOLD analysis project Ga0194111, IMG submission 146194) | Freshwater microbial communities from Lake Tanganyika, Tanzania - TA2015033 Kigoma Deep Cast 300m | ecosystem: Environmental > Aquatic > Freshwater > Lake | place: Tanzania: Lake... | reverse complement strand
CACCCAGGAAAAGGGCCGCGTGCGGTTCACGGTGCCGGAGCTGAACGGGTATCAGGTGATCGAGATGGTGTCAAAGTAATCAAAGGAGCATAGCGTGAACTCAACCCATCACACTCTATTTCATGAAGAACAAGCCCGCAAGCTGCCCGCGCGCACTTTCGATGTAGTGATCGCCGGTGGCGGTACAGCCGGTGTGGTGGCGGCCATTGCTGCGGCGCGACAAGGGGCGAAAACGATCCTGGTCGAATCCAACGGTTATCCGGGCGGGGTGGCGGTCGAGGGCGGTACGGCGATCCATAGCTTCTATAACCTGTGGAAGGCATTTCCGGGTGTTGAAAAACGTCAGGTGGTGCGCGGCATCCCCGCCGAAATGATCGAGCGGCTGGTCGGCATGGGGGGCTGCACCGGCGCCCCTGAAATGCAACATGGCTATGACTATGATTCGGTTTGCACCGCCATTGATACCGAACTCTACAAACTGAACGCCTTTGAAATGCTGGCTGAAGCAGGGGTGTACGTGTGCGTCAACACCCTGCTGGTGGGCGCAATCCGTGAAGGCTCCGCACTGAAGGGTGTGATCCTGGAAAGCCGCGCCGGGCGCGAGGCCATCTACGCCAAATCGTTTGTGGACTGCACTGGCTATGGGGATCTGGCCGCTCAGGCTGGCGCCTCCTTCAGCGAGCCGAACGATTATGCCGTGGCCAACAGCATGGGCCTGGGGAATGTAGATCTCGAAAAGTTCTATCAATACTTGGCGGCCAACGACGCTGTGGGCGATCTGTGCTACGGCACGCGTAGCGGAAAAGAAGATCTGATCATCCGCCTGGGCGGCCGTAGCGCCCGCTTACCCGAGGGGTTTCATCGCGGTGCAGAAGAGATCGGCATGACCTTGCTCACCACCACCGTGCATGACAACTACTGCATGTTCATCAAGCTCAACCTGCGCCTGACCCACAGCCCCACAGATCGCGACGCCGTCTCGCAGGCCGAACTGGAGCTGCGTCAGCGTATGCGAAAAGGGGTGACGCTGCTCCGGCAATACATCCCGGGGTTTGAGAATGCCTTCATTGCCCGCACCAGCCCATCACTATGCATCCGGCGGGGGCGATTGATCGCTTGCGACTATGATATTTCGCACGCGGATGTCGTCGAAGGCCGGCATTTCAACGATGACGTTTTTGTCTATGGCTTCCATGATATGGCCCCGCGTATCCAGATCAAGGATGGCGGTACCTATGGCATTCCCTACCGCGCGCTGTGCGTGCAGGGCCTCGACAACTTGTATGTCGCCGGGATGATGATTACCTCCGACCACCGCGCACACATGTCCACGCGCAACACGGTGAGTTGTATGGGGATGGGGCAGGCCACCGGCACGGCGGCCGCGCTCTGCGCTCAGCAAGATTGTGGTTCGCGCGACCTATCTTATAGCGATTTACGCGCGGCGCTGGTGCAAGCGGGGGTTTACCTGGAAGCCGTTTGAAAAGGCTGCCCGCCGCCCTCCTAATACCTTCAAGAACGGGGTTTGGGGGCCGCATAGCGGCCCCCAAACCCCGTTTTCAGAGATTTTCCCTTGACGATATGGTTTATCCGGCGAAATGACAATAGACCTCGCGTCGGGTGCATTTCAATTCTGGGGCAATCACGCTCGCCAGGGGACACCGGTTATGGAATGGCCGGCCTAGTGCGACGATCGAGTCTCGGCCCTGGCCTTCAACACCTCATACACCGCCGGCAAGACCGAGATGACGATGATCGCGATGATCACTAACTCGAAGTTGTTCTGGACAAAGGGGATGTTGCCGAAGAAATAGCCCAGCAGGGTAAAAATCGCCACCCAGGTGATCCCGCCGATCACGTTCCAGCGGATAAAGAAACCGTAGGGCATCTGGCTGACCCCGGCCACGAACGGCGCAAAGGTGCGGACGATCGGCACGAAGCGCGCCAGGAAGATCGCCTTGCCCCCATGCTTCTTGAAGAAGGCGTGGGTGCGCTCCATGTATTCCTTCTTGATCCACCGGACCTCACCGGTGTAGGCTTTGGCCCCCACCCGATGGCCGATCCAGTAGTTGGCGGTGTCACCGAGGATCGCCGCGATGCTCAACAGGACGAACAGCGCCACGGGATCGAGCGCGCCGCGCGCCGCGAACGTGGCCGCCGCAAAGATGAGCGAATCGCCCGGCAGGAAGGGCGTCACTACCACGCCTGTCTCCAGGAAGATGATGACGAAAAGCAACGCCAGGGTCCAGATGCCGTAGCGAGCGATGATCTCGCTCAGGTAGACATCCACGTGCAAGACGAAGTCAATCAGTTGTCGGATGAGATCCACGGTTCGATTCCTATTTGAGATGATACGTCAGTATACATCAACTATGCGCCAACGCCAGAAATCGAGGAGCGTGCTTTTCGACATTGGCGTCCCCCATGCTATAATCGTGCTCCATCCATCTTCTGGAGGAACCCACACCATGAATCCACGCGAACGTTATCTTGAAACCCTGCGCTTTGGCCGCCCCGACCACGTGCCGCTGCATCCGGGCGGGCCGCGCGAATCTACCCTGGCGATGTGGCATACCCAGGGGCTGCCGGAAGGCGCGAACTGGGTTGACACCCTGGCTACCGAGATCGGTGTGCCGCGCACCGCGTTCGACGGCGCGATCGGCCTGCCCGACCTGACCAAGATGATCCCGACCTTCGAGGAGAAGGTGTTGGAACATCGGAACGGCCACTACATCGTCCAGGACTGGATGGGCGCGATCACCGAGATTTCGGATCAGTTCGATTACACCTACATTCGCTCGGCGAAAGACTTCGTCACCCGCCACTGGCACAGCTTCCCGGTGAAAAATCGGGCGGACTGGGAGGAGAAGATCAAGTGGCGCTACGACCCCGCCGACCCCAAACGCTTCTCGCCGGAGTTCTGGGCGCAGGCGGAAGCGGCGCAGGCGTCAGACAAGGCGGTCGCCATCTCAATCAACGGCCCCTTCTGGCAGATGCGCGAGTGGGTGGGCATGGAACCGCTGTGCGAGATGATGGTGGACGATCCGCAACTCGTCCATGACATGGCGAAGACGTGGACCGACTTCACCGTGGCGGTGCTCGAAACGCTGCTGCGCCGCGTGCGGCTCGACGTGCTGCGCACCTCCGAAGACATGGCCTACAAAGCCCACAGCATGATCTCTCCGCGGATGACCCGACGCTTCCTGCAGCCGACCTACTTCGCCTGGCGCGACATCCTGAAGTCCTACGGCGACGCCATCATTGACATGGACTCGGACGGCTACATCCCGCACCTGATCCCGATCTGGATCGAGTCGGGGATCACCGTCTGCGACCCGATCGAGGTGGCGGCGGGGAACGACATCATCGCCTTCCGGGAGCAGTTCGGCAAGCGCATGGCCTACACCGGCGGCGTGGACAAGCGGGCGATGGCGGTCGGCAGCCAGATCATGCGCGACGAGGTGCTGCGGGTGGCCCCGCTGATCGCGGACGGCGGCTTCATCCCAAGCTGCGACCACGGCGTCCCACCCGACATCTCGTGGCCGAACTTCATCGAGTATACGCGGTTGTTGGCGCAGTTGGAGGGGTGGTTGTAGGGGATCTTTACCGCAAAGACGCAAAGAGCACAAAGGATTACCGTACACGGCGCTTGCGCTTTCATGGAGGGACATCGCCAGTGAGCATCAAAGCAATCGTTCGCACCTACACCAGCAATATCCGCCCTCGTATGAAGGTCGAACTTGACTGGTTTCGTCGGCAACCAGATTTAGCCTCTGCTATTGAACGGGCTGCGCTGGCCATCAATAGCGCGGAGAAACGCTACTCGCATCAGCGAAGGCTAAAGAAGGCGGTTCTTGAACAAGCCAGAGACGCCTTACTGATGAACATAACGTTGATCGAGCGGTGTCACACCTTCGATGAGCTTTTCGAGTTACTTGAAGCAATCGTGCCGCCCATCAATGGCATTGGCGAGCTATATGTGTACGATACTTGCTTGCGCATCGGCGCGAAACTGGGGATATTACCAACCGAGGTTTACCTTCACGCTGGAACACGCGCCGGAGTAAAGGCGCTAGGATTGGATGGAACAGCCCGATCACTCGATGTGTCTGCCTTGCCTGCGGACTTGCAACAGCTCGAACCATACGAAATCGAGGACTTGTTGTGTATCTTCAAGACTGATTTGGAGCAGACCCGTTTGGAACCAGCAAAGAAAAGCACTTCCCAACGTGCTTGGTGTGGTTGACAAGGTTGGCCGTCGAGAGCCATTGCGTTGCAGCAAGCGGGCCGTCAGCAGGCAAAATGGATAATCGTAACGTCATTGATCCTTCGGTGGAACATCTGCCGGATGATCAGGTTCTTGCTCTATGTGATCTGCAACTCGAGCCGGCGCAGCAGGTTGAACTCCGCCGGCTTCTGGCGCGCAATCGGGAGGGCGCGCTGAGCGGCGCCGAGATCGGCCAACTTGATACGCTGATGCAAACCTATCGGCGGGGCCTGGTGCGCAAAGCGCAGGCGTTCAATGTGGCGGTTCAGCGCGGTTTGCGCCCGCCGCTGCGCTGACCAAGTGGGTAGAAAGGCCATAGTCGCATGTCCTACCAGGTACGCATTGTTTCTGTCGAATGGGCCGAGCTTGAGGGCCGCCGCCCGCGCCATGCAGGCAGCAACGCCCGGCTCGGCGATCACGGTCTCACCGTGCGCGTCCCCTTCGCCCGGCTGACCGCCGACGATGGCAGCGCCGGATTCGGTTTCTGCCAGGCAGGTCGCGAACAGGCGGAGGCGTTGCTCGGCCGGCCGCTCGCCGAGCTTCTTTCGGAGGAGAGCGGCGCCACCGTTGCTGGCCGGGCGTTCGACTACCCGCTGTGGGATCTGATCGGCAAGCGCCGCGACCTGCCCGTCTATGCGCTGCTGGCTGCCGCCGCGGGCCGAGCGGTTGTCGAACCATTCGCCATGCCGTGCTACGACACCTCGCTCTACTTCGACGATCTGCACCTGGCCGACAACGCAGCCGCGGCCGATCTCCTGGCACAGGAGGCGCGGGAGGGCTACGCCCGCGGGCATCGCCATTTCAAGATCAAGGTGGGCCGCGGGGCGCGCCATCTGCCGTTGGAAGCAGGCACGCAGCGCGACATCGCGATCGTGCGGGCCGTGCGCCAGGCCGTCGGCGCCGACGCGCAGATCATGCTCGACGCCAACAACGGCTACAACCTGAACCTGGCGAAGCGGGTGCTGGCGGAGACGGCCGACTGTCGCGTCTTCTGGCTGGAGGAGGCGTTCCACGAGGACGCGGTGCTTTATGCCGATCTCAAAAGCTGGCTGGCCGATCAGCGCCTCGCTGTGCTGATCGCCGACGGCGAAGGCCAGGCGTCCCCCTCGCTGCTGACCTGGGCGCAGGGCGGGCTGATTGATGTCGTCCAGTACGATGTGTTCGGCTACGGCTTCACCCCCTGGCTGGCGTTGGCGCGCCAACTCGACGGCTGGGGCGTGCGGTCGGCGCCGCACCACTATGGCCGGCTCTACGGCAACTACGTCGCGGCGCACCTGGCCGCGGTATGCCAGCGGTTCACTTTTGTGGAGTGGGATGAAGCCCAGACGCCGGCCCTCGATACGTCCGCCTATCGCGTCGAGGATGGTCGCGTCTATGTGCCGCGCCTGCCAGGTTTCGGCCTGACCCTCGATGAGCCGTGGTTCCGGCGCGCGGCGGCGGAGCACGGTTTCCTCGTGCGCGCAGACCACGCAGCGTGGAACTGATCGAGTGGGACCTCTTTCGCCCCGCCGGCTCTACTATGCGCTGCTCTTCATCTCCTCGGCGCTGTTCTCCCTGGCCTTCACGGCCATGGCGCTTTATGAGGTGCAGACTGCCAGACTGAATCCACTGCAACTGGTGCTGGTGGGCACGCTGCTCGAAGCGACGGTTCTGGTCTGCGAGGTTCCGACCGGCGTCGTGGCCGATGTCTATTCCCGCCGGCTGTCTATCATCATCGGCCACGCGCTGATGGGGGTTGGCTTCCTGGTTGAAGGATCCTTTCCGGCCTTTCTGCCCATCCTGATGGCTCAGACGCTTTGGGGCGCGGGCTACACCTTCACCAGCGGCGCAACCGAGGCATGGCTTTCCGACGAGATCGGCGAGGAGGGCGCCAACCGGGCTTTCTTCACTGGGAACCGCATCGAGCTGATCGGCTCACTGGCCGGGCTGGTGATCGCCGTCGGAGCCGGCGCATTGCTGTCGCTCGGCGGGATGATCGTCGTCAGCGGCGTGGGACGACTGGTGCTGGCGCTGTTCCTGGTCGCATTCATGACTGAGCGTGGCTTCCATGCCACGCGGCCGGAGGATCGCAATACCTGGCAGCATTTGGCGGCCACCCTGCGCAAGGGCGCGCAGACCGTGCGCAGCCGGCCGGCGCTGATCTCCATCCTCGGCGTAGGCCTGTTCTATGGGCTATACAGCGAGGGTTTCGACCGGCTGTGGGTCAAGCACCTGCTTGACCAATTCAGCCTGCCGTTCTTCGCCCAGAATGAGGTCGCGTTCTTCGCCATCTTGCGGGCAGCCAGCCTGCTCGTCTCGATGGCGGCCAGCGGATGGGTAGCGCGACGGCTGGATGTGGGGCGACCGGCCACCATTGGCCGCTGGATGCAGGGCCTCACGGTCGGGATCGTGGCGTGCCTGTTCATTTTCGCCTGGACGCCGCTGTTGTGGCTGGCGCTGGCCGCCTATCTGCTGCTCTCGGCGCTGCGGAACGTCGTCGGCCCGCTCACCACAGCCTGGGTCAATCAGCGGCTCGATTCGGATGTGCGCGCCACCATCCTCTCGCTCGCAGGTCAGGTGGACGCCCTGGGCCAGGTCGCGGGCGGCCCTGCGGTCGGTTGGCTCGCCAAGACGATCTCGATCCCGGTGGCGCTTACCTTCTCTGGTGCACTGCTGACTCCGGCGCTCGGCCTCATTGCGCGGGCCAACCGGCAGTCAGCCTCTCCCGGTTACGGCTCCTCCACCGGGATCGCGTAGCCCTTGCGCAAATCTGACTTTTCGCGAGCGATGGCAAGCCGCGTAAAGAGGATTTCGACGTTCTTGACATCTGGAAGAAAGGCGACAAAGCAGTGATGACACAACGCAAAGTGAAAGTCGGCATCGTCGGCTGCGGCGTGGTCGCCACAGCGTATTATCTGCCCTATCTGATGCGGATGCCGGAGGCCGAGATCACTGCGGTCTGCGATATCTACGAGGGGCGGACGGCCGCGTGCGTGCGGCTTTTCGGCGCGCGGGAACAATACCGCGACTACTACGAGATGATCCGGCGGGCAGATCTCGACGCCGTGTTCATCCTCACCGGGCCGGGCACGCACGTGCCGTTCACCCTGGCCGCGGTCGAGACCGGCAAGCACGTGCTGCTCCAGAAGCCGATGGCGCTGACGCTCGATGAGGCCAACAAGATCACGGCAGCGGTGCGGCGGGCCGGCGTCAAGGCGCTGATCGAGCCGAGCCAGAACTCGCCGCTGGAGCCGGCCTATGGCCCGGTGATGGAGTTGATCCGGCAGGGGGTGCTCGGCGCGCCGTACTGGTTCACCTTGATCCCCGGCGCGGCGACAACCTATCACGCGTCCCTCGGCGGCAACCCATATGGCGCGGGCGCGTTCTACACCGAGGATTCCGGCGGCATCCTGTTCGATTTCCCCTACGCGCCCAGCCAGATCGTCACGCTGCTCGGCCCGTGCAAGAGCGTGATGGGCAGCTCGACGATCTCCGTGCCCGACCGCTATCTCGTCCCGGAGGAGAAGTACAACGAGTTCCTGGCTGGCGTCACCGATCCCGATCAGGCCAACTATTGGGACGTGGTGCTCGATCTGCCGAAGACCGAGCACATCCGCACGGGCGCGCCCGATAACGTCTTCAGCCTCTACGAAATGGCGAACGGTTGGACGGGGGTGTTCCACGCGGGCCGGCCGTTCCACCCCGTGCCGAAGGGCTTCCTGGGCGGGCTGCACATCTACGGATCGGCGGGCAACCTCTTCATGGGCGGCGGCCACTTCGCCTCGATCATTTCCAGCCGCCGCGATCTGCTGCCCCATGTGGACGCCGACGGCTGGTATCGCATCCCGGTGACGGGCGATCCGAGCAAGACGCCGTGGCCCAAGCCGACCTTCGGTGGGTTCAACTACTATCACGCTTCGACGCAACACCTGATTGACTGCATCCTCCAGGATCGCGACCCGATCGTCAACGTCGAGTGGGGCCGCCACATCACCGAGATGATGTACGGCGCGGTCGTCTCAGCGCGCACGGGCAAACGATACGAGATGACGACGACTTTGACAGGATGAACCTTTGTCATTGCGAGGGCTGGTGTGTGGCCCGAAGCAATCCCCAGCTTCACGATGGAGATTGCTTCGTCGCATACGACGCTCCTCGCAATGACTGATCATGCGCGAGATGCTCACATGGATAAAATTCGCATCGGTGTGGTCGGGCTGCGGTTCGGGCAGTGGCACGTGCGCACGCTGGCAGCCATGCCAGAGGCGCAGCTCGTGGCGATTGCCGACCGGGCGCCGGGCAACGCGCCCGACGGGTTGGCTGCCTACGCGGCGCGCTTCGGCTGCCAGTCGTATACGGACGGCATCGAGATGATGGAGCGTGAGCAACTCGACGCCATCAGCCTGTGCGTCTCGCCACGCTGGCGCGCGCCGCTGATCGAGCACGCGGCGCGGCGGGGGATCGCCCTCTTCATCGAGAAGCCGTGGGCCACCGACAACGCGCACGCGCAGCAGTTGGCCGGCCTCTGCCGCCGGCTGGATGCGCGGGTGATGACCGCGTTCAGCTTCCGCTTCCTGCCTGCCATCGTCCGGCTGCGCGAACTGCTGGATGGCGAGCTTGGCCCGGCATGGCTGCTCAATGCCGAGTACGTCTTCGGTTGGCTGCCGCCGCCGGGCTTCTGGCTGTGGGATCCGGCCGACGGCAACGGCTTCTTCAACGAGAACTCGTGCCACCTGTTCGATGCGGTGAACTACCTGCTGGGCCAGCCGGTCAGCGTGACCGCGGAGGCGGCGAACTTCACCGGCAGCCCGTCGGAGGATGCAGCGGCGATCTCGGTGCGCTATGCGGCCGGCGGCCTGGCCGCGCTGACGGTCGGCGCGACCGGCGCAAAGGGGTTCCGGGAATATCCCCGGCTGGATGTCACGACGCAGCACGGCCAGGCCAAGCTGCTCGGCCGCGATCATATCTGGGAGCGGGTGAGCTGGACGCTGCGCGACCGGGACGACGTGCGCTCGCTGCTGCTGCCCGCCGAGCTGGAGGGCCGGACGCGCTACACCTACGCCTTCCGCCACTTCTTCGAGTGCATCCGGGAGGGCCGCCAGCCGTCGGTCGGCGTCGAGGACGGCGTGCGCACGGTCGCGCTGGCGATGGCGGTCTACGAGTCGGCGCGCACGGGGCGGAAGGTGATGCTGTAATCTTGGAGGTCATATGCGATTAGGTCTCGAAGCTGGCAGCCACACCCTCGACCTGGCGGTCGAGCTGGGCATTCGCGGCGCGCCGATCTCGGCAGAGGCGCTCGTGCGCGATGGCGTGGACGCGACCCTCGCGCCGCTGCGCGCGCGGCCTGCACGTGTGTCAGATCGGCGCGTTCGGGTTCAACGTGCTCTCGACCGACACGGCGAAGCAGGCCCGGCAGCAGGCGATCCTGGCGGCGGCGATCCCGCTGGCCGCGGCGACCGGCTGCCCCTACATCGTGATCTGCGGCGGGAACTATCACCCGTCCGGGTTTGGTGCGGGGGATGCGCGCAACTTCACCGATGCTGCGCTGGACGAGATCGCGGCCGGGCTGGCGCCGCTGCTGGCGCTGGCCGAGCAGCACGGCGTCCGGCTGAGCATCGAGCCGTATCTCAAGACCGCCATCTGCTCGGCCGAGCGGTTCGTGGCGCTGTGGGAGCGCGTCCGTTCGCCGGCCCTGTGCGCCAACCTGGATGTCACCAGCCTGTACGACTACGCCGACCTGTGGAATCCGGCCGCCACGATCCGCCGCACGTGCGCGGGGCTGGCCGGCCACTACGGCCTGGTGCATATCAAAGAGATCGCGTTGGCCGAGGGATTCCACATCCACGCCGGGCTGGCGCCGCTGGGCAACGGGCCGACCGACTGGGCCGAGGTGCTGCGCCTGGCCGCGCCGCACGTGCCTGCTGATAGCTGGATCATCTTGGAGCACGTCGCCACGCCGGAGGAGGCGCGGGCGAGCGCGGCGCTGTTGCACGCCGCGGCGGAGCAGGCCGGGGTGGCGCTGATCTGATGCACGCCCACCGCCTCCCCACCAACCCCATCATCGTCCCGCACATGGACGGTCGGATGGGCGCGAACATCAACGGCCCGGCGCTGATCCGCGCGCCGGCCTGGATCGCGCAGCCGCTCGGCAAGTACTACCTCTACTTCGCCGCGCACGACGGGACCTACATCCGGCTGGCCTACGCCGACGCGCTGGCCGGGCCGTGGCGCACCCACGAGCCGGGCACGCTCAGCCTGGCGCAGACCAGCTTCCCGCGGCACATCGCGTCGCCCGATGTTCACGTGGACGATGCCGGGCGGCGCATCCGCATGTATTTCCACGGCTGTTGCGTCGCGGGCGAACCCAGCCAGGTGACGTGCGTCGCGACCTCGACCGACGGCCTCCACTTCATGCCGCAGTCGGAGCATCTCGGCGCATCGTATTGGCGTGTGTTCGAGTACGATGGCTGGTTCTACACGCTCGAAATGCCCGGCCAGTTCCGCCGCTCACGCGACCCGCTGACCGGGTTCGCGCCGGGGCCGCGGCTCTTCACGCCGGAGATGCGCCACAGCGCCGTGCTCCGGCACGATCACACCCTGCACGTCTTCTGGAGCAATGCCGGCGATTGTCCGGAGCGCATCCTGACGTGTACGATTGACTTGCGGCCCGATTGGACGGCGTGGCAGACGACCGAGTCGATCACACTGCTCCAGCCGGAGCTGGCCTGGGAGGGCACTGACCTGCCGCTGGCGCCGTCCCAGCGCGGCCTGATCCTGGAGCGGTCGCGCCAGTTGCGCGATCCCGCCATCTTCGAGGAGGACGGCCGCGTCTATCTTCTCTACGCGGTGGCGGGAGAGCATGGGATCGCGGTTGCAGAGATGAAAGGGGTGTAGCGAGGGGCGTTTGGAGCACGAAGTCGCGAAGGCGCACGAAGGACACGAAGCGCGAAGTCCACGAAGATGTCCATCGCGGTAGGAGCCTTCGCGCTTCGCGTCTTCGCGGTTCTTCGTGTCTTCGTGATCCAAACACTTCGCGCTTCCAACACAC
>Ga0194111_10008494_pt1 | contig 11298 bp, 9 predicted proteins | sample TA2KigC300mmetaG_FD_146194 | JGI IMG/M metagenome (GOLD analysis project Ga0194111, IMG submission 146194) | Freshwater microbial communities from Lake Tanganyika, Tanzania - TA2015033 Kigoma Deep Cast 300m | ecosystem: Environmental > Aquatic > Freshwater > Lake | place: Tanzania: Lake... | reverse complement strand
GGCACATTATTTTGTTATTAAAATAAAAAATTTAATAGTACGTCCTGGATATCTTGCATGGTATCTTAATCAACGACCAGCGCAAATTTATTTTGATAAACATGCCGGAGGTACTCGTATACAAATAATTAATAAACAGGTATTAGGTAATCTTGAAATCGAAGTGCCGGATCTTAATATTCAGGCTAAAATCCAAAAGCTTTACTTATTAAACAATAAAGAACAAAGCTTGATGGATCTATTAAAAGAAAAGAAAAAAATTCTTATTGAAGCGAAACTATTGAGTCTTATAAAAAAGTATGGGAGGGAAAAATTAAATGAATAATATAGTTACAGAAATTGAAAATTATTTAACAAAATTTGGGGGGAATTATAGGGATTGGTACTGCGGGATTGCACTTAATCCAAGTCAAAGATTATTTTCCGATCATAATGTAATTGAGAAAGGTGATGCATGGATTTATAGAGATTGCGGTACTGCTTTAGCTGCCCGTGAGATTGAAAAATATTTTTTAAATAAAGGTTGCAATGGTGATGCAGGTGGTGGAGACTGGCTGACAAAATATGTTTATGCTTATAAAATTAGTTCACATTCAAAAGAATAAAAAAAAGGAGCGTTTATATGACTAATGGAAAAAATAATCAAAATGAAATTAATGCGGTTGCTTGGAAGGCTTGTGACACATTTAGAGGTGTAGTCGACCCATCTGAATATAAAAATTACATTTTGGCCTTTCTCTTTTTAAAATATTTAAGTGATCTTTGGAAAGATAAAAAAGAACAGTATCAAAAAGAGTATGGGGATGACCCTGTTCGCATAAAGCGTAAAATGGAACGTGAGCGTTTTGTTCTTCCAGAGAATTGTGATTTTGATTATATATATAGTAAACGAGATGTCAGTAATATTGGAGAGATTATAAATCTGGCAACGGAAGGAATAGAAGAAGCAAATAAAATAAAACTAGAAGGGGTTTTTCGCAATATTGATTTTAATTCCGAATCAAATCTTGGACAGACTAAAGACCGTAACAAACGTCTAAAGCATTTAATTGAGGATTTTGCTGACCAGCGACTGGATTTAAGACCTTCTAGAATTGGAAATGCGGATATTATAGGCGATACATATCAATATTTAATTGAAAAATTCGCAAGTGGTGCAGGTAAAAAAGGTGGAGAATTTTATACTCCTGAGAGGGTTTCTGTTTTATTGGCAAAATTACTTTCACCAAAGTCCGGCGAACGTATCTGTGATCCTGCATGCGGTTCTGGCTCTCTTCTAATACAAGTATCCAAGGAGATTAAAGATTCCAATTTCTCCCTTTTTGGACAGGAGAGCAATGGAAGCACATGGGCACTTTGTAAGATGAATATGTTTTTACACGGGATTGATAATGCAAGGATTGAATGGGGTGATACACTTAATAATCCAAAACTTGTTGAAAATGATAGTTTGATGAAATTTGATATTGTTACAGCTAATCCGCCTTTTTCTCTTGATAAATGGGGCTCTGAAAATGCCGGTGCAGATAAATTCAGACGTTTTCACCGTGGCATACCTCCGAAAAGTAAGGGAGATTATGCTTTTATAACCCACATGGTTGAAACTATTAATGAAAATGGACGCGTAGCAGTCATAGTTCCCCACGGTGTATTATTTAGAGGAAGCTCTGAAGGTATTATTCGTAAGAAGATGATCGAAGAAAATATTTTAGATGCAGTAATTGGTCTTCCGCCTAACCTGTTTTATGGGGTTAGTATTCCTGTTGCTATTTTGATTTTTAAAAAAGATCGAAAAACTAAAGACTTGCTGTTTATAGATGCGAGCCGTGAATTTGAAAAGGAGAAAACACAGAATAAGCTAAGATCAGAAGATATCGAAAAAATTACTAAAACTTATAGTGAATATAAAACTATAGATAAATATTCATATCGTGCAACATTAGATGAGATAAGTGAAAATGAGTTTAATATCAACATTCCTCGATATGTGGATATTTTTGAAGAAGAAGAAGAAGTTAATATTGAGAAAGCGCAGAAGGAAATTGAGATGTTGGAAAAAGAACTTGCCAGTGTTCAAAAAGAGATGTCAGGGTATATGAAGGAGTTAGGATTATAATATGAAACAAAACATTCCCTCAGGTTGGCGTTGTATGGAAATAAAAGATTTTTTAAAATTCACGCCTCGCGAAGTTAAAAAACCTAAGGACAGATACTTGTCTTTGGGAATTCGTAGCCACTGTAAAGGAACTTTTATCAGAGAAGTTGAAAATCCTGACAATGTTATGATGGATTCTCTTTTTATTGTGAAAAAAGATGATCTCATTGTAAATATCACATTCGCATGGGAAGGCGCAGTTGCACTTATTAAAGAAACTGATGAAGGAGCATTTGTATCTCATCGTTTCCCTACATACACGTTCAATAGGGATGTAGTTATCCCAGAATATTTTAAATATTTGATTCCAACAAAAAGATTTATTTATGAGCTTGGGATTATTTCACCCGGAGGTGCTGGTCGTAATAGAGTATTAAATCGTAAAGACTTTATGCATTTACAATTTGTCATGCCTCCAATAGAAGAACAAAAGAAAATTGCTGATATTCTTTTAACATGGGATAGGGCAATTAAAATATTAGAAAATCTGATTGATATAAAAATAAAATTTAAGAAGAGTCTAATGAAAAAGATGTTGACAGCGAAAACAGTATTTAAAGAGTTTAATAGAAATAAGTGGGTTGATTATGAATATGAAAAATTATTTGAGACGGTTTCAAGTAAAAAAAATCAAATCGCTAAAGAGAAATATCAGGATACTGGAAAATATCCTATTGTTGATCAAGGTAAATCACATATTGTTGCTTATACTAATGAAGATAAATTGTTATTTTCAAATATACCTGTAATAGTATTTGGAGATCATACACGAATCATTAAATTAATTGACTTTCCCTTTGTAGTTGGTGCCGATGGGACTCAATTGTTAAAAACGAAATATATTTGTGATTTAAAATTTGGATTCTATGCTCTTTGTAACCTACGACTACCGAACTTAGGTTATAGTAGACATTTTAAAGTAGTAAAAGAATCATCATTTTATATTCCTCTCGATTTAAAAGAACAAAAAAAGATTGCAAGATTTTTCCTAGTAATAGATCAGGAGATTGAACTTTTATATTCAAAACTTAGTAAAGTTTATAGATATAAAAAAGGTCTAATGCAAAAACTTTTAACCGGAAAAATTCGGGTGAGAGTATGATAAAAAAAGGTGAATTTAAATTACAAAAATTTCTTGATACAGGAACATCTAATCCTATCGTTTCCCGGCTTGGCCTTGGTTTGCATAATATTGTACAAATAGCACAAATTGATCAGTTGTTTAAAGATTCCATCAATGACACAAACTTTGTTGTTATGCAAAATATTGTCAAAGCTGAGAAAATTGGAAATCACATTTGCCAAAGTATTGAAGCTATAACAAAAAGAATTAACGAAGAAGGTATCAAAATACAGTCTGGCGGTAGATGTGTCGATTTACCTTTTACAGAGGGACTTGATGAAATCAGAATATTTCTAAAATATAGTAAAAATGCTTTGCAAGAGTTAGTAAAAGTATTTAATGTTTTTTTAAATACAAATCTATCAAATCCCCGTTATGATAAGCTTCAAGTAGAGTTACGCAATAAATATGGTATTGACGATCATCTTTTTAAACTTGTTAAAAAAGATCACGATTTATGGATTAAGAAAGTTTTAGATTTACGAGATGAGGACGAGCATCCTACAGTTCTGAGGCTTTATTTTGATTTTGATATTAATTGGGATATCACTGTCCAAAAATGGGTGGTTTCTTTACCAAGATTTTATGATGGTACACAAATTTATGATTTTATAAGAACAACTATTCATAATTTACTTACTTTTACGGAGGAAGTAAACATTCTTTTTTTACAAAAAGTATTGCCTGAAGAAGTTTTAATTTATGAAATACCGGAAACAGAACGAAAAAAGGATTGCGAAATTCGATTTCAACTGGGATTAAAAGAACCTATTAACTTAGAAGCTTCAAATAATATTCTGGAGGCAGATAATGACTGAAAAAAATAATTCAGAAATTATTCTTTATCAAGTTGAAGACGGTAAAACACGAATTGAAGTGCGTTTACATAATGAGACCGTATGGTTGACACAGGCTGCCATGGCAAAGCTTTACCAAACAACCCCACAGAATATTACTTTGCATTTGAAGGCCATTTATAAAGATGCAGAATTAGACGAGGTAGCAACTTGTAAGGAATACTTACAAGTTCAAAAAGAGGGAGTTAGAGAGATTTCCCGTATGCGAAAATTCTACAATCTGCAAATGATTTTAGCCATAGGTTACAGGGTTCATTCTTTTCGTGGAACTCAGTTTCGAAAATGGGCGACAGAACATCTTAATGAGTACCTGGTCAAAGGGTTTACCATGGATGATGAACGTCTTAAAGCAGGTGTGAATATTGGACTAGATTATTTCGATGAGATGCTGGAGAGAATAAGAGATATTCGTTCCAGTGAAAAAAGATTTTATCAAAAAATTCGGGATATCTATAAACTTGCTGTTGATTATAATCCAAAAGCTAAAGAGACCTTGGAATTCTTTAGTATTGTGCAAAATAAACTCCATTTTGCAATTTCAGGAAAGACTGCCTCTGAACTTATTTCTGAGCGAGCAGATGCCAGAAAACCAAATATGGGCTTGACCTCATGGAGAGGTTCAAAAGTTAGAAAAGTTGATATAACAATTGCAAAAAACTATATGAATAAAGAAGAAATTGAAAGCTTAATAGAATTTGTCACAATGTATCTTGATTATGCAGAATATCAAACAATACGTCATCAGCAAATTTATATGAAAGATTGGCGAGAAAAACTGGATGCATTTTTAGAATTCAATGAGCATGAAATTCTTGATAATCCAGGAAAAGTCACTAAAGAAGTAGCTGAAAAACTGGCTCTTAAAGAATATGAAATTTATCATCAGCACCGGTTAAAAACAGAAACAGAGCAAGACATACTACAAGATGATAAGGAGCTTAAGCATATTCAAATTAAAATTGAAAAGAATTTAAAGAAACACAAGAAAGGATAATATTGAATTCAATAAATTTAAAGAATTATTCATCTCCACTAAGGAGTTATTATGGTATATAATGCAGAAATTCCTTTATTTAAAGAGGATCATATTTCTCAAATACCCGCTTTACAACTACTAATCAATCTTGGATATACTTATCTTACACCGGAAGAAGCACTGGTTGCCCGTGGAGGTAAGACATCTAATGTTATATTGGAAATTATACTTGAAAAACAGCTTCGAAAAATTAATACTATTTTGCATAAGGGTAATGAATATCCTTTCTCTAATAATAATATTACGTCTGCAATCAATACAATTAAAAACATACCCTATGATGGTTTAATAAGAACCAATGAAAATATTTATGATTTGCTTTCGCTTGGGAAAAGCTTTGAAGAAACAATTCTCGGAAATACGAAAAGTTTTGATTTGAAATATATAGACTGGGATAATATTGAGAACAATGTATTCCACGTTTCTGCAGAATTTGATGTTATGCAAACTGATGGGAAAGTACATCGTCGTCCGGACATAGTACTCTTTGTAAACGGTATTCCTTTTGCGGTTATTGAGTGTAAATCTTCGAATATCAAAGAGCCAATTGTTGAAGCTATTTCTCAACAGCTGCGCAATCAAACCGATGATTTTATTCCTGGTCTTTTTATTTATTCGCAAGTTCTAATGGCTGTCAGTAATAATGCAGCCAAATACGGTACTACTGGTACCCCCTTAAAGTTTTGGTCTATTTGGAAAGAAAGTGAAGATTTCGAGGCAGAATTGAAACAACTTGTTAATAAGCCACTGTTGGAGGAAGACAAAGTCAGACTTTTTTCCTCGCATTTTAATTATACAAGGAATTATTTTGATATTATTGAGAAAGAAGAGCGCTTAATTACTATACAGGATAGGGTTATTTACTCGCTTCTTAAGCCTGAGCGTCTACTTGAGTTGAGTCATCAATTTGTTATCTATGACTGTGGTGAAAAGAAAATTTCTCGGCACCAGCAATATTTTGCTGTTAAAAATACTGTCAAACGGATAACACAACTTGAAAACAACAAGCGCAAAGGAGGAGTTATCTGGCATACCCAGGGAAGCGGCAAATCGATTACCATGGTTATGTTGGCTAAAGCATTGGCCCTCTGTCCTTTTATTGCCAACCCAAGAGTTGTAATCGTAACTGATAGGATTGATTTGGATGAGCAGATTTGGAATACATTTAAACATTGTGGAATGGAGCCTGAAAAAGCTAAAACAGGGGCACATCTTTTAGAAATATTGGAGAAAAATAAAAAATCAATAATTACTTCTGTTCTTGATAAATTTCAAGCTGGTATTAATAAACGTTTTGTTGAAGTTACATCGGAAAACATTTTTGTACTGGTAGATGAAAGTCATCGAAGTCAATACGGTATAGCACATGCCCTAATGAAAAAAGTTCTTCCTAATGCTTGTTATATTGGTTTTACCGGAACACCTCTTCTGAAGAATGAAAAAAGTACAGCAGAAAAATTCGGAGGGTTTATCCAGCCTATTTATACTATTAAGGATGCAGTTGATGATAAAGCTGTTGTTCCACTGCTTTATGAAGGACGTCATGTCTTACAGGACGTAGAGCAGAAACCCATTGATTCATGGTTTAATCGTGTTTGTGAACCGCTTTCTGAATACCAGGTTGTTGATCTAAAACGCAAGTTCAGTAAGATTGAGAAACTAAATCTTACTGATCAAAAAATTTTGATGATTGCTTATGATATTAGTGAATATTATAGAAAGAACTGGCAAGGGACAGGTTTTAAGGCACAGATTGCCACAGATTCCAAAACAGCGGCTTTAAAATTTAAAAGATGTCTTGATGAGATTGGAAAGGTTTCATCCGAAGTAGTTATTTCTGCTCCTGACGAGAGAGAAGGATATGAGAACATATATGAAGAGCCCAAAGAAGAAGTTTTGATATTTTGGAAGAATATGATGAAACGCTTTGGAAATGAAGTTAATTACAATAAGCAGATTATTGACTCATTTAAACACAGTGAAGAACCAGAGATTATTATTGTTGTTGATAAGCTCCTTACTGGATTTGATGCTCCTCGAAATATAGTGCTATATATTGCTAAGCCATTAAAGGAGCATACTTTGTTGCAGGCCATTGCCCGTGTCAACCGCATTCATGAAGGTAAAGATCATGGGTTTATTATTGATTATTATGGTATTTTGGGGGAACTGGATAAGGCTTTAACGACTTATGAGGCATTGTCCGGTTATGATGAGAACGATCTTACAGATATACTTACAAACATAGCTGAAGAGATTAAAAAGTTACCTCAGAAATATGCAGAACTTTGGGATATTTTTAAAGAAATTAAGAACCGGACTGATGTTGAAGAATATGAAAGATATTTATTTGATGAAGAATTGCGGTATAAATTTTATGAAAAACTGACATCTTTCTCAAAGATGTTAAGTATTGCGCTTTCTTCCGAGAAATTTTATGAAGTAGTATCCGAAAAACAGATTAATAAATATAAAGAAGATTTTAAATTTTTTCAAAAATTAAGAGCTTCTGTAAAAATGCGATATGCTGAAGTTATTAATTATAGAGAATATGAAAATAAGATACAGAAATTGTTAAATACTTATGTTAGTTCGGATGAGATCATCAAAATTACTGATCCAGTTAATATCTTTAATAAAGATATTTTCCAAAAGGAAGTTACCAGGGTGATCGGGAAAGCAGCAAAAGCTGACATGATTGCACATAGGACTAAGCGGACGATTGAAGATAAATATGATGAAGACCCTGTTTTTTATGAAAAGTTTTCCAAGCTTCTTAAAAAAGCAATTGACGATTATAGACAAGCTCGTATTACTGATGCCCAGTATTTCTTTACTGCAATGGAAATTATGGACTCCGTTCGAGAACGAAAAGATTTAGATGTCCCAAAAATATTAAACGGCAATGATGTAGCCAAGGCATTCTATGGAGTAGTTTACGAATCTGTTAACAAGCGTAATAATGATAAGAATGTATCTGCTAAAATTGCAGTAATTATTGATGAGATAATTCAGCGTAATACAGCAGTGGATTGGCATCTCAAAAAAGATGTTCAAAATAAAATGCTTAATGAAATTGAGGACTATCTTGCCGATAAAACAAATCTTAATTTAAGTTACGAGGAAATCGACCTAATCATGGAACGTATTATGGATATTGCAAAGCGAAGGTATGTATAATGTTAGAACACATCATTAAATATGGACAAAAAACTATTAATTTTTCTCTAGAGCGTGAACCAAGGAAAACTTTGAAAATTAGTGTTTTGCCCGATCTGTCTGTAAAAGTAAGTGTGCCTTATGAACTTCCGACTGAAAAAATTTTGTGTAGAGTTAAAGGTCGCGCGCCATGGATTACAAAACAGATAGATTATTTTAAAGCATTTTTACCCAAAGAACCACCAAGACAATATATAAGTGGCGAAACACACTATTATTTTGGTCGCCAATATCGATTAAAAGTAGTGCAAGCAACATTTCAAGAAGTAAAATTAAAGGGTAAATATATTTTTATATATTCATTACAACCTGAAAACAAAACTCATACAAAAGTTTTATTGTATAAGTGGTATAAGTTCAGAGCTAAGGAAATGTTTAAAATGATAACTGAGCGATCTAATGACAAAATAAAAAAATATGGAATAAAAGCGCCTCATGTTGAAATTAAGATAATGAAATCTCGTTGGGGCAGTTGCATGCATTCTAAAATGAAGATTGGTTTGAATATTGAGTTGATTAAGGCACCCTCACATTGCATAGAATATGTAATCATTCATGAGATGTGTCACTTTAAATATCCCAATCATACAAAACAATTTTATAATTTTTTGTCTTTGGTTATGCCTGATTGGGAAAAGTGTAAAGCAAGGTTGGAGAGGGTTGTTTTATGAATGATAGATTTAAAATATATATTAAATTAGATAAATCATCTATAAAAAAGAATGAAAAGGAAAAGAGAATTTTAAAAACATGAGTGTTGCAACTAAATTTCAGAACTTTTGCATAAATATTCGTATTCCTCAAAATATCGTTGACAATATTTCTTATCGTTACAAAAGAATTACTAAACAATTAAATTTAGATTTTTGGGGAAGTGACTCAGATACTTATCATAGTTTATATGTAGGTTCTTATGGGAGGGATACAGAAATTTATATAAGTGATATAGACATGCTTTTCATACTTCAACCTAATTTATATGAAAGATATAATAATTATTCAGGGAATGGGCAATCAGCTCTTTTACAGGATATTAGGAATTCTTTACAAAAGACCTATCCTACAACTTATATTAGTGCTGATGGACAAGTAGTAAAAATTGACTTTGCTGATAATATTGGTTTTGAAATTGTTCCTTGCTTTCTAAATACAAATGGAAATTATACATATCCTGATACTAATAACGGAGGCAGCTGGAAAGCTACAAATCCAAAGCCTGAAATTGAAGCCATAAGAGAAGGAAATCAAAAGTGGAATGGGAATTTAAAAAATCTATGTAGAATGGCAAGAGAATGGAAGATTGAATGGAAGGCTCCAATGAATGGCTTACTGATTGATACTTTAGTTTTTAATTTTTTAAAAAACTGGAAATATAATTGTAATTCTTATTCATTCTATGATTGGTTGACAAGGGATTTCTTTTATTTTCTTAAAAATCAAGACCAGAATCAAAGCTATTGGTTAGCACTTGGGAGCAATCAGATAATTTTTAGAAAAGGAATATTCGAATACAAAGCATTACAATGTTATAATTTAACAATTGAGGCAATTAAACTTGAAAATGAGAAATATGAATTTACTGCTAATCAAAAATGGAAAGAAATTTATGGACCTAAATTTTTAAATTAAGTAATTATGGATTTAAAAAACCTTTCAATAATTAGACAATCTTTTGCCAATACTGTTTTTACGCATAAAGTCTAAGAAATAGCCGCAGAATTTCAAGATAAAAAGTCATTTTATGTAAAAATAATAAATATCATAGTAGTATCCTTAGTTTTAATTATATTGTTTTTTCAAGCTTTTAACTCTGGTAAAATCTGGATTTCATATATCGGTGCATGCATTACAATCAGTGAAGTAATATTTTTAATTGTTCAACTAACTTTCAATTTTGAAAAAAGAATGGATTTACATAAAAAGGCGGCTCTTAAATTTATGGCCTTACGGGATTCTTATATATTTTTAATAACAGATATTATGAATGAAAGCATCAATTCCGAAGTTATAATAATATAGAGGGAAAAATTAAAAGAGGAATATCATATTATTTGTGAATCGGCTCCACAGACAGACAGAAAAGATTTTCATGAAGCTCAAAAACGTTTAAACAAAAAAGAAAAAACTGAGGGAGAAGACTTTACCTGGTCAGATGAAGAAATAGACCATTTTCTACCTGAAACTTTAAGATTAATTAAAAAGGAGTAAAACAACTATTACCTATTATTATTTTCTTAGGCGGCAGGTGCAGAGAGGTTTGGTGCATTTTGCCCCCACCCAAAATGCACCAAACCTCCTGTGAATTGTCAAATGCAATACTCATGTTAATTTATAGAAATTATATAATTAAGTGAAAAAACCAAGAATCAAATAAGTAACTAATATTGCGATGAAAAAATAATTTTTTCTATTTATTCTTTTTACCCCTTTATCGGTAAATATTCTTTAAATTCTTTCTTTTACAGCCATGAACATTATTAGGTAATATAATTGTAATGGTTTGAGATAAGATAAAACCGGGCAGCCAAAAGTATTTTAAGCAGAACGAGGAATTATCCTAATCTCTAAATCAGCATTTAAACCGTCTGCTATTTTAGCTAATTTCTCTATAGATGGATTAATATTACCATTCTCTAACCTTGCAATATTTGACTGTTTATCATGAATTTTTTCAGCCAGTTGTTTTTGTGTCAGTTTTTTCTTAATCCTTAATTCGATAATCTGCCGGATTATCTGATATTTTGGTTCAAGCTTTTCAAGTTCTGCTTTAAGTAGAGGATCATTTTTCAGTAAAATCTCTTTTGCTTCTTTCCAATTCATTCTATTTAAACCTTTCTTTATAATCTAACATTCTTTTTCTTGATATTTCTAAATCATTTTTATCAGTTTTATTTTTTTTCTTAATATT
>Ga0194111_10008492_pt1 | contig 11300 bp, 6 predicted proteins | sample TA2KigC300mmetaG_FD_146194 | JGI IMG/M metagenome (GOLD analysis project Ga0194111, IMG submission 146194) | Freshwater microbial communities from Lake Tanganyika, Tanzania - TA2015033 Kigoma Deep Cast 300m | ecosystem: Environmental > Aquatic > Freshwater > Lake | place: Tanzania: Lake... | reverse complement strand
CGTCGCGTAGGAAGCCAACCATGCTCGCCACACAGGGCGGGTAGGGGTTGTCCTCGGCCTGCTGGACGTCGAAGACGACGCCGTAGGGGAGGAACGGCGGGCCGATGCGGGTCACCCAGTCCGTGCCCGCGACCAATCGGTTCGCGGGGACGCGCTCCAGTACGCTCCGTACGCCGGGCGAGTTGAAGTCGCGAATCTCGGCCCAGAAGCCATCGGGCCAGCACCCGTACTGCCGGTCGATCATGTCGAGGTACGTGTCAACCACAGGGGGATTGTCATCCATCATGCCGACGAGGTGCGCCAGGATGTACTTCGCCTCCGGCACGCGCTCGACGAGGCCGAAGAGGTCGGTCAGCTGCTCGACACCCCAGCTCGAGTTGTGGCTCATGCGGTTGGAGGTCGAGATGTGAACCTGCACGGGCACGTCGAACTCGACGGCCTGCCGCACGAGGCGCTCGACGGGGTCGCTGTCCATCCGGTAGTCCATCATGTACTGCAGCATTTCGCCGAGCTGCACGAAGCCCCACTCGCCGAAGCAGCGGTCCATCATCGCAAGGGATTCGTCGAGGAAGTGCGGGTTCACCATGCAGCTTCCGTACAGCCGGCCGGGCGCGTGCTGCACGACATCACGGATGAATTCGTTCCCCTCGATCACGCCCTCGGCGGCCTGCCCGACCCGCGACAGCCGGGCGCCGTCGGGGCTGAGCACGAAGCGCAGGTCGGCCTCGTCGGCGTCGAGGACGGCCAGCACCTCCTCGACGAAGCGCGGCCGCACGTTGCCGTCCGGGCCGAGGTCGCAGACATGCACGTGAGTGTCGATCCACACGCGGCGGGTCATTCGCCGGCCTCCTTCCCTTGCGCGACAGCCAACCAGGCCAGCATGTCCGGGCGGAACCACTGCTCGGGGCGAGCGCGGAGAATGGCGCGGGTCTTGTCCACCATGTCACGCGCGCGGATGCAGCGGAGCGTGGCTGACCCGATCTTGCCGAAGCGCACCAATCCCCTCTCGGCGAGCAGGTCGCACATCGCGGGCCGGTCATACCAGGGCCACACGCCGGCCTTGTCCATGCGCTGGATTTGCGCTATGAGGTCGTCGCGCACCGTGCGCGGCGCCTTGCGCAAGGCCGCCTCGACGATGCGCGTCTCGATGTAGTGGGACATCGTGTTCACGGTGAAGTCGACCCCGATGAAGCAGTACGCTGCGTTCCACCGGTAAAGGCGCTCCCAGGGGCTCTCGCGGGCGAAGGCCCTGTCCCCGAAGATGCACACCCGGAGGCCCGCCTTCCCGTGGTCGCGGGTCAGCTCGACCGCCCGCGCCCCGATGGCCGAGATGGAGTGCGTGGGGTTGTTGCTGCGCACGCTGTCGGGCCGCCGGCGGAAGGTCTCCGTGATGAGGCCCGGGTAGGAAGGCGAGGTGTCGGGGTCCCAGTCCGCCATCCGCAGCGGCGGGTCCGTCTGATGCCACCAGAGCGTCGGCACCGCTACCGTGCCCTCCGGCCCGACGGCCTCCAGGAACCCGTCGATGACCGTGTTCGCCCCCCCGACTACCGTGCCCATGCTGCTCAGCGAGCTATGGAACATCACCGTGTCGCCCGGCACGATGCCGACGTCGCGGGCGGCTTGGGCTACGTCGGCTCGACGGACCTTGATCTTCGGATCGCCCTTCTCCGGCTCCACGGGCGAGGTCTCCTCTCTATCAGCCTTCTGCCCTGCCGAGTCCCTCATCGGTCGGGAGACGGTGGGGCGGGCATTCTTGCCCGCCAAGAGCCCGTGGCGGGCAGGAATGCCCGCCCCACTGCTTCCGTGTTTGTGCGAGGCGAAGTAAGTGCCTCCACGAACTCCCGGCTGGTCGAGGTCGGCGTGCCGGCGGCCTCCAGCCAGAAGATGAAGGCCTTGGTTACGCCGAAGTCGGCGATGGTCTCGTGTGACTCCTGGGCCACCGTGCAGTCGCGCAGCACGATGTCGCGGTACCCGCCGGACCGCCAGATTGCCGACATGCTCCGCACGCCGCCGGGCTTGTCCAGCAGGCAGTGGGCGAGCAGGAAGCCGACGTGGACGACCGTCGTCACCTGCCGCTCGCGCAGGATCTCATCGATTGCTGCCTGCTCGGACACGCAGAAGTCGCCGGGCGCGGGCATGACGGGAGGCGGGAAGTCCGCAGCCTCGCGCATTCGCTCCCACGCCGCCTCGGCGCCTGGGCCGTAGGTCGTCTCTGTGTACTCGCGGAGCACTGCGTGCGACACCTCCGGCGGCGGCCACGGGTCGGGAGCGGAGGTCGCGGGGGCGGGCGAGGCGGAGGCGCTGCGCGCGTTCGCGGGGTGCTTGCGCACGATGTGCGGCATGGTGCTGTGGATCACCGTGAGGCCGGCTTCGCGAGCGGCCTGCAGCGCGGGCGCGAGGTTCTCCTCCGTCACGCGCCGGGCTTCCGCACACGCGCGCCGGCCGAGGCCCACGAAACTGTGCTCCCAGTAGCGCCCGAGGTCGGGCACGAGGGGCTCCTCGTGCCAGCCCATGTCCCACAGGTCCACCGTGATTAGCGCCGTGTGGGCGGGGTCAAGCTCCAGCGTTCGCTCGACGTAGCCGAACTCGCTCTCATCGTACTGGGCGCCCGCGAGCGGGTAGCAGCGATACTGGCGCACCGGCAAGCGCATCGCGATGAATCACCTCCGCACAGCGCGCGGGCCATTCGGGAGCGGGCGAGGGGAGACCTCTAGGGCAAAGGGTCAACGAGCCTGTGAGTCGAAGGGCCCCGCAGTCCTACCGTCCCGGGAAGGGGTGAAGCGTCATGCGGACCGTGCTGCTCCCTCTACTGACGTTGGCCGTGAGTGTGGCCTCGGGCCAGACCCTTGGGCGCCCGCGGGCCCTCAACCTGACATGGCGGGCGCTCTGGCAGGCCCAGGCGCCGGTGCGCCTGCCGGTCGTCAAGGACCCGGCGAGAGAGCGTCTTGACCTCCCGCCCCTCCCCCACGCCGACGACGCAGTGGTGTGCGTGCGGTTCCAGGCCCGTCTGCACACGGAGCGCCCCGCCGGCTGGAACAACTACCTCGCGCTCGTGCTGAACGGCACCCAGGTGGACCACAAAACGCCGGAGGGCTGGCCGCGCGCGCTGAACCGCGAGCCGCTCTTCGCGACGACGTACCCGAACTGGCCCCAGGTGCAACTGGTCGAGAGCCGCGCCGGCCTGCCCTGCCTGCAGGTGTTCTTCGGGCCGCCGGAGCCCGACCTGAAGACCACGCTGCCGATCGAGGCCGAAGAGGGCTACTGGTACGTGCTGAACATCGACGATCTCGTCCGGGCCGACGCACCGAACACGCTGGAGCTTGTGGACACCGCGCTCGCCGAGTACTGGGGCGACCGGATGCCGCCGGGGTTGGCGATGATTGTCAGCGACCTGTCCGTTGGCTGCGTGTCGAAGACCGAGGTCGCCAAACTGCAGGGAGACCTCTTCGCGCCGCCGCAGCGATGGACCGGGCAGCCGGCGCTGAAGGGGCCCGCGGCGACGGTGCGCATGACCCCCGCCGGCGGGCTGCAGATCGAGACGGGTGACGAGACATGGTTCATCGAGTCCGGCTTCTCTTACCCCGCCGAGCCGGCGATGGCGTTCAACCGTCTGCGTTGCGGCCCTCCGGGGGCGGACGAGTGGGACCGGAGGATCGCCCGCGAGGGCCAGGCACTTGTCCTGCAAGCAGAGGCGAAGCCCTACCGCCTTCGCCGCGAGGTCCGCTGGCGGAACCAGCGCCTGGAGGTTGCCGACGCGATCACCAACCTCACGGACGAGGTGCTCGGGCTGGCCGTCGAGCACTCGATCATCACTCCGCAGCCGCCGAGAGTCGTGCGGTTGGGCGGGCTCGACGAGTATGCTCGGGGAGCGGGCACTTGCCCGGAGAACCCGACGGTCTTCGCGGCGCAGGGGAAATCGGGCGTGGGGCTCGTCGCTGAAGACGACGCCATGCGGCTGCAGATGTCCACACTGGCGATGGTGAACCAGGTCCGCCTGCGCACAGACCGCCTCGGCCTCGCTCCCGAGGAGACGTACACGCTCCGGTGGGCGGTCTACCCGGGCTCGACGGACTACTTCGACTTCATCAACGCACTCCGGCGCGACTGGGATGTGAACTACACGGTCGAGGGGCCCTTCGACTTCTTCAGCGTGCGGCAGCTCGATTCCGAGGAGGGCCGTGCCGCCGCCAAGGCGCTCCTCGCGCGCAAGCACCTCAAGCTCTTTGCGCTGGTGCCCTGGTTCGAGTACTACAGCGGGTGGCCGTACACGCGCGACCAGTACCGGGAGATGATGACGAGGGCGATAGCCTTCATCCACGAAGCCGTGCCCGGGGCGAAGTGCCTGGCCTGCACCGAGACCAATCTCGTGCCGGTGCCGCTGACCTTCTTCGGAGATACGATTCCCGCCGAGGGCTGGCCCATCGGTCGCGACAAGGGCGGCAAGTACGGCCAACCCGCTACGCCCGCGATGACCGCGAAGGTGGATGCCTCGCCGTGGCGCGATTCGTGCATCCGCGACGCGAGCGGGAACGTGGTGCTGGACTGCTGGTATGTGCAGTATTACACGGAGCCGCCGGGGCTGAACCTGATGGTCTACCCGGAGATCGGCAACCATCGCCACGCGAACATGCTGGAGCAGCTCACGTGGCTGCTGGATGAGGTGGGCTTCGACGGCGTGTACATCGACCAGTTCAGCATGGCCTACAGCACCGGCGCGGACCGCTTCAGCCGCGAGCGCTGGGACGGGCGGACGGTGACGCTGGACCCCGCCGGCCGCGTGCAATCGAAGATGGCCGACCTCGGCCTGGTGAGCGCGCCAGCGCGGGCGCAATGGGTGAAGCTCGTGCTCGATCGCGGCAAGACGGTGGTCTGCAACTCACACCCCGTCGTCAAGGAGCTGCAGAGCCTGCGCACGTTCCGCTTCATGGAGACGCAGGGGTACGACCCGCTGACGCCGGCGGACGGCCCGCCGCTGCAGCCGGGTCTCGCGAGGGGCCAGCTGCACTCGCCCATCGGCCTCGGGCACGGGTTCCCGAGCGCGTGGGGGGCGGACGCCTTCATGCGCACCGTGATCGCCCACCTGCGCTTTGGCATCCTGTACTACTACTACGGAACCAGCTTCCCGCCGGAGGGTGAGCGCGGCGGCGAGTTCGGGCCGGTCAACGTCATGTTCCCCTTCACCCCCATCGAGCTGCACGAGGGCTGGGTGCTCGGCGAGGAGCGCCTGCTGACCTGCGTGTCGGGCACGTTCCCCTGGCCGCACGCCCAGGCCCCGCGCGTGCTGCTGTTCGACTCGCGCGGCCGCGAGAAGCCCGCCGAGGCCAAGGTGGAGCGCAAGGGGAAGGGGCATCAGGTCACGATCAGCCTGAAGGACTGGTGGGAGGTCGCGGTCGTGCTACCGGCCGAAGCGCAGGACTGACGGCTCACCCGCACGTTCGAGTCACCCTTCCGCAGACGCACGGCTTGACGGTCGGGCCGGGCGGAGGCGACTGGCGCACGGCGGGCGGGCTGGCCGGCTTCACCTCCACGAGGCGGCCGCAGGCGAGGCCCTCGGGGGTCCCGACCCACAGCCGGTCGCCGTCCACGCACAGGGCCTGCACGATCTCGCTCGGGAGGCCGTCGGCGCGGCCGTACGTCGTCCAGCGCGTTCCATCGAATCGGCAGAGGCCTTCGAGGGTGCCGACGTAGAGGCAGTCGGTGGCGGCGAGGCAGTTGACGCGGACGCTGGGCAGCGGCGCCGGAGCGCCCAGGTGCTCCCAGCCGCGTCCGTCGAAGCGGCAGAGCCCGCCGCTGAAGGTGCCGACCCACAGCGATCCGTGCCACGCAGCGACGCTCGTCACCCACGTGTCGGTGAGGCCCTTCCCCAGCGTGTACGTCTCCCAGGTGCCGCGGTGCCCGTTGTAGCGGAGCAGGCCGCTCTTCGCCGTGCCGACCCAGAGGTCGCGGCCAAGGACGGCGACGCCGGTGACCACCTGGTCGGCGAGCGCGGGCTTGGGGGCGTAGCTCTGCCAGCGGCGGCCGTCGAACTTCGAGACGGCGCCCCAGGTGCCGACCCAGACGTTGCCGCCCGCGGAACCAACGAAGCTCGTCCAGGGCTTCGTCAGCCCCGAGGCCTTCGTGACCGGGTGCCACGCGTCGCCGTCGCGTACGAACAGGTCACCGGCGGAGGTCCTCGCCCACGCGCGGCCCTGTCCGTGGGCCATGTGGTTGATCCACGTACTGCTCAGGCCGCTCCCCGCGCTCTCCCACGTGCCCGCGCGGCAGGTCGCCACCCCGTGCTCGAAGGTGCCCACCAGCAACTCCCCCGGACCCGTCGCGAGACTCGTGATGTTGTGCCCTGGCGGCTCGTTCGCCGGCGGTTGCGGCTGCCAGGCAAGCCCGTCCCAGCGGAACGCGCCCTGGTCCTCCGTGCCCACCCACAAGGCCGATCCGCGCGAGTCCCAGGCCAGCGCCGTGGCGTACGCGGGCGAGCCGGCGAGCGGCTCAACCTCTCCCTCCCGCAGACGCGCGACGCCGCCGCCATACGTGGCGATGTACACGGCCTCCTCGCCGATAGCCAGCGCGGTCACATGGTTGTCGGGCAGGCCGTCGGCCGTCGTGTAGCCCCGCCAGTCGCCGTCCCCCCACACGAAGAGGCCGCCGACGGTGCCGACGTACAGCGCCTCCGACGCCGCCAGCGCGTTGACCGTCGCGGCGAGGGGATCATCCCGGTAGACGACCGGCGCCCACTCGTCGTCCGTGAGCAGGAAGAGACCGCGGCCGGTGCCGGCCCAGAGCTCGCCACCGAACTCCGCAAGGCAGCGGGCGTCGGCCGGCAGGGGCGGCCCGAGCGGCTCCCAGCCCGCCTCTTGCAGGCACATCACCTGGCGGCCCACCGCCGCGCAGGCATCACCCTCGTGTCGGCACAGGGCCGTGCATCGCCCGACGAGCGGCGGCTGAGCCGCTCCCCCGACCGCGACGGCACCGCGCTCCGTGCCCACCAGGACGCCGGCTGAGTGGGGCTCCAAGGGCAGCAGTGCGCCGACGCGGTTCGCCGGTAGTCCGCCAAGCGTTGTGACTCGTGCGGTCTCGGCGCCGCCCGCGTCGCAACAGACCAGGCCGCCCTCGGTGCCGAGCCACACACCATCGGCCGTGACCGCGACGGCCGTCACCTTCCGCGTGCTGGTGAAGAGCGCGTCGAACACGGGGGCGCGAGTCGTCGCCCGCGCGTAGTGCGCGAGCACCGCCGCACCCCCGGCGACGATCAGAGCAGCGAGCAAACCGGCTCTGCGACGAGACATGAGCTTCCCTCCCTATGGCCTGGACGGCGGCAGCTCGACCTCCACCTCGATCTCGAGACGGTTGTGCGCGGCATCGGTGATCAGTACCGGCAGGAACACCGACGAGCCCCTCACCGCCGATGCAGCGAGCGTCACCTCGCCGCGGAACTCCGCCGAGCCATCTTGCCGACCGAGACCGGTGAGGCCGCCTCCCGGCACCAGGACATCGACCCGTTCGGCGTCCTCGGAGGCCTCGACGGAGAGCGTGATCCGCCAGCCCCCCGGCACTGCCGCGGCGAGCGCGCGCCCGAGGCCCTGCGGCGCCTCGAGGTCGGCCTGGTAGCGGACGGTGAAGCGCTGTTGCGTACCGTCGGCGCGCGTGAGGACGATGACGACCTCGTAGTCCCCATGCACCGTACCCTTGGGTACGATAAAGCGGACCGTCCAGCGGCCGTCGCGCGGGTCGAGCGTCAGCGGCTTCGTCTCGCCCCACGGGAAGAGCGCCGTGACGCGCACGGTGTCCGGCGGAGCCGTGACCCGCACCCAGGGGTCGCCGCCGGTCGCGAATCGGCGCTAGTTCATCGCGGCCTGTACTTCCTTCGGTACCGCCAGGAAGGACGTGTAGGGGGTCGCGAACCTGAACTCCTTGCTCAGCCGGATGATCTCGTCCTTGAGTTCGTTGTTCTCGCCGTGTAGCTGGATCTGGTCGAGCAGGTAGCTCACCCGATCCTTCGCCCAGAGGCGCGCGATGAACGGGTTCTCGTCCGTCTGGGCGACGAACTCGCCCGGGTAGCTGAAGGTCTTGGGCCGACCATTGATGTCGCCGGTGAGCACGATGGGGTCGGAGGATTCGCCCCGGTAGCGCCCGGTGATGATGAGCTGCGAGCCCTTGAAGACATCGGGGAGAATCGCCGGGTAGACCTCCTGGGTCCGCGCGCCGCCGAAGTCGATCTTGAGGTCCACGAGGACCGGCTTGCTGACCTTGGAGAGGAAGGCGGAGACCTTCGCGTCGATCTTCTCGTTGTTGCGGACGTGCTCTTCGGCCCCGCGGTGGGCGGTGGCGATCTTCAGCAGGAGCTGATCGTCCACATCGTCTCCCACGCCGAAGGTGAAGACCCGCGTCTTGGTCTGGTTCGCCTTGGCGAGGTTCGCGAGGATCGTCGGTGTATCCGTGACGCCCACGGTCGGCAGGCCGTCGGTCACGAGGATGACCGTGCGCTGGCGGTCGCTCGCTTCCATCATGCTCAGCGCCTTCGACAGGGCGCTGTCGAGGTCCGTGCCGCCGGTGGCTTCGAGGTCCTCGATGAACCTGAGCGCCTCCTGTTGGTTCGCGCTCGTCGCGTCGGCGAGCTTCTCCCGGAACACGCTCAGCGAGTCCGAGAAGATGACGAGGTCGAAGCGGTCGTTTGGCTCCAGGTGAGTGACGCAGAACCGAAGGGCCCGCTTGGCCTGGTCGAGCTTCTCCCCTTCCATGCTGCCGGACTTGTCGAAGACGAAGACCACGTCCTTGCGGACGATGTCGCCCTCACCCGTCTCCTCCTGCGGCGCGATCATCAGCAGGAAGTACCCGCGTTCGTCGGGCTTCCGATAGGTGAGGAAGTTGATCCCGAAGTCGGCGGACGTGACCGTGTAGGTGAGCGAGAAGTCCCGGTCAGGCTTCACGCGCGAGCCTTCGAAGGAGGCCGAAGCCGTGTGCGGATCGGGCTGGGTGACGGAGAGCTTGTGCGTGGCCGATTCGACGTTCGTGATCGGCTTCTGATCCTTGATCTTCACGAGGATCGTGAGGTCCCGGATTCTCTCCTGCTGCCCCCCGACCGTCAGCGGATAGGTGTAGCTCACGCGGCCGGAGTCGTACGGCAGTACCTGCTGATACTCCAGCTCGACCTTCATCGGCTCCGTGGGCGAGACGGGGTAGATGCGGACCTGAAACAGGTTGCGCCCGACCTTCTCCAGCAAGGCCGGGTCGCGTCGCAGCCCGGTGATCCGTTCGTAGGTGTCGCGGGCTTCCTGCTTCTCGCGAATCTCGGCCGCGATGCGCTTGCCCTTCGCCCAGTAGGCGAAGTCCGAGACGGTAGCGGCTTCCGGCAAGGGGATGAGGTAGACGGCTTCGAGGTCGAACTCGGTGTGGTTGACGAAGACCTGCTCGATGCGGGTCGTGGCGACCTGGTTGTCGATGGACACGGTGGCGTGGAGCGACTTCGTCTCGAGCGGCGGCTGGTCCGCGGCGCTCTCCTCGGTGCGCGGAACGAGCATCTGTGCCTGAGCGCCGGCGACCGCAAGTACGACGAGGCACGGCAGAAAGCGGCAAACCCTCCCTATCATGTTGGGCCCCTGAGCGGCCCTCGCGTAGCCGTCCCTGGCTCGCCCTCGTAGACGCCGAAGCGGCCCGAAGGTTCTGTGGACGGGTTGTCTACTGCGCGTCGCAGAAGGACGGGAACAGTGGGGCGGGCATTCTTGCCCGCCACAGCCTCTGGCGGGCAAGAATGCCCGCCCCACTGTTCCCGTGTCTGTCCGGGGCTCAGTAACGCTGAACCAAGGTCCGCGTCACGCCCTCAGGGAACGGGAACGGCAGCCTGTCGTCTCGGGAGCATCCCGCCATGTGTGCCTCGCTTGGCCTCGGCATCCTCCTCCTGGCCGGTCACGCGCCTTCCCAGGCCCTCCTGACCGCTTACCGCGCAGACACCGCGCCCGTCCTGGATGGCGACCTCGCGGATGCGTGCTGGCAGGCGGCGAGCGTTGCGTCGCCCTTCCTGTCGAATGCGGGTGCGGGCCTCGTCGAGGAGCAGACGCAGGTGCGCGTCTGCTGGGATGAGGCGAACCTGTACGTCGGCGTGGAGGCCTTCGAGAGCCTCCTTGAGCCGAAGCTCAACATGCTGCACTTGGTGAAGGCCGAGCAGACCGGCCGCGATGCGCCCGTGTGGAACGAGGACAGCGTCGAGGTCTTCCTGCAGCCGCCGGGCCATGCGTACTACCAGTTCGCGGCGAACTCGGGCACGGGGACCTACGAGGCCGAGAGCTACAACGCGGCATGGAACTGCGACTGGCGCTGCGTCGCGAAGCGCACGGAGCGAAGCTACATCCTGGAGCTGGCGATCCCCCTCGCGGCGCTGGGCGGGCAGCCGACCGGCGAGTGGCGCGCCAACTTCACGCGCAACCGCTCCTTCGCCAAGGAGCTGAGCACGTGGAGCGGCCTGCAGGGCAACTTCCACCAGCCCGAGGCCTTCGGCACGCTGCGGTTCGCGCCGACCGGCCCGGCGCTCGGGCCGGTGAAGCTGATACTGGGCGATGACAAGCTGACCGCCTTCGCGACACTTGCGGGCGCGGCGGATGAGGCAACGCGCCTGGAGTTGCGTGTGACTTCGGGCGACGAGGTCACCTCCGGGCAGGCGAACGGCCCGGGTCGCAAGCAGATTGAGGTGGCCCTGCCGAAGGCCGCCCTCGCCTCGGGCCAGGCGCGCGCCGCATACCGTGTCGTGCAAGGCAACGAGGACGTGCTGGGCTCGGCTGGTATCCCGCAGTCGATCGCCGCCGCGGTTGTCACCATGCGACTGGGAACGAAGGACGCGCAGGCCGAGGTCTTCCTCAACGGTCTCGCCGTGGCGCCCGGGGACGCCGTCGATCTGCGACTGCAACGCGGCCTGAACGTGGTCGCCCTCGAGGCGAAGGCCACCGGCCTTCAGCCCTCGATCCGGCCTGCGCTGGAGCACGACGCGCGAGGCGTCTCGCCACGGTGGGTCGTGCGCACGGATCAGCCCCCGGACGACTGGCGAACCGCGGCGCCCCAGGCCGGCTGGTCCCCGGCGGTCGCGCAGGGCGGTGGCCTCTGGGCCGAGGCCGGTGCGCAGGAAGCCCGGTTTGCGGCGGCGCTCTTCGTCGGGGAGCGCGGCCCGCAGCTCTTTCCGAAGATGGACACGTTCTACGTCCCACGCGGCAGCCGCCAGCTCCTGCGCTGCTACGTCCACGCGCCGCAGGATGTGCCCTCCGAGGCGTATCGCATGGTCGTCGAGGCGCCGGCCTCGCTGAAGTTCGTCGCCTTCGATC
>Ga0194111_10008490_pt1 | contig 11302 bp, 9 predicted proteins | sample TA2KigC300mmetaG_FD_146194 | JGI IMG/M metagenome (GOLD analysis project Ga0194111, IMG submission 146194) | Freshwater microbial communities from Lake Tanganyika, Tanzania - TA2015033 Kigoma Deep Cast 300m | ecosystem: Environmental > Aquatic > Freshwater > Lake | place: Tanzania: Lake... | reverse complement strand
GATGCGAGAAACCGGGCTGCCGCTGGTGATGACCAGCGGCAATTTGAGTGAAGAGCCTATAGCCAGAGATAACGACGAGGCCATCAGACGACTGTCCGATATTGCCGACTATCTCCTGGCGCACAACCGTGACATCTATTCCAGGTATGATGACAGCGTGACCCTGGTGGAGATGGGCAAGGTTCAGCTTACCAGGCGAGCCAGGGGCTATGCTCCCTACCCAATCCGCCTCCCTTTCGATGCCAGGGAGATACTCGCCTGCGGCGCTGAGGAGAAAAACACCTTCTGTCTTACCAGGGACAACTACGCCTTTGTCAGCCAGCACATCGGCGACCTGGAGAACCTGGAGACCATGGAGCACTTTGAGGCCACGCTCGAGCTGTATAAGAGGCTGTTCCGCATTCAGCCGAAGATAGTGGCCTACGACATGCATCCTGAATACCTCTCCACCAAGTTTGCCATGGAACTGGCCGAGAAATCGAAGGATATCAGGCTGGTGCCGGTTCAGCACCACCATGCTCATATCGCTAGCTGCCTGGCGGATAATGGGGTGGAATCTCTGGTTATCGGCGTTTCACTAGACGGCACTGGCTACGGCACTGATGGGCATATCTGGGGGGGAGAGTTCCTGGTGGCAGACTTAAAGGGCTTCAGCAGGCTGGGGCATCTGGAATATCTGCCCTTGCCCGGAGGTGCTGCAGCTATCAAAAAGCCGTATCGGATAGCCATCGGCTACCTCCTGAAACTGCTGGGAGAGGATGCCTTTAATAGCCTCACTGGTCATTCTGAGGAAACACCGAGTAAGTCCCGCTGTCATTCTGAGTCTCGATTCGTCGGGGCGAAAAATCTCAGGGCCCCTTCGCTATCGCTCAGGGTGACGAGAGGAAAGCAGGTTACAGGAAAGAAACGGATGATGGGAAGGAAGCAGGCGAATGATTATGGTCTCGATCTGCTGAAAAAGGTAGACCCCATTGAAATCGACCTTATCAAGCGCCAGATTCAGACTGGCCTGAACTCGCCTTTAACCTCCAGCATGGGGCGGTTGTTCGATGCCGTGTCAGCGCTGATAGGCGTGCGAGGCGAGATAGACTATGATGCCCAGGCAGCTATCGAACTGGAGATGATAGCCTACGAGGCGGATGCGGGAGATAACGCTTATCCCTATTCCGTGGCTGAATGTGATGGCGTAAGCATCGTGCAGTTGAAAGAGCTTCTATCGGCCATAGTCCTGGATTTGCAGCAAGGTATCCCGCAGGCAGAGATAGCAGCCAAATTTCACAACACCGTGGCCAACATGATATGCAGAGTGTGCAAGGTCATCTCGGCTAAAACTGGTATCAAGCAGGTCGCTTTGAGCGGTGGAGTATTTCAGAATCGGTTATTGCTGAGGAAAGCAGCGCCTTTGCTCAAATCTGCCGGGTTCTCAGTGTTGACGCATCAGCAGGTGCCCTGCAACGACGGCGGCATCTCCCTGGGCCAGGCAGCGATAGCAAACCGCTCAAATGTCTGAACCTCCTTCGATATCCCGTGCTGTTTGTAGGGGCCTATCATTTGGGCTATACTTGTAGCCGAGAGGAAAACAAATCATGAAGGCCAAACGGAAGAGCCCTGAGGTTGTCCTCCGGGACGGAAAACCGGCAGCGGTCATCATTGACATAGATGAATATCAGGAAATACTAGAACGCCTGGAAGATGCAGAAGACCTGAGTATACTGGAGGAAATGCGGAGGAAGACGCTCACGTTTAAGAAGCTCGAAGACTTTCTTAGCGAGTATACTCCAGGTGCATGAAGTCTACCTAGAACGAGCCGCAGAGCAAGACCTTAAACGGCTATCCAGCGAGAATTTTAGGCGGGTTATCTCCCATATTGCTGAATTGCATCAAAATCCCAGGCCCAGCGGCTGTCGGAAAATCACCGGCTCACAGAACGATTGGCGTCTTCGAGTCGGCAATTACCGAATAATCTATTAGGTTGATGACAAGGCAAATGTGGTCAGGATTATGCGAGTGAGGCATCGACGTGAGTCTTACAGATAGCGGGGGATATCCATGTGTCTAGCGGTCCCAGTACAAGTGGTCTCAGTGGAAGGAAATGAAGCTGAGGTGGATATCGGCGGTGTGAAGCGCAAGGTGAGCATTACGCTCACACCTGATGCCAGGGTCGGCGACTACGTGCTGCTGCATACAGGCTACGCCATAAGCGTCATCGACCAGGCAGAAGCGCAGGAGACCCTGAGACTGCTGACCGAGATGATAAGTCTGGGCGATGCTGCCGAAGCGGGCAAAGCCTAGCACGAGGAAAATATGAAACAGATACGCTTATGGTTTTCAGCCCTGATGGCTGGAATGTTGTTGCTGGGCAGCCTGATGGCTTGCACGCAACCCGCTTCGAGACCTGCGAGTGAAGACCAGTTCTTGCGCAAACATGGCGAGATGAAGGTCTACATAGGAAAGGCACGCACCGCCGTGGTAAACCTTGAGAGCTTTTCCTGGGGAGAATTGAGTGACATCGGCATTGAAAGCCCTCCTTCAGGGCTATGTGTCCTGGGCGCATGTGTCATCACCAAGGGAAAGGCGGTCAACGACGATACCAACATGTGGACGCCGCTGGTGGACATGATGCCACGGGCCGAATCAGCAAAGCCACTGAAGATATACTGCGACAAGTGCCTGGAAATGGCGGTGAAAATACGAACGCAAAGGCCGAACACCGATAATGTAACTCCGGCTGCGGCAGCGGAGAACCCTGAGGTTGCCCAATGGCAGGAACAGTGCCACCAGTTGGAATCAACCCTCATGGGGGCGGAGACTCTGGCCCTAAAATACGTACACACGGCCGAGGAGACATTCAAGGAACTGAACGAGAGCTTCGAGAAATCGGACGACAAGGTCAGGAGGCAGTATCAGCCCAAGTTACAGAGCAAGTCGAACGAATACAAGGACTTGCTTGACGAGGTGATACGAAACCTGCAGTATGCCCGGAGCAATCTGGCACAAATAGCCGGTTGGGAAGACTACGCAGTGGGCATCGGCGCCGACCAAAGCGTCAATAACACCAAGGTTTACTAAAAGGCTCAGCACGTTAGTGGCAAACCCGCATATTGACTTGGAAGGCAGACAAGAAAGCACCTTTCGAGGCTGTCTGAAAATGGCATTGCTGGACCCCTGTCATTGCGAGCCCCGACTTATCGGGACGTGGCGATCTCTGCTCTCTCTGTCATTCTGAAGGAGTCCCGGCTTTGTCGGGACGACTGAAGAATCTCAGTGGCGAGAGAATGAGGAGATTCTTCGCTTCGCTCAGAATGACGGAAGCCGAAGGACCCGCAATGGCAACTTAAACATAAAGCAAAAGGAGGCAGATATGAGAAGAGGAAAATGCTACTCGATTCTGTTGCTAGGTGTTCTCATAATGACAAGCCTTTTAGCGGCCTGTGCCAAGCCAGCCCCAGCAGCGTTCGAAGTCGTCTCCCTGCAAGTCCTTCCATCTGAGGTGATGCCTGGGGAACCGGTAATCGTAAATGTCGAAGTGGAAAACGTAGGCGGCGTTGAGGGCAATTATGAAGTAGAACTGCGAGTAAACGCGGTTAAAGTACAGACACGAGTAATCACGTTAGGGCCAAAGGAAGCCAAGATATTCACCTTTGAACTGGTTAAGGATATACCAGGTAGATACAGTATTCAGGTCGATGACTTGTCTGAATACCTCCATGTACTTAAACCCGCTGATTTTGTGGCAGATAATCTTCTCGTACTGCCAACATATCCTAAGCTGCGGCAGAACGTAACAATTACCGCCGATTTGAGCAACTTTGGAGACGTCGAAGACTCTTGTTCAGTAAAACTGCTTTTCAACGAACAAACCATAGAAGAAAGGAAAATAAAGGTAACCCCTGGAGCCAGTGAGAAGGTCATCATTTCGTTTTCTACTGATAAGGCCGGTAGATACACCATAGATGTAGCTAATTTGCATGTTACTTTCATGGTAACAAGGTCTGACAATCCTATGGCAGAGTTAAAAACCATTGATCACAAGCTTTACCAAGAACTCCTCAAATTACCCGATCTACAAGAGATAGACAACAAAGACGAGGAAGCACTTGAGGACATAGCGTTGTTAGCTTCAGACCCGAAGAATAAGCCAGCTTTTGAAGCAATGCTGGCCGAAGGGATGAGGGACGAGAGAAAGTATTGCACGCCTTTGGAAGCCTTGTTGTGGATAGCCTATGACGGAGAATTCTATGGGTCAAATCTGCTAAGCAACTATTCCTTGACTAATTTGATAAATGAAGCATGGAAGAAAACAACCATATCAAATAATTATGCTTCAGAAAAATGGGAGAACTTTGACCAGGTAGTGGATAGGTTGAATTCGCCATTATTAGTTAGTCTATACATGCGTGACAATATTACGCATTCTGGGGAATTTCGTGGTCATTCGCAGACTCCTCTTGGGACCTTTAACAGAAAGAAGGGTCAATGTAGTGATATGGCAGTGTTTGCAGCATATATCCTGAACAAAGCTGGGTATGATTGCAAGATGCTTATAGCTGGAGAATTTAGCACGCGTCTTACTAAAACACATGCTGTATGTCTGTATAACTCTGATAATGAGTTTTACACTATTGATAATGGCATAAGAAGAGGTCCATTCCCTACAATCAAAGACGTGGCTTTGGACATCGATAACCGGCACAAGTATTCCTATGAGGGATATGAGCTCTATGATATACCTCAAACAAGAATATTCAAGGGCTATTGATCAGTGAAATTCATCGACGAATACCGTGACCCTGCATTAGCAGAGAAGCTGGTCAAAAGAATAGAGCGTTTATCCACCAGGCATGTCAGGCTGATGGAGTTTTGCGGCGGGCATACCGTAGCCATCATGCGGAACGGCATCCGCCAGCTTTTGCCTCCTACCGTGGAAATGCTCTCCGGCCCGGGCTGCCCGGTGTGCGTTACCGCCAATTCGGACATTGATAAAGCCATTGCGCTGTCCCGACTGCCCGATGTTATCATCACCACCTTTGGCGATATGATGAAGGTGCCCGGCAGCTATTCTAGCCTGCAAAAGGCCAGAGCAGAAGGAGCTGATATCCGCATCGTCTATTCCACCCAGGACGCCCTCCAAATCTCTCGGGAAAACCCGGGCAAGTCAGTCATCTTCGTCGGCATTGGCTTTGAGACCACCTCCCCCACCGTGGCCGCCTCGGTGCTGCAAGCGAAAAGCGAAAACATCCGCAACTTCTACGTCCTTTGTCTGCTGAAGCTGTGTCCGCCGGTGATGAAAGCCCTGTTAAACCTGGGCGAAATCAAGCTGGACGGCATCGTCTGCCCGGGACATGTCAGCGCTGTTATCGGGACTCATCCCTACCAGTTCATCCCCCGAGATTACGGCGTTGGCTGCGTAGTCTCCGGTTTTGAGCCTCTGGATATCTTACTATCGGTGGCTATGCTGGTGGAACAAATCGAGTCAAGTAAGCCACAGGTTGAGATTGCCTACCGTCGGGGCGTCAAGCCCGAGGGCAACCTGAAAGCACTGGAGATGATGGACAAGGCTTTCGAAGTGGCTGGAGCCGATTGGCGGGGCATTGGCATAATTCCAGCCAGCGGGCTGAAGCTGAGAAAAGAATATGAGCATTTCGATGCCGAAAAGGCTTTCACCCTTAAACTGGAGCCGGCGAAGGAAGCCAAAGGCTGCATCTGCGGTGCCATCATCCGCGGCGTGAAGACGCCTATGGATTGTAAGTTGTTCCGCAAGGTTTGCTCTCCGGAGCATCCCGTTGGGCCATGCATGGTTTCTTCGGAAGGCGCCTGCGCCGCCTATTATGCCTATGGAGCAGATTAATACTGGAGAAGGTGTCATTGCGAGGAATCCCGATGTAATCGGGATGACGAAGCAATCTCTTTGTTGGTTGATGCGCCAGGAGATTGCCACGCCCTCGCTACGTTCGGGCTCGCAATGACGAATGGTTCTCTCCCATGGCGGGAGAGAGTTAGAGTGAGCAACTGTCTTAAAGGGATTAATGACAAGGACCCAAGATTTGAGAAACATCTAACTTCCAACAAGTGTGATATTTGAGCATAGCGTTCAAGATAGTGAGAAGTTTATGCATGCAGGCAGTAAGAGCCACTTTCTTGGCTTTCCCAGCCGCAAGGAGACGCTCGTAGAAACGTCTGATAACCGGGTTATACCGTTTCGCAGAGAGAGCTGCCATGTAAAGAGCGGCCCTCACTGTGGCACGTCCTCCCCAGATGGTACGTTTACCCCGCAATGTACCGCTGTCTCGGTTGAGAGGTGCTACACCAACCAGAGCAGCTATCTGTTTCCGATTCAATGTTCCCAACTCAGGCAGCTCAGCCAAAATGGTTATCGAGAGGTTAGGCCCTACACCGGGCACACTCTGCATAAGTCTGTCCTTCTCTTGCCAGATCGGACTATCCTTGACCTTTTGTCTCAGATTTCTATTAACGTCGTCCAGTTCCTTCTCCAACCAGTTGATATGAGCACGAATGCGCGGTTTTACCATCTTGCTGGCTGTGCCGAGCCGGTTCTTCTCAGCAGTTATCATGCTTATTATCTGGCGCCTACGAGCTATGATAGCACCAAGCTCTTGAGCTTCTATATCAGGCATAGGATGAGGAGTTGGTTGAACGGTGGCAGCAAAACGAGCGATTATCCTGGCATCCAGAATATCGGTTTTAGCCAGCATGCCCACAGACTTGGCAAAGTCCCTTATCTGGCGTGGATTAACTACCGCAGTCGGTATTTTGGCGACTCCAAGTTCAGCAGCCAGCGCGACTTCAAAACCGCCAGTCGCTTCCAGCACAACAAGCTCTGGACTAAGTTGTCTCAACTTCGATATTACCTTAGCAATGCCAGCTTCGTCATTGGCAAAGCTCAAGTGTTGCGTATCTCCATATATCGCCACATCCAGCGTGTCCTTGCTAACGTCGATACCTATGTAGATTCCCTTTCCCATTTATTCTCCTTTTTACCCTTCACCCTTCCTTGCAAGATACGGGCTTGGTTAGCCCATGCAACTGTTCGGGCTCTTGGGATGACTTGGGAGACGACCTCGCTCACTCACGGTGTTCAATCGCCAAGGGGGCATCGGCCTATCTCCCTATCATCTATATTACTACTTTCATAAGATACAAGGGAGCATCAACACTTGCAACTTGAAACTCGCACTTTGCCTGTTGCCTCATGCCTGTTGCCTTCGTACGAGCGACGCGCCCCGAGCGCCGCGCAACGATCGCCCCCTACCCCAACCCTACCTCCGCCTCACCCACAGCCACCTTCTCCCCTGCCTGGTTCATTGCCCACAAATCAAGTGTCACGAAGCTCTTTCCTTTGCCCGCGAAATGCTTTTCCGAGACTACCGCACCATAAGTGCATACAGAATCCACCGGCACCGGCTTAATCAGCTTGACCTCCATCCTCTTTATCCAGCCACCAGAAGGATATGCCCAGTTGGTAACCACCGTGGCCATCAAAGACATGGTCTCGTTGCCGTGCATCACCGGAACCGGCAATCCGAAAACCTGTGCCGTCTTGCACCACTCAGGATAAGTGTGCACCGGGTTATAATCAAGCGAAGCCACGGCATGATGCCAGATAACCTCCTGGGTAACATGCTGTTTCACTTCAGGCAGAACATCGCCACAATTCACAGTTTCAAAAGTCAATTTCTCTGTCATTTCCATCACCTCAATAATTAAATATCGTTCAAAAACGCCTTATCTTTGCCAGTCTCCTTCTGTCATTCTAACCCCATTGTCCTTCTGGCCCCATTGTCATTCTGAGCGCAGCGAAGAATCCCCCCGCATTCTTACCACTGAGATTCTTCAGCCGCTCCGACAAAATCGGTGCTCCTTCAGAATGACAGAAGACCAACGATTCACGCTTCCAGTGCGTGTTCACCCCTGGCAAACTTCAGCACATCGGCCCTGGACTTGGGCAATATCAAGGTCATGTAACCCCTCATCTTCAGCTTGCCATGCTGGTCATAAAGCTCTGAAAGATACCTCATGTAATACTTGCCCCTCTTCAGCCACTTGTCATAGCTGGTGGTCTTCAGAGTAAGCACATCACCAACGCGTATTGGGTCGTGCCACTCCAGTATCTGTCCCGGATTTCTGGAACCCGGTGTCCTTATCCAGCTCCCGCTGCCTTTCCTCAGCAGATAAAACAGCACCTGCGTGGTAAATAAAGGATGCGGCACCAGTCCATCATAGCCGCACTTCTTAGCGTATTCTTCGTCGTAGAATACGGGGTTTGCGTCAGGCACTCCCTCGGCATAGGCAATCATATCTTCAGCCTTAACCTCAAACTTCTGCGGTATCAGCGTTTCCTTGCCGATTTCTATCTCGTCCCAGAACTCATAATTCTCCATCTGCTGTTGCTCCAGAAAATCGGCGCTGAACTCCTTCTGTTTCCCCGTCTTCTGGTACTTCGCCATCTCTTCCAAGTAACCCATTGCTACCTCCTTTCTCAGTCAGCAAGGATTATAGCATACCAACTGCCAGTTGGCAGTCGGTAGTCGATAGCCAGCAGTTTCAAGTCATCCCCGACTCAGGCAACAGGCATAAGGCAACAGTCGGCAGTCGCCAGCCTGTAATGGTGAGCCCCCTTTCTGTCATTGCGAGCCTCCTTTCTGTCATTGCGAGCGAAGCGAAGCAATCTCTCATAGTTGAGGATAGGCAATGGGATTGCTTTGTCATCCCGATGCAATCGGGATTCCTCGCAACGGCAAAAAGGAATTTTGCATCTTGCATCCAGCTTCTCGCCTCTCGCCTCGCGCAACCGCCAAGACACGACATGCACCATCTTTCATGATTTAATTTTCATGCATCTTGCAACTTGAAACTTGCATCTTGAAACTGCCTGTTTGCTCACGCCTGTTGCCAATTAAAAAACTTTTTACAGAATTTTCCCAAAATTCCCAAAAAATACTTGACATATTTTCGATTAAGTGCTATAAAAATGTGTGATAAGGGAAACATGAATACGCCTTCATGTTACCCACAACAGAAAAAAATCAGGCGAAAGGAGAAACAGGCGAGTGCCCAAAGTGGCCACAATACTGAAAACAGGTGCGGCAGACGAGGCAGCAGAGGAGCCTCCAGGCGTAACCACTGTTAAATGCGAGGTAGAAGAAGAGCCTCCAAGTTTGGTTGCTCCCATCGCCAGAGAGGAAGAAAAACCTCCAGGCTCGCAAGCACACAATAACAGAAATAAATTTTTCGGCCATATCCAGGATGAACAATGGAATGACTGGAGATGGCATTTCCGAAATCGAATCACCACTGTTGAAGAACTAACAAAGTTCATCCCTCTTTCAACTAAAGAACAAGACCATCTCAAGCTGGTAACTAAGAAATATCCCCTTTCCATAACACCGTACTATCTTTCCCTGATCAATCCCTTCGACCCTGACGACCCCATAAGAAAACAGGCAGTCCCTTGTTTTGCCGAAATTGCTTTGGCGGGTGTCGGCTACGAAGACCCACTGGAAGAGCAACGTAGCTCCGTAGTGCCCGGCCTGGTGCATCGATACCCCGACCGTGTCCTCATGGTGCTCACCGACCTCTGCCCCATGCTCTGCCGCCATTGCACCCGCAAGCGTGAATGGCACAAGGGTGGATGGGTTCATACGTCAGCCGAAATCGAGCAGATGCTGGACTATATCCGCCAGAATCCCCTCATCAGGGATGTTATCATCTCCGGTGGCGACCCGCTGACCCTGTCCACACATCGGCTGGAGGAAGTCATCTCCAGTCTCCGGCGAATAGAACACGTGGAAGTCATCCGCATCGGCACTAGGTGCCCCGTAGTACTACCGCAGCGGATTGACGATGAGCTTTGCAGCATGTTATCCAAATACGGGCCTATCTGGCTCAATACTCACTTCAACCACCCCCGCGAGATAACTCCAGAAGCAACCAAGGCCTGCGATAAGCTGCTGCGCAGCGGCACCCCCGTGAACAACCAGTCAGTACTGCTCAAGGGTATAAACGACACCGTAGAAACGCAGAGAAAACTATGCCAGGGTTTGCTCAAGATAAAGGTGCGCCCTTACTACCTCTTCCAATGCGACGAGGTACAGGGCACAGAGCACCTGCGTACATCGATAGACACCGGCATTAAGATAATAGAAGGTCTCAGGGGGCACACCTCGGGTCTGGCCATACCTTCCTTCGTCATCGACCTGCCCAATGGCGGTGGCAAAGTACCCATACAGCCCAACTACGTCCTGTCCAAAAATGAAGGCGAGCTAGTATTGAGAAATTATCAGGGCCTCGTTTACCACTATCGCAACCCCAAAGGCATGGGGCCTTCAGGCAACGGCCACAAAAACGGCAAGCGGGTAGCTGAACCTGCGCTCTGGCCTCAGCGCCCCATCAGAACACCGGCTTTGACTCCAGGAGCCAGAGTTGAGAATAGGGCTGGCGTACGACCTTAAGCAGTCTGTCCCCCTGAGGCCCGGCCATCCTGAAGATGCACTCGAAGAATATGACTCGCCAGAGACGGTCGCAGCCCTGGCCACAGCCATCGAGTCTCTGGGACACGCTGTAGTCAAACTCGGCGGTGGCAGGGAGTTCATCGGCAACGCCATTCAGGAGAAGGTTGACCTGGTGTTCAACATTGCCGAAGGATTGGGCAATTACCGCAGTCGGGAGGCACAGGTGCCGGCTATACTGGAAATGCTGGACATTCCCTACTCCGGGTCAGACCCACAATGCCTGGCTATCTGCCTGGACAAGCCGCTGACCAAGAAATTGGTCGCCATGGCTGGCATTCCCACCCCCAAATGGCGAGTTATCGAGAACAGCCAGCAATTGAACGAAATGTCCTGGGCTGATTTCCAATTCCCGTCTTTCGTCAAGCCAGTTCACGAAGGCTCCAGCATGGGCATCAATGCTGGTTCCAAAATCGAAGATGCCAACCAACTGGTTGAGATAGTGGCCAAAATGCTGGAACGCTACCGCCAGCCGGTTATGGCGGAAGAGTTCGTCTCCGGCGATGACGTCACTGTAGGCATCGTGGGGAACTCGCCTCCGAAAGTAATAGGCATCATGCGCATCTTACCGCAGCAGAACAGGCCACAGTTCGTCTACTCATTGGAGATGAAACGGGACTGGGATCACCTGGTGGAATATGAATGCCCGGCGAAGCTGGGCGAGCGTGTCCTGAAGAAAATAGAGGATTACAGCCTCAAAGCTTTTCAGGTTTTAGGCTGTCGGGACTTCGCCCGCATAGATTTCAAGCTGGGCCCAGGTGTAGAACCCTATTTCC
>Ga0194111_10008485_pt1 | contig 11307 bp, 6 predicted proteins | sample TA2KigC300mmetaG_FD_146194 | JGI IMG/M metagenome (GOLD analysis project Ga0194111, IMG submission 146194) | Freshwater microbial communities from Lake Tanganyika, Tanzania - TA2015033 Kigoma Deep Cast 300m | ecosystem: Environmental > Aquatic > Freshwater > Lake | place: Tanzania: Lake... | reverse complement strand
GGCCCAGGCGCTCGCCGAGTTCCAGCGCGTCAAGGCCCTTCAGAAAGCCGCCGACGAGTCCGAGGACATGGAGTGGAGCTACTACTCGGAGATCTATGAGCCGCGCGAGGCTGTGTCGCTGGAGGCTGATCCGGCGGTTCCGCTGCGCATCGAGACGCGCCGGCTGGCGGCCAAGGCCGATTCGGCCTCGGCTGGTCTGCTGGTGGTGGATGCCGATGTGGACGGACGGCCGGACCTGCTGGTGTGGTCGCGGGCGGGCATGAGCATATTCAAGAACGGGACCGGGCCGCAGGTAGGTTCCGGCTGGCCCGCGGCGCCTGTGTCGGTCGCTGCCGGGGACTACGACAACGACGGGCTGGCGGACCTGTGCGTGCTTGCTGAGAGCCGTCCCGTGCTGTATCGGAACACCGGCGGCCGGTTCGAGCGGAAAGAGGCGGCCCTCCCCGCGGGCCACTACCGCAAGGCTGTTTGGCTGGACTACGATCACGACTACGATCTGGATCTCATCCTGTTGGGGGCGAAGTCCGTGCTGGTGCGTAATGAGGGCGAGGCCGGTTTCCGCGCCGTCGAGTTCCCCTTTGCCGCCGGCGAAGCCTTGGATGGCGTCGCTCTGCGCCTGATCGCCGACGGGAAGGGATTCGACCTGGTGGTGAGCTATCGCGACCGCCCGGGCGTACTCTACCGCGACCAACTGGCGGGCCATTACGAAGCGGTTCCCCTCGCGGGACTGCCGGCCGGCGCGGGGATGCTCCAGGCCGCCGACCTGGACAACGACGGCTGGGTAGACCTGACCTTCAGAAACCCGGGGACAGCCCGCGTGTTTCCGGCTTTCAAGCCTCCTGCTGCTGGCGGGGAATCGAGGGAAACACGCGGGCTGTCCCCAGGTTTTGTGGGGGTACTGATGAACCGGGAGGGCAAGTTCCAGCCCGCCGCGACGCTGGCTGCGGGCGCCTTCACCCTGGCGGATCTGGCGAACCGGGGCGCGGTGGAGCTGGTATCCAGCGCCGGGGTTCACCGCAATCTGGGTCTGGGCCGGTTCTCCGACGCAGAGAAGCCGGCGGGGTTCTCTCCGGCCGCGGCATGGGCGGAAGCCGATTTCGACCAGGATGGCCGCGCGGATCTGGCCGCGGTGGCGCCGGACGGCAGCCTGCTCTTGCTGTTGAACCGAACTGCCAGCACGAACCGCTGGATGCGCGTGGGACTGGCCGGCGTCAAGAACCTGAAGCAGGCCGCCGGCGCCGAGGTGGAGGTCAAGGCCGGGCCGCACTACCAGAAGAAGGCCTACCAGGGAGTCCCGCTGCTGTTCGGGCTGCGCGGATACAAGGAAGCGGATACCATACGCATAACCTGGGCCAACGGCATGATCCAGAACGAGCCGCGGCAGGCGGCGGGGCGGCTGGCCAGTTTCAAGGAAGCGCCGCGGCTGAGCGGCTCCTGCCCCATGGTGTACGCCTGGAACGGCACGGAGTTTCAGTTCATCGCCGACGTGCTGGGTGTCGCGCCACTGGGCGCGAGCGCGGGCGAGGGCCAGCACTTCGCGGCGGATCACGACGAGTACGTGACCATTCCGGCCCGCGCTCTCGCTCCGGCGGACGGGCACTTCGATATCCGCCTGGTGAACGAGCTGCGTGAGGTGTCCTATGTGGACCAGGTGCGGCTCATCGCGGTGGATCATCCGGCAAGCATTGAGGTATTCAGCAACGACAAGTTCAAGGGGCCGCCCTTCCCCGAGTTTCGGTTGTTCGGTGTGAGCCGCAGGGTGTACCCGCGGCGGGCCGTGGACCAGAGCGGACGAGACGTGTTGCCCAAGCTGCTGCGGCGCGATCGCACCTACCCGGATGAGTTCCGCCGCACCGCCGCAGGCGTGGCCGAAATGCACGCGCTGGAGATCGAGTTCCCGCGCGAGGCCGCCAGGGACAACCGCGCCGTGCTGGTGCTCCACGGGTGGGTGGATTGGGCGGACGGCAGCACTTTCGCAGGTGTAGCGCAGCAAGGCGGCGGGCTGACGCTGCCGTACTTGCAGGTAAAGGATGAGGCGGGGAGCTGGCGGACCGTGGTTAAGGACATGGGCATCCCGGCGGGGATGCCCAAGACCATCGTGGTGGACCTGTCCGGCAAGTTCCTCTCGACGGCGCGCGCCGTGCGCATCGTGACCAACCTGTGCGTGTACTGGGATGAGATATTCCTCAGCCAGGACACCGCGCCGCCGCCAGTGCGCCTGACGGAACTCGAGGCCGGGCGCGCGGACCTGCGCTTCCATGGTTTCTCGCGGCAGATCGCGCATCCCGAGCGCAAGCAACCGGAGAGGTTCCTGTATGCCGTCGTGTCACCCGTCGCCCCGTGGAACCCCACGCCGGGCCTGTACACGCGCTACGGCGAAGTAGCCGAGCTGCTGCGCGAGCCTGACGACCGCTACGTCATCATGGCTTCCGGCGATGAGTTGCGGCTCCGCTTCCGCGCGGACGCCCTGCCGGCGGTCGCCCCCGGCTGGAGGCGCAGTTTCCTGCTCAAAGTGGACGGCTGGGAGAAGGATCAGGACGCCAACACGGCGTTCTCCGAGAGCGTCGAGCCGCTGCCCTTCCACGTCATGAGCGGTTACCCGTACGGGCCGGGCGAGCGCTACCCGGACACCGCCCTCCACCGGGCGTACTTGAAGCAGTACAACACCCGGCCGGCGCCGCGGCTGGTGGAGCCGCTGCGCGGCCGGTCAGGAGAATGAAAGCATGAAGCGCCTGGCGTTGATCGTGTTCTTCCTGGGAGCCGCCGCGGGGTTCCCGCAGGGCGTGCTGCACGTGGACGCGTCCCCGCACGCGAAGCTGAAGTCCGTGCCCGTTCGCGCCGTCAAGATGGGCGAGGGTTTCTGGGCGCCGCGCATGCGCGTCAACATCGAGCGCAGCATTCCGTCCTTGCTCCAGCTTCTGGAAGAACACGGCGTAATGGACAACTTCCGCCGGCTGAGCGGGCGCAAGCAGGCGCCGCGAAGGGGGCCGCTGTACACCGACTCGGATCTCTACAAGTGGATCGAAGCGGCCGCCTTCGTGCTTCAGTCGGAGGACCGGCCCCAGTTGCGCGCCCAGATCGACGCCCTGGTGGACGACATCGTGGCGGCGCAGGAGCCGAGCGGGTACCTTAACACGTACTACGTCGATGAGCGGGTCAAGTTGCGCTGGCAGGAGATGCAGCGCGGGCACGAGCTGTACTGCCTGGGGCACATGCTACAGGCCGCCATCGCCTACTACCGCGCCGGCGGGAGCCGCAAGCTGCTGGACGCGGGCATCCGGTTCGTCGACCACCTGGTGGAGGACTTCGGGCCGGCCAAGCGGCCGCTGCTGACCGGGCATCCGGAGTTCGAGCTGGCGGTGAGTGAGCTGTACAGGGTGACGCGCGATCCGAGGCACCTGGAGCTGGCGCGGTACCTGCTGAGCGGCGCCGAGCGGGAGCGGCTGAAGCTGCGCGAGTCCGAGCTGCGCTACATGTTCAGCGGGAGGCCCTTCACCGAGCGCACGCAGCTTGAGGGGCACTCCGTGCGAGCCATGTACGCGGCCAGCGGCGCCACCGACTACTACCTCGAAACCGGCGACGCGGCCTGCTGGAAGACGCTGGAGGGGCTGTGGCGCGACATGGTGACCGGTAAGATGTACCTCACCGGGGGTGTCGGCTCGCGCTCGGCGGGCGAGGCCTTCGGCGAAGCGTACGAGCTGCCCAACCGGCAGGCCTATACCGAGAGCTGCGCCGCCATCGGCAGCATGATGTGGAACTGGCGCATGCTGGCGGCCACGGGGGAGGCTCGGTTTGCGGATGTCATCGAGCGGGCGCTCTACAACGGCATCAACTCGGGCATGTCGCTGGACGGGACGCTCTACTGCTACCGCAATCCGCTGGAACTGGGGCTGGAGAAGATCCGCAACCCGTGGTACGACACCACCTGCTGCCCGCCCAACTTGCAGCGCACTCTGGCTTCCCTGCCCGGCTACATGTACTCGACCAGCGCCGAGGGTGTGTACGTGCATCTCTACCATAGCTCGGTGCTGGACTGGCATCTGGGAACCGCAGCCGAGCCGCGACCGTCAGGGAGCGGTCTGCGACTGGAGCAGAAAACCCGCTACCCCTGGCAGGGCCGCGTGGAGATCACGGTGACACCCGCGGAGCCGCGCGATTTCACTGTGTTTCTGCGCATTCCGGGGTGGTCGCCCGGGGCGGCGGTCGCGGTGAACGGGCAACTCTGGAAGGCAGCGGTGCGCGCGGGCGAGTATCTGCCGGTACGGCGGAAGTGGCAGGCGGGCGACCGGATCGCTCTGACCCTGGAAGTGAAGCCCCGGTTGACGGTGGCGAATCCCCGGGTAGCGGGCAACGCGGGCCGCGTGGCAGTGGAGTGGGGGCCGCTGGTGTACGCCGCCGAGCAAGTGGACCAGCAGGGCGTGCCGTTGCTGTTCGACGCGGCGCTGGTTGCGGATGCGCGTCCCCGCGCCAGTTGGAAGCCCGAGTTACTGGGAGGCGTGGTGCTCATCGAGCACCGGGGCGCGGTCTACGAGAAGCCCCTGGCGGAGGAGCCGCTGTACCAGTCTGTGGCCGCGGCCGGCGCCCGCCGCACCCGCCCCGCCACCCTGCGCCTGATCCCCTATTACACCTTCGCCAACCGCGGCCCCACCGAGATGCAGGTGTGGATGCGCTACGAGCCGGCGGGGCGCTGAGCAACCCTACACCATCGGGACTACCGCGATGTCGGTCTGGGTGAAGTCGCCGCCTTTGCAGAGCACGGGCTCGCCGGACGCCCTGGCCAAGGCGTAGACGCAGCAGTCTCCCAGGTTCAACGCCGCGGGGTGCCGGCCCTTGCCGTACTTCTTCCAGGCGCGAACTGCGATCGTGGACTGCCTAGCGTCGAAAGGAACGATCCGGATGCGGGAAGTGTACAGCAGTAGCTCCAGGTCGGCGCCCGCATCGGGGCCGTATCTGCCCTCAATGACCATGGCGGCTTCGAGCGCGGTGACCGCCGAGATCGTGCGGGCGGGCGCCCCGACCAGCGCCGTCAGGAGCGCGTCGCGCTCCGGCTCCTTGCGAAGAATCGCGGTGAGTGCGGAGGTGTCGATGACCATGGCTCAAGCCGGGATGCCACGCTCGTCGTAGCCCACGATCTCGTCATCGGAACGCGGGTCCAGCACTGGTCTGGCGGCGCAGCGGTCAGAGATTTCCAGGAGCCTCTCGTACATCACCGGATCAGGTTTGCGGTTGTCCTCGCGCGCCACGCGTTCGCGGAGGGCCTGGCGAACGACCTCGGTCATGCTCAGGCCGGTCTGGGTTGCCAACTGGCGGGCGAGCCGGTAGACCTCCGGGTCCTTGATGTTGAGAGGGGTGACATTCCCGGGCACCGGATTGCTCCTTTCCTCCTCATCATACTCCATTGTTCACACTCAGGCCAGTCCCGGCCGGTGCGGACCTCAGCCGTTCCCCCTGGTTCGTGCTATGTCTAGAGGCATGAAGCGCGCACTTTGGGCTGGGTTGGTGGCCTGCGCCGGCGTGCTGTGCGGCCAGACGCAGGTGACCATTTACAACCAGAACTTCGCGGTGGTGAAGGAACGCCGGGTGCTGGAGCTGAAGCAGGGCGAAAGCGAGGTGCGGGTCGCCGATCTCACCGCGCACCTGGAGCCTGATTCGGTGGTGCTGCGGGACGTGAAGCGGCCCGATGCCATACGCATACTGGAGCAGAACTACGAGAGCGATCCGCTCAGCGAAGGACTGCTGCTGCGCAAGTCGGAAGGCCAGGTGCTGGATTTCGAGATTCCCGGGCCGCAGACGGGGGAGAAGCGGATCATCAAGGGCAGGATCCTGCGCAGCGGCTACGTGCCGCACACCTCCGCCTTCCAGCGCTACGGCCAGCAGTACCGCTACTCGCAGATGGTGATGGCCAGCCCGCAGGGCGGGGGACAGCCCATCGTGGAGGTGGAGGGCAAGATCCAGTTCGGGCTGCCGGGCAAGCCGATTTTCCAGGCGCTGGATCCCAAGGCGTTCCTGAAGCCCACGCTGCTGTGGCGGCTGTGGACGGACCGCGCCGGCCCGCACGAGACCGAGTTCTCGTATCTCACCGGCGGGATGCGCTGGGAGGCGACTTACAACGTGGTGGCGCCGGAGAAAGGCGACATGTTCGATCTCATCGGCTGGGTGACGCTGGAGAACATGAGCGGCAAGGATTTCGAGAACGCCAGCGTCAAGCTGATGGCGGGCGACGTGGCGCGGGCGCGCCCGGAGGAAGGCCAGCAATTCGCCGCGCGCGCCGAGCTGAGCATGACGGCCCCGCCGGCGCCGGTTTCGGAGCGGGCTTTCGACGAGTACCACCTTTACACCCTGCCGCGTCCGACTACGGTGCTGGACCGCGAGATCAAGCAGGTGGAATTCGTGCGCGCGGCCAACGTCCCGGCGCAGCGCATCTACGTCTACGACGGATTTCAGATGGACCGGCGCTACCGCGGCTGGGATTACATGGCCATCCGCACGCAGCCCGAGTACGGCACGGTGAGCAATCCCAAGGTGTGGGTGATGCTGGAGTTCCGCAACTCCGAGAAATCGCGGCTGGGAATGCCGCTGCCGCGGGGCACGGTGAAGGTGTACCGGCGCGACATCGACAACCGCAACGAGTTCGTCGGCGAGGACCGCATCGACCACACTCCCAAGGATGAGGTCGTGCGTCTCTACACGGGCAATGCTTTCGACCTGACCGGAGAGCGCCGCCAGACCAACTTCCGGCTCGACACCAGCCGCAAGTGGGCCGACGAGACCTTCGAGATCAAGGTGCGCAACCACAAGAGCGAGGCGGTGGAAGTGCGGGTGGTCGAGCACCTGTACCGCTGGATCGAGTGGGACATCACGGTGAAGTCGATGGATTTCCAGAAGACCGATGCCCGCACCATCGAGTTCCGCCCGCGCATCGCGCCCAACGGCGAGGCGGTAATCACCTACACCGCCCACTACTCCTGGTGAGCGAGGGTCAGGCCGGCCCGACGGGACCCCGGGGGAGGCTGGCCAGCTTGTTGAGGCCGTCGATGTAGGCCTTGGCGCTGGCTTCGATGACGTCGGTGGAAGCGCCGCGGCCCATTACTCTGCGGCCCTGGTCCTCGAGTTGGACGGTGACCTCGCCCATGGCTTCGGTGCCGCTGGTGACGGCGCGGATCTCGTAGCGGGCCAGTTTGGCGGTGCTCCTGGTGACCTGGGAAATGGCCTTGCAGGCAGCGTCCACGGGGCCGTCTCCCACGGCGGCGCCGGCGATGACTTCATCCTTCACCCGGAGCTTCACGGTGGCCGTGGGTATGGCGGAGGTGCCACTGTAGATATGCAGGTATTCGAGGTGGAAGGTCTCCGGGACCGGATGGATCTCGTCGTGGAGGATGGCGACCAGGTCCTCGTCAAAGACCTCCTGCTTCTTGTCCGCCACCACCAGGAAGCGCTCGTAGGTGCGGTTCAGTTCCTCCTCCGAGAGCGCGTACCCGAGTTTCTCGAGGCGGTCGCGGAGGCCATGCCGCCCGGTGCGAGCGGTCAGCACCACGCGGCTCTCGGCGAAGCCCACATCTTCCGGGCGCATGATCTCGTAAGTCTCGCGGTCCTTCAGAAAGCCGTCCACGTGGATTCCGGAACTGTGGGCGAAGGCGTTGCCCCCCACTACCGCCTTGTTCGGCGGGACCGCCATGCCAAGCATGTCGGCCACCAGGCGGCTGGTGCGGTGGAACTCGCGGGCTTCGATGCCGGTATCGACGCCGAAGTAGTCACGGCGCGTGCGCAGGGCCATCACCACTTCCTCGAGGGCGGCGTTGCCGGCCCGCTCGCCGATGCCGTTGATGGTGCCTTCCACCTGGCGGGCTCCGGCGTGGACTCCGGCCAGGGTGTTGGCCACGGCCAGCCCCAGATCGTTGTGACAGTGGACGCTGATGGCGGCCCGGTCGATGTTCGGCACGTTCTCGCGAATGGCCCGGATGAGGGCGCCGAACTGCTCGGGCACGGTGTACCCGGTGGTGTCGGGGATATTGACCACGGTGGCGCCGGCGTCGATTACCTGCCGGAGCATTTCGAAGAGGTAGGCGGGATGGGCGCGGCCGGCGTCCTCGGCGTAGAACTCGACGTCGGCGGCGTACTTGCGAGCCAGCCTGACGGCGTCGATGGCCATCTGCACGAGCTTGAGCCGCTTCTCCTCGAGAGTCTTTCCGTACTTCTCGTCGCGGAACTTGCCCGTGATGTGAATGTCGGAGACGCCGATGCCGGTGTGGATGCGTGGCCGGCGGGCCTTCTCAAGGGCCCGGGCGCAGGCCTCGATGTCGCGGGCCACGGCCCGGGAGAGGGCGCAGACGACGGGACCCTCAACCTCGCGGGCGATGAGTTGAACGGCCTCGAAGTCCTCGGGCGAGGAGGCGGGATAACCGGCCTCCATGACATCGACTTTCAGGCGGGCCAACTGCCGGGCGATGGTGAGTTTATCGCGGCTGCCCAGGCGGGTTCCGGCCGCCTGCTCGCCGTCGCGCAGCGTGGTGTCAAATACCGCCACTTTCTCGGGCATCATGCACTCCTGGGTGGGGCGCCTGGAGGTGTCCTTCCCCGTTTCTCTTCGAGTTTACTGCAAAGCCGGGGAGGGCGCGCTCAATCCTGCTCCTTGTCCGGCTCCAGAGGCAGCGCCGGCTCCTCGGCCTGGAGTTGGATGCGCTTGCGGTGGATGCGCGCCTGCTGGAGGCGGCGCACCTCGGCGAACCCGAGCTTAGCTTTCTCGTTCTGCTCCAGAGCCTGGTAGGTGCGGGCCAGCAACAGATGGATGGCTTCCTGCTCGGGGGCGTACTTGGCGGCGCGCTCCAGCAGGGGCAAAGCGGCTTTCGGGTTGCCCTCGCGGAAGAGGATCTTGGCCAGGGCGTACATGGGGTCCGGGTAGTTGGCACGCAAGGCGATGGCGCGCTCGAGCAGCTTACGGCCGCGGGCCGTCTGGCCGTTGCGGTCCAGCAGCACCCCCAACTGGTAGCTGGACTCGGCGTCTTGCGGGGCCAGCTCCAGGGCCTTCTCCAGGTACTCGATGGCCGGAGGGTCGTCGTTGACCCGCAGGCGCAACCGGCCGAGGGCCGCCAGGGCGGGCGCCGAGCGGGGGTCCAGCTTGACCACCTCCTGGAGTTGCTCCTCGGCCTTGGTATACTCCCGGGCCCGGTAAAACAGCAGCCCCTGAAGCAGATGGACCAAGGGCGGCTGCTCGCGCTGCCGCTCGAGGGCTTCCAGGAGCTGCTGCCCGCGGGCCTGATCACCCCCGCGAATGTGGGCCGCCGCCAGGGCGTACATCACCGGCACATCCCCCGGCTTGGCGGCCTGAACCTTCTCCAGTTGAGCGATGCCCCTCCGAAAGTCGCCGGTCTCGACCAGGCAAATCCCGAGCAGTTGCTGGGCACGGACTTCAGCGGGATGCGCCACCAGGAACTTCTCCAGGGCCTGGACAGCCTGGGGGTAGCGCCCCGAGCGCAGGCAGGCCACCCCTAGGTTGAAGTAGATGGGAGTGAGCTTGGGGTCGGCGCGCAGTGCGGCGTGGTAGGTGCTGATGGCCTCGTCGTACTTCTCCAGCCGGGCCAGCACGGCGGCCAGGTTGGACAGACCCTCTGCCGAGCGGGGATTCTGCTTGAGGTACTGCCGGTAGAGCTGCTCCGCACGAGGGTAATCACCGCGCTCAAAGGCTTCCCGTCCGCTGAGGAGCAGATCCTGCTCCCCAGCGGACAGGCCGCAAACTGCCACTAGCAACAGCAGAACAGGCACGAATGCCCATTCTACCGGCTAGAAGTAGACTTTGGCGGCGATCTGAATGATGCGCGGGTCACGCGAGCTGGTGATGGCGCCGAACCCGAAGCGCCCGCCGCCGCCGCCCAGGGCGGTGGGCAGGTTGGTGATAGTGCCGGCCGTGTCAAAGGTGATCGAGCGATTGAAGTCGCTGAACTGCGGGTGATTCGGGGCGTTGAACATCTCCAGGCGGATCTGGATGACGCGCGACTCCACGCTGGTGAACTGGAAGTTCTTGAACACCGAGATGTCCCAGTTGTTGATGCCGGGCCGGCGCACAATCAGACGGGCGCTCTCCAGCCCCACGCTGCCCCGCTGGGGCAGACCGAACACCCCGGTGTTGATGAAGCGGTACAGCGTCTTGTCACCCTTGGAGAGGGTGGGGTTGCCCGTAAGCACTACGCGGGGGCCCCAGCTCTCCGAACCGGTGATGCGGCGGTTCCACTCGCCGCCGGAGATGCCGCGCACACCGTGCCCGATGCCGTCGGGCTGGCCGGAGGTGAACGAGGTGATGCCGGAAACCACCCAGCCGTTGAAGACCGCCCGGCCGATGACGTTGTCCAGGACGTTGCCGCCCTTGGCCACCTTGGGGGTCTCGTAGATGTAGTTGAGGACCATGTAGTGGGTCCGGTCGAACGTCAGGTAGGAGTAGTTGCCCATCCTGGCGTTGAGCGGGTGCATCCAGTCGCCATCGCCGTTAGCCAGGCCCAGGGCCTTCGACCAGGTGTACGCCAGGCCGAACTGGAGGCCCCTGGTCAGGCGGCGGTTGAGGCCCACTTGCAGGGCGTTGTAGTTGGCGGTGGCCCCGAACTCGGTCACGCTGGTGTTCTCGTAGCCGAGGTAGGGGCGATAGAAGTTGACCGGGAGGTTGGTGGTGCCGTCAAACCTGGGGGTGGCAACGGTGGGGTCCTGGGTCTGGGGCAGCCAGGCGCTGCCGAAGGGCGCCAGGTTGTAGTTGTAGATGTGGAGCAGGTGCCTGGAGACGGATCCCACGTAGGCCACGTCGAAGAGGATCTCGAACGGCAGCCGGTGCTGGAAGCCCGCGTTCCAGTTGAAGGTGGTCGGGATCTCGCCGCTCTTGGCGAAGCCCCGCACGCTGGGCGGGAACAGCACGCCGGACATCGTGCCGATGGTGGCCAGGTTGCCGTAATAGAAAGTCGGGCTGATGGTGGAGGGCGGGTTGGGCAGCATGTCGAAGACCGGGTTGCCCTGGAAGCGGTCATAGAAAACTCCCGTGCCCATGCGGAACACGGTCTCCTTGCGGAAGTTCCAGGCCAGCCCGAAGCGCGGGGCGTAATGCACGCCGCGGCTGTCCATCAACCCGCGCGGATAGCCGTACAAGCCGGCGCGCGCCATGCCGTTGGCGTAAGTGCCTTCCACCCAGCCGCCCGTGCCGGGTACCAGCGCGCCGATCATGGCCGCCGGATGGAACTCCCCGTTGAGAGGGTTGCGGGCCACGATCCTGCCGGCCGGATCTCGGGCCCGCTCGTACAGCGCGGCCCGATTGGCCGGGTTGTACAAGCCGCG
>Ga0194111_10008484_pt1 | contig 11309 bp, 9 predicted proteins | sample TA2KigC300mmetaG_FD_146194 | JGI IMG/M metagenome (GOLD analysis project Ga0194111, IMG submission 146194) | Freshwater microbial communities from Lake Tanganyika, Tanzania - TA2015033 Kigoma Deep Cast 300m | ecosystem: Environmental > Aquatic > Freshwater > Lake | place: Tanzania: Lake... | reverse complement strand
CCGCGGCGGCGGCAGCAGATCCTGCTCAATCTTCTTCAGATCCGTATGGCAGATCCCGCACGCCTCGACGCGCACCAGCAGCTCGCCCGGCCCGATCGCCGGCACAGGCAGGTTCTCCACCGACAGCCGGCCATCGCCGACGTAGACCGCCGCGCGCATCCGCTCTGGAACATCAATCAGCAAGTTGACACTCCGCCAGGAAATCGCCCAGCAGTCGGGCCGTCACCCGCACCCGCCAGGCCCACCTTGCCAGTTCCGGCACTCCCCGCCAGGGCCGCTTCAGCGCCCCGGCCAGGATCTTGCGCCGGCTGAAACGCCCATTCTCCCCCCGCGCCGCGTTCAAGTCCAGTCCCAGGTTCTCACCCGCCGCGTCCAGCACCACCCGCACGCAGGAGAAGCCCAGCCCCAGCCGCGCTGCCTCCGCCGCCACTCCCGCCGCTTCCATGTCCACCGCCGCGGCGCCACGCTCCCGCAGCCCGGCCTTCTCTTGCGCCGTGCTCACCACCCGGTCCACCGTCACCAACACGCCGGCGCGGAAGGGCCGTTCGGTGCGCGGCGCCGTCCCGGCGTAGAACTCTGTGCCATCCTCGGTTTCCACGCGCGCAGCCACCAGGATCTCACCGGGCAACAGCTCTGCGTCGAGCGCCCCGCACCAGCCGATGCTGACCGCGGCCTCCACACGCCCCCGCTGACAGGCCGTTCTCACGACTCCGGCCGCCAGGATCCTTCCAGGCCCATCCGCCGCCAGCAGCACCGTCTGCCCGTTCAGCACAGCACGCCACGCCTCCGCCAGACCCCACCGCAGGCGCTCCCGGCACACACAATGCCGCAGCACGCCCGCCAGCTCACGTCCCTCCGCGGCCACCAGCAGCACCATGACGCCTCAGCAGTATCCCTGCTCCCGGAACCAACCCACGGCCCGGCGCAGCGCCCCCTCCACCGGCCGCGGCGCATACCCCAGCTCACGCTCCGCTTTCTCGCTGGTCACAAACATTCTCTTGCGCGCCATGCGCACCGCATCCAGCGGCGCCTTGGGCTCGCCGCCAGCCAGCCGCGCCCAGGCCGTTGTCACCGCTCCGGCAGCCAGGGCCGCCCAGTACGGGATCCGCCGCCCGGGCGCCTTCACCCCGCTCACGCGTTCCAGCTTCTCAAAGGCCTCCCGCAACGTCAGGTTCTCCGCTCCCAGGATGTAGCGCTCCCCCACGCGGCCCCGCTCGCACGCCAGCCTGTGGCCCTCCGCCACATCCGCCACGTCCACCAAGTTCAGCCCCGTGTCGATGTAGGCCGGCATGGCTCCGCGCGCGAAGTCCAGGATGATCCTCCCCGTCGGCGTGGGCTTGAAATCGTGATCCCCCACCGGGGCCGTCGGATTGACCACCACCACCGGCAGCCCGCGTCGCGCATACTCCAGCGCCACTTGCTCGGCCAGAAACTTCGACCGCTTGTAGGCTCCCACCATGCCCGCCAGCGCCACCGGCGTCTGCTCGTCGCCCACGCCGCCCTTGGGGATGCCGATGCAGCCCACGGTGCTGGTGTAGACCACCCGCTCGACGCCCGCCGCGCGCGCCGCCTCCAGCAGATTGCGCGTCCCGTCCACATTCGACTGGTAAAGCTCCCGCGGATCGCGGGCCCACAAACGATAGTCCGCCGCCACGTGGTAGATCACCGCGCAGCCGGCCGCCGCCCGTCGCAGCGACTCGGCGTCCCGCAGATCCCCCACGAACGTTTCCACGTCCAGTTCCCGCACCCGGCTGGAAGGCCGCACCAGGGCCCGCACGCTCACCCCACGCTCGAGCAGCTTGCGGGCCACGTGCCAGCCCACGAAGCCGCTCGCGCCAGTCACCAGCGTGGGTTTCACCGCCGTCACCGTATGGCCCAGCGCAGCAGCTTCCAGGCGTCGCCGCGCCGGGCGCTGACCCCCAGCGCCGCCGATGGCTCGTAGCCGCAATGCACCATGCAGTGCTCACAGCGTGGGTCGCGGCCTGCTCCGTAACTCGTCCAAGGCGTTCGCGTCATCAGCTCCACGAAGCTGGCGTAGTGCGCCTCCGCGATCAGGTAGCAGGGCGACCGCCATCCCCGCACGTTGTACGTGGGGTTGCCCCAGGCGGTGCACGGCAGCTCCCGCTCACCCCTGAGAAACTCCAGGTACGCCGGCGTGGCGCTCAGCTTGAAGCGCGCCGCCAGCCGCTCGGCTTCCCGGAACTTCTCGGTGATGTCCTCCCGCGTAAGGAACAACTCCTGCTCGTTGACCGCGGAGTAGCCGTAGCCCGGCGACAGCATGTGCCCGTCCAGCCGCAGCGGCTCCAGGTACTCGAACAGCGCTTCCACCTCCCGCATGTCCGTCTCCCGGTACACCGTGGTGTTGGTGCTGACCCGGAATCCCGCAGCCTTGGCCGCGCGCATGGCCTCCAGGGCTTCGCGAAACACGCCGCTGCGCCCCACCTCCCGGTCGTGGGTCTGCTCCAACCCGTCCAGGTGGACGTTGAGGAACAGCCGCCGGTGCGGCCGGTAGTCGGCCAGGTGCTTGCGCAGCAGCGTCCCGTTGGTGCACAGGTAAATGTACCGCCCGCGCGCCAGGGTTCCTTCCACCACCCGCGGCAGATCCGGATCCAGCAGCGGCTCGCCGCCGCAGATGGACACCACCGGGGCGCCGCACTCCTCCACCGCCCGCAGGCACTGCTCCCCCGTCAGCTTCGCCGTGATGGTCCCCTGGTATTCCCGGATGCGACCGCAGCTCGCGCAGGTCAGGTTGCAGGCGTGCAAAGGCTCCAGCATCAGCACCAGCGGGAAGCGCTTCCCTATGAGCGGGTGCGGCGCGTGCCCGTTGCTCTCGCCGCGCGGGTTCCAAAAAGGATTCCCCCCGGAATCGCTCAGGTCCCGCTGCCACTCCCGCGGCGGCCGCAGCTTGTTCCTCAGGATGTAACCCGCCAGCGCGGCCATCATCGGCAGCGGGAATCTCACGCGCCGTCCCCCTTGGCCTGTAGGTAGCACGCCAGAGCCAGCAGCGGGAATGAATGCCGGTACAGGTGGTAGGTCAGGTAGAACACCCCGGGAAATCCCGTGCCCGTGGCCAGGCCTTCCTCCCAGCCGCCTGCCGCGGTCTGCCGCTCCAGCAGGTACTCGATGCCGCTCTGCACGCTCAGGCTGCCGGCATCGCCGCTCGCCAGCAATCCCAGCAACGCCCAGGCGGTCTGCGATGCCGTGCTCTGCGCCCCCGCGTACCGCCCCTCATCGTAGCTGGCGCAACTCTCGCCCCACCCCCCGTCCGGGTTCTGAATAGACCGCAGCCATTCCGCCGCCCGCTGGACATGTGCCTCGCCAGGGTCCTCACCCGCGGCCCGGAGACCGCGCAGCGCCAGGAACGTCCCGTAGATGTAAGCCACACCCCAGCGCCCGTACCAGCTTCCGTCCGCCCCCTGGTTCCGCCGCAGGTAACGGACCGCACGCCGCAGCGCCTCGCCGCCCCGGTCCACACCCATTTCGCACAACGCTTCCAGCACCCTTCCCGTGATGTCGGGGCAGGTCGGGTCCAGCATGGCGTTGTGGTCGGCGAACGGCATGTAGCTCAGCGGCGCCCAGTTGTTATCCACGTCGAAGGCCGCCCAGCCCCCGTCGCTCGACTGCATGTCCAGCAACCACCGCACCGCGCGCCGCTCAGCGGCCTGCTGGGCGGCTTCGTTGCCGCTCCGTGCATGCATCAGCCCCAGCAGCACCATGGCCGTGTCGTCGATGTCCGGGTAGAACTCGTTGGCGAACTCGAAATACCAACCCGAAGGCTCCGTGCGCGGCCGCTTCACCGACCAGTCCCCTCGGCGCCGCACTTCCTTGGTCACCAGCCAGTCCGCCGCCTTCTCCAGCGCCTCCTCGGGAGCCGCCTTCGACTCACCCAGCGCGAACGCCGCAATGGCCGTGTCCCAGACCGGCGAGAAACAGGGCTGGAAGAAGAAGCGCTCCCCGTCGTCCACCATCAGCCGGTCGAATTGCCGCTGCGCCTCGACCCGCTCGGGGTGCTCCGGGGGGTAACCCAGCACGTCCAGCGCCATGATGAGGTACATCATGGGCGGATAGATGCCGCCCAGACCGTCCGAGTGCCGGGTGCGCTCCAGCATCCAGCGCTCCGCCTTGCTGATGGCCCGCTCCCGCAACCGCGTCGATCCATGCCGCTCCCACCACTTCAGCAGCCGGTCGGCGCGCAAGAAGAGATTCCGCCAAGTGAAAAACCGCTCGTCGCTCCGGTATTCCAGCGTCCCGCCGGGACGGAACAGCTCCTCTAAGGTGAACCCGGCCGGCGCCGGCCGCCGCGGGTTGGCTGCGTGCACGATGGACAGCGGCGCCAGGATGGCTCGCGTCCACGATGACATCTGGTAGAGGAAATTGCCCGGCAGCAGCACCATCTCCGGCGGCACCGTCGGGCAATGCGCCCGCGGATACAGATCGAACAGGCTCAGGTTGATCTTGACGTAGCTGTTGGCCGCCTGGATCCCGCCCAACTCCAGGATCCGCTCCCGCGCCCGCTGTAGCCGCGGGTCCTCCGTCGCGAGGCCCGTCAGCTTGAGCGCAAAGTACGCCTTCACCGTGGCGCTGACGTCCGCGGGCCCTTCCGGGTAGATGTTGAAGCCCCCGTCCGGCAACTGCCGTGCCAGAATCGACCGCACCGCCTTGTCCACCAGCGGCCGGGTGGGTGGCTTCCACACACCGCCCTCCGGCGGGTGCAGCCATAACTGGAGAAGGATGTAATCCGATTCCAGGGTGGTGTCAGCCGTCAGCTCTCCCCACCAGTAGCCCTCCGCGCGTTGAAGTCCCATCAGGAAATCGACGGCTCGCTGCCGCGCCTGGCGCGCCCCCGCCGCCAGCGCTTCTTCCCCGCGCGCGCCTGTTCTCCTCACGCCGGAGACTCCGTCCGGGATTCGTCCGGCTCCAGTTCCGACGGCAAGGCGAAGCGCACATCCTCTTCCCCCAGATCGCTCTCCGCCACCCGCTCGTAACCGTTTCGGCACAGCGCCCGCACCAGGTCCTGAACCAGGTTCTCCGGCGCCGAGGCTCCCGCCGTAACCGCCACCGTCTCCACCCCCGCGAACCAGCTTGCATCCAACTCCCCGGCGTCGTCCAGCAGGTAGGCCATCATGCCGGAACGCCGCGCCACCTCCACCAGCCGTTTCGAGTTCGAGCTGTTGCGCGAACCCACCACCAGCAGCAGATCGCATTCCAGCGCCGCCGCCTTGACCGCGCGCTGCCGGTTCTGCGTGGCATAGCAGATATCGTGCGCCCGCGGCCCCTGGATGGCTGGAAAGCGCTCTGTCAACCGCGCCACGATCTCGCTGGTCTCATCCAGGCTCAGCGTCGTCTGCGTGATGTAGCAGATGCGCCCAGGGTCGGGCGGCTCCAGCCGGTCCACCTCTTCCACCGAGTTAACCACCACCGTGCACTCCGGCGCTTCGCCCAGCGTGCCAATCACCTCATCATGGTCCCGGTGCCCGATCAGCACGATGGTATAGCCCTGCCGCGCGTAGCGGATGGCCTCCAGATGCACCTTGGTCACCAGTGGGCAGGTGGCGTCGACCACTTCCAGATCCCTGTGCTCCGCCTCGTCCCGCACCGCCGGGGCCACGCCGTGAGCGCTGAACACCACCCGCGCGCCCGCCGGGATTTCGCTGAGCTCCTCGACGAACACCGCGCCCGCCCGCCGCAGCTCTTCCACCACGTGGCGGTTGTGCACGATCTCCTTGCGCACATAGATGGGCGTCCCGTACCGCGCCAGCGCCAAACGCACCACGTCGATGGCGCGCACTACTCCGGCGCAGAAGCCACGCGGCTTCAGCAGAACCACTCTTCTCTCGGCAGCGGCCCCAGTCGCCCGCTCGATCGGCATGCGGAACTTCACATTATATCAACCCGACCCGCGCCCCCCGGAACCTGCGAGACTGTACGCATGCTCTGCTACTCCGTGGTGCAGCCTCTCCCTGATTTTCCGCTGCGCCTGGTAGCCTCCAGCGATGCCCTCGTGCGCCTCGACCTGGACGACCTCCGCCCCGATCCCGCCTGGTCCCGCGACGACCACCACCCGCTGCTTCGCGAAGCCCGCCGCCAGCTTGAGCTTTATTTCCAGGGCGCACTGCGCCACTTCGACCTGCCGCTCCAGCCCCAGGGTACGCCCTTCCAGCTCCGCGTCTGGCGCGCTTTGGTCGAAATCCCCTACGGCGAGACGTGCAGCTACGCCGACATCGCTCGCAGCCTCCAGCCCCCCAGCGTCGCTCGCGCCGTGGGCCAGGCCAATGGCGCCAACCCCATCGGCATTATCGTTCCCTGTCATCGCGTCATCGCCGCCGACGGCTCCCTGGGCGGCTGGTACAGCGGCCACCTCCCACTCAAGCGCTTCCTCCTCGACCTCGAGCGGCGCGTAGCGGCCTGAGCGTCACACCCGTCGTCTCAGACACCCCTTCACCAGCGCAAGCAGTTCCTCACCGCCCTCCACTTCCACGCCGGTCTTCAGCCACAGCAGGGGGACCGGTCCCACCGCCGCCCGCCACCCCTCCGGCAGGTTGCGGTAATCCTTTTCCGTCGTCAGCAGCGCCTGCGCGCCGCGCGCCGCCAGGGCTCGCAGTTCCTCTATGCGGTACGCATGATGATCCGGAAACCCCGCGCGGAACATCGGACGGCACCCCAGCTCCGCCAGCGTCTTCCAGAAGGAGGCCGGATTGCCCAGTCCGCAGAAGGCCCCCACTCGCGCAATCGGCAAGTCCGCCGTCCTCCGGCGTTCCTCCGTGGCCGCGTCCACCCACGCCTCCGCCGCCACCCGTGAGCTGAACACTGGCGCGACCGCGTTGTACTTGCGGATCTCCGCTTCCAGCGTTCCGCCCGCCGGTGCGCGGGAGATCACCACCGCGTCCGCCCGCGCCAGCGCCTCCGGCGGCTCGCGCAATCTCCCCAGCGGCAGCGGCGCTCCACCCGCGAACGGGTCCAGCCCGTCGATCACCGCCACTTCCAGCGACCGCGCCAGTCGCCAGTGCTGAAAGCCGTCGTCCAGCAGGAACACGTCCGGCCGATAGCGCTCCTCGATGAGCCGCCCGGCCGCGTAGCGGTCCGCGCTGATCCCCACCGGTCCCACGCCCAGGTAACTGGCCGCCTCGTCTCCGGTCACCGCCACCGGCGCTCGCGTGCCTTCCTCGAGGATGGTCACCCTCTCCCGCGTCCGCCTGCGGTATCCGCGCGTCAGCACCGCAGGCCGGTATCCGGAGGCTTTCAGCCGCTCAGCCAGCCACAGCACCAGGGGCGACTTCCCTACGCCCCCCGCCGCCAACCCGCCCACGCTGATCACCGGGGTGGCCAGTCGCCGGCTCCTGCCTCTCCAGTACCAACGCTTCAGCGACACGCCCGCAAGCCACACCCCCGACAGCAGCCACAGGGATCGGTAGCACGCCGGGCGATGCCTCGGCATCGACCCCTCGTACAGTCCGCCAATCTCCGCCAGCGCCCGCGCCGTCGCACCCTGTTCCGCCGCCGCTAGCTCCCGCGCGCGCCTGCCCAGTTCCGCCCGCCGCTCCGCATCCCCCAGCAGTCGCTCGACTGCCGGCGCCAGCTCGGTGCATTCCTCCACCGCACCTCCGGCGCGGAACTTCTCCGCGATGTCCGGGAAGTTTTCCATGTGCGGACCGATCACGATGGCCCGGCTGAAGAACGCCGGCTCCAGGATGTTGTGCCCGCCCCGCCGCGCCAGGGTTCCTCCCATGAACACCACGTCCGCCAGCCGGAACAGCCCCGCAAGCTCCCCGATGGTGTCCACCAGCAGCACGCCCGGCAGCCGCAGCTCCGTTCCGGGACCCACCGCCGAACGCCGCACGAACTCCACGCCCGCGCGCGCCAGCGCCTGCGCCGCAGTCTCGAAGCGCTCCGGCCGCCGCGGCGCCAGCATCAGCAGCAACCGCGGGTGGCGCGCGGCCCACTCCCGAAACGCCGCGATCACCAGCTCGTCCTCGTCCACGTCCCCCACGCCCGCTGGAGGCATGGTGCTCGCCGCGATGACGATCTCCTTGGGGCCTGCCCGCTGCACCAGCTCCGCGACCGCCGCCGTCGCCCGCGCCCGCCCGGCATCGAAATCGTACTTCAGGTTGCCGCCCACGCGAATATTCTCCGCCGGTGCGCCCAGCTCGAGGTACCGCGCGCGGCTGATCTCGTTCTGCGCCAGGATCGCATCGGCCTGTCCCAGCACAGGGCGGAAGAACCACCTCCGCTTCCGGTACCGCGGCCAGGCCCGGTCCGAGATGCGCCCGTTGACCACCAGCAGCCCGCAGCCGGTCCGCTTGGCCTCCCGCCACAGGTTCGGCCAGATCTCGGTTTCCATCACCACCAGCAGCTTCGGCCGCAGCGCCCGCAGCACCCGCCGCACGGCGAAGCAGAAATCCAGCGGCGCGAAGAACACCCCGTCCGCCATCCCCTCCAGTTTCTGCTCCGCCGCCGCACGGCCTGCCAGGGTCGCTGTCGAGACGAATAGCGGCGCCGCGGCGTGCTTCTCCCGCAGCCGCCGCAGCAGCTCCACCGCCGAGAACACCTCGCCCACCGATACGGCATGCACCCAAATCGCGCCCGGCGCCGCCTGGCGAAACTCCGCCGGGAGAAACCCCAGCCGCTCGCTCAGCCCTCGCCAGTACCGCCGGTCACGAACCACCCGCCGGGTCAGATACAGTACGATTAGAGGGAACGCGAGAATCTGTAGCGTGCGATACAGCAAGTACATGGCCCTGAAGTGCTTGATTGTACTCCTTAGCCTCCCCCTGGCTCACGCCGCCGAGAAAGAGCCGCCCAAGTTCTCCCCCGGTCCGCTCTCCAGTTTCCGGGACCGCCAGACCATCGACCAGGTCACGCTGGCCGCCCGCCCCTTTCTCAAGACGGCTGACCTGCGCGCCGCCTTCGGGAAGCTCGATCCCAACTCTTACGGCGTGCTGCCCATCCTCGTGCTCATCCTCAACCAGAGCGGCCAGACTGTATCACTGGAAGGTATGCGGGCCGAGCTGATCACTCCTGACCGCCGCCGCATCGAAGCTACACCCGCTTCCGACATCCGCTACCTCAGCGGGACGCCCAGGCCTGATGCGACTCCCCACCCCATTCCCGGCCGGCTCCCGGGCCTCTCGCGCCGCAAGAGCCCCCTGAGCGCCTGGGAGATCGAAGGGCGCGCTTTCTCAGCCCGCATGCTCCCGGCAGGCGAGTCCGCCAGCGGCTTCCTCTACTTCCAGGCCTGTTTCCGCTCCGGCTCCGTCCTGTTCCTCGGAGGTCTCCGGCAGGCCGCCACCGGGAAAGACCTCTTCTACTTTGAGCTACCCCTGGAAGCCGAGGAGGGCCCCTGTGCTTTCCGCCGCCCCATCAGGTACCCCACCACCCCGATCCCAAATCCTATTCCGCTGACCAGGTAGTGCAGCGCGTGCAACGGCAACGCACGCAGCGCGAACCACCAGCCTCTCCGCTCGGCCAGAAACCGGTAGAACCCCCGATTCAGCGCCACCAAGCCCGCCATTCCCGCGGCCGCACCCGCAAACCACATCCACCACGGCGCTGGCTGCCATGTTACCGCGGTTCGTACCAGCTCCAGCCCCGCTCCAGCCGCGAGCAGGCTCACCAGCAACACGCTGGCCCGGTGTCCCCAGCGCAGGTTCAAGTCCGCCGGCATCGACCGGTAGCGCAGGATCAACTGCGTCCACGGAACGGCGCGGTCCAGCAGGTCAGTCTTCAGCGTCTTCCACAGCCCCCATTGTTTCAGGTGCTTGACGCGCAGCCCCTTGTCCAGCCGGATCCTCTTCCCCGCCTGGTGCAAACGCCAGCCGAATTCGATGTCCTCCAAGTACGGTTTATGGTACGTTTCCCGAAAGCCCCCCGCCGCCTCGAACACCGCGCGCCGGATAGCGCCGCAACCCGTCCAGAAAGTCCCCGTCTCCTCGTGGCTACTCTGGTGAATGTAGCAGTGCAACAGGTTGCGATACTGCGACGGGAAATCCGGCGATCCCGGCGCGTCGTCGTAGGAGCCGATCACGGCATCGACTCCCGGGTCCGCCGCGAACGTCTTCTCCAGCCGCCTGAGCGCGTCCGGAGCCACTAGCACGTCCGCGTCCACGAAGAACAGGATGTCGCCCTGGCAGTTCCTGGCCCCCAGGTTCCTGGCCACGGCCGGACCACGCCTTCCGCCGGTGGAGACCACCCTGAAACCGGCTCGCCGCGCTACCTTCATCGACGCGTCGTCCGAGCCGTCATCCACCACCAAACACTCCAGCGGCGGCGGATCCAGTCTCTGCACGTGCTCCAGGCAGGACTCCAGATGCCCTACCCCGTTTCGGACTGGAATAACGATGGAGACGCTGAGCTTCGACATCTACGGGGTCTGCTTCGATCTAGCCAGACCAAACACCTTATCACATCCCACCCGCGCCCGCAGTCTCGGTACTCCGGGCTAGTTCTATCAGTACCCCCGGACCCTTGTATGGCCTCCCATTGGAGTTGTCTTCTTCGAACAGCCCCGCCCCGGCGGCCCGCTCCTGGCGCGTGTGTTTCTGCTATGCTCTCGCGGCGGCCCTGCTGGCGCTGCTCTGGCAGTTCCTGATTGTCACCTTCAACTACGGCGGCAACTGGTCCGCCCTCTTCTGCACAGGGGCCGGCGCTCGGGTTCCCCCAGAGTTGGAGGCTGACACCTACCGCTTCGAGACCGGCGGATACGACGGTCAGTTCTATCGATACGTGGCGCATGATCCCTTCTTCACCAAGGGCTACGACAGCTTTCAGGATGGCGCCCACATGCGCTACCGCCGCATTCTCCTCCCCCTGGCCGCTTGGCTGCTGGCGGCCGGTCAGGCCCCCTTGGTGGATACCGGCTACTTCGCCGCGGTCCTTCTCGCGGTGGCCCTGGGCGCCTGGTTCCTCGGCCGCTACGCGGTTCTCCACGGGCGCCATCCCGCCTGGGGTTTGGTTTTCGTGGCACTACCCGCCACGCTGATCTCGCTGGACCGCATGACCGTCGATATCGCCCTGCTGACCTGCTGCGCCGCCGCGGCCTGGTACGCCCGAAGGGACGCTTCGGTCCGCCTCTGGTTCGCCCTGGCCCTCGCCGTCCTGGCCCGCGAGACGGGCGCCCTGCTGATCGCCGCCGCCTGCCTGCACGCTTTGTGGCGCCGCCAGTTCCGCCGGGCCGTGCTGCTGACCACATCCATCCTTCCCGCCTTCCTGTGGTTTCAGTTCCTGAGTGCCCAACTCCCACATTCCCCCAGAGCCGCCACCAGCTTCTTCCCTAATTGGCTGCTGAAGCGACCTGTTGTGGGCATCGTGGAAAA
>Ga0194111_10008480_pt1 | contig 11316 bp, 10 predicted proteins | sample TA2KigC300mmetaG_FD_146194 | JGI IMG/M metagenome (GOLD analysis project Ga0194111, IMG submission 146194) | Freshwater microbial communities from Lake Tanganyika, Tanzania - TA2015033 Kigoma Deep Cast 300m | ecosystem: Environmental > Aquatic > Freshwater > Lake | place: Tanzania: Lake... | reverse complement strand
ATTACTGCCTGCGCTGACGGCGCGGTAGCCGCGCATTCTTTCCACAAATATTTAGTGAGGACATAAGTTATGGAGCACGTTACCCGAGCTTTCCGATAAGCTCGGGTAGCGTGTTCGTAAGTTATGCGCTCATTGAAGATGAATAAATTTCCTAAGCGCGATAAAAAAATAGTCAATTGGGTGAATAAGATGGCCGAGCTGTGCCAGCCCGAGAAAATAGTCTGGATAGACGGTTCTCAGGCGCAAAAGGAGGCCCTGGAAAAAGAGGCGATAGCCGACGGAGAGATTATTTCTTTGAATCACAATGAGCTGCCGGGGTGTTTTTTACACCGCAGCGCGCCCGATGATGTGGCCCGCACCGAACACCTTACCTTTAATCTGCAGCCGGAGAAAGCGCGATGCCGGCCCCACCAATAACTGGATGTCTCCCAAGGCGGCCTATAAAAAGGCGAAGGAAATCTTTAAGGGCGCGATGCAGCAAAGGACAATGTATGTCATTCCTTTCTCTATGGGGCCGGTAGGCTCGCAATTCAGCAAAATCGGCGTGGAATTGACGGATTCGCGCTATGTGGTTTTGAATATGTTGATTATGACCCGCGCCGGAGAGGCGGTGTTAAGGCAATTAGAGAAAGAGGCGGGTTTTACTAAGTGTTTGCATTCTAAGGCGGGCCTGGATATCAACAAGAGGTTAATCCTGCATTTTCCCGAGGACAATACAATTTGGAGCGTAGGTTCAGGCTATGGCGGCAATGTGCTTTTGGGCAAGAAATGCCTGTCGCTGCGTATCGCCAGTTTTATCGCCAGAAGGGAACGCTGGCTGGCCGAGCATATGCTGGTTATGGGCATAGAAGAGCCCAACGGGCATATTGAATATATCGCCGCGGCTTTTCCCAGCGCCTGCGGTAAGACTAACCTGGCGATGTTAGTCCCTCCGGAAGGGTTAAAGATAAAGGGGTACAGGATATGGACGGTGGGCGATGATATTGCCTGGATGCGCATTGATTCCGATGGGTCACTCTGGACGATTAATCCCGAGACGGGATTTTTCGGCGTGGCCCCGGGAACAAATTCCCATACTAACCCGGCGATGCTGGAAACAATTAAAAAAAATACCATTTACACCAATGTCCTGCTTAAGCCGGATAACACAGTCTGGTGGGAAGGCGCGGACGGAGAAGTTCCTGCCGGCGGCATTGATTGGCGCGGCCTGCCCTGGAAACCGGGGATGCTGGACAATAACGGCAAGCCGGTTTTAGGCGCCCATCCGAATAGCCGCTTTACCGCTCCGATTGTAAATTGTCCTACTGCCTCTTTTCGTTTAGAGCAGCATCACGGGGTGCCGATTTCCGCTATCGTCTTTGGCGGCCGCAGGCAGCACCTGGCTCCTTTAGTTTATGAGTCTTTTAATTGGCAGCACGGCGTATTTATCGGCGCGACTATGGCTTCTGAGCTGACCGCCGCGCAGGTAGGTAAAATAAGGCACCTGCGGCGCGACCCGATGGCCATGCTTCCCTTTTGCGGTTATAATATGGCGGATTATTTCCGGCACTGGTTAGAGATGGGCAAGGGGATGCGCAGGCCCCCTAAGATTTTTCACGTAAATTGGTTCAGGACAGACGCCGCCGGGGACTTTTTGTGGCCGGGATTCAGGGAAAACCTGAGAGTCCTGGAATGGATATTAGACCGTTGCAATAATAAAGTAGAGGCAACCCGGGCCCCGATAGGCTATGTGCCCAGGGCCTCGGATATAGATATGACCGGTTTGGAATTACCCGGCGGCGCATTGGAAAAGCTGTTGGAGATAGATGAAAAAGCATGGCTGGAGGAGCTGGCCGGGATAAAAAAGTTTTTTCAGCAGTTTAAGAAAAATTTGCCCAAAGAATTATGGCAGGAGTACGAGGATTTACATTCGCGCCTAACTCATGGATGAAGCGGTTTTATTAAATACGGATTTTAAGGGCCTGAAACTTTATAAACGCGGCAAGGTAAGAGATGTTTATGATTTGGGTAGCCAGCTGTTGATTATTTCTACCGACCGCATCTCTTGTTTTGACGTAGTTTTACCTTGCGGCATCCCATATAAAGGTAAGGTCTTAACCGGCCTGTCCTGTTTCTGGTTTAGTTTTATTAAGGATATCATCCCGCACCACCTTATCACCGCCGATATAAATCAATACCCCGCCCAGCTGAAAAAATATAAAGAGCAATTAGCCGGCCGTTCTATGCTGGTGGCAAAAACCAGGCCTCTGGCAGTGGAATGTGTAGTCAGGGGGTATTTGTCCGGCTCAGGATGGAAGGAGTACCAAAAGGAGCAATCTATCTGCGGGATAAAGTTACCCCCGGGCCTGCGGGAATCAGACAAGCTTGACCGGCCGATATTTACTCCCTCTACCAAGGAAGATAAGGGCCATGATATCAATATTGACCAGAAAGGCGCGGAGAACCTAGTCGGCAAGGATAACGCCGATAAAATAAAAAAGACCAGTATAATGCTTTATGAAAAGGCAAGGGACTATGCCTTGACGCGCGGGATTATTATTGCCGATACCAAGTTTGAGTTCGGGGTAGATAATGATAAAATCATCCTCATTGACGAAGCGCTGACGCCGGATTCTTCGCGTTTTTGGCCCCAGGACCAATACCAGCCAGGCCGGCCGCAGCCCAGCTTTGACAAGCAGTTCGTGCGGGATTACCTGGAGAGTTTAAATTGGGATAAGCAGCCGCCGGCGCCGGGATTGCCCGAAGAGATTGTGGAAAAGACAACGCAGAAATACCTGGAGGCGTATAAAAAACTAACCGGCCGCAGCCTGCAGTAGGGGTTTTTAATGAAATTCTTTAAAAAAATAGTCTCTCTGTTGTTCAGGGTCGCCATCAGCGTTATCCTGCTGTTTTTTCTCTTCCAGCAGGTGGACAGAAAGAGCCTGTTGGGGATTATAAAAAACGCGAGATTAGACCTGTTGTTGTTTGCTTTTATTATTTTTTTCTTTTCTTATTTATTCTGCCTGTTGCGCTGGGAAATGTTGTTGAAAGCGGTGAAAATTCACCTTAGCCTGAAAAGGATAGTGATGTCTTTTGCCGGAGGCGTATTCTTCAGTTTATTCCTGCCTTCAACTATCGGCGGAGACCTGGTGCGCAGCATTGACCTGGCAGTGCATACCAGGAGGCCCCGCGAAGTAGTCGCCACGGTCTTACTGGACAGGTTAAGCGGCTATATCGGCCTGGTAATTTTGGCGTTATTGAGCTTGTTATTCGGCTGGAAATTGATGAAAGATAAGAGCATTTTACTTTCCGTAGTCATAATCACCGCCTTATTAGTGGTTATACTCTTGGCGTTATTCAACAGATTTATCTATTTCAGGGTAAACCGGCTTTTACATTCGCCCACGGCAGGCAGGCTCAGGGCTGCCATAAAGAATTTGCATCAGGAGATACACTATTTCCGCCACCACCAGAAAGTCATAGTGAATAATTTAATTCTGTCCGTCCTGATACAAATGGTTACGCCCCTGACTTTTTTTGTTATTGCCTTGTCTTTAGGCATAAAGTTAAACATTGCCTACTTTTTTATATTCTTGCCTATAATCGGGGCCATTACCTTGTTGCCTATCTCTATCGGCGGTTTAGGCCTGCGGGATGCGACTGTGATATTCTTTTTTGCCAAGGCCGGCTTAGGCAAAGACATGGCTTTTGCGATGTCGCTTTTAAATTTTGTTTTTATCCTGATATACGGAGCGCTGGGAGCCTTATCTATGTCCTTACAGTACGTCATCGACGCTTACAACATCATCCACCACTCCATCTTCAACCGCAGCAATAAAGATACTCAAGATCCGCGCCAGGCCCTTTTAAGGCTTATCCAGGAAAAAAGATTAACCGGAAGCCCGAAAAATAAGGTTATTCTGGTTTTTGACGGTTATCCTGCCTGCGCCTCCGTAGAGAGCCAAAAATCCGATAATATCAGTATTATATTTTCCCGCAAAATCAGCGCCGATGATAAAATCAGGCAGATACTTGATGAATCCGGCAACCTTAAGAATACCGTCGTGGTATCTGACGATAAAGAAGTCAAATTCTTTGCCCGGGCCTGCGGGGCAAGGGTATTGGGGGTAGCGGAGTTCGCGGCAGAAAAAGAAAAACCGCAGGATAAAGACGCCTTTGAATTTAAGCTTAGTTACAGCCAGATGCACCGGATTAACCAGGAGTTAAAAAAGATATGGTTGCCAGACAAGGCGACTTCTTAAAATTTTTAGGCACAGCCGGAGCGCGTTTTGTGATGATAAAGCAGTTGCGCGCCTCCGGGGGGATCTGGATTTCCTGCCGCGGGACAAATATCCTGGTTGATCCCGGGCCGGGAAGCATTGTACGCTGCGCCGCCAGCCGCCCGAAATTAGACCCGTCTAAATTAGACGCGGTCATACTTACCCACCGCCACCTGGACCATTCGGGAGACCTCAACGTGATGATTGAGGCAATGACCGAGGGGGGATTTAAAAAGAGGGGAGTGGTTTTTTGCCCGGGTGACGCGATAGGGGATGATTCCGTGATATTAAGGCACGTGATGAATTTCCCGGAAAAGATAGAAATTTTAAAAGCAGGCCAGGGCTATCAGGCGGGGAATTTTGAATTTACCACTTCTATGCGGCATATCCATCCTGTAGAGACATACGGAATAAAATTCCGGATAAATAAGGCAAGCGTCGCGCTGCTTACCGATACTAAGTATTTCCCGGAATTAGAGAATTTTTACAAAACCGATATTTTAATTATCTGTGTTGTTTTCTACGAGCCGCGCCCGGAGATAGAACACCTCAGCCTTGCCGACGTTGAGGAAATTATCCGACGGATAAAACCAAAGCAGGCGATACTGACGCATTTCGGGATGGGGATGCTTAAGGCCAAGCCCTATATCCAGGCGGAAAAGTTGTCGCAGAAGCTGGATTGCCGGGTACAGGCCGCCTCTGACGGAATGACCATAATTTTTTAGATTTTTCTTGACATAACCCGATAATCGTGTTATAGATATAAAAAATAACAGCAGTATAAACCAAAAGGAGGTGGTTAGATGAGTGATTGGCAGGTAGTTTTATTAGAGCCAGCCAAGGCAGTTCTTGCTCAGATTAGTCAATTCTTGGTGAATTTGCTCCTTGTGGTGATTATCCTCATCATCGGTTGGATTATTTCCAAGGTTATCAAGGCGATGGTCACCCAGATATTAAGGGCGGTAAAACTTGATGTGATTTCCGACCGCATTGAACTGGACAACCTATTAGCCAAGGGCGGCATCAAATACTCTCTTTCCGAATTAATAGGTGTCATCTGCTATTGGTTGGCGCTCCTGGTTACTTTTGTGGTTGCCATTAACGCTATAGGTTTGACCGTTGCCGCTGATTTATTAAACCGTATAGTCCTCTATATACCCAATGTCATCGTGGGAATATTTATTTTAATTATGGGTATATTCGTAGCCACATTGTTGAAAAATATCGTGCAGACCGCGGCCTCTAACGTTGGCTTAGCTCAGGCGAGTTTCCTTGCCAACCTTACCGAGGTTCTAATTGTTACTTTCGCGGTATTAATGACCTTAGAGCAGCTGAAAATCGGCGTCCGCGTCACCGAGATAACAGTAAGCATCGTATTAGGCTCTATAGGGCTGGGTTTGGCTTTGGCCTTTGGCTTGGGCTGTAAGGATATTATGGCCAAGCTCGTTGCCGAAGTAGTGGATAAGCTGAAAAAGAAATAATGCGTTTTTAAGTTATTGTTTTAAACCCCGCACTTTCATCTTGAAGGTGCGGGGTTAATTTTATATGGATAAAAGAAGCGGTAAAACTATGGCTAAAGATCCTATATGCGGCATGGAAGTAGATGAAGCTACGGGTATAAAATTAGAGAAAGACGGCAAGGCCTATTACTTTTGCAGCGAAAGCGACAGAAATGAATTCCTTGCGCAGGGCCATGCCGGACAGGCGGCCGGCGCCGGCCATACCGCCCATCACGGCCATATGGCCGCTGATTTCAGGAAAAGATTCTGGGTTTCTCTGGCGTTTACTATACCTATAGTTATATTTTCACCGATGATTCAGGAATTTTTTGGCCTGGAGAAGGCGGTTAGCTTTCCGGGCTCTATGTATGCGCTGTTCGGCTTATCCTCCGCCGTATTTTTTTATGGCGGCCTGCCTTTTTTAAGGGGGCTTTTTGATGAATTGAAAGAAAAACAACCCGGTATGATGACTTTAATCGGGATAGCGATTGTCACGGCATATGTTTATAGCGCCGCGGTGGTTTTCGGCCTAAGTGGAAAGGAATTTTTCTGGGAGCTGGCAACCTTAATTGACATTATGCTCCTTGGCCACTGGATAGAGATGAGGTCGGTAATGGGCGCTTCGCGCGCCCTGGAAGAATTAGCCAGGCTGATGCCTTCTGCGGCCCATAAGATAATGCCGGACAGCAGCGTAAAAGATGTGCCTTTAGGTGAATTGAATGTCCGCGACAGGATTATCATAAAGCCGGGAGAAAAAATCCCTGCGGATGGCGATATAATTGAGGGCGATAGCTCGGTTAATGAAGCGATGCTTACCGGCGAATCTAAGCCGGTAACTAAGGCCAGGGGCGATGAGGTTATCAGCGGCTCCATTAACGGCGAAGGCGCATTGACCGTTGAGATTAAGAAAACCGGCAAGGATTCTTTTCTTTCACAGGTAATTGAATTAGTCAGGCAGGCCCAGGCCACCAAGTCAAGGACGCAGGACCTGGCCAACCGCGCTGCCTTATGGCTGACAATCATAGCCATTTCCGCAGGCGCGATAACCATTTTTACCTGGCTGGCGTTAATACATAAAGACTTTGCCTTTGCCCTGGAAAGAGCGGTAACCGTGATGATTATTACCTGCCCGCACGCGTTGGGATTGGCTGTGCCGCTCGTCGTCGCGGTTTCCACCGCGCTTGCTGCCGCCAGCGGCCTGCTTATCCGCAACCGCGCCGCTTTTGAGCGGGCAAGGAATATCCAGGCGATTATCTTTGATAAGACCGGGACCCTGACGGAGGGTAGGTTTGGCGTCACTGATAAAATCGTTTTTACCAATGATATTAAGGCGGATGAGCTTTTAAAATATGCCGCTTCCGTGGAATCGCGCTCCGAACATCTTATCGCCAAGGCAATAGCTTCATCAGCAAAAGATGTTTTTCCTGTTGAGGGATTTAAGGCGATTACCGGCAAGGGCGCAATGGCCAGGGTAAATAGCAGGGATATAAAAGTGGTCAGCCCGGGTTATTTAAGAGAAAATAATATCCCGATTACTGACGTCAGGGCGAGGGAGCTCTCCTTACAAGGCAAGACCATTGTCTTTGTGTTGATTGACGCCAAGCTCGTAGGCGCGATTGCCCTGGCGGATATAATCAGGCCTGAATCTAAAAGGGCGATTGCGCTGCTAAAAGAGATGGGTATTAAATGTATGATGCTGACCGGCGATAATAAAGAAGTCGCGCAGTGGGTAGCGCGAAGATTAGGCCTGGATGAATATTTTGCCGAAGTCCTGCCCCAGGAAAAAGCCGCAAAGGTTAAGGAGGTCCAGCAGAGAGGCTTGGTGGTGGCTATGATTGGCGACGGGATTAATGATGCGCCGGCCCTGGCACAGGCCGATATAGGTATAGCTATCGGGGCCGGTACCGAAATTGCGGTGGAAACCGCGGATATAATCCTGGTGAGGAGCAATCCGCTGGATGCCGCGGCAATCATTAACCTGGCCCGCGCCACTTACCGAAAAATGGCGCAGAACCTGGCTTGGGCCTGCGGTTACAATGCCTTTGCCATCCCGCTTGCCGCCGGCGTTTTCTATAAATCAGGCTTAGTTTTAAGCCCGGCCGCCGGAGCGGTACTGATGTCTTTGAGCACGGTGATTGTGGCCGTCAACGCGCGGTTTTTAAAAATTAAGAAATAATATGCGCTATAACTTTTACCTTACATCCATGGGCGGCGGTTAGAGGAATTTTTTGCTTTGACGTTTATCCATTTATAGAGTACACTATATATATATTAAAAGTAAAGATTAGAAAATCCTTAAGCCGTAAATGGGCATGACTACTAACCTTTACGGTTTTTTTATTCACATAACGTTAGCACCCCGCGCAATCAACATTCAGATTGTAAATGAATAAAAGATTCGCTTCAGACGCAAGTAATCCTTGGTTGTCCGTCAAACAGTCAATACAGTCGGTGATAATATGGATTGTGGGGACAGCTTTAATCGTTATTTTGTTTTTAGTGATGGCGCTGCTATCTGTATTGCTTTATCCCTTTGATCGCAAGCGCAAGATTGTCCACGCCCAGTGTTTTTGGTGGGCGGATGCAGTTACCGCCTTGAATCCTTATTGGAAGGTAAAAATAAATGGCCTTGATAATATAGATTATAAAAAGACGTATGTCGTTGTATCAAACCACCAGAGCCTGGCTGATATTGTATTGATGTATAAGACCCGGATGCAATTTAAGTGGGTAGCCAAAGACAGCCTTTTTAAAATTCCTGTGCTGGGATGGAATATGTCGCTCGCGCGTCATATCCGGCTGCAGCGCGGCGATTTCTCAAGTATTCGGAAAGCATATAGAGAAGCGGGCGATTGGTTGCATAAGAAAGTATCGGTGGTATTTTTTCCCGAAGGGACCCGAAGCGTTGATGATGGGATAGGGGAATTTCAAAATGGCGCATTTAAACTTGCGATTAAAGAAAAAGTCCCCATTTTGCCCGTGTTAATCAGGGGGACCAAAGACGCTATCCCTAAAGGTAACTGGAGGTTTACTACTCAGATTTGCTGTATTATTGAAGTGCTTGCTCCTATAGAAACCTCCGGTTTGCTCTCTGGCGATTTTACTAAACTGCGCGATGTAGCTAAAGCGCAATTATCTTGATCGCTCGTAATTAGATTTTAAGCATTTACAATCACAAAAATGACGCAGCGGATATTAAATATTAATCATTCTGACCAGGGCGCAAATCTGCGGCCTGCTGAGAGTTTTTATGGCCTGGGTATTGCTCCGAAGATTCTGGAAATCCTGGAGCATATAAAATTTAAAGCGCCTACTCCTATCCAATTCAAGGCGATTCCTTTGGCCATTGAAGGCAAGGATGTCATCGGCATCGCCCAAACCGGTACCGGAAAGACGCACGCTTTCGCTATCCCGATATGCCAGCGTTTAGCCCAAAATAAAGGAGTGGGGCTGGTGCTGGCCCCTACCCGCGAATTGGCTATCCAGATTGATGAAGCTTTTCAATCTTTCACGCGCTCTTTCGGTATGAAAACCGCTTGTTTAATCGGCGGGGCTCCTATGCCCGGACAGACCCAGGCTTTACGTAAAAATCCCAGCGTGGTTATTGCTACTCCAGGAAGGCTTATCGATCATATCGGCCAATGGAATTTTTTACCGGGAGAGGTGACCATACTTGTGCTTGATGAGGCTGACCGCATGCTGGATATGGGTTTTGGCCCTCAGATAAATAAGATCTTGCGTGTGCTGCCTAGAAACAGGCAAACCATGCTATTTTCGGCGACCATGCCGGAAGAGATTATGCGGATCGCCGCTTCTTTTATGAAACTTCCGGTTTCAGTTGAAATAGCTCCTTCGGGGACTACTGTTGAGCATGTGACTCAGGAATTATTTATTGTGAAAAGAGAAGACAAGCGCCGGCTGTTAAGCAAATTACTCGCTCAATATCACGGTTCGGTTCTTTTGTTTTCCCGCACTAAACATAACGCCCGTAAAATCACCGTTTCAATTCGTGACATGGGATATACTGCCGCCGAGATACATTCTAACCGTTCGTTGGCACAGCGCCGCGATGCGCTGGATGGGTTTAAATCAGGCAAATATAAGGTGCTGGTTGCTACTGATATAGCGGCGCGCGGTATTGATGTAAGCGGCATAGAGTTAGTGATTAACTATGACCTTCCCGAAGACGCCCAGAATTATGTGCATCGTATCGGACGCACGGCGAGGGCCGGCAGCCGCGGGCACGCCATTTCTTTCGCTACTCCGGACCAAAGGCGTGATGTAAAGGATATTGAAAAGCTAATCAGGGTAAGCCTGCCGGTGGCAGTGCATCCGGAGATAAATTCGGAAAGTTTTCTTGAGGGATATGCAGTTAAGCAACGGCCATTGAAAAAGCATAATCAACGGCCGCGGAATAAATTCAACCGGCACTAGTAACGCCCCGCGCTTATGTTGAATTGCGCGGGTGTTGCCTATGCAGACAAGGAGGGGGCATGGATTTTCGTAATGGATATGATAGGGGCCCTAGGGAAATGCATAAAGCGGTCTGTTCGGATTGCAAAAAAGAGTGCGAAGTCCCGTTTAAGCCCAGAGATGGCCGTCCGATATACTGCAAGGATTGCTATACAAAGCGTAAGAACCAAGGACGTTAGCCCCTAAGATTAAGAATATCTAACAAAACGGAAAAATCCTCATCTACGCGTCTTTATCTCTACCAAAAATCCGCGAGGAAAAAAGTAGACTAGAGTAGTAGACAGTTTACCTAACGACCTGCCATATAGAGGATTATAAGAGAAATACATCCAGGGACGGTGACTGGATTTCTTTTGTAATGCCTTAAGATGCCGTGGGTTGCGTAAACTGTCTATTTATTCTGTCTATTTATTACGCCGCGATATGATTTTGGGCATTTTAAAGGGGTTAACTTATTTGGAATGAGATAGTTATAGAAAATGTGGCTGTAATTGGAATTTATATGCAATGTACTATAATAGGAAACAACGGAAGTTATTACCAATGGTTGCGCTTGCCCTGAGCACATGAGCCGAAGGCGAACGCGTCGAAGGGCTATGGGGGGACTATGGAGAAGATAGCTAACGCGTTAATTAGATTGAAGTAGGCAAAAGAGTGGTAAGGGGGATATGATATCTATATTTAGTATACGCAGTTATCCGCTTGTGATATAATTAACACAACGGAAAAGCTATTAAGGAAAATGGAAAATAAAACCAAAGGCCAAGCCGAGTCGCAAATCAGCGAGGCCATAATAAAATTTGAAAGAGAATACATGGGCAGGGGGCCTGCTGAAACTAAAACCTATATTATTAAAGATATGGTTTTTTGCAGGCTAAAAGGTGTGCTTACGTCTGCTGAGGAGCAACTCGCAAAAAGCCCCGAGGGGGCGGATTTAATTAAGAGGACCCGCATGCAGTTATTGGAAGGCGCGCGCGTGTTGCTTGAGAAAATGATTTCGGAGATTACAGCTTGTCAGGTGCTGAGTCTGCATACGGATATCAGCACAAAAACCGGCGAACGCGTTATTGTTTTTACGCTGGATA